>Ga0206903_10248_pt1 | contig 16681 bp, 11 predicted proteins | sample Alteio_BWOrgHeat_45_FD_152959 | JGI IMG/M metagenome (GOLD analysis project Ga0206903, IMG submission 152959) | Enriched cells from forest soil in Barre Woods Harvard Forest LTER site, Petersham, Massachusetts, United States -... | ecosystem: Environmental > Terrestrial > Soil > Temperate forest >... | reverse complement strand
CGCCTTCTGCTCTGCAGGCTTCAGCGGCTGAATCAAGCTGGGATCGCAGAAGATTCAAATTGCGCTTAAATGAGGCTAGGCCTTTCCAATGAAAGAGGATGAGCTTGCTTTCCAAGAGCCGCGCTAGTTTCGAAGCCTGAGTCAGCGCCGCGTGCGATGGTTCTGAGAAATCATCACAGAAGACCACCGGATTTAGCGCTCTTACCGGATGAGTACGGGGAGTCACGACGAGAATTGGCACGGGCGAGACTTGAAAGAGATTTTCCGTAAAGCTGCTGCTTCCCCATCGCGAAATTCCTTTGCGCGGGTGGGCAGCGACTAAAATAAGATCCGAGTGATGGGCCGACGCGTACTCCGCCACCAGTTTTGCCGCCGCACTTAGGGAGTTACTCATTCCATCCAAAAATCGCGGAGGCTCTAAATTATCGAATGAAAATGTGCCAAGTCTTTGTTTCAACCGTTCTTCTGCCAATCGACGATAATGATCCATTCCACTTGCGCCAAAGGTCATGGGAAGGCGCTTCGTTGCGGCTGGTCTGACGACCCCCAGGGGTGCAATTTTAAGAGCTAACGATGGATGATAATGAGAGATGGCCCAGAGCATTTGAGGGGACGTGTGTAACCTCCGACCTTCATCCAGAATCGGATCGACGGCCCAGAGAACATGCAAGGGAGAAGGTTCAGCTCGATGGGTTGGGAGCGGCGCTTCGTAATAGGAATCGTGAAAGTAGCCAGTCGCGAGTGAAAACCATGGCACTAGTGTTGCACTAAGAAACGGCCAAGTGTGCTTTTGAAAGGACTTCGCCATGCCAAAGTCATCGTTCTGCCTCAACCGGATCTCTCTTTTACTCTTTCCGATCTTTTGGGTGGGATGTGCCAGTCATGCGCCTCGGCAAAATGCCCCGTTCGCCTCGCGAGCGGCCGAGGATTTGCGCCCCTTAAAAGAAGAGATGGAAAGAGCTAGAACGGAGCAGGTCGATATCTTAGCCCCGGTTGCCTTCGAAAGAGCACTGCGGCTAGAAAAAAATGCCGAAGCTGCAGTGACGCAAGGGCTCAGTGAGCCGGAGCTTTTTCACCGAGTCTCTGAAGGCCGCGTTCAAATCAAAGAGGCCTCGAGCCAGGCCCAGAAAGTGAGGGAGGAAATCCGAGACGTGCTAGAAGCTCGTAGCACGGCACTCTCTGCGGGTGCGGCCGAAACCGGGGGCCTCTATGCTCAGGCGGACAGAGATTTTCGAGAGCTTGCACGCGCGGCATCTCAGGGAGATGAAACCAAGGTAGCCATGCAACGCAACTCGGTGCGGTTGGAGTTCGAAAGTGTGAAGAGTCAGGCAGTTCGCGACTCCCACTTAGGGGCAGCAACCGAAGTGCTCCAACAGGCGCTCAAAGAAGGGGCCAAGAAATATGCCCCGCAAACACTTACGGTTGCGATGCGTGCTTTCCAAGCTGCGGGCGAAGCATTAACTCGGGAGCCTTACTCGTCGACTACGCAATCCCTTTGCGAACGTGCGGTGTTTGAAGCGAATCGGTTATTGAGCTTGACCCGAGAAAGTCGAAGCTTTGCCCAATCCAAATCCGAAGACACGGCACTCTGGGTGGAACGTAACCTCACCCAAGTGGCAGGGGAACTTTCGCTTGCCGATCAACGGGATAAAACCTTTGCTGCGCAGTGGGATCAGATCGGCCAACGGGCGGAAAAACTACGTACCAATTCTGTTCCTTCCTCATCACTTGCGCAAGGGACCGCGACGGACGCGGTGGGCACTAGCTCCGGCTCCACGCCTTTAGACGAGGGAGGGAGCAACTTCGCCAGAGTGAGAGCGGTATTTGAGTCCGAAACGGCAGAGGTGCGACAGGAAGGGGAAGCCGTGGTGATTCAGTTTCCCACAATCGAAAAATCGGAAGGGGATGAGAAAACCAACCGGGCGTCTTCCCAGTGGCTTTCTATCGACCGGGCGATCCGACTTTTTACTCAACCTGAAGTTGTCCTCGCCGGAAAAGACCAAGAAGCCATGGTGGCGCTGAAACAGTTTCTTCTACGACGGAAAACGTTAACTACCGATCAAATCAGAATCGCTCAGAATTCCAACCAAGGGGATTCCTTGTCTCCCCTTTCCATTCGAGTGATTCCGGCCACTGCTCGTCGGTAATTCCGGATGGATTCGCCGTGCAGTTCACACTCTGGCCAGGTTAAGCATTTTTCGGTTTCCGGTTTAAGAAGGGTAGCGTCTTACTCCACAAAGCTTCCATTCGAATTTCCCAACGGGTGAGTGTCTCGGATGCGGTTTTCGGGAGGCGTTTTTTGGCTAGCTTTAACGCCGATTGAGTGAACCCTTCCGCGAATTCGGCATATCCCTGGAGGCGCACTCGAGCTCCCTCTGCGATTTTGCCTACCAAAGGGAATTGCTTTTCAATTCTTATCCAACGCTGTTTCAGGGGCGAGTGATAATTGGCTGAAACGTATTGGTACGCATGGCCAGAACGGTGAAAAGCTTGCGCACTATTGGCTTCGGCCTTGGGTCGAGCAGTTTTACCGTCGGGGAGAGGAGATCCACTCCGGGAGGTCTTGGCCTTAGCGTCCACCAATTCACTGAGCAGGACCGGTGTTTTCTTTTTCTTTTTGCGTGGGCGGGTCATGCCGATGTCTCCTTTTTGAGCGGATCAGAAAAAAATTGGCGAAGTCCGATAAGCTCGCGAGCTAGAATATCCACATCTTCTCGAGCACAGGACTTGCGTGGAAGTTGAAAAACCGATTTGCCCAGAGCCTGGGCGTTCTTGTAACTCACATCGGTGCGAATCACCACCGGAAGCACTCGCGCATGAGGTGGGGGCTTGAGTTGCTGAATATACTCCAAGGCGTTCTTCTCCCGGGCATCATATTTCGTCCAGATGATGAGGATTTCCTGTTTTAAATTTTCATATTCTTCGGCTAATCCTTCCAGCGAGGCTAAGGTCATCCGGGTACCTTGCACGCTGTACTCGTCCGGATTCGTTGGAATGCAAACCGTATCGGCGAAGAGTGAGCTCAAATAGGTATTGTGACTTAGGTCTGGAGGCAGATCGAGGATCGTGACATCGTAGGCGTCACGGACTCCTGCAAACAAACTGCGATAAAAGGTTTGTGGGTTCTTCTTGCGATTCACCAACTCCATCTCTAAGCGGGCATTTTCCAGCGAGGAAGGCAGTAAATCCAGATGGGAATGCAAGGGGACGACGAGTTCTGCAATTTCACATTTCCCGGTGACTGCGTCGACGAAAACCTGCTTCGGTCGAGGGACCTGAAAGGAATGAGTGGCATTGGCTTGTTTGTCCAAATCCACCAGCAGCACCCGGGTCCCGAGTTGAGACAAGCGATAGGCGGTGTTATAGGCGAGAGTGGTCTTGGCCGCACCGCCCTTTAAGCAATGAAAAACAATATTTTTCTTGGGATAGCGAAAGCCCCGAGCCATGAAAAGCTGACGTAAGGCGGAAGGAGTAAGTGATGCATAGGATTTCGCCAGAGGCTCGTTTTCACGAGCCAGTTGGCGTGCCCGGTCTAGCGACATGCCAAGCATTTGGCTGACTTCCGGCAAGGGAAGTTGAATTTCCATGAGTTGCCCCCAATGAGACTTTCTTTGAGCCGAGCCGAGTGTAGCTCTGTCCGAGGGCAAATTCAAACCGCAAGATAAAACCCTAACCGAAGTCTAAATCGCGCAGGGAAACGTTTTGTTTCCTTGCATCGGCAGGGAACACTCCTTACCAATGCGTGGGGGTAGCATCCGAAACCAGGTTATGGGTCACTCGTCGTCGGGGCGAGGAAGACGATCCCGCTTGGTCTTGAAGATAGGCATAAGACGCGGGCGTTGGGGGATGAAGAATTTCATGATTCAAAACCGTAGAGCATTGATTTGCCGTCTGTTGGAAAAATTCTCGCGATTCTTTGGTGTCGTTAGGCCGGATGAGATGTCCAAGATGGTCGCGGATTTGTTGGCCCACGGGAGAATTTACCAATCCGGGATCATTGCCGAGTGCGGCGATAATATTATCAATCGCATTGGCCGGGCGAGCCGTTTTATCCGAGAAGTTCACCCATTCATGATTGTGATTTACCCAGCACATGACTTTGTAAATTTTGGTTCCCCATTGAATGAGTCGTTGATCATTCCAGCTTTCTGGCCCATTCCGGATGACCGGTACGGATTGGCTCACCGTAGTGCAAGCGTTGGAGGTTTGACCGGTCGTGGGTTGAAGACGATAGCGAAAATCCTGCACCAAACGGCATTTGGCTTGGTCTGCGGCAAAAGGCACCTCTAGCTTGGAAATGTCTTTCCCCGCGGCCAGGGCTTTGGAAGTTTCCGCGGCCACTAAGTCGATGATTGAGCTTCGAAGGACGTGTTTAGAAACTTCGTGGTCCTCCGCCCGCTGAGTAGGCGTTGCGCTAGCCATGCGTCCAGCGTCGTAAATGGAGCTCGTATAGCCGGTGAGCATGCAGGCCAGGACCAGGGATTTGTTTTGTAAATTATTGGAGCTGAGATAGCTTGGTCTGGCGTAATGGACGCGACCTTCTTTGGCCGCTTTCTGATTTTTCTGCCCTAAGTAATACAGGACGCGATCCGCATATTCGCCAAAAACACTTTTGATGCTCTCTCTGACTTGGCCAGAATGATTGCCTCCGGGATAGAGTGCAATATCGCTGCTGGAGACCCCGTTAAATTTTTCCATATTCTCTTCGGTGAGAAACCATTTCGGATTAAGATTCTGGTATCCAACATGGTCTCGGAGCTGTCCGAAGATCTCCAACATGGTATTTTGCGAGGCGACCAGAGAATCATGCTTAGTATCCATGCCCCAAACCACTTTTCCTGCATTGGTCTCTTGACGATAAAAAGGAGGCTCGGACCAGACGGTAGAGGCGTCGAAAGCGACCCCCTGAGCAAACGGTAAATCGCCTTTTTGCTTTGATAGACCCGGATATTCGGTGGCTTTAACTACCTTAAAATCAAACGGAGTATAGCTACAGCCGGCAAACGCCCCGCTTGAGATTAGCAGGCTTGCTGCTACCACCATGAAGGCTAGAATTTTACCGAACATGATCACTCCTAAGCTTTTGCCCCAGCGGCAACCACGTTTCCGCTGGTTTTCCCGGATCCTCTCACGAATCCTGTATGCCCTCAGTGCAAGCTTGATGCCGATGGTATTCTGGGAGTGGTTAAGTGATTGCAATCGCTTAGAGGAAATGAATTGCGGAAAACGAGAGCGCTGACCGTGACGAGCCGAACTGACTAAAAAAAAGTGAGTCCTAGATATCGGAATTATCGCAACTCTCCAAGTCCTGGTTTATCGACGATAATAAAGGGATGGCGATAAGCTTAGGGCGTTTGGGGTAAACGGAAAAAACGCCGAATAGCTCCCGGAAAAGCCCATTTTTGTCGGCTGGGTCTGTCACCTTTGACTTTGATTTACGCCTAGGTGGTACGCTTTTTTGAAGTGAGAGACGCTCCGCGGCTCATCTGACTGAAAGCTAGGCGGACCAAGGAAATGGATCGCGAAAAATGCATTTTCGGTATTCTGAGGGAATCCTGGCGCAGGTAGGTTCGGCAGTTGAGCGTGTCTACGACAAGACCTTTTTAAAGCCCTCTGCTTTTCATAGCTAATGCGATTGCGCATTCCGGTGGAATCCTGGATTCGCGGGTGGAGCGTTTTTTGCTAGATATTCAATGTCTCCGGAGGATTCATGCGCGCTGGTCTTTCCTATATCGCCGCTCTATTTAGCTTGGGTCTACTCATGACCTTGCCGGTTTCCTTGCGCGCGGAGGCTGAACAGTCGACGAAGGACGATCTTCCTCCCCCTTCAGCTACCCACCAGCTTTCTGAACATCGGCAGGAGAGCATTTGGACATTGATCATGGGGATGAGTCCGGAGGAACAATCCGCTTACTTTCGAAAAGCGGTGGAGGCCAAAAAAGGTGCGGAGTGGTTAATCGCGCAAAAGACGGCATTAATTAAAAGTTTTGGTCGGCTCAAGAACTCCGATGGTTCTTACTCGGGGGCGATTTGGGCCTCACCGTCGGATGGTAAAGCGACCGGGGAACCCAATTATCAATATAACTGGACCCGCGATTCCGCGATCGCGGCCTCCGGAGCACTGGATTTATTGGATCTCAGTGACACCACCGATAGCGAGCGCGATGAAATTTGGAAAATTCTACGCGGGTATGTCGATTTCTCGCGTACGGTGCAAAGAACTCCCGTCGACAAAGAATGGGCGACCTTTGATGAAAAGGGCAATGTCTATTTTGTTTCTCCCTCCACTCCCGGAGCCATTCCCTATCGCTACGGCGAGGTAAAGCATGAAGTGGTGCAGAAGGACTTAGGTAATGGCAACTTCAAGTGGGTGCCTGCCAGCTTCAAAGCGGATTGGGGCCGCCCTCAGAATGATGGTCCGGGGCTGAGAGCGACCAGTCTGGCACGAGTCGTCGAGGCGCTGCTCGCCCAAAAGGAAACGCAAATGGCAAAGGGGGGGAATCTTTCTTCCGCTGATGAACAAACCCTGCGAACCGCCATCATCGCGATGAAAAAAGATCTCGGTTTCGTCAAGTCTCGCTGGCGCGACCCGACGTTCAATCTCTGGGAAGAGGTTTTAGGGGAACATTTCTTTACTCATGTCATGATGTCGGAAGGCATGGAAAATGGAATGCGAGTGCTGGCGAATTTGCCGGCCCAGTATCGTAATTTAACCGATCCTACGGATTTTGATGCCCGCTTCCCCGATCCTAGCGATGAGCAACTCGCAGCCGATTTGAAACGTGAGCATCAAGCTATCGAAAAGGACTTGGAAAAGTTTTGGGATAAAGACCGGGGATTTATTATTTCTACCCGCAGGATGATTCGTTCCAATAGCCCGATGGCCAAGGAATCTCTGGAAGAGGACATTTCAGTTATCATGGCGGCTGAGCACCGAAAACCGGGGACCGCTTTTTCCATGACCGATCCCAGAGTGCAGGCGACCGTCGCCCGACTCTATAATAGTTTTAAAAACCATCCCGATTATGAGGTTAATCGCAATGGTAAACCCGGAATTCTGGTAGGTCGCTATCCGGGAGATCATTGGAACGGCCGCGACGTGGAAGCAGTGTCGGGGGCTCATCCCTGGGTCATCGCGAACTTGGCGATGGCCGAGGCCTTTTTCGCGGCCGCCCATGGATTTCATGATTACCATCAGGGTGAAATCATCGTGGATCAGACCAATCGACCCTTCTTCGAGTTGCTCTTTGAGGGACAGCTACCGGTGGTGTGGAAATGGGCGCTGAACTCTGGCTCGTCGATTCGAATTTCCGCTAAAGATCATCCTAAAGAATATATGTACCTGATGGAAAACATGCGCTCCTACGGGACGTTGATCTCGATGCGGGTCCCCTTAAGCGGAATGAACCCCGAACATGCCATGAGCGAACAAATCGGCGTGGAAAAAACCAAGTCTAAATCGCAAGGGGCGAAAGAACTTGCCTGGGACTGTGCGCGTTATTTTCGCTTGGTAAGCAGTTACCGGAAACTGAAGGCCGCGGTTTTTACCCCCAAATAACCCGACGATTCTTTTGACTCCCCGATTTCGTGTCCTCTATATTGAAGCCATCATCTAATCCTATGGCTTTGATTTTCCCTCCGCGGCGGGTGGGATTTTCGAAGCGAAGAAATCGAGAGCATTAAGCCCCATGCACTATAAGCCAGCTGAAATCGAACCCAAGTGGCAGGCCGCCTGGGACAAGGAAAAGGCCTTTAAGACCTCAGAGAATCTCGAGGCGCTTCAGGGCAAGCCAAAATACTACATCCTCGATATGTTTCCTTACCCCTCGGGCGCCGGATTGCATGTTGGGCATCCTGAAGGATACACCGCGACCGATGTGCTGGCGCGATTGAAACGGATGCAAGGGTTTGCGGTTCTTCATCCCATGGGCTGGGATTCCTTTGGCTTACCGGCCGAGCGAGCCGCCATGCGCAGCAATGAACATCCAGCGGCCATTACCCGGCGCAATGTGGATAATTTTCGCCGGCAAATTAAACGCCTGGGCTTTAGCTATGATTGGGATCGCGAGATTGCGACTTCGAGCCCGGATTATTATCGCTGGACTCAGTGGATCTTTTTAAAGCTTTACGAAAAAGGATTAGCCTATCTCGCTGAAGTGCCGGTGAACTGGTGTCCCGCATTGGGAACGGTACTGGCGAATGAAGAAGTCAAAGACGGCAAATACGTCGAGACCGGAGATCCGGTTGAGCGGCGCTTGATGAAGCAATGGATGCTTAAGATTACCGTTTATGCCGAGAGACTGCTCGAGGATCTGGAGGGCTTGGATTGGCCCGAAGGAGTCAAAGAGATGCAGCGCAATTGGATTGGGAAGTCGATTGGGGCAGAGATCTCCTTCCTGGTTGATGGAACGAAGGAAAAGCTCACGGTCTTTACCTCCCGACCGGATACTCTTTTTGGCGCGACCTATTGCGTGGTTGCTCCCGAGCACCCACTGCTGACTCAAATCGTCAGCGCCGCATGCCGTGCTGGAGTGGATCGCTACGTGAAAGAGGTCACTCAGAAAACAGATCTCGCGCGTACCGATTTGGCTAAGGAAAAAACGGGGGTGTTTACCGGCGGCCATGCGTTGCATCCGGTTACCGGCAAACCGATTCCCATTTGGGTCGCTGATTATGTGCTGATGTCGTATGGAACGGGAGCCATCATGGCTGTGCCCGCCCATGATGAGCGGGACTATGAATTCGCCGTGAAGTATCAGATTCCGGTAGTTCCCGTGATCCAGCCGAAAGAAGGTCCGATGCCCGAAGGTGCGGCTTTTTCCGGTGATGGTCGTTTGGTGAATTCCGATTTTCTGAACGGGCTTTCGGTGGAAGAGGCCCAAAAGAAAATGGTCGAGTGGCTTGCTCGGGAAGGCAAGGGGCAGGGAAGAGTCCAGTATCGATTGCGCGACTGGTTGTTTTCACGTCAGCGCTATTGGGGTGAGCCCATTCCCATTGTGCATCGCGAAGATGGCACGATCGTGCCCTTGACCGCGAGTGACCTGCCGGTGGAATTACCCCCGGTCGATAAGTACCAACCCACCGAAGATGGAAAACCTCCACTGGCTCGCGCGGGTGCCGCCTGGTTAGACGTTACCCTACCCGACGGAGCCAAGGCCCAGCGGGAAACGAATACCATGCCTCAGTGGGCGGGCTCTTGTTGGTATTATCTGCGTTATCTTGACCCCAAGAATGAAAACGCTCCTTGGAATCCCAAGGCCGAGAAGTTTTGGATGCCGGTGGATCTCTACGTGGGCGGAGTGGAACACGCGGTTTTACATCTGCTCTATTCGCGATTCTGGCATAAAGTGCTCTATGATTGTGGCTTAGTATCGACGAAAGAGCCGTTTCGGCGACTCTTCAACCAAGGGATGATCCTTGCGTATAGTTACCGCGACCACGACGGTAAATATTATCATCCGAGTGAGGTCGAGGAAAAAGAGGGCGAATGGGTCACGAAAAGCGGAGGGCGCAAAGTCGTCTCTCAAATTGAGAAAATGTCGAAGTCGAAGTTGAATGTAGTTAATCCCGACGAAGTTATCGACGAGTATGGCGCCGATGCCATGCGGCTTTATGAAATGTTCATGGGCCCCCTGGAACAAACCAAGCCTTGGCAAATGGCAGGGGTGGAAGGGGTGTATCGGTTTTTGCATCGGGTCTGGCGCCTAGCGGTGGATGAACGGAACGGAGAGCTTGCCGGTCGAGTGGTCGATGCCCCGGGAACCAGTGAGCCCGAGTTATGGAAATTGCTGCATCGGACGGTCAAGAAGGTCAGAGAAGACACCGAGAATATGCAATTCAATACGGCGATTTCCCAAATGATGATTTTCGTCAATGAGGCTACTAACACTAAGACCGTACCTCGAGAAATCCTCAAAACCTTCCTCCGCGTCCTTGCGTCTTACGCCCCCCACTTGGCGGAAGAGCTCTGGCAGCGAATGGGCGAAACGACGTTGATTGCATTCGCTAGTTATCCGAGTTTCGATCTTAGCCTTTGTGTGCAGGACGAGGTGACTGTCGTGCTGCAAGTGAATGGAAAGAAACGCGATGAAATCGTTGTCTCAAAGACACTGGGTAAAGACGAATTGGAAAAGATCGCTTTGAGTTCAGAGAAAATGCTCAAGTTCATGGATGGAAAGCCAGCCAAGAAAGTGATTGTCGTTCCAGGACGGCTAGTCAACGTGGTGGTGTAAGGGCTTCGGCTCGCCTTGGGCAATGACCGGCGAAGAGGAAAGCAATCTCACTGCCCGGTAAGTAGCGGTGAGATTGCTTCGGCTAAGCCGTGACGATTACCACCATTTTTTCACAAAACTGGTCTGAGTAGACTCGACCCACTGATTGCTGCGCAGGGTTTTCCAGACGAATTCTTCGAGACCGTCCGGTTCAGTGACATTGACGGCGAGTACGCAATCCCATTCTCCTAAGGTGGACCAGGCTGACGCGATTTGGGAATTGTTTTTCCAACTTTCCCACGCTGCCGCCGGAGTTCCCGGTTTCCACTTCACCCACACCCAAGCTTGCCAATTTTTCGACGACATCGGACCTCCTGATGATGTTGATAAATCCACGAAAGGGTTATTTTACCCCAGGGTTGCAGCGTTTAGCTATTCTTTCAGGCTGAAATGATTTCGGATCACCGTGTTATTGGGCTAAGAATTTACGAAAACAAACGTTAGCGAGTTCGGGTAAAATGCGCGCCGTCGGACGCTGACCTCGGTATCTTGAGGACTGGAGGAATAGAATAATGAAAAAAGCTTTATTCGTGTTTTTGGCGTTGCAGGTGACTCAGGCGTTTGCCGCATGGCCGGTGGAACTTCCGTGGATGAATGCCCATGCGGATTCCCCAAAGAAGACCTTTAATACCGCGGAACTCCCGCATTCGATTTTTGTGGTGGAGGCTTATTTCAACGGCTGTCACTGGTGCAATGTAAACGCCCCCCAGGTCAATCAACTGGCACAGGAATTTGAAAGAGAAGATCGCGTTCAGTTTCTGGACGTGGGTGTCGATAGCCAAGATTCTGAATACCAAAACTGGATCAGACATAACACGCCCAATCACCCCGTTTTGAAAGATCCCGAAGGCGCAAAGCTGCTCGGTGACTTCAACATCGAGGGTTACCCCACGACTTTACTTTTGGATTGTCACGGGGTGGAGAAATACCGGCACGTCGGAGCCTGGGGATCGGACGGTGCGGATGAAGTGCGCGCTGCGATCCAGCGCGAATTAACCGTTCCTGGTTGCTAATCTGGAGGCGACAGTTTTCTGCCATAGCGGAGACTGTCGCTCGACCTCTAGATATTCAAGGTTCGTTTATCGACGGCTAACGCGGCTTCTTTAAGGGCTTCAGCCAGCGTCGGATGAGCGTGGGAAGCTCTCGCGATATCTTCGGTGCTGGCTGCAAGCTCGATGCTGAGCACGGCTTCGGCGATTAAATCAGAGGCCCGGGGGCCGATGATATGTACGCCAAGCACGCGATCGGTTTTCGCATCGCCGACCATTTTGACAAAGCCCTCCGTATCGCCCAAAGCTCGGGCGCGGCCGGTTGCCAGAAAGGGGAATTTGCCGATTCTCACTTCATGGCCTTGAGCTTTGGCTTCCTCTTCGGTGAGCCCGACGGCAGCCACTTCCGGATGGGTATAGACCACATTGGGAATGCCCAGATAATTGACATGCCCTGCGACTCCGGCCATTCGCTCCACGGCGACCACACCCTCTTCCGAGGCTTTGTGCGCTAACATGGGCCCGGCAATCACATCGCCAATCGCATAAATGCCGGGGACTCGGGTGCAGAAATGGGCGTCAACCACGATCCGTCCTTTGGGATCGATCTCGACTCCGGCTTCTTTGGCGCCTAGGCCTGAAAGAAAAGGCCGGCGCCCGACTGCCACCAAAACTTTATCGCATTCCACGGCGGTTTTTTCCGTCTCGCTCGCAACCTGAACGATGACCTTATTGCCGATGATCTTGGCGCTTTCTGCCTTGGCCTTGAATTGAAACCGCATCCCCTGTTTTTCCAAAGATTTTCTCAGCGCGGTCGTAAGCTCCACATCCATGGCCGGCACCAGCCGATCCAGAAATTCCACTACCAGGACTTCGGAGCCCAACCGACTCCAAACCGATCCCATTTCCAACCCGATGGCGCCTCCGCCAATAACCAAAAGCCGCTTGGGAACTTCGGGAAGAGAAAGCGCCTCAGTGGAACTTAGAATAAATTTGCCGTCGAAAGGCAATCCGGGCAGAGGAATCGGTTCACTTCCCGAGGCAATGAGGATTTTTTTGGTGTTGAGCTCTCGGATCCCCTGGCTGCTTTTGACTTCTACCTTAGCCGGGCTCAGGATTCGCGCCATTCCCCGGACATCTTCCACCTTGTTCTTGCGAAAAAGGCCAGCCACACCGGAGGTGAGACCGGCCACTACTTTGTCTTTGCGGCTTAGCATGGTGGGCAAATCGAGCGCCACCGAGCCGAGCTTGATTCCATGCCCGGCAAAGGCGTGCTGGGTTTCATAAAAGAGATGACTTGAGTCGAGCAATGCTTTGGAGGGAATACAGCCCACCCTAAGACAGGTACCCCCTAAGGCGTCTTCTTTTTCCACGCAAGCGACTTTCATGCCCAGCTGGCTAGCCCGGATAGCCGCGGTATAGCCTCCGGGGCCTGCGCCAATAACGACGAGATCAAAAGAAGGATTATCCATGGTCATCACACCTCAAGCATGAGTCGCGCGGGATCTTCGAGCAATTCTTTGATCCGTACCAGGAAGGTTACCGAATCTTTACCATCGATAAGTCGATGATCGTAAGAAAGTGCAAGATACATCATGGGATGCACTTCGACTTTATCTCCCACTGCGACCGGGCGTTTTTGAATCGCGTGCATGCCTAGGATCGCGCTCTGAGGAGAATTTAATATGGGGGTCGAAAGCATGGAACCGAAAACTCCGCCATTGGTAATGGTGAAGGTGCCGCCGCTTAATTCCTGCAACCCTAGCTTTCCTTCCCGTGCGGCGAGCGCCATGCGCTTAATCTCGGACTCGATCTTAGCCATGGATAATCTATCGGCGTGGCGCAAAACCGGAACGATGAGTCCTCGCTCCGTGCTCACCGCAATTCCCAGATGTACGTTTTGGTGAAAAACAATGTCGCTGCCGTCGATAGATGCGTTCACGATAGGTTGGTGTTTCAGAGCCTGAACCACGGCTCGAGCAAAGAAGGACATTAATCCCAGCCCCACCCCGTAGACTTCTTGAAAGCGCTCTTTATATTTGGCGCGTAAGGCCAGCACCGCTGTCATATCGACTTCATTGAAGGTCGTGAGCATCGCGGCCGAATGTTGGGCTGCCACTAAGCGCTCAGCGATTTTCTTGCGGATCTTAGTCATGGGTTGGCGCTGAATGCCCTCGTTGTCAAACAGCGGTTCCCGCGATCCTTCCGGTGCCGCCATTGGGGGGAAGGGCATCCCGCCAGAAGCAGAAGAGGGAGACAATCCTATTTCTAGACCAGATCCGGCTTTGCTCCCCTTGCTTTCCATATGGGCCAGCACGTCCTCTTTTAAAAGCCTTCCTCCGGGACCGGTCGCAGCGACCGCCTGAGGATTGACCCGGTTTTCCTCGATGAGGCGACGGACCGAAGGACTGAAATCTTCTTTGGAGTCGGTGCGCGGAGTCGGGGTCGGGGGCTTAACCGAAGTGGCCGCCGGGGCTGAGGGCTTTACCGGTTGCGCCGGCGAAGGACTCTTAGCCGCTGCCGGAGCCGTTTTCCCCGTGCCTGCCTCTTCAATTTGAGCGATGGCATCTCCGACTCGGACCGTATCCCCTTCCTTTTTTAACCGGCGAAGAATTCCCGCGGCCGGAGAAGGCAACTCGACATTGGCCTTATCGGTCTCCAGCTCACATAAGGGCTCGTCGACGTTAACGCTCTCACCGTCGGCCTTGGCCCAGCGGAGTAGCGTCGCTTCGGTTACTGATTCGCCCATCGAAGGGATTTCCACTTTTTTTGCCATGCTGTTTCTCCTCATCCTCAAGCTGCGCGGAAATGGCGTCAGAACGTTAGTGCTTGATTGGTGAACTCCTGCTCCTCGAATTCATGCTTTTTAAAAGAGCCTGGTGCCGGGCTAGCTGCGGCTTCGCGGCCAGCATAGCTTAGCTTTCGATTGCCTAGCAGCTTTTCCAGCCGCGGGCGCATGAAGTACCAAGCGCCCATGTTTTCCGGCTCTTCTTGCACCCAAATCACCTCTTTGGCCTGAGGGTACAGAGCAAATTGGTCGCGCAATTCATCTTCGGGAAAAGGATAGAGTTGTTCGGTGCGAAGCAGCGCTACTTCCGAGATCTTGCGCTGAGTGCGCGCTTGATCGAGGGTGAAATAAACCTTTCCGGTGCAAACTAAGATGCGAGTCACTTTCGCGCGATCATTAGCTGCGGGATCCCCGAGGACTCGTCGGAAGCTGCCATCAGTAAACTCTTGCAAATGAGACACCGAACGTTCACTGCGCAATAAACTTTTCGGCATCATCAAAATCAGTGGTTTTCTGAATTTGCGATGGATTTGTCGTCGTAGGAGGTGAAAGTACTGTACCGGATGCGTCGGATAAGCAACTTGGATATTATCTTCCGCACAGAGCTGCAAAAACCGCTCAAGCCGTGCGCTGGAGTGCTCGGGCCCCTGACCCTCGTAGCCATGGGGGAGCAACATGACCAATCCGCTCATTCGATTCCATTTTGATTCCGCGCTGGAAATAAATTGATCGATAATGGGCTGCGCGCCGTTCACGAAATCGCCAAACTGAGCTTCCCAAACCACGAGATTTCGCGGATCGGCCCAGCTGAAACCAAATTCAAAGCCCAAGACTGCAAGCTCGGAGAGCATGGTGTTCACGATAGTGAAATGGCCCTGAGGTGCTCCGAGGTTCTGAAGCGGAACGTAATGGGTGCCCGTTTTGACGTCGTGTAATACCGCGTGCCGGTGACTGAAGGTTCCCCGCTCGGCATCCTGGCCAGCTAGTCGGACCGACGTATTTTCTAAGAGCAAGCTCCCCATCGCCCACATTTCGGCCGTACTCCAGTCCACCCCACGGTTTCCTTCAAACATTTCTTCGCGGCCTTGGACAAACTTCTTCAATTTCGGGTGCAGCGAGAAATCTTCTGGAAAATGAGTTGCCGCTTGGGTGATTCGGGCCAGGGTGTCTTTGGTGACTGAAGTCTGAGCACTCCAATCCGTTCCAGCATGCGACATTCCTTCCCAAAGTCCGGTGAACGAGGATACCGGTTTGGGCAGCCGCGTTTCTCTCACCGCCGTTAGGGCTTCATTTAACCGCTCATGGACCTGGGCTTTCATTTGGTCTACATCTTCGGCGGTAATTTTCCCCTCGGCGATGAGTCGTTCGGCATAGAGCTCACAGACGGGGCGATGTTTTGCAATCTCTTCATACATCAGAGGAGAGGTGTAGGTAGGATCATCCGCTTCGTTATGGCCGTACTTGCGGTAGCACCAAACATCGAGCATGACGTCGACTTTGAATTGTTGGCGGAAGGCAATCGCCAAACGAGCGGCATGGACCACCGCTTCCGGATCTTCCCCGTTAACGTGGAAAATAGGCGCTTGAATCATTTTCGCGACATCGGTCGGATAGGGAGTAAAGCGAGTTTCATTGGGAGTTGCGGTAAAACCCAACTGATTATTTAAAATGATGTGGATCGTCCCGCCGGTTCGGTAATGGGTGAGCTCGGAGAGATTCAAGGTTTCCGGGACGATTCCTTGGCCGGTAAATGCTGCCTCACCATGGATTAAAATCGGAACGACCCGAGTGTGCTCTTGATCCCCCAGATACTGTTGTCTGGCTCGCACCAAACCTTCCACGACCGGGTTGACTAACTCCAGGTGGCTGGGATTGGGGCTGAGCGAAAGCGAAATATGACGTCCGTTTTGGCTGACATGTTCATTGGAATACCCAAGGTGATATTTAACATCGCCATCCCCTTGAGTATTCTGCGGCAGAGACGTGCCTTCAAATTCTGCCAGCAATAATTCGTAAGGTTTGTGCAGCGTATGACTGAGCACATTGAGTCGCCCGCGATGGGCCATTCCAATGACAAATTCGTCGACGGAGAGTTCTGCGCCCTTTTCGATCAAGGTGTCGAGCAGTGGGATGAGAGAATCTCCGCCTTGCAAGGAGAATCGCTTTTGCCCAACATACTTGGTGTGCAAGAAGGATTCAAAACCTTCGGCCTCAATCAGACGCTGAAGAATGCGATGTGACTCTTCGGGTGAAAAGCTCGGTTGATTTAAAATGGGTTCCATCCGCTCTTGGAGCCATGTTCGCTGCTTCTTGTCTGCGATGCCCATGTATTCCACGCCCAGGCTTTGAGCGTAGGTAGAACGAAGACTTTCCAGCAAGCCCCTGAGGGAACCATCCGTCGGTCCGAGAAAACCGCCGTTGCCCACTTGGCGATCCAGATGACTCGGCGAGAAGCCGAAAACCGAGAGCTCAAGCAAGGGATGGGTTCTGACCTCGGTCTTGAGTGGATTGAGCGAAGCGACAAAGTGCCCTAGGTCGCGATAGGCTTGCACCATGGCACTCACGCCTTCGGCGATTCGGACTGAGGGCTCCAGTCGTTCCTGTTCGACGGCCTGTCCCGGATCCGCGATGCG
>Ga0206903_10247_pt1 | contig 16683 bp, 10 predicted proteins | sample Alteio_BWOrgHeat_45_FD_152959 | JGI IMG/M metagenome (GOLD analysis project Ga0206903, IMG submission 152959) | Enriched cells from forest soil in Barre Woods Harvard Forest LTER site, Petersham, Massachusetts, United States -... | ecosystem: Environmental > Terrestrial > Soil > Temperate forest >... | reverse complement strand
CGCATTGGCGGTGAGGGCAATGATCGGAATGGCCGACCAGGTGTCCGCACTGCGACGAATCTGAAGGGTGGCTTCGTAGCCATCCAAGACTGGCATCTGGCAATCCATCAAGACCAGATCGAAAGAGTCGGCCTCCAATGCCTCAATGGCTTCAATTCCATTTTTCACTGCCGTGACATCATATCCCGCCTTGCTGAGAATGGCGGTGGCCACTTGCTGATTCACCGGGTTGTCTTCGGCAATCAGAATGCGAGCCTTGAAACGTTCTTGGGGTCCGATCGGGGCTTGAGCGTGGGAGCGAGGGATCGCGCCAGCGGGTGCCGGGGCAAAGGGCAAGGAAAACCAAAAGAGAGATCCCAATCCATTCTGACTTTGAAACCCTATGGTTCCGCCCATGAGATTTACCAATCGCTTGCAAATGGAAAGGCCGAGTCCAGTGCCGCCAAATTGCCGAGTGGTCGAAGCATCGGCTTGAGTGAATGGATGAAAAAGCCGGAACTGGGCTTCTTCTGGGATTCCGATCCCACTGTCTTCGACCTCAAATCGAAAAACTACCCGACCGGAGGGTTGGACTTCTTTCATTAAACGAACCGCGATTTCTCCCTGCTCGGTAAACTTAATCGCGTTATTCACCAAATTGATCAGGATTTGCCTGAGTCGCACCGGATCTCCCAGAACCGGAGTAGGGCTTGGCGTCTGGGTATTGACTCTGAGCTTCAATCCTTTTTGTTCTGCGGCGTAGCTTAGGGACTTAGTGACTTCGTCCACGACAGTTTCCGGAATGAAGGGGGTAGTCTCCAACTGGAGTTTGCCGGCGTCGATTTTGGAAAAATCCAGGATATCGTTAACCACCGTCACTAAAACGTCTGCGGAACGAGTGATGTTTTGGGCGTAACTGCGTTGTTCCTCGTTCAGCGGGGTACCGAGTAAAAGTTCGGCCATTCCCAGGACCCCGTTAATCGGCGTACGAATCTCATGACTCATATTCGCCAGGAATTCTGCTTTGGATTGCGCGGCGGCTTCCGCCTGCCGCCGGGCTAGGTCTAGCGCACTCTGAACTCGCTTTTTCGCGGTGATGTCGGCTGAAACTACGACCACGCCGCCGATGTTTCCGTCCTCATCGATGAGCGGAGAATAGTAACTCTCGAAAAAGTGTTCCCCAATAGTGACCTCGTGCGAAAAGATTTCGCCTTCCAAGGCGCGTTTCAAGCTTTCCTTCACTTCGGGAAAAACCTCGGGCCATTCGAAGATCGAGTGGCCGATCAAGTTAGCCGGGTCTCCATTTAGCCCCTGTAGTCCCTTCCCATCGCAGTAGGTGAAGATGCCGGAACGATCGACCGACCATAAAAGAATCGCTGCGTTTTGAGTTACCGCTCGCAATCTGGCGTGGGCTTCTTTAGCGGCAGATTGGGCTTTTTTCTGCTCTTGAATATCGATGCAGGTGACGAACCATTTTATGATCTTTTTCGTCGCATCTTTGACCGGAAAGGCACGGACCAAGTGCCATCGATAAGTTCCGTCGGTGGCGCGTAGGAGCCGGCTTTCGAAGTCGCAACTGTTTTTCTCTGCAATGGCCCTCTCCCAGCGTTCCTTACCCATCGCCGATTCTTCAGGGTGAATGCATCGCGTCCAATCTTGTTTCTGAAGCGTTAGGGAATCCTTGGCGGTATAGGTAATCCACTTTTGATTGCAATAATCCACCTGGCCAGAGGGAACGGCGGTCCAAACCATGTGGGGAATAGCTTCCGCCAGAAGGTGAAACGGATCGGCTTCATTAGGTTGAGTGATTTCCGACGGCATGAAACTCGGGTTCCTTAATCAAAAGGGATGGTACTTCTCTAATTCCACTTATCGGGAGAGTGCGTCAGAGCCTTGAGGATAAATTTAACCGGCTGGGATAAAAGACGATTACTCCAAAGAGTGATAAACCGCACCGAGCAAACTCGCCGTTTTTTCCCAGGAAAACGCCGTCGCGCGTTGCTGGGATAGCTGGCCGAGGTGAAGTCGTGTCTCCGAGTCGGTTTGGATTTTTTTGAGCTGGGCTTGCAGCGTTTCCCATCCTCCCAGCGGATCAAAATAGAGAGCGGCTTCGCCCGCAACTTCTTTCAACGCAGCAATCGCAGAGACTAAGACCGGTTTCCCCAATCGCATGGCTTCTAAGACGGGCATGCCGAAACCTTCGTCTAGAGAGGGCTGGACTAACGCAAGGCAGTGTTCATAGAGGGCCTTCAGTTCAGAATCTTGTAGCCTTTGGTAGTGACGATAGCGGAGCCCGTTGGCTTCAGCGGTCTTCAGTTCCGCTAAAATCTTCTCCCCCCCGTAACCGAGATGCCCCACCAGCACCAATTCCAAATCACTCATTCCTCGCAATGCCCGCAGTAGAAGGGAATGATTCTTTCGGGTTTCCAAACAAGCCACCATTAATAGGAATGGCCGATCTCGGAGCGGGGCATCGTCCGTAACCCGGGTTGAGGTCTCTTCTTCTTGCAGCAAAGGGCCCCAAGGAACGACGCTGATTCGATTAGCGGTGTCGGGACGAAGTGCGGCTAACTCTTGCTTCACGCTTAGCGTAGGAGTGATGATGCGATCCGCTCGGCCGATCGCAGCTTCCAATTTTTTGGCCTGAGCTTTTTGAAATCGCGGGGCTTGAAAAGGGTTCGGACGCAAAGTCCAACAGTCATGCACGGTAAGAACTTTGGGGGAGTGGAGGGCCACAGGTAATTTCAATTCAAAACTATGGTAAATGACTTGGCGTTTTCCCAGGAAGCCGGCCCACGGGCTAAGCTGAGGCAGAGCGTCGGAGGAAGCCTCCGGGTCGCGACTGATCGCGCTCAGTTTCCATCCCTCGCGATCGGCCCAAGGTTTTAGCGCTAAAAAACTTCGCCAGGCCGATTGCCCAATCCCGGAAAAACGATTTCGCGTCCAAGGAGTCAGATCAATCGATACTTCCACCGATGCCTCTTTAATTTTGATGAGGGATTTCTCTTTTTTTTATGGGCTAGGCTGGGCAAAGACAACTGAAATCCGCGGGCGAGTCGATCCAGATGGCTCCACTCAAACGGCGTAATACCTCACTGTCACCAAATTCGCTGAGCCAAGAATTCCTGGACCACCAGTCAACTCTTCGCTTTTCTCGACGATCCCAATTCGCCCGGTAGTTTTAATGACGCGTCGAATCGATCAACATTCGACTTAAGGCGTTAGATTCGTTGACTTCATGCGTTGCGGGTGCGATGGGTTTTCACTAAGTCACTTTAGGGGAGGGTCTTATGCTACGCATGATTGCGTCGTTACTGGTCGGGATGAGTGTCTCAGCATGGGCTGGGTCTCAACCTGAATACGTTCTTAAATCTGAAACTAATCTCACTCACAGTGCTGGACTGCCGCAGCCTTATGGCGCGATCGTTTTCAATCAAAAGCGAGATGCCTTTGTCTATGCCGCGGTTGAAGCTAAGCTTAAGCCGTTCTGCGTTTTGCGCTATGTCGAGTTAGATAAATCTTCAGCCGATACCTGGATTGTAAAGCGCACTGCTGCGTTGTCCTCGAGTCTACGTTGCGACTCGAAATGGGGTTTCATCCCTGGCGATAAATACGCTTTTTCTCTCGGTTTGCGTCCCAATGCCCTCAAAGTTTTCTCACTCGATGCTAATCCCCGTTTGATCAATAACGATTTGAAAGTGGGCGATGACGTTTATTGGACGGGTAACGGGTCCCACGCGTTCACCACTTTACCGCATTACCCCAACAGCTTTTGGTATTTTGAGCCGACCAGCCCAAATTGGTTGGGCAATATCGAAATGATAAGTGAAGATTTCACGAAATGGACGGGCAATTCCACGCTGAAAGACTGGTTTATCAAGAGCGGTATGGTTGAGCTCTTCAACAATCATCGGCTCAACCAATTTATTGGTGAAACTTCACTCGATGAGTTCCTGGGGAAGAATCCGATTAAGAATCTAGAAGCGGTGAAGAAACTTCGTCGGATTGTAGGAACCAAAAAGCTAAAAGACGTCGTCTCCCAAGCTGATTTCCAAGCCTGGGCAGATGAAAATGGTCTAACCGGGTTGGTAAATACCCCGGTGAGGAAGCTTTTGCTTCACAACAACTTCGACGTCGAGCAAATCGTCGGTTCTCCGGTTAAGGGAAGCCAAGTATTAGTGGTTGGAAGAGATCCCCGCGCCATGACTCGTTATCAGGTTCGAATTTGGGATGCCTCAACCCAGCAGTGGCAAGATACCAAGATGGATTGGCGGGTCAGAAAAACCTACGATCCGAGTGTTTCAGCGCGTTGGTCTCAGGACGGTCGATTTATTATTTTGCGCAAAGATAACTATCCCGGCGGGTGGGACTGGAAGAGTCGGTTGGTCCAGTTTGAACTCTGGGATGCGACGGGCAAAATCCGTTATCGCACCGATTTTTTCCCGGTGTCGTTTCCCCGCAGCGGTTGGGGGGAGAAGTGGGATAGAATGAGCGACCATCTCGATTGGATTGATTCTTCCTCACGTTCCGACTTGGTTCTGCTTGCTTACTACACCAAGGCTCATTGGAAAAAGTCCAGCACGGCTCATTTGACTCTCGATCTCAGAGAGTTTCCCACCGGAAAACAGAAAGCTAAGGTAAACACGGCAGTCAGTCTGCACACCAAAAACGGTCCGATTGCTGGAGTGATCTTGCCTCGCGGCCGGGTATTGGCCTATTTCGACGACAAATGGGTGGCCTGGAATCCTGGGGATACCTCCGTGCAGTATATTCGAGAGCCCGGCACGGTGGCCGCCGTTTTGCCCGATCCCAAAGAGGATGAGTTTGAAACCCTTTCCTGGGAGCCGGGAAAAGGTCTCTTAGTTCATTCCTGGGAATTGAAATAATCTAATTCTGCAGACTGCTTCGTCGCTTTGCTTCTCGCAGCGACAGGTCATTGCGAAGATCCCAAAGGGACCTGAAGCAATCTCGCCGAGCTAGCGGTGTTCTCGCGAGACTGCTTCGTCGGCTTCGCTTCTCGCAGCGACAGGTCATTGCGAAGAGCCCAAAGGGACCTGAAGCAATCTCGCCGAGCTCGAGGTGTTTTCACAAGACTGCTTCGTCGCTTTGCTTCTCGCAGCGACAGGTCATTGCGAAGAGCCCAAAGGGACCTGAAGCAATCTCGCCGAGCTCGAGGTGCTTTCACAAGACTGCTTCGTCGCTTTGCTTCTCGCAGCGACAGGTCATTGCGAAGAGCCCAAAGGGACCTGAAGCAATCCCACCGAGCTAGCGGTGTTCTCGCGAGACTGCTTCGTCGCTTCGCTTCTCGCAGCGACAGGTCATTGCGAAGAGCCCAAAGGGACCTGAAGCAATCTCGCCGAGCTCGCGGTGTTCTCGCGAGACTGCTTCGTCGGCTTCGCTCTCGCAGCGACGGCGGTCCAGCGCGCCACATTTGAGGAAGAGCCGTGCTCGTCTTCCGGCCGTTCTTTCCTTCCTGAGTAAGCTTAGTTTTTTCTGCTTCCTGTCTCAGGTACTATCATTCCAGCTCGACGCGCGTGCCCTTGCCCCGCCTTAAAATTATTGAAAGTCTATTTTTTATTTTTGAGGAAATATGGAAGGCATCATCGATCCGATCTCCCAATTGCGATTTTCTCCTCGAAAAGAAATTCAAACCGCTACCGCCTCAGAGATTTCCCCTTTTGCCCTGAGTTGGGGGATTTCGGTGGCTTGGGTTGCTCTTCTCTTTCTCACCTTGCGCGGAGTGGCTTACCCCCGGATTGGCTGGATCACCTATCTCAGTGGGTTATTCATTCTTCCCTTTATCTTGCGGGGAGGGTCGGCGCTTTGGACTAGTCGGGAACCCTCTGCTTTCGTCGTCAGACGAGTTCTTTGCTCTATTCCTGTCCTTTTGGCGCTTTACCTGGGGTCTGGCGCGGCCTTTTTCGCGGCTACCCTTTTTGTTCTGATCCAAATCGGAGTGGAAACTATCTTCTGTGCTTCTTTCCGCCGTTGGACTTGGGCCGCGGGCAGGGAGTGGGTTTTTCTCTGGTCGTTTTGGGTTTTGGTCGGGAAGCTTTGCTATTGGGAAACCGGTGGGTTTGGCTCCTTCTTTTTGAGCCGCGCTAGAGTTAGTCTGGCGACGGTGACTTTGCTGGTCGCGCTCTGCACTGCACTCTACGGCCAGCAATGGCGTTTGTCTGTCTGGGGAAAACGAGCGCTATTCTTCTGCCTAGCGATCGCTATTTCCCCTCTGCTTTTTCGAATCAGCGGCTGGAATTTGGACGCGTTCGGAACGCATTGGGGTTTTTTCTGCGGCTCAGCGGAATTGGTTCGGCAAGGGGGGTGGCTGCTCCACAATGTCCCGAGTCAGTATGGTTTTCTGAATACGTTGCTGATCGCTTTAGGTCCATTCGATAATCCCTTCTCTAATCTCACCGTTTTTCAAGGAGGCGGTTATTTTGGACTCGCTCTGATCTTGCTTTGGCTTTTTACCCAACTCTTCGAAGGGATAGTGGGCGGCTTACTCAGTGTTTTTCTGGTTTTCGTTTTCCTCTTTCATGTTCCCGGTGTGGTCGAGCAAGCGTTGAGCCCTCTGACTCTGCCCAGTGTGGGGCCCTTTCGGTTCTTTGGCGCCTACTTATTTCCGCTCTTGGTCTTCAAACTCTGCTTGCACTGCGCAGAAGAGGAAACGGCAAAGCGTTGGTTGAGGCTGGGGAATCTGCTTTGGTTGTTCAGCATGTTTTGGTCTTTTGAGGCCGCGGCCTACGGTTCGGTGGCCTGGTTACCGGCCTATGGGTTGATGCTCTATTTTCGAGGCGAGAGGGTAAAGGGCCTGGTGACCAAGGGATTGCTTTTGCTAAGCAGCTGGGTCGTTTTAGTTTTGGGTATCTCTATCTTTTATCGGTATCGTCTGGGCGTATGGCCAGATTTCTACGCTTTTATTGAATATCCACTCGCCTATACCGGAGGGTTTGGCGCCTTGGTGGCTCGCGGTGATGGTGCACTGTGGATCTTAGTTGCTCTGGCGAGTTTTCACCTCTACAGCATGATTAGTTTTATGCGGGACGGGTTCTGGGCTGGTCTACCGGTTGCGGTAAGTACGTTTGCGACGTTTTGGATAGTTTCCAGTTATTTTGTTTCGCGCAGTCACGACAATAATATTATCAATTTATTTCCGATTTACCTCAGCGGCATCATTTTAAACCTATTAGTTTTGCGCTCGCATGCCCCATCGGAATTTCAGCATTTGCTCCGCTTTTTGGTTCCGCTCGTCGTTATTCCAGCTTCTTTGTATTTAGGAAACGAAAACGCCATGGCAGACTATCTCTCTGACTGGAAAAACCTGTCGGAGCAAGCAAGGCATCTGTCTCACTTGGAGGATTATCCCACTCCTCCTCCGGAAGCTTTAGCTTTGTTGAAAAAATCGGGAGTGGATCGCAACGACGCTATCGCCTATTTCGGCACTTATCTTTTCGTCTGGCCCGAGGATTCGCGTAGTCCTGGAACTGGCCCGCAGCTCGCTCGATTTTTCCTTCCGGTGGCCCCTTCCGCGCAATGGAATATCTTGCCCGACGGGAGACAAACCAGATATTTCGAGCTTTGGTTCACACCAGAACGGCGACAGCGCGGGGGCTATATCCTTTCTCCATCCAGACCCCATTCGGGTTTTGTCGCTCGGATGCAAGAAAAGTTTCGATTGGAATATACTCGATGCGAGGACGGATGGTGCTTGCAACACTATTTGCCGGCAGCGGGTTAAAAGGAGAAGCCGATGGAAGATGTGCTTCGGCCCTGGCGAATCCCTCCTGCTGAGTCGGAAAAAAGCAACTCGGCTGCATATCGTTTCGGTCAGCTTCCATTGACTTGCGGGGCGACCTTAAGCTGGGTGCTCCTCCTTTATTGGGCCCTTCAGTCTCAAAACCCAAAGCATCGCGATTGGCTTATCTTTATCAGTCTGATTTTTCCCTGGCCGCTAATGCTCTATCTTCCGAAACGATTTGAAATAAAGGCCATCCAGCTGAATCGCGTCGGATCCCTGATATTCGGTTTGCTGCCTCTCGCGATAGCGATACAGATCTCTTCGCTCCTTGCTTTCTTGGTCGGCACATCTTTATGTCTTCTGCAGTATGGGTTGGAAGGGATATTTTCGGCAGGATTTCAAAAATACCGTCGATTTGAATTGCCCGAGTTCTCTGAATTCAGTTTGGTTTTGGCCGTTTGGATCTTTTTGGGAAAACTTTGGTATTGGAATGAGTCAGGTTTTTCTGGGGTTTTGTTTAGCCGGTGGTGGGCCGTCTTTCCGGTTATGGTTGGATTAGGCCTTACGGTATTTTTTGTTCTCGCAGGAACCGAGAGAGCGGTTGAGCGGGACCGTCGCAACCGGGGCTACCTCCTCTTGCTTCTGGGGTTAATCATTCCACTGGTTTTTGCTGGGCTGAACTCAGGGAAAAGTGATTTCCCAGCCCATTGGGGGTTCTATTGCGGGCCGGCCGAGTTAGTGAGGCAGGGTGGTTGGTTGCTGAATACGGTCCCTAGCCAATATGGACTCTTAAATATTTTTCTGGTAGCCCACGGTCCCTTTTCCTCAGTGTATGCGAATCTTCTGATTCTGCAGGCCTGCTTATATATCGTGGTGGCGGCGGTTTTTTATCGCGCGCTTTCCTCTTTTCTGAAGGGTGGGGGGGCTCGCCTTTTTGCTCTGATCTCGGTATTGCTCCTGCTATTTTATCTTCCCGGTTGGGCACCGACTTTATCGAACGCTATCAATTATCCAAGTGTCGGACCCTTTCGTTTTTTTGGCGCGTATCTGCTTCCCTTTTTGGTTTGGCAACTTACGGGTCAGTTAAAAGATCAGGGGAAGTTAAGGTCTTCTAGCCTAATCTTGGGAAATTTGATTTGGCTGATATCGGTGTTTTGGTCGGCTGAGACGATGATTTACGGTTCCGTCGCATGGTGGCCGGCCTATCTGGTGAGCTTGCGATTGAGCGATGGGCAGAAAGTAAATCATCGATATTTCTGGTTCTGGGTTTTAGCACCATTCGCAGTTCTGCTTTTCCTCTTAAGTTTCGTCGCAGGGTGGTATCAGCTGCAGCTTCACCAGTGGCCCGACTGGTATGCCTATCTGGAATACCCCCTGGCGTATGCAGGAGGTTTTTCCTCCATGGCGACAAAAGGGGACAGTGCGGTTTGGGTGCCGATTCTTTTGGGCGGGGCTTTGTGCTTTAGGTTTATCGAAGTGGTAGTGAAGCAGGCATGGCGATCGCTTCCCCTCGCGCTTTCCACTACTCTCGCTTTCTGGGCGGTGAATAGCTACTTTGCGTCCCGAAGCCACGACAACAATATTCTCAATCTATTACCGATTTATTTTTTCTTGATCCTGCTAAGTTTTTCGGAGGCAGAAGAAGAGAATGGGCGATCGTTTTCTTCGCGGCGTTTCCTGGTTCCTTTGCTCACTCTCTCGCTGCTGCTCCCAACCCTGCACCCCGGTTTTTTGTCGAGTTATTTGGAGCGGGTTCAAAAGCTTCGTTCCACTTGGCAAGATCCATCGTTACTCAGTCAACTTCCTGAGCCCCCGGCGGAAGTGACTGCTTTAATCAAAGCGGCGGGATTGACTCCCCAGACCCCAATAGCGTCTTTGGCCGATCCGCTATTTTTCTGGCCGTCAGCGGAGAGTATCGAAAATCCGACTTTCCGCAATTTCTCTCGCCTGCCGCCTTTTTTCCTGCCCTTTGCTCCGTTTGAAGAGTTTCGCATCCTAGGGGTGCGAACCCAGACCTACTTAGATCGCTGGTTTAGCCAAAATCACCGACGGGCCTTTGGCTATTTGCTCTTTCTAAAACGGGAACGAAGTGCCTCTTTGGAAGAATATCTAGCTAAGTGGTATCAGGCAGGCCCGGTGGAATGCCGCAGCCAATGGTGTCTGGAGCGATTTGATCCTAACGCTATTGATTGAGTTTTGCTGCCTCTTGAACCAAGCCTTCATAGGAGGTGGGCACCGCAGTGTTTTCCGGCTTAGCTCCCAGCTCATCCATTTGGGATTCAGTGGGATGATCGATTTGCATCACGCTGAGAGTCTCGGGTTGGAATTGAAATCCCATCATTTTCTGTTTGTCGTATTTTAAATCGGGGAATCGCTTTTTGACATCGTCGTAACCTTGAACTGCATCCTGCACCTGTTGATTATATTTTTGTAGCTGGTCCGCCATAGTCTCGGTGTATTTTCCTACTTCATTGCCGCCCGAATCATAGCGAGTTCGTTCTACCTTGTCTTCATTTGGGCCGTACTGCCAATTACTTTTGACTTGGGATAATTTCTTTCCGGCACTTCCGAGCAGTTCCAGTTGGGCCCTCTCGTCACGCTCAATCGAATCCTCGGTTTTGAGGTTTCCCGTCTTCAATTTAATCTTCCCACTATTATCTGGTTCATACGTGGGGTTAATCGTGTCGGCAGGTAGTGCCGCTACTTCTTGACACTGCTTATTCATCGCTTCGAGATCTTTTTGAATCTGCTGCTTTTCCGCCGGGGTTCTTGCTCTGGTGAGTTGTTGTTGTAGATTCGCGCTGGCCCAGGCATCGCAGGTGGGCAAGTGTTCCGAGAGTTCTGGCTTTCCGTAACCGCCATCGGGAAGTGCCCGGTTCGTACGGCGTTGGATGAGATTCGCCATGGCGGCTCCCCACATTGCCTTAACCGCTCGTCCTGCGGCTTCGTAGAGGAAAGTTAGATTAGGTAGAGCTCTATCATTATTTTGTTTATCGTCGTCTCGAGCTGAACGTTGCAAATCCTCGAAGGTTCGATCTCCCACATCTTCGATGGCTTTTTTGACATCCTCTTTTAGAAAAACTCGTTCGACTTTGTCTTTTTGGGGCGGTGAAGGCGGCGCACTTCCGGTGCCTCCGCCGGTTGCGCCACCGTTACCAGGTCGGTTGGGCTTATCGATGACCTCGCGAGTCTCCACTCGGTACACCGATCGTTCTTCGATCCCAGGTTTTTCTGGGGGAGGGGGATTCCCGGCGGCAATCGCATCGGCAATCGCTTTGTCCTTCTTTTTATCTTGCTGGCTGTATTTCTCGTGGAATTGATAGACAGTTCGTTCCAAGAGAGAAGAACCGCCCGCGGAAGTCAGTTTTCCGTGAGGGGAAACGAAGGCAAATAGCTTGCGGGTCTCCGGAGGCTTGGGTCGGCCATTAGCATCGACACCCCCTCCCGTTCCTGGCACTTCTTCATCAATATTAAATGAAAGATCATGATAGGTGAGCTCACTCTCATAGGCCACACCGTCGTCTTGGTCGAAGCGCACTTTCCGTCCCCCGCCGGTTTGTTTCCCGTCGGGAGTCGAGGCTTTGCCCATGACGTTCTTGTTTTGAGTGAATTGATAAAATCGTTGGATATAAGCCGTGCGGGCTGCCGCTTCTGCTTTTTGGGCATCGATGACGGTCTCACCCAAAAGGGCATGAGAAAAAAGACAAGCCAAGACCACCAGCCAAAAAAGCCAGCGCATTTTGAGTCCGAGGGGCGACTTCCAGCTTCCGCGATAATTGAGGCTTATCAGCATAACGACCGTCCTCTAGCTCATTATTAGAAGCAATCCCGATGCCGAGATTCTGGGAGGATTTCTCAAACCTTTCCAAGGGGTATTCTGGCGGAGATCGTAGAGGTGCTAGCGCAAATGGCAATTCGTAGCGCACTGTCTAGATTTTAGACAGGGGTATTTGGGTTATCGAGGGATCAGTCGGCGAGTTCCCAGCCCACCATTTTCGGTGAGACCGGCAATATACCCGTTATATCGGGTCACAATTTTCTGACCATCACCCAGAGTCTTGGGGTTCCTCAACTCATCCACAAAATCTGTGGTCACCGGGAAACCAGTGATGAGTTTCACACCGCCTTCATTGGGGTCGCGAATCGAGTAAACCAGTAGGTAGCGATCTTTTCCCACCACCGGCGTTTGGGAAAATTGAACCAGATCGGTGATGAGGTCCACGCTGCGAACGGTTCCATCGGCGGCTCTAACTTGGGTAGATTCGACGAGACGATACCCCTTCAAGTCGCTAAATCGGAACTTGGTTAAGGCTGATGCCGGAGACCGAAAGCGGTCGAGCAAGTAGGGTGAGGCGGTTTGTCCGGAAAATGCAATTTGAGCGAAGAAATCGGTGACATTGACTAAGAAAGTTCCTTCGCTGGGTTTGGGCCCCAGCGTTCCCTGAGGCAAACCAAAGCCCTGTTCCAATTCGGGGCTTACCCATCTAGCGCGTTTATATCCAAAAGGAGTTTGAAGCAGACTGAAAAGATAGCCGTAGGTGTGAGTGATTCCTGCATGTCCGACCGACCAGCCTCCGGAAGTTTGGATGCCGCCGACCGTCGGAGGTTCGGGCATTTCTTGGGCTAGAGCCTCTAAAAGAGGGGGCAAGACAATGATGTCTTTCCCATGTTCGTCGTAGTTCACACTCCTTCCCCACGCGCTAAGCCAGGGACCTTGGCCGTCGGTATGAAGGGACCGGACCAATTCAGGCTGGCAGCGGTGAATCCAACCAGAAAGGGATTTTCCCGCGGCGCTTCGTTTTGCCAGGCGACGTGCACTTTCCGCCCAAGGACGGTCTGCCGGGGTCTCACCCTTCTGGACTAAAATGCGATCCAAATTTTCACAATCTAGCGGAGCCGTTTGTGCCGTTAGTAACGAGGTGATGCCAAAGCATAGCGAAAACAGAAAGCATTTCATGTCCGCAATTTAGAACGGTCAGGTGATTAGGGCAATCGTTGAGATTAGTGGAGCGATTCTTCGATGGAAACCAGCTTATTCAAAGTTTCTACGGTAACCGGAATGTTCATCACCTGTTTTCCATTGATATAAAGCGTGGGTGTTCCTTTAACCCCTAAGCCGTTGCCGGTTTTAATGTCTTCGGTGACTCCCTTTAAGGAATTGGCATCGGTGAGACATTGATTGATTTCATCTCGAGTGAAAATGGATTGAAGAGAGCTGCTGATAGCGTCAATTCCTTGCTTTAGCTGTTCTTCCGACAGTTGGAGAAATACCAAATCATGATAGGCCCAGAACTTTCCTTTCTTTTGGGCACAATATCCCAATCGAGCTAGGGCGCAGGCTTGAGGATGGAGCTGGTACATCACAGCCGGATTGCAAGCGGAGTCTAGGGGAAAATATTTATAGACGAAAGAGACTCGATTTTCTAAGGAACGAAGAGCGGTGTGAATGGTAAAAGCCGTTCGCTGGCAAAACGGACATTCAAAGTCGCTGAATTCCACGATTCGTACCTTAGCCGAGGGATCGCCGAGGGTTCCGTCCCCGTCCTGAATTTCGATCGTTTTTTGGGGGAGATCTTTCCATTTGCTGTAGAACTGCTCTAACGCATTATCGATCATCGAATACATTTGAGAGTTCACTCGGATGAAGCTGGGGACTAGCGTTACCACCGCCCCAAAGGCGATAGCCCCAATGATTCCCAGAATCAGGAGATTAGACGAAAACTTGTCTGCCTTTTCTTCTCGGTCGGCGAAAAAAAGCTGATTAAATCGAAAGCTTTTTTCTTCGGCTTTGGCCAGAAGCCAAGCGCCACCAAGGATGCCAAAGGTGGCGAGATAAGTGATGAGGCACATAATGCAGAAAGTGTGCAACCCGATCAATTGCACCAAAAAGAGTGCGACATCGACCAAGAGCCCAAAACTCGTCAACCAGGCAATGCCGCGTTGAACGCGACGGAAATTGCTATCGCCTTGGGGGGCGATTAACATCATGAGCAAAAGAAGAAAATAAAAACAGGCGCCAAAAGCGGCCAGGGGGATTCCAAGAAACTCCGAGTAGCTGCTGGCATTCACTACATCGCAGTCCGCAAAGCGCCCGAAAGAGCAAAAGCTTGCGCTGTCTTGGATTCCACTTTTGAGTCGGGTATGCTGGATTAACAGATAAAAGCTGACCGCGATCCCTAGAATCGCAGACAGCATCTGGAAATAACACCAGCGTTTGGGCTGAAAGGGTTTTGTAGACCGGTTTTGTTTTGGGTTTGCCACGACTAAATTATCTAGGAAAGAATGGACGCAGGCAAATTGAAAGCGATGGTTTATGATGGGTGGAATGAGTAAAGACTTGGGGGCATGTGGAAACTGAAATTGAGAAAGATGACCGTTGGGAAGAATTAGAAGGGCTGCTCCATTCAACCATTGCCGAGCACCAGCAGAAAAGCTCGCATCTGAAGCTGCTCAGCGATATTTTCAAAGCGGCAGTAAAGCTAGCCAAAGAGAGTCCCGGAACGCTGAATCTAAAGATTGCAAGCACTGTCCTTCGGGAACTTCGCTATTCGTTTAAGATGTTTTATCCGCATCGCTTTACCCCCAAGATCACCATGTTTGGCTCGGCTCGAGTCCCGCCCGAAACTCCGCTCTATGAATTCACCAAAGCCTTTGCCGCCGAGGCGGTGAAGCGCAAATTCATGATCATTACCGGCGGCGGCCCGGGCATTATGGCCGCAGGGAATGAAGGGGCCCAGAAGGGCGGCTTTGGGTTGAATATTCGATTACCCGTGGAGCAGACGCCTAATCCTTTTATCGACAATGAAAAGATGCTTATCCACTATAAGTATTTTTTCACCCGGAAACTTTTCCTAGTCAAAGAGGCCTGTGCCTTTGCCTTCTTTCCCGGAGGGTTTGGCACCTTCGATGAAGCGTTTGAGGTGTTGACCTTGCTGCAGACGGGAAAGAGCACTTTATTCCCGGTAGTATTGCTCGAGCCCAAGGGTTTTGGATTTTGGACTAATTTCTGTAAATTTCTTGAAAATGATGTGCTTAAACGGGGCTATGTCTCTGAGAGTGATGAAGCACTGTATCGAGTTTTTCATTCCGGAGCAGAGGCTCTGGATCACATCCAACTCTTCTATCGCAATTATCATTCGATGCGTTTCGTGAAGGACAAGTTGGTCTTGCGTCTGAAACAGGCCCCGTCCCCTAAAGTTTTGGAACAGATGAATTCGAAATTTGGTTTTCTGGCTCCAGGCGGCCGCATTGAGTTGAGCGCGCCACTCTCGGAAGAATCGAATGAACCAGAGCTCAAAGACCTGGCCCGACTGGTAATGCCGTTTGATCGACGAGATTACGGCAGCCTGCGGCGACTTATCGACTTTATCAACCAAAACGCAGTATAATAGAGCTGTCGCCTTACATTGCCAAACCGAGTCTAACGACACCTCATGCAAAAATCTGATCTGACATGCTTGTTTTTTCCTGACCTTCTCCCTTGGGAGCGATGCAGCCTTGATCCCTTGTTAGCCCATCTCTCATCGCGTTATCGCATTGAGCAATGGGATGTGACGCAACTAAGTCGGGATCAATTAAAAGAGGCTCGGCGGGGGGAAAATATCTGGGTGGTGGCGAATCGTTGGCAGCAAGCGTTGCAGTTTCTCTCGGTTCCGACGAAAGCGAAAGTGTATGTTTCGGTGCTGGGGCCGGTGTCCTCTCCCGACACCCTCGCCACTTTAGTATGGCGTCGATTTCGTCCTCTGGTGGCACCTTCGGTACAATTGATTGCCCATAGTCCACTGAGCTATCGGTTTCTTCGTGAAATCCAGCATGTCCCAGAGAATCAGGTGTCCTTTGTTCCGTTGCCCGCCCAGCCTGACTTAAAGCCCAGTCTAAAACCCCGGGCCGATGGCACGATTACAGTAGGTACCCTGGCTCGTTTCTCCAGTGAGAGCAATTTAAACTATTTCTTAGGCGTGGCCCACTATGTTGCTCATCACAATCCTGCTTTGCGTTTTCGGATTCTAGGGGCCGGTTTGCTTGCCCCGCATGTTCAGGAGTTAGTGCAGGGGCTAGACTTGTCTGGTCGAGTCAAAGTCGATATCTCTCGGGAAAGCTTTGATGCTAGTGGCCTGGATATCTTTCTCTATACGCCATTGCAAAATGAACACTTTATTCCGTTGATCGTCGCCGGCTCTTTGGGCTTACCGGTAATTGCCAGTGAAGTCCCAGGAATCGATCAATTTATTTTAGATGGCCGAGAAGGCTTCCTGGTGGCGGTGAATGACATTCGCCCGATGGGAGAATTGATCTTGCGCTTGGCGGCGGATCCTTTACTGCGCGGAGCGGTGGGAGAAAAACTCTCGGAACGGGTATTTCGGGAATATTCCAGCCAGAAGATCGGCGCTGGTTACGAGAAACTTTTCTTCGGCAAAACCGAATCACCCACCGGTGTTACTCAAGCGGCATGAACTACTACGTCGGTTCATCGGCGTCTTCCCGTCCGTTAAGATACGTCAGAAAACTAGCGCGACTCATGCTTTTCAGCATCCTGATTTGCGGGACGACGATTTGGCTGTGGGAAGGGGATCGTTGGAAGCAATTGGTGGCAAAGCTTACGTTCTTCCGGGTGCAAGAGGTTCGAATCCATGCGGAATGGCCGCTATCCCCCGCTCAAGTCCAATCTTGGTTACCTGACTTGCATGGTTCCAATCTTCTTTTGATTCAACCCAGTAGTTTAATCACATCGTTACAACAGAAATCCTGGATTGATACAGTGACCATCAAGAAGGAATATCCTGATCGTCTTCTGATCGAAGTCCAGACTCGCAAAGCCCAGGCGATAGCGGTCATCCGCGCGCAGGCCTACTTTTTAGATGGCAAAGGAATGATCGTTGGCAAGGCAACTCCTCCGCTCTTGAAGGCCTTGGATCTTCCGGTCATTTCTTGGGAGAGCCAAGCGCGAAATAGTGGGTGGGACTTAG
>Ga0206903_10246_pt1 | contig 16687 bp, 23 predicted proteins | sample Alteio_BWOrgHeat_45_FD_152959 | JGI IMG/M metagenome (GOLD analysis project Ga0206903, IMG submission 152959) | Enriched cells from forest soil in Barre Woods Harvard Forest LTER site, Petersham, Massachusetts, United States -... | ecosystem: Environmental > Terrestrial > Soil > Temperate forest >... | reverse complement strand
CGCTATTCGCGGCTCGATACGCAACCCAAATCGTTTCAGAGCTGGGGCAAGGGGCATAACCAGGCTATTGTCGATGCCATGGCGACGGAAACGGCGCCGACTTTGGTCGTTTTGCTTGAGGACGGAGTTGGCTTCGATCTTCTAGGCGATCATGGCGGGGCTCAGGAAAAGGTCCAACGGGTTCCCCTTTTCTTGCTTAACCCTGCCGAGCAGCCGCATAAGATCTCGGCTTTCACTTCGCTCTCCCAGGTCGAGGGATTCATTTCGCAAGCCATGGGACTGCAGATGTCATCTCCGCACTAAAGGGGACTCGAACGCTTCGGACTTAAAGAAAAGCACAATCGCATCAGCCACCACTTTGGTTCGTTGGGGAAGCAAAGGGGTATTGGGATAGAGAAGGTAGAGTGACGTCGTATCGTCTAATCTATCGGGCAACAAAATTTCCTTCAGCCGGCCAGAGGATAGGCTTGCTTCTAAATCCCATTTGGGTCGGATACAGATTCCCGCGCCTTCTTCCGCGAGCCGATTTAAAACCACACCGTCGTTGCAAATCACGCCCCGACATTTCTCGAATTCGCTGAGCTGAACCTTGAGCTTGCTAAAGGCAGTATGGCGATGAAAATCAAGGAAGAGCAGAGAATGATTTTTAAGCTCAGTGATGGTAGTTGGGGTTTTGAAAGCCCTTAGATATTTTGGGCTTGCTGCAAAGATGAGACGGTTCTCAACTAAAACCCGGCCGATAAAAGAGGAATCTTCTGGTTTACCTGAACGTATGGTCAGATCTAATCCCTCCTCCACAAAATCAAGCACGCGATCCGTGGTAATCAACTCGATTTGAACCTCAGGGTGGTTTTTTCGAATGCCTGGCAAAACACGTGACAGCAGAGAGTGCGATACGGTTACCGGAGCACTCATTTTTACTATGCCCCTGGGGGCTAAGGGTTTCGAAAAAAGATCCGAAATAACCGCAAAGCCCTCAAAAATCTCCTTGGCCTTAGGTAAGAGGAAAGCTCCCTCTTCCGTTAATCGGACGTTTCTTGTTGTTCTTTCCAAGATCCTTACTCCAAGGGCACTTTCCAAGCGCTGGATGCGTTTACTCACTACTGTGCGATCAAGCCGCAGGCGATTTGCCGTGGTGGTAAAACTTCGCGATTTGCTTAAATCGACAAAAACCTCTAGATCGACGATTTCTGGTCTCATTGTTGCAATATTAGCACTAATGTTGTGCCCCCAAAATAGATTATTCAAATCATCGGAAATTGTAGGTTTGGCTTAGTAAACAGATCTGAGGACGGGATTTGGGAACTGAAATTCAAATGAATAGGAGAAGGATGATGAATACGAAGCGGATTAAGATGATGATTGCGCTAAGCTGCCTTGGGAGTTCTCTGGCAATGGCGAAGGGATCCGAGGGGACTGCCTCAGTACATACGGCATACTACAAGCAGCTAGGTCCCAATGGCTATCTTCTGAGTCTTTTGCCGGGGGCAAAATTAATAGAAAGTTTGAAGGCGTTTCAAAGGGGGACGAAGGTAGCTACCGCATCCCTTACTGGGCTCGGCGCTTTGAAGAAAATTCATATTGCACAATATCGATTGGTTGGCGAACCTCTCGCGGGCGGTGGCATTGCAACAAAGCCGGTGCTCGATGATACCTTTATTGAAGGACATCGCGAAATCGTTAGCCTGGTATGTAACCTGACGACGAATGTGGTCAAAGGGGGGGCGGTTTCCAGTTCCGATCCACACTGTCATGTCGCATTAGCTGGATCGGACGACGCTTCCGTTAGCGCCGAAGGCGGTTATCCCGTGGTGGGTGGCCATCTGGTCGAAGCAGAGGTCGCGGTGGTCGCTGAGCTTTTTGTTACCACCTATGCCACTCCGGTCGATAAGAAATATGTCGCGAGCCATGGGGGAACTATGATCGATTTAGATGAAAACAATGGTGGCATTCCACTCAACTAGTTTTGGTAGACTTTTAAACCGAAAGGTAACTACGATGAAATTCTCACGGTTATTCACTGCAGCTTTATTGATTCTCACTTCAACTTACGCGCAAGCGGATTGCCCGACAGTTCATCTGAAAGGATTGATTGGCCAATTTAGGGGTGTCCTTTCGGCGGTCAATTTTCAAGGCGACCGCCAGCCGCTGGAAGGAATGAGCGAAACCGTCACGGTGGTGAGCTGTGCCTCCTTCGACTTTGATGTCCACTATTCCAATTTTCAGACCGGCGAGGAAACGCGCGAGGTAAAGTTTTCGGGCCAGTGGGATGAAACCGAAAAAGGATTCATGCTGACCGGGCCTATCTTAAAGGGGATTCTGCGAGTTATTCGCGAAGGACAATTCGTGGTTGATTTTGATACTCAATTCGCCGGTAATCCTGCTCACTGCGACGAAATGATCACGGTCACAAATCATGCCCAGCAAGTGATTCGCAGTGTGCATTGCTTTGCGGGCGGTATAGACGGGAATTCGCTAGGCGTGCGAACTGCTCTCGGGAGCCGCGTTCTTTGAGAAGGCGCCAAGCGATCCGCGAAAAATGCCAGGAGCGATTTTTTATCGCTCCTGACGATTCGTTAGTATCGACTGCTATTATTGGTATTCGTCGTTCCCGATATCGGTTTGGCATACACTGGAGTTGCGGTTGAGGTAGCCGCGGAAATCGGCAAACAAGCCGCGAGAGGTCCCCATCCGGGAGGATTGCTAGCACCATTCAGCGGTACCCAAACGATTTGGGAACCGGTCCCGCCTTCCGGGACGATAGGAATACACCCATGGGACGAACCGGCGCACGGGCAAACGGGGATGTTAAAGTCACCAATGCTCTTGCAGAGCGGAGTGAGGGAACTATTGGGGTAACACTCAATCGGTTGTGGGACTGGCTTGGGCGGAGGCGGGGGATTGTAGGTACAGGTCGGGGTCTTTTCCGCGGGGAGACATACAGAAATTTGGCGCCCGTCCGAGCAGCTGAGACTGCCGTTGGTCAAGAATTGTTCGCGCGAGGCCGTATCCGCTTGGGTAATCGAGTTTGGGGTGACAGTACAAGATTGCGAGATCGTATAGCCTCCGCCACGTATCCAGGTACCGTTTAACATGAATCCGAAAGGAGCAATGTAACAGCCGTAAGACAGGTTTTGGTAAACGGGATTCGTACCGGCTCCTGCGACTGAGCAAGTGTAGGTTCCTGCCGTCTCCGCGTGGGCGAGAGTTGAAAACTGTAGCGCAAGGCCCAACACCATCAATAGAAAAAAGCTAGCCGACGATTTGTTTTTCATTGAGACTCCTTGTATTCACCAGTTTATGGATTGGACGGTCCAACGTGAACTAATCAAATTGCCAAGATCTGGGCTCTGAAATCACAGGGCTAATCAGGGGGTGGGTGTCAGGGAAATTAGCAAATCGCCGGAAAGGTCCAGATGTTTTGCAGGTCGCTGGGAATAAAGGGGGCTGTCCGCGGTTTTCCAAACTTTTTAAGTGCTTGCCGGAGGGACCGGGGGCACTGGAGGTCGCAGATCCTGAGGTAAACCATCGGCAATCTCATAATAATCGCCTTTGTCGGCGACAAAGATATGCTTAGAAAGTTTAGTGCGGGTGGGACCCTCGAAAGCTCCCATGGCAATGGCTGTCCAATCCTTGAAGATCGGATCCCAAAACAATGAAGACCCGCAAGTGGAACAGAATCCTCTGCGAACTTTTTCTGAGGACTGATACCAAGTGATCTTTTCTGCTCCGTGGATATTCACGGCAGAGCGGGGAAGATCTGTGGAGGCTTCGAAATGGCCCGAGTGTTTGCGGCATTTAGAGCAATGACATGCAGTAGGCTGCGGAAGTTCGCAACTGACTTCAAAACTGACTGCTCCACAAAGACATGAACCCTTATGCATAGTATTTCACCGGACGCATCTATTCTAAAATTTCTGATCGTCATATTGGATTAGCTCTGAAAAAGGGTCAAACGGATTCGTCAATTTTGAATCGGAAAAAGTAGGAAAGAAAATACCTTCGCGCGGCCGAGCCGGCATAGGCATCGAGTTGTCTCTCTACGCGATGATCAGTGGTCGGAGCCTCGATGGGGGAAATCTTGTTTTCCGGTAGTTTAGCGTGTCTCAATCTTTGCTGGAGAGAGGAACGAGACGGTTGAGGGGAGCCCGTTCATGTCCACTAGCGGCGACGAGGATTTTGCCCGTTGGGCGGCGCAACCCACCCGCTCTCGACTTAACGACTCTAATCGGCAAATTTACATCTTCACCCTCAAAGTATGGCGGGCGGACTTGATCCCGACCTCGATTCCTGAAGAAAATCTTATTCACGACTTCGTCCACCCTGAGTTGATTATTGGCTCCAAACCAGTGAGTAACGACGATTTTTACCTTTACCGGGGACGCGACTACTAGTGTCACTGCTTTCTAAAACACCTATCAGCCCGGCCGCCCGAGGCGACCGATAGGGTCAGATCATCCAATCACCGCTCACACGGAATCAAAGTGACGACCGCTCTTGGTTTTTCTTCGGTCCCCTTAAAGTATGCCTCGATTTCATCCTCAAGCGGTTTCCCGCTCACCGTAGAAATGACGATTTCAGTGCCGTGCATGGATTTGGAAAAGTAGTGGTAAGAGATTTCTCTGGGCAATGAAGTGCCCTTCAGCTCGCCGTTATATTTTTCTTCTACCTTGAAGATCTTCCGGGCTTCGACTGGATTCATAAACGCATCATTGAATCGCAACGTTACGCCACATTTCACACCCGGCCTGGTCGCCAGATTCGAAACGCTTAAAATAACCGAAGAGTCGGCCCTCGTGATATCGACGAAGGATCCGCCTTGGATCGAGCGGATATCTGCCGCGAAAGCTCCTTGGACGAGCGTGAAAAGAAATAGAACCAGGAATCCATAATTCATATTGCCTCCTTTCCCTCTTGGTTACTGTCTTTCCAGCGATAGAGCTAATAAGATATGACGATAAGTGTCATAGCGGGAAATTATGGCCTGGTTTCTCCACCCGCTAAAAAAGAAATACCCCCCGCGCCATCTCGATGTTAAGTTTTCCGCTGAGGAAATACATGGTCGAGGATAAGTCCGTATTTTTTCGTAAAGCGAAAAGGGACGAAGGGCCGTTTCTTACAGACTTAGCGCTTCGCTCAATGGGCCACTGGCCTTATTCTGCTGAATATTTGCAGAAGTGCCGCTCGGTTGTGACGGTGGATGAAGCCTATTTTCAAAAGTGGCCTCTTTGGGTGATGGAAAAGAATGGAGTTCCCGTTGGCTTTCACTCTTTTCTTCGTAAAGACGATAAAGCTTGGCTTGAGTATTTTTGGTTAGAGCCAGCTTTCATTGGTAAGGGATTGGGGCGCCGGCTTTTTCAGCACGCCTTTGGCATAGCCCAAGAAGCCGGTTGGCTGCCCTTTTATATTTTGTCCGATCCTTTCGCCATGAAGTTTTATCTAAAAATGGGGTGCAGACATTTAGGGTTCGAAAATTCCCTCATTTACCATCAGATGCCTTTGCCCCTTCTGATTTTTCCCTCGGTTTCTTCGTACGAATCCCAGTAGAAGAGAAAAGGGCAAGTTAATCTAATTACCATTTTCGGATCGGAGTTCCACGATTCCGAAACAATCGAATTGCTGTCCCGCCCAGATCTGTTGGTGAAAAGCAATCTTGGCTCCCGGGATCACTTGTTCGGTGAAAGTTTTATTGGTGACGAGGACACCTCCCACCACGAATTCATAACCGATGGCTACATACTCTTTTGAATCGGGCAGTGCTTCTTTCTTGTATTCTACATACGGCGACAACAGAAGCTTGTGCTTCTCGATCTTGCTTAGCTTCACTCGTTTGTAATCTGTATCGAGCTTCATGGAAAAGGCTTCAGTAAAAGGCCTTTTAACTAGCTCGCCGCCCTCAATCACTATCGCCGCATAGGTACATTCGCCCGAAAACGTCAATGCGTTGGATTCGGCATAAACACTCTTTCCGATCGGCAGAGTTGCCATCAAGAATAGTAACTTTATATTTCTTATCTTCATGTTGAATTTCCTCTTGGTTTTATCTCACCTGAAAAGCCCATTCTGTCGCCGGGGTGAAATCGGGCGTATCCCATAGGTCTTGGAGTTCAATCCGTTGTCCATCCGCATAAACTTTGATGCAATCGTCACCGACATATGCGATGCCTTCAAAGTTTTTCCCGTAATGGGCAATTAAATAAGCGTGAATTCGAGTTTGCACCGAGAACGTTTTCGCACCGGCCGGCACATTGATGTCTTGCACCAGTAACTCGGCTAATTTAGATGGCATGGTTTGGGGAAAAACTGTCGCCTGGTGATTCGGTACATATGGGTCCGCCGACCGAAAGATTCCCGGAATAGTGTCAAATGAGACGGGGAAAAGGTTTTTCGTCACCCCGGAGGCCCAGGCGGGATGGAGCTTTCTTGCCGCAAATTCCTGCCAAGCCCCTCCGTCAAAACGAAAACGAGTGACAACCTCGAATAAAGGCATATCCGCCCAGGCAGAGTAATAAACCAAATTAGGATTTTTGTTGATGCAGGTGAGGGTACGACTGTCCGTTCCGGCATAGGTTGCGATAATCCCGTTTCCATACAATTGGGAAGTTTCGGTTCGCACCCACGCATTCATAGCCCGATATTCATCAAAGACAGTAGCCAGAGGTTGACCTCCGGTTATCTGCCCTCCTAAAAGGAAGGGCTTAGACCAGGCATTCGTGTCACCTCGGCTACCGCCCGAAGCAACCAGAAAAGACTTTCTATTTCCCACTAGATCAAACCTGGCAGGCCCACTTAGCTTAGTGTTTCCGCTGAGACTGTCGATCGCCGCTCTTTCTATTACCAACGAATCAGCACCCCATGGCACCATGAAACTCTCAATGGAATATAATTCCTGGCTCGCCGGCCGGTAACGGTCACAGTTGCCACTCGAAGGGTGTGAGGGAATAAAAACCCCGTGTTGGTCAGCATGTATTGTCCCATTCGCCACTTCTTTCGCTCCCTGAAAAAAACGGTAGCGAAATTCCAGCGAGATCGCCCTATGGGCCCTTTGCTCCTCCGGAACGGACATTCCAAGAATTGCAAAAACGTCGTTGGTTTTCCCTCGTTCGAGAGTTAGTGCCGCCCCCGGGTTGAGAGAGACAAGCCCTTCATGGCTAGGTGTGGCTATTGAGATATCCCATTTTAAGACGAACGGAGATGGGGGACTCGCGAAAATGGTTGCGGCAAACAGCAGACTTGGAATGAGGGACAAAATTTGTTTTTTCATATTCAAAGAACCTCTGGTTCACTTTGTATGTTTCTCTAGGCATTTGAGCAAATCGCCACCCAATAAAACGGTTGCAAGCTGCAACCACAAGAGATACTGAACTAGGCAAAATGGATTTCTCTCAACCCAATTCTCCTGCCCGATTTTTAAGAGCTCAACTCTTAACCAGAGTTTCAAAGAACCCTTCTTATTCCGTTCGGGCTTTTGCCCGTGATTTAGGAATTAGCCATTCTTATTTGAGCCAAATTCTCAATGAGAAACGTGGGCTTTCTTTACGCCAAGCAGTCTTGCTTTCCGATGCCCTCAATTTAGAAAAAGAGCAAAAGGACCAGTTAATCCAGCTTCTCTTGGAAAATCGCCTAAGCAAGTCTGCAACCGATGCCAACCCCACCTCCCTAGATTTGAAGCGTGAGGAAAGTACCGTCTCCATTGATATGGAGAGGTTTAGAACGGTGAGGGAATGGTATCACGGAGCTATCGTCGAAATGACGAGTCTCAGCCAGTTCAAAGCCGACTATGCATGGATAGCGCGACGACTGGGTGTGACCACACTACAGGTAAAAGCTGCGGTCAATAGACTGCGACGCATAGGGGTTCTACAGACCAAGGGAAGGAAGTGGTCGAAAACCAAGCGGCGTTTCCTCTTTCCCACAACTTCTTTGCAAGAGGCGGTAAATCGATTTCACCAGGAAATGATCTACAAGGCCCTTACGGCTCTGGAGCAGAAAACCCCCTCAGACTTTGAAGAAAGAGATATTACCGGGATTACGATTGCCATCGACCCGAAACGAATCCCGGAAGCCAAAAAGAGAATTCAAAGATTCAGAAATCAGCTAGCTGATTTTCTATCCAAGGGCGAACGATCGGAAGTGTATCATCTAAACGTCCAACTTTTCCGTCTTACCCAAGCAAGCCCCGCAAGAAGAAAGCGCAGAACAAAAAAATGCAAACCGTTAAACTGATAATTTACTGGTTGGGATTTCTTCTCATCCTGATTTCATGCAGCCGACCTGAACGATTAGAAACCAACGCCCCTAAAGCGCAGGGATGGGACGTGGGCGGTGGCGGGAATGCTTTTGCCGCCGAATTCTTAGATATTGGCCGAACCGTTGTCCGAAGATGGAATGGATTGCCGGATAAGGCGATGGGGCATGAAGTCTATGGGTGGGTAAGCTTAAAATCGTTTGAGCAGGCACTAAAAACTGCGGAAGTAAAAACCACTGAAGAAGAGTTGAAAATAGAGGGAAATACTGTTGATGCAGTGAACTTTCCGGATAAGCAGCTGATTGTTCTTAGTCTGAAAAGATGGGCAAAAAACATGGGGTTCCCTGAAAAACGAAGACTGGTTATTCATGAGATTTTAGGCCTTCTCGGCAAAGAGAAATCTCTGCATTACGAATTGACGTCTTGGATTACCGGTGAGCTCGACTTTTACCGAGAGCTTCCCATTTATTATTTTATGATTCAAGGTAAACCAGCTCAGACCCTTGTGGAGAAATTCCCCTGGCTCCCCGAGGAAATATCGATAAGAGAGAAGTATTCCCGTGAAACGGTTTACCGACTTTCGAAGAGCGAGAAATCGCGAGATAAATTGAGTTGTGTAAAGGAAGAAACGTTGAGTTCAGGAAAGTTAGTGCCGGAATTCGCTCCTCGTTATCGCTGTTACATCGAATGTTTTTACGCCGTCATGTCCGATGACTCGTCGATTAAAATTTCCCTGGATCAAAGTGGCGAGCTGTATCAGAGATTTTTCAAGGGTAAACGGTCTTTTGACTATGGTTTGTTGAGAGGCGAGGACGGGCCCGAGGCGATGATTTCGGTATATTTTGATCGATAGGCTTGAGCCATAATTCTTGGCTCGCCATTTTTTTCGACACTCGACGGAAAGAAGGCAAATTAATGGCAAACTAACTGCATCTCGTCGCTTTGATTGAGTATGGCGCCGATGTACGGCAAAGTATCGGCTGGGAGCACCGCAAAGTAAATGCACTCGAACTGCGGTCCCGGCCCATAGACGGATAAATTAAACTCAAAGGTGGTTTGGTACCTGAGAAAGTTAAAGGAATATCCATTCACTTTGAATTGTTGTTCCCCTTCGGAATTAAAGGTGAACGTTTTAGAAAAGACACTTTTATAAGTCCCTCGGTTTCGAACTAAAAATTCACATGACGCTGGCCTTAGAGGCTGTCTGAAGGAAAAATGTCCCACTACCGTTTGGGCAAATTGCCAGGCATCCGGTTCATCAAGCCCATAGCGGTGACCGACTTCGTGCAGAAGGTATTCTGATACATCAGTGATGGAGGGGCTAACACTCGTATTGAAATGGCTCTCCCGGTAACGAAAATTGATATCGCCCACCAGCCTATGATAGAGATCTACGTCTGGATTATATTCCACAATAAAATCCCTGCCTCTAAGCAATCGGATCCAAGTTTTGTATCCAAAATAGGAGTCCGTTATTTTTTCTGACGACGGGGTAAGTTGGATATTCTTAATCTCCTTCGACATCGTTTCAAAAGCCCCGACGTACCACCTCGTAAGTTTCGCAGAAGGAAACCGCATGGTTTCAGGGCGAAGCAAAGGAATTGTTCTTGAGATTTCATCCTTGGCATAGGAAAGAAGCCGAGCCAAGGTGCCTCCTCCATGTCCCACGGCATCGCCGGCGAATGAACTCGCACTCCAAATCAGGAAAAGTGAAATCAACCCATTCTTCATCTTCGTTTCCTATCTTCCTTTCGAACCACCGGGAATAACTGGACTCCTAAGGTGTAAACGGAATCGGGATTCTCCGATTCTAAAAAAGCACACATTCTATCTCTAAATCTCAAAAATAATTTACGGGCCGCGATTAATCTTGAACTATCGATGGCCATGGTGATGGAAGTGTTATAACGATCATCGACCCCATCTCGTTCAATGGAGGAGATAGCAAGGAAAAGGTTTTGTTTATGGCACTTGCGTAAGGCGGCCGAAGGGATCGCTTCCGTAGTACTCAGCGAGCTGACTTTTCGATGTAATTTATTGTTCCTTATTTCTAAAAAACCCATCCGTTCTAGACGTAGAATAGCGCTTCTCGCTTCTAAAGAAGTAATCCCTAATCTCCGCCCCACCCAATAGGGGTCGGCCTTATGCCGTTTTAATTTGGCCAGATTTAAGATCGCATAGTGATACCACTCAGAGATTACGTTGAAACTGTCTTCATCCAGAGTCTGATAGGTCGAATCTAAGTTTGGGCTCCTCAGTCCCCGAATATCCGTCAGCATTCTTTTCGTGACATCGGGAGACAATCCTAGACGTTCTGCGACCTTGAGAGCGTTCTTGGAAGAAAGGTTTCTCTTTTGAGCCATGACTTCGACCAGGGCGGTTTTACTGATCCCAAGCTGCTTGGAATAGGCCCTAAGAGAATAGGATTTGTTTCTCTCTTTCCGAGCTAAATACTCTTGCTGAAGAATAGTGCGATAGTCTGCACTCGAATGAGTTAGTGAGATTTCCATAATAGATTTTTAGCGAATTGCCTCATCAGGGGCAAGTTAATACGGTCCATTTGGACCGATCCCACTCGGACCGTTCTTTGCCATTTCGAAAGATTTTTTCTGACTGGGCGTAATAGAAAGGCTTCAGAGATTCGAAAAATGAATCTTCAAAGTGATCACCCTTGGTGATCCTAAATTGGAGGCCTTTATGAAATGCGTATTGTTCCTACTAGTGAGTCTAGTCTCGGCTGCCGCGAGCGCGGCGAAAAATCCGTTCCCCGTCCTAGCTTCCTGTAACTTGATATTATATGACGTTGCCGGGGGAGCCACCGTTGCGAGTGATTCGAGAGAAGTCGTATTACCCGCGTTCCAGATATCCCCATCGGCAGATCTTTTGCTATCGGGAACTCGCAATGAGAAGCCCTATGTTTTTTTCGGGCTTGCGACGAGAGACGATGGCAGCAACCGAATGTTGATTACGCTAAGTAAATGGGTGGGTGATGCGAAGGTTGAGCTCGTTGCTGCCAGCACGAATAGTGATACCCGCCTCGAGCCGGGTGTCAGTGCGCATGCCATCTACTACATTCTCGAAGCCAACGAACAAATTGGTTATTTCGCGTGCGGAATGTACGTACGATCCGCGGAGTAAATCGCCTGGAGGGCCGGCTTCTGCAGTCGGCCCTTTTCCTATCTCGGAACGCTTATCGCATCCGGAAATGACAGTCCTTCGCCTCTTCGCCAGTCGCAGCGCTATTTTTGGTGTTCTGCGGCATCGCCGTGATGGCATATAGTGTCGCAGGGAGGAAGGCCTGCTGTGAAAACTTTAAAATTAGGCGGTGGAGTTGAAATTCGATCTGTTTTCACCGATTTATTTGAAACGCTGACGGAGCATCATGCCAAAACGCTCTTTGATGACGCTCAGTATTTTTTTCGACCCCGGGAGTATTATTCCAATGAAGAGACCAAGAAACTTGGAATTCTAAAGCAAAATTTGGGACAGCCGCTTCGCCTGAACCTTGGGGCTTTTCACCAAGACGATCTGATTGGATGGTCCTGGGGAATCCAAGAATCTGCCGAAGTCTTTTACATGGTAAACTCGGCAGTCTTGCCCGCTTATCGACGAAAGGGCATCTATAGTGAATTAATTTCGACTATGGTCAAGGAAGTTAGTGGTCAAGGGTTTCAGCTTATTTACAGTAAACATGTTGCCACAAATAATGCGGTGCTTATTCCGAAATTGAAGGCGGGTTTTACCATTTCCGCTTTTGAACTTTCCGATCAATACGGCGTTCTGGTCCATCTTCGCTGGTATGCAAATCCATTAAGGAGAAAGATGATGGATTTTAGGGCTGGAGGCATTGGCGCTGATGGCGAGATAAAAGAAATTTTGAACCGCCATTCATTACCGCGAGGGTGACAGAGCAAGAGGGGTATTATCCAACTTGCCTGATTTGTTTTATACTAAAGCTTCACATTTCTTCGGAGGATCTTAAATGGCTAAAATCGTGGTTCGCGCCTTTGCCTGTTCCCTGGATGGTTTCGGAGCCGGCCTTCAACAAAGCCAGTCCGAACCTTTCGGCAAAAACGCGATCCAGATCATGAGCTGGTTTTTCCCCACCCACACCTTCCAGTCCATGGTCGGCGGGGAGAAGGGTAGCCAGGGGCTCGACGACAGTTACGCGGCCAAGGCCTTCGTGGATGTGGGCGCCTCCATCATGGGCCGCAATATGTTCAGCCCCCTTCGCGGTCCCTGGGTGAACGAGGACTGGAAGGGTTGGTGGGGTGACAACCCTCCCTTCAAGCACCCGGTCTTCGTTCTGACGCATCATCCCCGACCCTCTCTGGAGTTTAAGAACGGCACGTCCTTCCACTTCGTCAACGGCTCGCCGGAAGAAGTTTTGCAGCAAGCCCAGGCCGTGGCCGGTGGCAGGGACGTCAAGGTCAACGGCGGCGTCTCCACGGTTCGGGCCTTCTGGAAAGCCCGACTCCTCGACGAACTGCACTTGGTTATGGCGCCGGTTTTCGTGGGGGAAGGCGAGCGGCTCTTGGGCGGGCTGGGGGTGGAGAAGGACTACCAGGTGGTCAGCTTCGAGGCTTCCGAGGCGGCCGTGCATTACAGGATCGTCAAAAAAGTCTAAGCTTTGCCATCAGCAATTCTTTGCTGGGCGCTTTCCTTGCCCAACCCATTGACAGTTCAAAGCCCCTGTTTTCCAGAGCATTCATCTTCGTTCGCAGGCGGTAGTTGCGCTCTTGGCATTGAGAGGCAAATAGACTTCAACCACGCCCTATTGCAGCCGCTTCGCTATAGCATCCTCGATCACTCAAAGGGCGCCAGCCCAGTGTGCCGGAATAGTCTTGATCGAAAGTCTGGTATGGCAGAAGCAGAGAATCGTCGATATATTTCTTTGATACCGCACAATCCGTTGCGATGGCTTCCGCAAATAGCGTGGCTATAAAAGCCAGGAGATAAATCCCTTTACTGAGTCGGTTTGCCATAAACACTCCAAGAGTAACATAGTGGGGACAGCAGTTCTCGGTACTCAGACTTATCCGACGTTACTGACAGGAACAAAGTCTACCGGGCCTGGGAATTTTCCCATGGCTCGCTCGCTGAGCTATGAAGTTCGGTTTCCTTTCACGGGTGCGGTTTCTTCCCCTCCTCGAGCTGGGCTAAGATCTGCGCCATCCGTCTCTGCCGCGTTTCGGACTTCTTCGCCGTTTGAAGTCGGTAGACAATGGCGTAAATATTAGCCTTGTTTAGGGTGAGAAAAAAAGCCTTGGCCTTTTTGTTTTGGGAGAGCGCCTTCAGAAAGTCGGTGGGCGGCTCTGCCGTCTTGGGGGAATCGTAGGCCGCATTCCACCGTCCGTCCGTCTTCGCGGCCTCGATTTGTCGGAGTCCGGCCGCTTGCATTTTTCCCTCGCGGACAAGCCGTTCGGCGTGCGCCGTGTTGATTTTCGACCAGCTACTTTTAGGGCGCCGTGGTGTGAATCGTTGTACCCACGAGACTTCGTCGAGACCTTTTTTCATCCCGTCGATCCAACCGAAGCAAAGCGCTTCGTCGAGCGCCTCCGCGTAGGTAATCGACTTCTTCCCAGCATCTTTTTTATAGATCCGAAGCCACACCCCTTCCTGTTTGGCATGATTGGCTACCAACCATTTCCGCAAGGCCGCGGCCGTCGAAAAGAATTTAACCGGTAACGTATCGGACATGAAGAACAGAATCCGAAATTAGCGAGAGGTTGTAAAGGCCTCTTCCCTGTGGGCGAAGGAGGAACCCGAAACTTATTTTCGCGTCGTCGGAGTTTTGGACCGACCCGGATGGAAACGCTCTATCGCATTCTAGTCCAAAAGCCGAGGTGCGTTCGGGATGATTGGCTTAATATCGCCCTCCTTGGGGATACTCGGCTCGGTGGGAGGGGCAGAAAAGCTTCTCCTCACAGAGCTAGGAGCACGATTGTGAACGGGTTGTACAACAGGCATGGTTGGCTTCGGCGCCACCGAAGGCGAAGCGATTGTCGTTTTCACCACCGTACCCGCTTTTGCCGGCGGATTTTGCGGAGGCGGTACGATCGGCGTCAGGGTAGCTGGCGCGGTCGAAGGGGAGGGGTTCGTAGCGGATGAGTTCGTCACTGTCGGCACCGTACTCGCATTTGGAGTCGGTTCATCCCAGCGGGGGTTGAAGTCGTATCGTTCGAGACGCGCGCATTCCGCAAAATCGTCTCGGTCGAGGTCTAGGTCGACAACGCGCTGGAAATCTAGGGGAATCCAAGCTTTAGCTCTTGTGCAGTATTCCAAATGATTGGCGTCTAGGAATCGATAAGGCCCAGATTTCGAATACCCGTCTTCCGGACGGGTTATCTGAACTATTTTCACGCCATTGATTTCATAGAGGCGGAAATTTTTTTGAGAAGAGTTCCTGCGTTTCGTATCCCAGAGGGGAGCGAATGGGGTTGGCCAGGACTCAGTGATGGTTCCCTCGCCCATCTTTCCGGGAACAGGAGTCCGTGAGAGCAAATTTGACCAAAAACTCGGCTTCATTGGATTATATTCAAGGGTCACTTGTCCCTTCCAGCACTCCCAGGGGTGAGAAGGCCAGTTCTGCGAGGCAGCGTCGACAACTTTCCATTTTCCGCGCAAAAGATCGAGGTCGCTCGACGACGCCGCAGCGGGAACGCTGGATAGGACCAAAAGGAATAAAGCCACGCTCAGATAGGCACGCATGCAAACTGCTCCATGAATTATTTGGGACAGAGGTAGCACGCCCATGAGGAAGACGCAATGTGTCTAAGACACCAATCCTAGTGTTTGCCAACGAGGTAGATGAAATACGCGCCGGCAAACACCTCAGTGCCGGCAAAGCGAGGGATATTAGATCTGCCTAAAAGGTGCCGTGATTTTAAGACGGCCAATTTTTACGGTAGGGATTAGGCGAGAGCGTTAATAGAGACAATTAGACCATGTTCAGATGTCGCCACGCTTATGGCTTATTCGTTTACCACGAGTAAGTTTGACCCACTTTCGCCGGAGCGAATAATTCGATATCGGCTTTTGCCTCGCGCATATTCGATGGCAGCGGTTTCATAGGCCAAATCATTTCCTCTCAAACCGAGGCGTTTTTCGCCCAGCTGATGCAAGTAGCTTCGCCATTGCTGAACCAAAGTGGAATTTTGTGGGTTCCAGGAAAGTTGAGTTACGCGAATCCATTCTCCAAGTAACCATTCCCGTAATTCATCTTTAGAGAGTCCGGGGGATTTGGCCAAAGGCTTTTGGCCGAGATTTTTTCGCCTTACGGCCAGTTCGAGTGCTTGCCGAAGTTTTTTAAGTAAGGCCAATTCTTGCTCGCGATACCCACGGCTTAGCGAAAAGCCCATATTCACTTCCGCGGTGACTCGCTTTAGGGAAATTTCGAGTTGGTCTGGTTTGATCGAGGCTAAAATTTTGTCTAAGCGTTGAGTAATGAGTTTGGGAATCTCGCGCTCCAATTTTTGATCACCGGCTGCGGATTGTAGATTGATCAATTCGCTCGCCATTTCTTTTAAACGAGCATCGGAAAAGGGGGAGATATCGCCCAGGGTTTTAATAAAATAATTAATCGGTTTTTGGCCGTTCGCCGGATGGTGCGCAGAAGAGGCCGGTCGAATTCCTCCGCCATGACTTTCGGCAAAGCTGATTGGACCGTTAAAGGAAATGGCAACCAGAATGCAAGAAAGGACAGAGCGGATCATTTTTGAAACCCCGTTAATGTATTTAGAAAAGCTAGCTGCAAGTCATGTACCTGGGCTGATAAGCCTAATTTTTCGGACTGGTCGTTAAAGAGTGGAGAAGACTGGGAGCATACGTTTTCGGCCTGGACAGATTTATTTGGAGGGTTCCTGGATATTAGTCCGAACGTATTCCCAGAGAATGCTGTTTCTGTGAGAATGCATGTTTTCTCGGATAAGGCTATTAATAGTCGTGAAAGGCTGGGTGGGAAACTAAAATCAGATGTCTCTTCCCACTACGGACACCGCTCACCTGAAACACCCGCCGCCGAGATAAGTTGGATATCCTCCAACAGGAGGGATACATCGCCAAATTCGACGATTTTGGACCTGGAAACGAGTAGGTGGCTCCCGTGGGTTTCTTTTCCGGCGGCGGTTTGAGCGGTGAAACGAAAAGGTACAGGATTCTCAGAGATTGCGGCGAAAGAGTCTCTCAGCTCACCAACCAGCCGATGGCGGTTGGGTGGTAGTTCCTTCTCCTTCATAGGTTAGAACAACTTCCGAGCCTATTCTGATTTATTTCGGATGCAAAACTCCCAATAATTCGCGAGTCGAGAATTCTCCGCCTTTCCGCAAAAGATCCAAACGGTACGGAGTTTCTGTTTCGATGCGATTCACTAGCTTTTTGAGAATGCTATTGTCTCGAATGTCGCCAATTTCAGAAGTTGGAAGCACTACTGTGAAATAA
>Ga0206903_10245_pt1 | contig 16789 bp, 14 predicted proteins | sample Alteio_BWOrgHeat_45_FD_152959 | JGI IMG/M metagenome (GOLD analysis project Ga0206903, IMG submission 152959) | Enriched cells from forest soil in Barre Woods Harvard Forest LTER site, Petersham, Massachusetts, United States -... | ecosystem: Environmental > Terrestrial > Soil > Temperate forest >... | reverse complement strand
AGTCCAGCAGCAAAACTGGGTGTTGACCCTTCCGCTTTGCAGCGGCTGCAACGCCGCGGACTCATTGAAATTCGGGAAACCGTGCAGAGAAGAAACCGAAGGACACAGCGAGTGATCGCGTGGAAGGGCGGCGGCGCGGCTGTTGAGGAATCGCTGGCGCAGAAAAGCGAAGTTATGGATAACGCGGAAACGCAGAGGGCGCTGAGGAAGCGCAGAGAGGAACTCGTGAGGGAACTGTTAAAGACGGAGCGCGGACCGCTCCCTCTGCCGCAACTTTTGAAGCTGGCGCGGGTGACGCGAGCTTTCATTGAGCGAATGTTGCGCGACGGGTTGCTGGAAAGTTGGGAGGAACCGATTGATCCGGCGGAGGATCCATTTGATGCGGGGTACACGCCGCCCGCGCATGAATTGAATGCGGAGCAGGAAAGCGCGATGAAAGGGATTCGCGCGCGGTTTGAGCTGGGCGAATTCGGCGTGCAGTTGCTCCATGGGGTGACGGGCAGCGGGAAGACCGAAGTGTATTTGCGCGCAGTGCAGGAGGCGTTGGCGCGAGGGAAAACGGCACTCGTGCTGGTGCCGGAGATTGCGTTGACGCTATGGATTGGGCGGCAGTGCCGGTCGTGGTTTGGCGCGCGGTTCGAGGGCGTGGCGGTGCTGCATTCGGCGCTGAGCGATGTGGAACGAGCGCGGGAATGGTGGCGCGTGCGGAACGGCGAGGCGCGCGTCGTGGTCGGAACGCGGTCGGCGGTGTTTGCGCCACTGGAAAATGTCGGGCTCATCATCGTCGACGAAGAGCAGGAAAATAGCTTCAAGCAGGAAGAGACTCCCCGCTATCACGGCCGCGATGTGGCTATCGTGCGCGCAAGGATGGAAGGCGCCCTGGCGCTACTGGGTTCAGCGACACCCTCAATGGAAACGTATCACCACGCGCGGAACGGGAAATACGAATTGCTGACGCTGGCCTCGCGCGTTGCAGACCGCTCGCTCGCGAGCGTGGAGATCGTGGACCTGCGCGAGGATTTTCGGCAGACGCACCAGACGAGCCCGATTTCTGCGGTGCTGCATGCGGGAATTCAGGCATGCCTGGCGAATGGCACGCAGGCGCTGGTATTGATCAACCGGCGCGGGTATTCATGGTCGGTTCTGTGCCGCAGCTGCGGGGCGTCGGTGCAGTGCGTGAACTGCAGCATCTCAATGACGCATCACAAACAACGCAACCGGCTGGAATGCCACTATTGCGGTTCGATCCAGCAGATACCGAAGCAATGTCCAAAATGCCAGTCGAAATATGTTTATTTCTTTGGCGAAGGCTCCGAGCACCTGGAAGAGAGGCTTCGCAAAGAATTTCCCGGCGCGCGAATTGCGCGGCTGGACCGGGATACGGCGCGAACGAAGCGGCAGTATCAGGAAACACTGGGTGCGTTCGCGGGCGGGGCGCTGGACATTCTCGTTGGCACGCAAATGCTGGCAAAGGGGCACGACTTTCAGCGGGTGACGCTCGTCGGCGTGGTTTCCGCGGATTCCTCGCTGAGCCTGCCGGATTTTCGCGCGGCGGAACGCACGTTTCAGTTGCTGACGCAAGTTGCCGGGCGCGCGGGGCGCGGCGAGCTGAAGGGGCGCGTGCTGATTCAGACGTTTTATCCCGAGCATTACGCGATTCAAGAAGCGGTGAAGCAGGATTACAGCGCGTTCTTCGAGCGCGAATTGAATTTCCGGCGAATGATGGCGTATCCGCCTTTCACCTCGCTGGCCAACGTGATCGTGCGTGATACGAGCTTGGAAAAGACAATCCGCTGGTCGCGGCAGCTTTCGGAATATTTTTCCCCGCATGACGGGGAAGGCGTGCGCATCCTGGGGCCGGCGACGGCGCCGCTCGCGCGACTGAAGAAGGAGCACCGATTTCAATTCTTGCTCAAGTCACCAAAGCGGTCGGTGTTGACGAAGCTGCTTAGCGGCGCGATGGCGTATTGCGACGCCAAAGAGATTCCGCAGACGGCCGTGCTGGTGGACATGGATCCACTTAGCTTATTGTGAGCCGATACCAGGAATCCGCCGAACCCTCTTCAGAAACCAGAAGTGGAGTCTTCCTCGAAGACGAGTTGCTTATCCATTTCCAGCATCTGTTTACGGAATTGACGCAAGCCGCCGAGGCTTAGGAGAACTGCGGGAATGAAACCAGCGGCTCCCCATCGAGTCACCAGGGACCACTGTACGATTTGGGGAATGTAGATCGCGAAGGCGACGAAGCCCATGAGGTAAGCAACAACGACAAGCGTGGAGTGGCTCTGAAAGGCCGGGTAAGAGCACGTAAAGGGAATCTTGCGGAACCGTACGAGCAGAACTTCCACGAAAACTCCGGAGCAGGCAATGAGAAGAGTTGTTTGCAGCAGCGCGGTAAGCCATCCCCACAAGAGTGCTGAGTAGAGAAAACACAGGGGAGCAATCCAGCCAAGAGAAAATGTGAGAAGTACTTTCCTGGCGACTTGGCGAGGGTGTTCGCCGCCAGGCTCGATCCAGAGCTTAAAGATCCAGTTGGCGGGCAAATCCGAAGGGACTTCGAAGGCCAAGCGAATTCCCACGAAGAGGCAATAGCTCAGGATAAACGGGATAGAAAGGAGTGCTACAGAGGGGGGTTGCGCAGCGAATGAAAAGCCGGGGTGGAAGGCGGCATTTACAGTCTGTGCGGCAACGACCAGGCCGAGTGCCGCGAAGGCCAGGACGATCTGCAAGTGGGCATCACTTCGCAAGAGCGTGCGCGAAACAAAGTGGTAACAGGCGCGTTGCTTCGCAGCTCGAAGAATTGTGGTGTCCAGAAGTATTGCGGGCAACCGGAAGCGCTGGCCACGCGGCAACGGGCCAACGTCGGCAGATTCAGGGATGCGGACGAAGGATCTGCGAAAGCTGAAGGTATAGGCAATGATGGAGATCAGAAGCGCCAGTCCCAAAGAAGACATGGCCCTGTGCGTCAAGGAAGCGAAGAAAATATCGTTACCGTTGCCCCACAACGTTTCGGTGAGCCCTAGAAACCAAGCGGGAGGCAGGCCGCCGAGGCGCTGGTAAACCAACTGAGAGCCGCCTGAGAGAACAGAAGATACGGTGAAGCTTGTAGCCAGGATCGCAAGGAGACAAAGCGCGACCGCAAAACGGACGTAGACGGAGACTTTGCGGAGAATGCGGTAGGGAAGGCACGCCATTAAAGTGCCCGAGAGTGCAAATATGGCAAGAAAACTAAATGCACTGCTCAGAATGACGGAGATGGCATGTCCAAACGCAAACCGGAAAAGGGTAGAGAAAGATCCTTGCGAACCCACGACCGCGATCGGAAATAAAACGAAGGAAGCCGCGTTCACCACGATGGTGAGCAGGGCCGTCAGAGCGAAGATGGCGAACAGATTCGCGAAAAAAATCCTAGTCAGCGGGATGGGGAGGGGCACGAGGTTTGCGTAATCGCGGCGGTCCAGAAAAATGGAGTTCCACCGCCACAACGCCGCGGCGCAGCTAACGGCCATGGACAGCACGATGAAGAAATATTCGTCTGGAATGGTGGCGACATAGGGATCGAATACGCCGTCACCGCGCAGGAAACGAATGAGCGAGCCAAACTTCTCAAACATGAGAAGAGAAACCATAACTCCCGGCATGGCCAAGAAAATGAGCACCACACCCATGCCAAGGTCCAAATCATCAGCGCCGAGTTCTCCGTTGCCGTGAAACATGCGTCCGGCGAACAGGCGCAACAAATGGGCGGAAGGGCGTTGCGAGAAAACTGTCCACCGTGCAGCGAGGGACTGCTTCCAAGAATTCACGAGGGAGACACCACGACATCCACGATCTCGTTCGCGACCTGCGTGACGTCTGTGTCTTCCGCGAGTTGCAGGAAGATGCGTTCCAGCGAGGACTGGCCGATCCGCTGGCGTACTTCTTCCGTTGAGCCGTAGGCGATGACCTGGCCCTTTCGGAGAATGAGAAGCTGCGAGCATACTTTTTCCACGACTTCGAGAATATGCGAGCAATAGAAAACGGTTTTTCCTCGCGCACGGAACGCCTGGATGAGGTTCTTGAAAATGAGCACGGAGGTTACGTCGAGGCCGGAGAGCGGTTCGTCCAGGATGAGCACATCGGGATTGTCCATAAGAGCGGCGATCAGGAGGATGCGCTGGCGCATACCTTTGGAGTAGGAGCCCAGAGAAACATGCCGATGCGGAAACAGAGAGAAAAGTTCGAGGAGGGAGCCGATCTTGATTTTCATTCGCGTTGGAGACATGCCGCGAAGAGTCCCAATCATCTCCAGATATTCCGTGCCGGTGAGAAACGGATAGAGATGGGCCTCTTCAGGAACGTAGCCGAGCCGCTTTCGATAAGATACGAGATCGCTTTGAATGTCTCTGCCCTCGAAGAGAACTTGGCCGTGAGTGGGTTGGAGCAGGCCGGTGAGCACTTTTACCGTGCTACTCTTTCCCGAGCCATTGGGGCCCAAGTACCCGAGCACCTGGCCAGGCTCCAGGCGAAAGGTGACTTCTCGAACTGCAGGAACAGACCCGTAGAACTTCGCCAGAGCGATCGCTTCGAGCACGGCCATCCCCTTGAGCGAACAGACAGACTTCCGCCGTGGCCTGAGACCATTGCTTTTGACACCCGCGGAACAGACAAAGTTCCGGGGGTTGGGGAAGGCGCACCGCCGCGCCCTGGTTTTTTGACAAAGAGTGCGGAATCACTTGAAAAGAAGAGAGTTACTTTTTGTTGCTTGTGCAAATGGATGCAAAAAAGTGCAAGAGAATGCGTAAGCAATTGATTCTAAAGGGCTGAAAGATGCACGAGAGTCCTCGGAAGCAAGAGAGTGCGCATGTTCTTCAAGAGAATGGAGTTAATCTTAGAGTCGGAGTCAGATTTGTGAGTAAGGCACTGGACTGCCAGAATTCTCGAGAATAAAAAGGGTTTCCATGCAACCACAGAAAACAGAGCTTGTCCCCGACAAATTGGATTTACTCTCCTTGGAAAGGCTTTTTGATTTGCCAATTGGCGACTAGAATGAAGCGCGGTGCGTATCCCGTGATACAGTTTCTTCCAAGGCGGCTAAGCCACTGCTCCCTTGCGCTCCTCCTTTTAACCGCTGCTGGTGCATGCGTTTACGGTCAGGACCGAAGCCCCCCACCGACTGTTCCCCCTCTATCTGGTGAGACTGTCGGGCAACTCGTCAACTTGATTCGAGGGAAGGCCAAGGCGCTCGAGAGCAGTTCGGGGATGCGACTGGGCTTCCAGACATTCGTATCCGCGCATGAGCTTGCTCCGGAAGGCATCCGATACTCGGACTACGTGGTTGTCCGTCTTTTGTTTGAAGCGACTCGGGATGCAGGATTCTGGAACCTTCATTGGGCGATCACCGATCAACCACCGAATTCCGACAGGATCTGGCAGCAATGGAAAAAGGTGGAGAGGCCATCTACTGTGGAATCAACGGCTACGGCGGAATGCGATGAACTCTCAGCGCTTTACGCATTCCTCGTGGAGCGCAGCGGCGTCAAGAGTGTGGGATTGTTTTGGCCCGCGCCGAATCATACCGTTGCGGTTTGGGTGGTGCGCCCGACGATAGGTCCCGTTGTGCGGGTCGTGGTGCCCACGACGCAGATCTTCCTCGCCGAAGACGATCTATTCGATACGAAGAAGTTCAATCCGTGGCGCCAGAAGACGATTTACGAATATACACGGCGAGATGCGCCAGACACTTTAGAACTTCCGAAACCGCTTTTCGACTTCTTCCGGCAGCAAGTGGACAAGTACGGGGGTGCCTCCGACCTGACGCTGCAACAACTGCGATATCTGCGGGAAGGCGTGTTTTTGAGGGCCTGGACGCCGGAACAAGCAGCTCGCGAGGCGCTGAAGAAGCGAACTGCGCTCGGGTCCGGCTCCGCGGAAGATCTGGCGGCGTTTCAGAATTTCGCACAGGACATGCGTTCCTGGGCTCCGCACTAGCTGCAGGAGGCGAATGCGCGCGGATGCCCAGGCGCGGGCAAACCGTTGGTATGTCCAGTCGTTAGAAACTTCTTTATCCCGCTTGGCGTTACTTGAGGCGTTCCCATAGCAGTTTGAAGGTGGCGTCTTTGCGAGCGAGCGAGCCTCCTTTACCGTTTTCGATGGGGGTGAGTAAAAGGCGGTCGTCGCCTTGGAACTCGAACCAACGGATGTTGTCTGTGCCACGGCGGCCGGGAACGAGATTGTCTTCCAGGTGGTGGGCGACAGTGCCGGCCTTGGCATCGATGGTGTAGGTGCCGAAATAGGCCAAGTAACTATCAAAAGCGGCGGCTTTTTCTTCGGTTGTGGCGCTGAGCGATCCTTTTGTATGGGGCGCAAATGGTTTGGGATAGAGCGAGGGAGCGTTTGCAAATCTCAAAGTGAGTCAAGATAGCACAGTGTGTCGCTGGTTGAGACAGTTTCCCAAGGCAATCACATGGAAATGCGATTCAACCGCTAGTGCCTAGATAGCTACTGAATTAGCAAGTTTGTGAAAAACTCAGGGAGATTCGCATTGAATAAAAAGAAGTTGCCGGCTTTCCGAGTTCGGCGGGATTGCTGCCGCTGCATAAAGTCAGATGTGAGATCGGGTAAGTGGAGTTTTGGCATGCACTGTGCAGAGTTCAATAGGGGACAGACAAGAGGGTTTCCTCAAGGAGAATATTGCTGGGCACGCAAAGGTTGGCATCGAGAAGTTAAGGTGCACCGGCGGCGCTGGCGAGACCACAACCCCAGCCCTATAACGACAGGTGGAAGTGGTTGCTCACGGCCCGACGGATTAACTCTCCCGATCTCCCAGTCCCCCGAAGAAACGCCCCAAGAGTGCGCAGTAGGTCGAGATGCGGTACGAATTTGCCAGAACCGAGAACTTAAGTCTACGACTGGGATTTCTCCCTAGCCAGCCGCTGAGGTTCCTTCTAAACCTCTTACTGATCACCGGGTTACTCATGGCCAGGGCGCCTGTGGCGAAGGCGCAAGCCGCCAATTCAGAGACGAAGGATGGAACGATTTCCGGGACCGTGCTCTTGAAGGCTAGCAACCGGCCGGCGAGCCAGGTGGCTGTAAAATTAAAATCGCACGTAGCCGGAATATTCCGCAGTGTATTGACGGACCTGGAAGGCCACTTTGAAGTACGAAGTCTCCCACCAAGCACATACGAGATCGTGGTCGATGAACCGGGATATGAGCCGGCGCAAACGAGCGCAAGGCTGGATGGCGCTTCCTCGAAGCTGGTGCTGTACCTCAATTCCCCCAACACGGCGCAAACCGAGCGGAACAGTTACATAGTTTCTGCACGGGAGCTGAAGATTCCCGGCAAAGCGCGGCGTGAATTTGAAAAGGGATTGGAGAGCCTGGCAAAACAAGATCTTGCAGGGAGCCTGAGCCACTTCACGAAGGCTGCCCAGGAGTCTCCTGATTTCTATGAGGCCTACTATCACGTGGGCGTTGCGGAGACGAGGCTGGGCCAGCTGGATGAGGCCATGCAGGCTTTTCAAAAGGCCATCGATGCGAGTGGCGGAAGGTACGCCTTGGCCGAGTTTGGCATCGGCTATCTCCTCTATCTGGAGGGAAAACCAGAGGAGGCAGCAACCATCATCCGCAGGGGGTTGGAGGTGGACGAGAGCTCACCCCACGGTTACCTAATCCTGGGGATGGTGCAACTACGGCTGAATCGCCCGGACGAAGCGGAAAGAAGCGCGCATGAGGCTCTTCTCCGTAAGCCCAATTTCGCCCAGGCCTATCTGGTGCTGTCGGATGCCTGCGGGCACAGGCACGAATACCGTGCGCAACTGCAAGATTTGGATGCTTACCTGAAACTTGAGCCGAATGGAGCAGAGAGTGAACACGTCCGCAAAGCGCGCGAGGTGGTTCTGAGAATTCTAGCCAGCCTCAACCCGAAAACTGATTTTGCTTCGAACAAGTAGCTCCCGTTCAACAGCCCTTCAGGACACAACAGGTGCGAACCGACAAAGTGCAGGGCTAACTAAACCTCGCCACTACAAAAACTGAATTCAAAAGACAGCGCGTTTGCGCCAGAAAAAGTAGGCGGGTAGTCCGATGAAAAAAAGAAGGATGGCGACGGCGAGATTCTTGAACTGGGAAGGGTCGCGGAAGGCGAGATAAACGGCGTTACCAACGATGGCGGCGGCGACAAGAACAAAGATCATGGGTGTCCACGGATAGCCGGGAACGCGGTAGGGAAGTGGCCGGCCCGCCGAGGCGCGGCGAATGGGAAAAATGGCGGCGGCGCCGAGGCCGTAGAAGATCCAGCCAATAAAAATCACGCCGCCGATCAATTTGCTGAAAGTGCCCAACTCACCTGCACACACCAGAACTGCTGACCACACGGCCAATCCGATGATGGCCGCTGCCGGGGTCTGGAACCTGGGGTGAACCTCCGCGAGCTTCTTGAAAAAGAGTTTGTCGTTGGCCATTGCGTAGAAAACACGAGGGGCGGTGAGAATGACGCTATTGGCTGCGCTGAAGGTGGAAATCAGAATGGTAAGCGCCACGATTTTACCGGCCCACGGGCCGAGGACGGCAGTTACAGAAGTGGCGGCGATAGTGTCGCTGGCGGCCATGTCCGTGGGGCCGAGGGCGAAGAGGTAAGCGACAACGGCGACGAGATAAAGCCCCACGAGAATCAGTGAGCCCATTAGAAAAGCGCGGGGGAAAGCTTTCTGGGGATCAACGACTTCGCCGGCGCTGTACGTCCCGAACTGCCAACCTTCATAAGCCCAAAGAACGGAGATCATCGCCAAGCCGAAATTGGACCAGAGGTTGAGTCCATGCTGAGCAGCGGCCAAGGCGGAGGGAATGTCGCGGCCATGATGACCAAAGGCCAGCAGCAAGGCACTGAGGATAACGATGATGGCCATCTTGACGAGGGTGGTCCAGTTCTGAAGGTCTGAACTCTTGCGCGTGCCCCAGACGTTTATGACGGTGACGATTCCTATCATCACGACGGCGGCGATGGTTTGTTCCGCAGGAGAAATCGGAAGCACTCTTGCGAGATATTCGCTGAAGGCGCGCGCCAAGGCAGCGACGGAGCCGCTGGCAATCACCAGGAAGAGGCACCAGCCATAAAGGAAGGCTGAAAGACGGCCGAAGCCGTTACGAATGTAGCAATACAACCCACCGGCCTCGGGATTTGCAGCCGCAAGCTCGGCGTACGTGAGTGCACCGAGCAAAGAGAGGACGCCGCCCACTATCCAGACCAAGAGCGAAAGGCCGACGGAGCCGTCGACTTGGCGAAGAATAGGGCCAGGCGTTCGAAAGATGCCGGAGCCGATGACGGAGCCGATGAAGAGAAGCAGAAGATCTCGAAGCCGAAGTGTGCGAATCAGTTCTGGCATTGGCGCTCTGCCGCGGCACGGTGCGCGGGCAGACGCGAGGAATCATAACCGGAGTTTCGCGGCGGTCAACGAGAACTTGGAGGAAAGTAGAACGGTACGGGCATGAAGGAAACGAGAAAGATAAGCAGAGCAAGGAGCGCCCCCCAGCGACGACCGCGATCGAGAGCTGCCGGATCGTAAATGGGGGCGACGCGGAGGAATCGCATAGCGAGAAGCAGAGCACCCCAGATGTACCAACCGTCCCAGAAACCAACGAGCCCGAGCAGGATGAGAACAGCAGGCAGGAGGATCGAGGAATAACGGTGGATGCGGGGACTGAGAGAACGAAGAATGTGACCGCCATCAAGCTGTGCAACCGGCACGAGATTGAGCGAGGTGACAAACAACCCGACCCAGGCAGCGCGGCCAATCGGCGGCAAAAGGAGGACATCAGGAGAAACGCCGGGATGCAATACCGCGTCCAAGAGGCGCAGCAGGAGCGGAGTGCCATAGATGACTTCGGCGTTCGCAGGGTCAGCGAGGCCGGGAACAAGCTTGGCATGGAGGACGCCGTAGACGAGCGCAGGAACAGCGAAGACGAAACCGACGAGCGGGCCTGATGCGCCGACATCAAACAAAGCCCGGTTTGTGAGGATAGGCGAACGAATCAAGATGAAAGCACCGAAGGTGCCGTTCAAGTTGGGGAAGGGAACGAAAAATGGATAGGTCGCGCGAATGTGATGATAGCGGCAAGCAAAGAAATGACCCAGTTCGTGCGTGAGAAGAATGATGAGCAAGGTGAGAGCAAAAGGCAGGCCCGCGGCGAGGCCGAGAGGGTGTTTGTAAAAAAGAGTGAAAGAGCGGAGAAATTCGTCGAAAGAGAAGGCTTCGTTCTGAGCGTAGGCAGTCGCGAACTGCGTACCAGCGACGAGGCAAGTGCAAAGCGTGAGGAGGAAGAGGATACAGGCAAGAATCAACATCTTCCTGGAAGGACGGTAGGGGACAGGGGTGTAGTGGACGCTGCCGGGAGAAGCGGAGCGCCAATCCACGTTCATGGGGATGGACGGCGGAGGATTTTCTGGGAGTGGCGCGCTCACGAATTGGTCGGCGTTACATTTGGAATCGGCACTCGCAAGTACAGCACAATTGCACGGGTTCGCGCCAGCGCCGTGGCCCTGAGGCGATCGTACGTTTGGAGCGATTGAGAGTTTGCCGCGACAGGCCTAATCCGTTTTTTTTCCTTCTTCGATGCCCTGAAGCTCTTTGCCGGGCTTGAAGCGGACGGCCTTGCCCGGCGGAATGTTCACCTCTTCGCCGGTGCGAGGATTGCGGCCGATGCCGGTCTTGCGCGGCTTCACACTGAAGACGCCGAAGCGGCGGAGTTCGATGCGCTGGCCGCGGCCGAGAGCTTGTTTCAACGATTCGAAAACCGTCTCAACGGCTTGCTCGGCTTTGGTGCGGCTGATGTTCGTAGTGGCGACGACGGCATTTACGATATCGAGCTTAATCACGCGATCCTCCCGCGCTTCCGAGGCAGATGCTAGTGGGTGCGGCGTGGGTTGTCAAGACGCGAGGGGTAATCTACACTGAACATCTTTTGGCGCACGCATTCGAATCACTCTGATGTTGCAATAAATCGAAGATACAAATCGAAGTTATAGATCGGGGAGGACTGGATGGCCGTCAAGCCAGACCGCTGGATCCGGCGCATGTCGCTGGAGCACAAGATGATCGAGCCGTTTACGGACCGGCAGGTGCGCGAGGGAGTGATCAGTTACGGAGTGTCGTCATACGGCTACGACATTCGAGTGGCGGACGACTTCCGGATTTTCACGAACGTGAACTCAACGATCGTCGATCCAAAGCATTTCGATCCGAAATCGTTCGTGGAGTTCAAGGGCGACGTGTGCATCATTCCGCCGAATTCGTTTGCGCTGGCGCGGTCCGTGGAATATTTTCGGATTCCGCGGAACGTGCTGACGATTTGCCTGGGCAAATCAACCTATGCGCGGTGCGGGATCATCGTGAACGTGACGCCCTTCGAACCAGAGTGGGAAGGCTTTGTGACACTGGAAATCAGCAACACGACGCCGTTGCCGGCGAAGATTTACGCGAATGAAGGGCTCTGCCAGGTGATCTTTTTCGAGTCCGATGAAGATTGTGAAGTGAGCTACAAAGACAAGAAGGGGAAGTACCAGTCGCAGAGCGGGATTGTGCTGCCGCGACTGTAGATCAGGCGACTGGTGATTGGTGACTGGTGACTGGTTCGAGTCAGGAGCAACGCCGGTGAGATCCTGAGGCGTTTTCTCCGGGATTAAGCGAGCGTGACGGTGACGAGCGGGTAACCGCGTTCGCGCCAAGCATCCAGACCGCCCTGCAGCGGGCGAATTCGCTTGATGCCATTCTTCCTGAGGAGCAGCGCCACACGGGCGCTGGTGGCTTCGTTTGGTCAAGTACAGTAGAGGATGACTTCGCGGTCGCGCGGCAGACGGTCACTCTTCTCCTCCAGCTCCTTGGAGTCCATGCGGAACGCGCCAGGAATGGTTTCAGGATCAGCTTCGAAATCCATGGAGTGGCGCAAGTCGACAATGACGAGCTCTTCGCCGGCGTCGAGTTTCTCTTTCAGTTCGTCGACGGTGATGCGCGAGATGCGAAGTTCACGCAGAAAGCGCTGACGGGCGACAAACTTGTAGGAGATATAGACCGCGAGGACGCCGAGGAGAAGGACCAGGAGCCAGCCGCCGAGAGAAGCGAGATACTCCGCTACGCGCTCGATCTGACCGCTGAATATGTAGCCGAGGCCGAGAAAGGTGCCGGCCCACAGGAGCGAACCCAAGGCATCGAATAAAAAGAAACGCCGCGGACGCATGTGAAAGATGCCGGCAAGGGGAGGGGCGACCGTGCCCAGGCCAGGGAGAAACTTGGCCAACAGAAGGGAGCGCGCGCCCTGCTTCGAAAAAAGGCCCTCGGTGCGGCGAACGCAGGAATCGGGCTCAAGCGAAATCTTGCACAAGAGTTGGAGGACCTTGATGCCTTTGCGGCGGCCAAGCTGGTACCAGATGGAATCAGCCACCACGGCCGCGAGCATGACGTAGAACAGCGAGGCGAAAAAATTCAAGTGGCCGGTACCGGCGAGCGCGCCCGCCGCGAGCAACAGCGGCATGGAAGGGACCGGCAACCCCAACTGCTCGGCGAAAACCCATCCGAGCAACAATACGTATCCATGATGGAGGAGGAATTCGAGCGTGCGGTGCATGGCGGGGCGGGGTCAGCGATCTCCGGTTATTTTTGTTGCGAAAGGAGCAGTATGCCCCCAATGACCTGCCATGACAAATTCGGCAATCGGCTTGCGTGTTCTGGGCGCCATCTCACGATCCTTCAAATGCTGAGGCAAGGAAGCCGGATCGCCCGGGTAACCGATGGCGAGCGCGGCGATAGCTTCCCGTCCCGGGGGAATTCCAAAGACCTGGCGCGCTTTTTCCGAATCAAATCCGGCCATCTGATGAACGGCCAACCCGCGTGCGGTGGCCTCCACGGAGAGCAGGGCCGTCGCCGCGCCGGTGTCGTACAGAGCGTTGCGGTTGGGGGTGTCGTTCTTCGCGAAGGTCAGTTTTGCGACGGCGATTGCCAGCACAGGGGCGCTCCTGGCCCAATTGGCATTGAATTCGACAAGAACACCCAGCATTCTCTCAAAACTGTCCTTGTCATCTCTCGTCGCCACCAGATACGCCCAGGGCTGTTCGTTATTGCTGGAAGGCGCCCAGCGGGCCGCCTCAAAGATGCTGCGCAGAACGTCTTGTGGCACAGGCTTGTCGGCGAAAGCGCGCGGGCTCCAGCGTTCACGAATCAGTTCGTGGACTGGAAAATCGTTTGGCGCTGGTTTCTGCATAAGTGCGATCCCTTCCATGTGCAATGTCTTGTTTGATGATTGAGACGGAGCGGGCGGTGCATTTGCACCGACCACTCCGTTCCCGAAACGTGCTGACAGTGTCGTCAGTTGCCGGATTTCGCCGGAGCCTGCTTGATCATTTCGGCATCGATAGTGATATTGACATCGTCACCGACGACCACACCGCCGTTATCCAAGGTGGCATTCCACTTTACGCCGAAGTCCTGGCGATTGATTTTTGCCGAGGCGCTTGCGGCGGCTCGTTGATTGCCCCACGGATCCTTCACGGGAGCTGTCGGCCCTTCAACGTCAAGCACGACTTCCTTGGTGGTGCCGCGAATGGTGAGGTCGCCGGTAACCTTGAGCTTTCCGGGAGCGAGCTGTGCGACTTTCTTGGATTTGAAAGTCATGGTCGGGAAGTGGGCGACGTCAAAGAATTTGTCGCTGCGCAAGTCGTTGTCACGGGCGGGCTCGCGTGTGTCCACGGTCGAGACGTCAATAGTGACGTCGACGGTGGATTTGGTGACGTCATTTTCGTCCAGCACGATCGTGCCGATGACCTTGCTGAAAGCTCCCCGTACGGTGGAGATGGCCATATGACGGACCGAAAACTGTGCGGATGAATGCTGCGGATCGATCCGCCACTCGGATGTGGCCGCACTGGCAGACAGCGAGAGAACGGCTGCGAGACCGGCGGTTACTGCGATTCGAGATAGATAGTTGCCCATGTTTTTCTCCTCTTCGTTTTTAGTTTGGATATTCGAAACTTGCCGGAAGGCCTGCTACGCAGGCTTGCGGACGCGGGCTTCTTCCAGCAGATCAAAAAGAATCTTCAGGCGCGCGGCAGACATGTGCCGAAACTGGCGCTTGTGAAGATCGTGAACCGGCTGATCGAGGGTTTTTAGAAGGCTGAGTGCTTGCGGCGTGATGCGCGTCTTTACGACGCGGCGGTCGTCGGTCTGCCGTTCGCGGGAAATCAGGCTGCGCTTTTCCATGCGGTCGAGGAGGCGCGTCATGTCCGGGTCGTGAGAAATCATGCGGTCTCCGATGCCACGGCAGGGCAATCCTTCGGGCTCGGCCCCGCGGAGAATGCGAAGGACATTGTATTGAGCACCCGTAAGCCCCGCCGCTTTCAGGAGCTGTTCTGCTTCCTGGCCGATGGTGTCGGCGGTTTCTAAGAGCGCCACGAAAATGCGGTTCTCCAGGGAGATGGAGAGGCGGGAAGATTTGGAGCGCAAGCTCACGGTGGGATAATAGTTGTTATAACGATGATTGTCAAGAGGAAAATATCCGGGATTGGTGTGAGCCGGCCCTAGGGTTTTCGCAGCGGCCGCAAGTGAATCTCGCTCAGGAAACTGCGCGGGCCCTGGGTGACGATGGCTTCCACGGCGTGGGCAACATCTTCCGGGCCTAACACTTTCGACTCGTCCTTGGGGCTGCGGCCGGAGAAATCCGTGGCGACGCTGCCCGGGCAAATCACACTGACGCGGATGCCGTGTTCCCGGAGATCTTCCGCCATGCAGCCGGAAAGACCGACGACACCCCATTTGGAGGCGCAATAGATGCCGCCGCCGGCGAAGGTGTTTTTTCCGGCCAGGGAACTGATGTTGATGATGTCGCCCGAGCCACGGCGGATCATGGAAGGCGCCACGGCGCGGGAAACGAGAAAGACGCTCTTGAGATTGGTATCGAGAACACGATCCCAATCGGCTTCGGTTTTCTCGTGGGCCGGGCCGAAGAGGCCGATGCCTGCGTTGTTGACGAGGATGGTGATGGGACCCAGGGTGGATTCGGTCCCGGCAACCAGATCGGAGACGTTTGCTGGTTTTGTGACATCAGCTATCTGGGAATGCACGGACACGCCGATTTTTGCCAGCTCCCGTGCTGATTCCTCGAGTGCTGCGCGATCCCGGCCGCAAATCGAAACGGAGGCGCCCAGCAGGGCCAGCCGGTGCGCGATAGCACGGCCGATGCCGCGGCTCCCGCCGGTGACGAGCGCCACACCGCCCGTAAGCGGCTTCTTCTCCCGGGGATCTTCATTTGTTCCGTTTATTCGGGCCACAAGAATTCTTCCTCGTACGGGCCACTCATTTTGTGCGACACTCATCCTATCATTAGAGTTTTCCGCAGAACTTGGGATCCCCGGGGGCCATGGGGGAAGAATAAAGAAGCCTTCTTCTGGATGAAGAAATTCCCTCAGGTCGTAATGTCAGCGAAAGGTAACGTCTTGCGGATGGGGTACGGATTTCCCTATAATCCCAAAGTTTTCCGAAACAGAGCGATTCCCGGTGAAAGCATTCCGGGGTGCACCGGAAGCAGAAAACTCAGGCTTGCAGTTTGAGCGAGGAGAAAAGGGAATGAACGCAACACGAAGATTGGCGGGGCTCGCGATGGTCGCAACCCTTTTCCTGATTGCTGGGAGCGGGCTGAGTGTATTCGCGCAAGCGCCGGCAACAGGTCAGGATGCCGGAGCGGCGAAGGGGCCGAAGTACACGCAGGCGGAGTATAACGCCGAACAGGCCTGTGCGGCAGAGAAGGTTCCCGCAACGGTCATCAAGTGCGCGGATGATTTTGTCGCGAAGTATCCAAATTCCGATCTCCTCGTCTATATCTATCCGCTCTACTATAGTGCCTACACGCAGCTCAAGAATCCCCAGAAAGTGATTGAGTATTCGGACAAACTGGTGGCCCTGGGTGACAAGGTGGAGCCAGGAATCCGGTATCAGGCGCTCTACGCTCGAGCTTTATCCTGCGCAAGCCTGAACATCAAAGACACGGATCCCTCGGCGAAGGACAACGCTACCAAGTGCCGGGAAGCGGCCCTGCTCGGTCTGAAGACGCTTGACGAAATAAAGAAGCCCGACACTACTTCCGCCGAAGACTTTGCGAAACAGAAACAAGCTCCAGCCATTCTTTTTAATTACACCGTGGGTAACGCGTCGATGACCCTGAAGGACTACCCCGCCGCAGTAACTGCTTTTAAAGCAGTGCTGGCCCTGAATCCGGACGACCCAGTCGCCTACTACAATGTGGGCCGTGCTTACCAGGCGATGACCCCGCCGCAGCAGATGGATGCTTTCTGGTACTTTGCCAAGGCGGTGACGGCGAAGGGGGCGACGGAGGCGCAGTCCAAGCAGATAAAGACATACCTGCGGAAGCTGATCGCGAACTATCAGGGCGGAAACGTCTGCGACAGCCTGACGGATGCAGAGCTGAACGAACTGCTGCAACTCGCCAGCACTTCGGCGGAGCGGCCCGAAAGCTACAAATTGTCGAGCAGCGCGGATCTTGATGGCGTTCGCAATGGGCCGCCCGTGATGACCATTGCGTCGGTGGTGACTGACCTTAAGGCGGGCGGCGATAAAGCCAAAATTACCTGGCTGGCGGCCTGCGGTCTGGAGTTTCCCGAAGTGCCAGGGAAGCTGATCGAAGTTGTGCCGGGGACAGACGCCATCATTCTGAAGATCGCCTTCGTCACGAGCGATGACGAGTTTGAAAAAGCGACTACGCCCAATATGGATGTGAAAGTCGTCGGCCAGCCCGACGCGGCGCGCGT
>Ga0206903_10243_pt1 | contig 16843 bp, 13 predicted proteins | sample Alteio_BWOrgHeat_45_FD_152959 | JGI IMG/M metagenome (GOLD analysis project Ga0206903, IMG submission 152959) | Enriched cells from forest soil in Barre Woods Harvard Forest LTER site, Petersham, Massachusetts, United States -... | ecosystem: Environmental > Terrestrial > Soil > Temperate forest >... | reverse complement strand
AGGCCTGTATCAAAACCGAACACTTTTTGTTACACAAGCGAACAACATTATAAAAGCAGCGGAATCTAAACTATTGTTTTTCAATGTAATTTTAAAATGGCACTTTGCTTTCTTTGCTATTGGCACAAAGTTTTTTATGAAAGCAAAAAAAGAAAGCTGGTTGATGCTGCAATTGTTGCTGTTGATGAACATAGTTCTTATTGGAGCGATCGTGTTGATGCATTCATCTTTTAAAAGTCCTGTTCAAAAAGAACCTTCCTGCGACAGTGCAAAACCTTTTAATGCCGACGCATTAAATTCGATCACAGTTAAATTAATGTAACAAAATAAATACGTAAAGTGGATAGAGTTATACCAAAGAAAAAATGGACAAGTAAACGAATAATAACTATTTCGGTTATTGCCGGGATTGTTTTATTGATTGCAGTAGCCTATTATTCTACAAAAGGCGGCAATAAATTAGATGTTCAAACAGAACGCATCACCATCAGCGAAGTAACAAAAGGGAAGTTCCAGGAAAATATTCCTGTAAACGGCGTGGTGCTTCCGCAAACAACTATTTATCTCGATGCCATTGAAGGCGGCCGCGTAGAAGAAAGATATGTTGACGATGGTACTATGATGAAAAAAGACCAGCCCATTCTTCGGTTATCAAATACAGATCTTGAGCTGGATCTTGTTAACCAGGAAACTAATGTGTACAATCTTTTAACGCAGATGCAGATATCGCGCAATGCTTCGCAACAGAATACGGTTGAAAAATTAAACCAGATGACTGATGTTGAAAGCCAGGTAAAAGAGGCGGAGCGTATTTATAATTTGGACAAAGACCTCTATGCGAAAAAAGCTATTGGTTCACAGGAATATCAAAAAGCAGAGAATGATTATAATTATTATAAGCAAAAAGAAAAACTTACGCAGCAGATATTATCACAGGATTCTGCTTCAACCAAACAACAATTAACGCAGGCACAACAATCTTACGAAGGTTCGCAAAATGCGTTGGCAGTTATGCGCAAAAAAGTAGGTGATCTGATTGTCCGCGCACCAGTCGACGGGCAATTAACTTCCCTAGATGCAGAAGTTGGTCAAAGTAAAAACAAGGGTGAACGTTTGGGACAGGTAGATGTAATGAGCGGCTACAAAGTACGTGTTGATATTGATGAACATTATTTATCACGCGTGTATACCGGCCTGCGCGGTACATTCAGTTTTGCGGATAGCGATTATGTGCTTGAAATTAAAAAAGTATATACGCAGGTAGTCAACGCCCGTTTCCAGGTGGATATGGAATTTGTTGGCAAAGTGCCTACAGGTATCAGGCGCGGGCAAACCTTGCAGATATTATTGGCATTAAGTGATGAACGTACTGCACTGCTGTTACCCAGAGGTGGTTTCTTTCAGCAAACAGGCGGCAACTGGATATATAAAGTAAGCGCAGATGGCAGTAAAGCCTATAAGGTAGATATACAACTCGGTAACCAAAACACAGATTATTATGAAGTGCTGAGTGGCTTGCAACAGGGAGACAAAGTTGTTACATCAAGCTACGAGAATTACGGTAATGACATGCAGGAATTAATCCTTAAAGGAAAATAATTTTAATCATACACATATATCAATTCAATAAAACAACCAAACATGATAAAGATTACAGAACTTGAAAAAGTTTATCGCACAGAAGAAGTGGAAACTGTTGCGCTTAACAAATTATCTATTGAAGTAAAAGAAGGAGAATTTGTAGCGGTAATGGGCCCTTCAGGTTGCGGCAAATCAACACTGCTTAATATCTTAGGTATGCTCGATGATCCAGATGATGGCAGTTTCGTATTTAACGGCATTGAAGTAGCACACTTTAATGAACGCAAACGTGCAGACCTGCGCAAGAACAACATAGGTTTTGTATTTCAAAGTTTTAATCTTATTGATGAGCTTACTGTATTTGAAAACGTTGAATTGCCTTTGATCTACACCGGCGTTAAAACAGCAGAAAGAAAAAAACGTGTTGAAGAAGTGTTGGATAAAGTGCAGATTATGCATCGCCGTAATCACTATCCACAACAATTATCAGGCGGTCAGCAACAGCGTGTTGCCGTTGCAAGAGCTGTTGTTAATCATCCTAAATTAATATTGGCTGATGAACCTACCGGTAACCTTGATTCTAATAATGGTAACGAAGTAATGCAATTGCTTACTGAATTAAACGAGCAGGGAACAACCATTGTAATGGTTACACACAGCGAGCATGATGCACGTTACAGCCATCGCATCATCCGCATGCTCGACGGGCAAACAGTTACAGAGAATATTTTGATATAAAAGCTGTCCGAACCTGGATTTGCAGGATTTCTTAATAGAGCTATTTGTAAATAACACATGTTTGTTTATAAGCAGAATTCAAATCAGAAATCAACAAATCATATATCAGAAATAGGCTTCTATGTTTAATAACTACTTTAAAATAGCGTTTCGCAATCTTTGGAAAAATAAAGCATTCTCATTTATAAATATTGCGGGGCTTGCGGTGGGTATGGCGAGCGCCATACTTATTTTGTTGTGGATACAGAATGAAATGAGTCATGATCATTTTCATGAAAAGGCAGACCGCATTTATACATTGAACAACCGTGATAAATTCAATGGCGATCTTTGGGCATGGAGCTGGACACCGAAAATTCTTGGTCCAACCGTAAAGCAGGATTATCCTGAAGTAGAAGATGCCGTAAGAACAAATAACGGCACGTTTCTTTTATCTGTTGGAGATAAGCACTTGAATGCACAAGGCTATTTTACCGATACAGGTTTTTTAAGCATGTTCAGTTTTCCATTAGTTAATGGCAACATTTCAACTGCATTGAACAGCATCAATAAAATTGTTATTACACAGGAGTTTTCAAAAAAGCTATTTGGTAATGATAATGCAATGGGCAAAATGATAAAGATTGACAGTACTGATAATTTTACTGTCAGCGGTGTTTTAAAAGATCTGCCCAACAATACAAAGTTTGATTTTGAATATTTGCTGCCGTGGAGTTACATGAGCAAGATTGGTTATGATGATAGCTCATGGGGAAATAATTCTGTGCAAACGTATGTGCTTTTAAAGAACAATGTTTCGCAAAAAACTTTTGATGCAAAGATCAGGAACATCACAATTGATCATACTAAAAATACAGGTGATCAATCAACCACGCAGGTATTCACCCAAAAACTTTCCGACCAATGGTTATATTCCAAATCAGAGAACGGCCAATATGTTGGAGGAAGAATTGAAACCGTAAAATTGTTTGCCATAATTGCCGCATTTATTTTACTGATTGCCTGCATAAACTTCATGAACCTTAGTACAGCACGCAGTGAAAAGCGCGCGAAAGAAGTAGGTATTCGCAAAGCTGTTGGCGCACAAAAAAGATTGCTGGTAATACAGTTCATCGGTGAAAGCATTATACTTGCTTTCATTGCATTTATACTTGCTGTTCTGGTTGTTGAATTAAGTCTTCCGGGTTTTAATGATCTTGTTGATAAAAAGCTTTATATAGACTGGAGCAATGTTTCTTATTGGTTGTTTGCAATCGGCTTTATACTATTCACCGGCGTGCTTGCCGGCAGCTATCCTGCATTCTATCTTTCATCTTACAAACCTGTAAAAGTTTTAAAAGGAACTTTCAAAGCAGGCCAGGCATTGATAACGCCACGTAAAGTATTGGTGGTATTACAATTCACTTTTGCCATTGCTTTAATTATATGCACCATAATAGTAGAAAGACAAATACAATATGCGGAATCAAGAGATAGCGGTTATGTGCGTGATAAACTTGTTTACACATTCATACAAGGAGACGTTAGTAAGCATTATGATTTAATACGAAATGAGTTAATAGCCGGTGGTGCTGCTGTTTCGGTTACAAAATCAATGAGCCCGATCACACAACGGTATAGTGATGGTTGGGGATGGAGCTGGCCGGGAGCAACTGAAGATGACAAGAAAACTGATTTTGTGCGGATGGCTTCCGATGCAGATTTTGCAAAAACATTAGGCGTTGAAATATTACAGGGAAGAGACATCGATATCTATAAATATTCAACAGATTCAACAGCCATGATGCTTAATCAATCTGCAGTTAAAATAATGCGGTTGAAAAATCCGGTTGGCGCAGTTGTAGAAGCTGATGGAAGGCAATGGCATGTTGTAGGTGTAGTAAAAGATTTTATTTATGAATCACCTTATGAAAAAGTAGAACAGCTTGCAATATTTGGCCCGAAGTCTTGGTTCACCACTATTCATTTCAAATTAAATCCTGCCAATTCAACTCAGAAAGATCTGCAGTTGGCAGAAACCGTATTCAAAAAATATAATCCGCAATATCCGGTTACATTCAATTTCGCAGATGAATCGTATGCATTAAAATTCGAGGAAGAAAAACGCACCGGAACCTTAGCCGCTTTGTTTGCAGGTTTAACCATCTTTATTTCATGTTTGGGTTTATTCGGTCTTGCAACATATATGGCTGAAAATCGAATAAAAGAAATTGGCGTACGCAAAGTATTGGGCGCATCTGTAATAGGTATAACAAGCTTATTATCGAAAGATTTTTTAAAGCTTGTAATTATCTCATTACTGGTTGCAACACCTATTGCATGGTGGGCAATGTACACGTGGTTAAAAACATATACTTATCACATTCCGGTTGAATGGTGGGTGTTTGTATTGGCGGGATTACTGTCAATTGCCATTGCGTTGCTAACAGTAAGTTACCAGTCAATAAAAGCGGCTATTGCAAATCCGGCAAAAAGCTTAAGAACGGAATAGTGAATAGTCAATGGTGAATAGTGAATAGTCAATGGTGAATAGTGAATAGTTATTGCTCGGGCTCGCAGCTCAAGACTCGCAGTTTTTAGATCAGACATCACAAAATCAGAAATCAGAAATAACAGTTATGTTCAAAAACTATTTCACAATTGCCTGGCGCAACTTATCAAGAAATAAAATTTATTCCCTCATCAATATTGCAGGATTAAGTATTGGGCTTGCATGCGCCATGCTTATTATTTTATATGTGAAAGACGAAGTGAGTTATGACCGCTTTCATAAAAATGCAAATAATATTTATCGCATCGTAACACAGAGCATCGATAAGAGCGGAGCTAAAGGCCATAAAGATGGAAATACCGGTTATTTGCAAGGCCCGCGTTTTAAACAAAATGTGCCCGCAATAAAATCTTTTGTTCGTGTACAAAGTGGTTCGCAGGATATTAAAACGGGCACGGAAATAAAATCGCAGGAATTGTTGTATGTTGATACAAGTTTCTTTTCTGTATTCTCTTTTCCTTTGTTAAGTGGCAATCCTGTTACCTGTTTAAATGAGCCGCATTCAATTGTATTAAGTGAAGATGCTGCAAAAAAACAATTCGGAACAACAGATGCGATAGGTAAGATCGTGATGATGAAAGAAGACAGTGCTTTTGTTCCATATAAAGTAACAGCAGTTGCAAAAAAAGTTCCGCAAAATTCTTCTATAAAATTTGATGTGCTGTTGCCAATAAAAGAATCCGCTGAAGATGCACAAAACAACGAGAACTGGTTCAACGTCTTTCTAAACACTTTTGTTTTGCTACAACCAAATACAAATATACAGGCTGTTGAAACCCAAATGCAACGCTTTTACAACAGCGATTCTAAATCTGCGGAAGAATCGATTACGCAGAAATACGGACCAATGGGTTGGCATAGCCTTTACCTGTTGCAGCCATTTTTAGAAATGCACATGAGCACTGAATTGCCTGCCCAGAACGGTCTTTCAAATGCAAGCAATCCTATGTATTCTTATATACTTTCCGGTATTGCTTTATTTATATTACTGATTGCTTGTATAAATTTTGTAAACCTTACGATAGCACGCTCAGTAAAACGTGCAAAAGAAATAGGAATACGGAAGATAGTGGGCGGCGACAGGAAACAACTTATCACACAGTTTTTAGGCGAGTCATTTTTACTATGCACAATTGCATTTTTGTTCGCAATTATTTTAGTAGAAATTATTCTTCCTGTATTTAATGACCTTGCCAACAAAGCGCTTTCTGTTTCGTATTTGTTTGATGCGAAGTTGATAGCAGGTTATATTCTCTTGTTTTTTCTGACAGCATTGCTCGCCGGTTTTTATCCTGCATTGGTTTTATCGGGTTATAAACCTGTTGAAACTTTATACAGCCGGTTTAATCTTGGTGGCAAAAATTACCTTCAGAAATCATTGGTGGTATTGCAGTTTGCGTTGGCATCATTTTTAATAATTGCAACATTTACTATTTATGCACAGTTCAATTTTCTTACAACAATTAATTTAGGTTACGATGATAGCAATCTTATTGTTGTTGATAAATGGGATACAAAACATGATAAGGCAAAACTTTTTAAAGGTGAATTGCTGAAAGATCCGGACATCACTGGTGTTGCAGCAAAAAATGGCGGTATGTGGAGCACAATAGCAAAGGTTGCCAATGATTCAACTATATTTTTCGAGTATGAAACAATTGATGAATCTTTTTTGCCATTGTTGAAAATTCCATTGATTAAGGGAAGAAATTTTTCCGGATCTTTTCCTTCCGATTCAAATAATTCTGTTTTAGTGAATGAGTCATTTGTAAAAAAAGCGGGATGGAAAGAACCCATTGGACAGGCTGTGAATTTCTGGTACGATAATAAAAAGTATAACATAGTTGGTGTAGTAAAAGATTATCATTACCAGGCATTGAATTACGAGATCGGACCACAGGTATTTACTATGAAAAATGATAATTCTTATGGAAGATTTTTCATCAAGGTAAAACCAGGCAGCGAAACAGCAAGTTTGAAATACATACAAAAAACGTTTAAAGAATTATTTCCGTTAAGTCCGTATACATATACATTTAAGGATGATGAAAATTTGAAAGATTATGAAGCAGAAGCCAAATGGAAACAGATCATGTTATTTGGTGCTGTACTTACCATATTTATTTCCTGTATTGGTCTGTTTGGTTTGTCAGTTTTGTCTGCAGAAAAAAGAACAAAAGAAATTGGGATACGTAAAGTGTTAGGTGCATCGGTAAAAGGTGTTGTAACCATTCTTTCAAAAGATTTTTTAAAGCTTGTTGTAATAGCATTAATAATTTCAATGCCTGCTGCTTATATGATTGGCAATAAGTGGCTGCGAAATTATCCGTACCGTATTACGCAAAGTTGGTGGTTGTTTGCATCCGCAGCAATAATGGTGATAATTATAGCATTGGTTACGGTAAGCTTCCAGGCAATAAAAGCAGCGATGGCAAATCCGGTGAAGAGTTTGAGAACAGAATAGTGAATGGTGAATAGTCAATAGATAATTGTTCACTACTTAAATCTGACATCTCAAAATCAAACGTCAGAAATTAAATACTCTTATTACCTTTCCGCCCAAATTTTGTAATTCATGAATATCATTTTTCAGTTCTGGTGGCTTATTCTTCTTCTGTTTATAATATTCAGCGGACTTGTAACGGTTAACCAGGCTACGATTGCTGTTGTAACAATGTTCGGAAAATATAAACGCATCTTACGTCCCGGGCTTAATTTTAAAATACCTGTCCTCGAACAGATATATCGCCGTATCAGCATACAAAACAGGTCGGTTGAACTCGAATTCCAGGCAGTTACACAAGACCAGGCAAATGTTTACTTTAAAAGCATGTTGCTATATGCTGTAATGAATGCCGATGAAGAAACCATTAAAAAAGTGGCATTTAAATTTATAAGCGATAAAGACCTGATGCAGGCACTGGTACGTACCATTGAAGGTAACATCCGTTCTTATGTTGCTACAAAAAAACAATCAGAGATTTTAGGTTTACGGAAAGACCTGGTTGAGTCTGTAAAATCAGAGGTTGATCATGTGCTGGAAGAATGGGGGTATCATTTGCTTGACCTGCAGATAAACGATATCACGTTTGATAAAGTTATCATGGAAAGTATGAGTCGCGTTGTGGCAAGCAATAATCTTAAAGCAGCTGCAGAAAATGAAGGACAGGCTTTGTTGATAACAAAAACAAAAGGAGCGGAAGCCGAGGGTAACGCCATTAAAATTTCTGCAGAAGCTGAGCGTGAAGCAGCACGTTTACGTGGCCAGGGTGTTGCATTATTCCGGGAAGAAGTTGCAAAAGGTATGAGCCAGGCAGCAGAACAAATGAAGCAGGCGAATCTTGATACCAACGTTATTCTTTTCAGCATGTGGACAGAAGCAATTAAAAATTTTGCTGAGCTTGGAAAAGGAAATATTATGTTTCTCGACGGCAGCACAGAAGGTATGCAAAGAACCATGCAACAACTGATGGGCTTGCTTAAAATGAGCGAAAAAGATAAGAACGCCAATACCAATAATAATTAACGAATAGATGGGTTGTTACTAAAACCCCGGAAGGTTATCAAACAGCAACGCCGTATTTGTTTATAAAAAATGAAGCGGCATTTATTGAATTCACTCAAAAAGTTTTTGATGCTGAAGTTCTCAATAAGCATATGCGTGATGAAATAACGATCATACATGCCAGGATAAAAATTAATGATAGTATTATCATGTTTGCGGACAGCACCGGACGATATCCGCCGCAGCCTGCAGGCTTTTTTATTTACGTTGATAATGGAGATGAAGTATATAATAAATGCACTAACTAATGGTGCATCTGCTGTTACACCTATGTCTGATCAGCCATATAGCCGTTCAGGAGGTGTAAAAGATACTTTTGAAAATACCGGTGGATAACAACCGTTGTTTAATTTTCTTTGCTGCATGAAAGGCACGCTTATACGTTTACACACCGCAGTTTTTTTATGGGGATTTACAGGTGTTTTAGGCCGTGCAATAAGTTTGCAGGAAGGCTGGCTGGTTTGGTGGCGCATGCTTATTGCGACGGTTGGATTATGGTTGATGCTTTATTTTTTCAAAAGTATTACCAAAATTTCCTGGAAAGATTTTTTAAAAGTATCTGCAGTAGGAACGTTGCTTGCCTTGCATTGGCTTACGTTTTATGGCAGCATTAAATATGCAAATGTTTCTATAGCCTTAACCTGCTTAAGCACTACAGGATTATTAAGCGCTATCATTGAACCGCTTTTCTTCCGGCGCAGGATAAATATATATGAATTTATACTGGGCTTATTTGCTTTAGGTGGCATCGCATTGATCTACGCAACCAATTTATCTTTTTCAACAGGTATTTATATTGGTTTAATTTCAGCCGTTTTAACGGTGCTTGTATCTGTGATGAATAAAAAACTTGTTTCCGGTTATAAGCCGCAAACACTTATGCTGTACCAGTTAACCGGCGGCTTTTTAGGATTGACACTGCTATTGCCTTTGTATGATTTTTTTTTCCCCGCACAACAAAAAATCCCGCAGGGTTATGATTGGCTCTGGTTATTGATCTTAAGTTTTTTTTGTACTATTCTTACATTCATTCTATATATAAATGCGCTTCGTCAGGTAAGTGCTTTTACAGTGAATCTTACGCTTACGTTAGAACCTGTGTACGGAATCATTCTCGCCTTTATTTTTTTTCACGAAGACAAAACATTGAGTAAATATTTCTTTTGGGGTTTTGGATTGATATTGATCGCAGTGTTCCTTCAAATGTTCACGCTCGTAAAACAATACCGGAAACTATTGGTCAATACTTTATAGTATTACAACACTATAATTATGCTTTATAGTATTATAACACTATAATTGCCATTTATAGTATTTTAATACTATATTTGAAGACAAAGAAAGTTATGGCAAGGAGTATAAATGCAGTTGTTATAACCGGCGATATTGTAGGCTCTTCCAAGCTAAATGTTTTAAAAAGAAAGAAGCTGCAAGGCAGGGTCACTGAGTTTGCAAACACCATAACTGCATCATTTCCCGATTTTAAGATGGAGCAATTCAGGGGTGATAGCCTCCAATGCATACTTACAAAGAATAAAATAGCGGGACTGCGCATTGCTGTTTTGCTGTATTGTTTTTTGGCAGCAGATGAATTTAAGATAAGGCAATCTGTTGGTATCGGCGATGTTAGTTTTACAGGCACTAATATCATTACTTCAGATGGCACAGCCTTCAGGCTTTCAGGTGAAAATATTGATGAACTTAAAAAGCGCGGAGAGCTTATAAACATTGCATTTGCAAACAACGATCTCGATGAGGAATGGAAAGTACACAGTGCATCATTGAATTTTTTGCTTGAGCGGCTGAGCAGTGCACAGGCTGAAGCTTTATACCTGCAACTGAAAAATTCAAAACAGGAAGAAATTGCAAAGGCTTTGAATATCTCGCAACCTTCGGTTCATCAACGGTTGCAGGCAGCGGGATGGTCTGTGATCAGCCGTATCTTACAAAGATTTGACATAGTTGCTGCACTTTAATTATTTTTAGCTATGCTTACAATTCTTCAATGGATAGCTGCACATTTGTTTGCCGATTTTGTTCTGCAATCAAAAAAACTTATTCAGCAAAAAAAGGAACGGAAAGCCGGCTCATGGTTCTTATATGCGCATAGCCTGATACATGCTTCACTTATATATTTTTTTTCTCCCGATAAATCGCTTTGGATAATTCCTGTAATAGTTTTTGTTACGCATTATTTTATTGATCTGTGGAAGGTATATCAAAAAGAAAGTGCTGTTATTTTCATAGCAGATCAATTAATGCATGTAACTGTGCTGGTTGTGCTTTGGGTGATCTGTTATGAAAATGTTGACTGGCCTGCCGTTATTGTTACGAGGATACTCATCAACAATAATTTCTGGGTTATAATTACCGCATATCTTTTTGTTATTTATCCGTTAGCTTATTTATTGGGTTATGCAACGCAGCGGTGGAGAAAAGACATTGAACATAACGAACGCTCATCAACCAGTTTAAGTGAAGCCGGAAAATGGATAGGCGTATTTGAAAGAATACTGGTGCTCACATTTGTCATCAATAATCATTTTGAAGGTATCGGTTTTCTGATAGCTGCAAAATCAATACTGCGCTTTAATGATATCAAAGGTAATAACATGCGAAAAGAAGCAGAATATATATTGATTGGTACATTAATGAGTTTTGCTTCATCCATCATAATTGGCATATGTGTCCGGTTGCTGATGAAATAATTTTTTACCGGCATTAAACTTGTTTCATACAGTTAAAAATTGTATGTACCAGGATTATATTACTACACAAAGCGAAGCCATATGCCATTTATTTTTACATTGTTGTTTTAAAGATGGAAATTTTTCGCAGGATGAAATAGACAATGTTTCATCAAAGTTTGTTGAACTGCAGATACACCGCGATCTCAATTTTAAAGAAGAGCTGCTGCATTATCGATCATACAGTATAGGAATTATTGACGAAACAACGTACCTGCGTTACCTGGTTAAGATGATCAACCCTGTTCAAAATTTTGCATTGTACGCTTATTGCTGTGAGTTATGTCTTAGTGATAAGCTGCTTTCAATGGAAGAACAATCACTATTAACTGGCCTTGCAGTGTTAATTGATATTGATGAGACAGAAAAAAATGTTATTGATGCGCTTATAACACAACGAAAGGCAGTGGAGTTGCAGAAAATATTTTAGGCTTCCTGCGGTGCCTGGGCCTTTTGTTTATAGGACAAATATTTCGAAATTTTTAATCTCGGGGCGATAACATATAAAACCGCGCCTGAAATGATCAATCCAAGTGAAATGATTTCTGCCTGTGTGGGATTTATTCCCAGGAAATGATACCTGGTGTTTACGCGAATGTGTTCCACTAAAAACCGTTCAATCCCATTCAGCATAAGATAGATGGCAAACAATCTTCCCGGTATTTTTATTTTTTTTCTTATCGACCATAATATCCCAAATAATATAAGGCAAGTAATTATTTCATAAATAGGTGTAGGAAATACAGGCAATGGCAGGTGATTACAATAATTATCCCATGAACATCCGAATAAAGGAACGCCTTCATTGTTTACATTATGCGGATAAGTATATGCAAAAAGCCAGTCAGGCAAACCAAAGAATGGCTTAACAGATGCATGCTGTACATTATTAAGCGAACCAAACTGGTTAACGTAATAACCTGCATTATCAACAAGTACTCTCTGGAATTCCGAGGGTGAATTTGCCAGCCGTACAGTGCCATCGGCATCACTTAAAAAAGCGCTGTTAATAATGCCCCAGTCTCCATCGCCCGCAACCTGGCATCCCATTCTTCCCCAGCCGTATGCAAACATTAAGCCCGGTGCGCATGCATCGGCAACATTAATAAAGCTGATCTTATTTTTTCTGAAATAATACAGCAGCGCAAGCGATGCAACGATCAAACCGCCGTAAAAAGTTAAACCGCTGGGTGAAAACAAATTGCCGACAGGGTCTTGTATGAACCGGTCCCAGTTTTCAAGATTATCAAAGATCTTTGCGCCTGCAAAACCAAATATTGCTGCAATTATCGTCATATCTCCAACCCTGTCGCTTGGCCATATCCTAATGGTCCTTGTTTCCGGGTTGGCCAGTTTGGCTTTATTTTTTTCCCACCATTTAAGGCCCGCGAAAAATAAACCCAATAAAACACCTGCAGGAAAACTTCCATGTGCAGAAAAAATAAATTCCTGCGGATCGTTCAAAGCGCCTTTAATAATAAAAACACCCAGTATTTTATACCCAAGTAAAAATCCTAAGAAGAAGTTAACAAGCAGCTCACCTATACCTGCAGGTTTGCCCAAAACGATTTCTGTTTCTTTATAAGTAAAATATCCGTTGGCCTGTTTGCGCTTTAACTCCTTCACTAAAAGCCATGCGCATACCAAAAAAGAAATGGTAACACAAAAACCAAAAGTGTTAATGATTTTTAATGCAGGCAAATTCCATCCAAAAACATCCTTAAATAAATAATACAGATTAGGATACATGTAACCGGACAATTTTAAAAACGTGCAATGATACTAAAAGAATGAACCCGTTGTTGTGTACAACTGATTTTTAAGAATACAAGATAACTTAATTGATACTCAGATAAACATAGAGACAAAAAAAGTCATGATGACATTTAAATAATGAAATTATACCAGACTTGTCAGGCTTGAGGAAGCTTTCCTGTAGTTTTTTCATTAAAAAATCTGGTGGTATGCGCTTTGTTCAACTAATGCCATAATCAATTAAAAAATAAAAAAGCATACTATGACAACCTTAGTAAAACGTAACTACAGAACTATCGACAACTTGTTCGATGACATTTTCAGCAATTTGCCGGCTTCATGGGGTAAAGAACTTGGCTTAAATACGCCTCCTGTGAATATTCATGAAAATGAAGAAGGTTTCCATCTTGAATTAGTAGCACCAGGCTTGAAGAAAGAAGATTTTAAAGTAAATCTGGATAAGGGATTGCTTAGCATCAGCTATGAAAAGAAAAGCGAAGCCGAAAACAAAGATTACAAAACGCATCGCCGTGAATTTAATTTCACAAGCTTTAAACGCAGTTTTCGCGTAGATGATGTTATAAATGCTGATGCTATCGAGGCAAAATATGAAGATGGTGTGTTAAAGCTTTACCTTCCTAAAAAAGAAGAAGTAAAGGCATTACCTAAAGAAATTTCTATTCAATAGTTTTTTCGTAGCAGTTGGTTTTGGTTAGAACCCCATGTTTCTACATGGGGTTTTCTATTGCCGTTTATATAAAACTTTTCACACTGATTTATAAGATGTAATTATCTTGAGCGCTAACAAAATTTTGTATGCGCAACTTTATCTTTTCTTTTCTATTACTTCTTTTCTGCGGACTAATAAATGTATTAAGCAATAATGTTTCTGCACAAGATCTTTTTATGCCAAGAAATGTTCAGCAGGCTTATGCAAAAGGCACAAGAAGTATGGATGGTAAGCCGGGAAAAAACTACTGGCAAAATCATGCACGATATAACATTACCATTAATGCAATGCCTCCAAATGCAACGATCGCAGGTACTGAAACAATAACTTATTTTAATAACAACCCGGATTCCATTCACACCCCTTCAATAAAATTGTTTGTAAATATTCATAAACCCGGGGCACCGAGAGATGTGCCCGCACAAGAAGATTATTTAACATCAGGCATTCATATAGATGCAATCACTGTTAATGGTGAAAAAATAAATGCCCTGGCAGATGAAGGCACATTTACCAATCTTGCACTACACCTGCGTAAACCACTGGCGCCGAAAGATTCAATGCAATTAAGTTTTCAATGGCATTATGACGTATCAAAACAAAGTAACCGGGAAGGCATGATAGATTCAACTGCATGGTTTATTGCTTACTTCTATCCGCGTATAGCTGTATTAGATGATTATAATGGATGGGACAGGATGCCTTTTGTGGACAGTCATGAATTCTACAGCGATTTCAATGATTATGTTGTAACAGTAAATGTTCCTAAAAACTATATCGTTTGGGGAACCGGAACATTACAGCAACCTGAAAAATTATTACAACCTGAAATTTTAAAGCGTTACCAGCAATCCTTCAATTCAGATGCAACAGTACGCATTGTTACGGCAGAAGACCTTGTTGCAAAAAATGTAACAACACAAAACAATATTAACAGCTGGCAATTTGTTGCGAACAATATTCCTGATATGGCTTTTGGCATTAGTGATCATTATAATTGGGATGCATGCAGTGTTGTAGTAGATGATAAAACCGGGAGGAAAGCGGTTGCCAATGCTGCATATAATGATAGTGCCGCAGATTATCATTATGTGGCACAATATGCCAAACATTCACTCGATTGGTTTTCCCATAACTGGCCGGGAGTGCCTTATCCCTATGAAAAAACAACGGTATTCCAGGGTTTTGCTGACATGGAATACCCTATGATGGTAAATGATGAAGCATTTACAGATACATCGTTTGCAAGATTTGTAGCAGAGCATGAAATAGCGCACACCTACATGCCCTTTTATATGGGGATCAATGAAACAAGGTATGGTTTTATGGATGAAGGATGGGCAACCACACTTGAATATCTTATTGGTTCAGCAGATGTAGGCACAGAAGATGCTTCAACGTTATTTAAACAATTCAGGGTAGATCCGTGGATAAATGATATATCAGACAATGAACAAATACCTGTTATTACTCCAGGCGATGCACTGTCGGAAACAAATGGTTTTGGCAATAATGAATATGGTAAAGCTGCACTTGGTTATCTTGCTATGAAGGATTTATTGGGTGATGATATGTTTAGAAAATGTTTGCACGCTTACATGGACAGGTGGCATGGCAAACATCCGCTGCCCTGGGATTTCTTTAATACGTTTAGTGATGTTAATGGAAAAAGTTTAAACTGGTTCTGGAACAATTGGCTCTTCAGCACTTATTATATTGATCTTTCTTTAGCCGATGTAAAAGAAAACGGTAATAGTTACGCACTCACTATAAAGAATATTGGCGGAATGGCTGCACCTGTTGATGTTGTTGCAGCGTATGACGACGGCACTTCAGAAACGTTTCATCAAACACCCGCAATATGGATGAATGACCAGCAACAAACCACTGTAAATATCAATGCCAAAAAGAAAGTAAAAAGCTTTACGCTTGATGGTGGTATATGGATGGATGCTGATACGGGTAATAATACATGGACCAAGTGAGAGCCAATCAGTTCATAAGAAATTTTTTATCTAATGCTGCCACAAGATCATAGAAATCATCTTTGATAAATGAACCGTTCTTATGCCAGGTCCTAAATGTTTTGCCGTTATTGAATTTTAGTTTAATTAAATCCCAATGATAATCAGGTAAGAAACTGTACTATAAACTTCATCCCGGATAATGCTTAATTCTGAATTGGATTGGAAGGCATAATTTTTAAGCCATACTATTAATGCCCTCATTGGTTAATGTAACCTCGATAATAGCAACCCATGTAAATGTTGTAAAGTAAATTGCTGCAGATATAAGCAAAGCAATCAGTATTATAAGGCGCCAGGAATTATCATCCGAAAAAATTTTGAGGAACAATGAAGTTCCTGCAAGAGCAACAACAATTAGTGTAATTATATAACGTATCCAGGACCAAGACCTTATTTGAACGTTTGCATATTTAAATATCTAACTGAACCCCGTTAGCACAGTTTTTTTATAAAGATAAAACAGGAAAGAATGTTTGGCTATTACCTTATTCCATAATCTTATCCGCTTTGTAAAATCTTTGCCCGGATAAAGCCTATTCAGTATGAACTCCTAAATCTGTAAAGTTTTTTCAGGACTATACAGCAGGCTGGCCAAACAGTTCATTTCTTCGATATAACTGCGATCTATTGGATCGAAGAAATATCGAGATTATATCGATTATTTTTCGTCGAAATAAGCTGCCGGGTAAACAGGAGATGGGCAATTAATGAATAAAATGATCATACAGCCTGCGGGCATACATTTGTCATTTCTTATAAATCCATATAAAAAAAATGCCTTCTAATTTTTACCTTCGTTTAGCTCCTATGTAACTATATCAAAAAAGGCTCCGCCAATAGATTAACAGCAGCAGCTCTCGTTTTATATATTTGAGATATGAGATATTGTTGGGTTTCAATTTTAATTTTCTTTTTATCTGCAACAGATTCTTTCGCGCAATCATTAACAGCCAAAGAAATTGAAGATGATTTAGTGCATGAATATTCTAAATTAGTGAGCTTTGATGATGAAAAATATGATTATGATTCTGTAGACTATCAGGGTTCTGTTTTCAGAAATAAAATTGCTGCTTATACTCAACAATATCCTTTTACATTAACCTACCCGTTTAAGAAATTAATTGATAGTTGTAATCTAAAGATTGTAAC
>Ga0206903_10242_pt1 | contig 17038 bp, 12 predicted proteins | sample Alteio_BWOrgHeat_45_FD_152959 | JGI IMG/M metagenome (GOLD analysis project Ga0206903, IMG submission 152959) | Enriched cells from forest soil in Barre Woods Harvard Forest LTER site, Petersham, Massachusetts, United States -... | ecosystem: Environmental > Terrestrial > Soil > Temperate forest >... | reverse complement strand
ATGGAACAGAAGATCAGCAACTGGAGTGGAAAACAAACAGGGAAAAAGTATATGGTTATTCTTTACTTCATTTTATGCGGGCATTGTATGATCAGAATTTAAGAAATGAAGGTTTCCAGGTAAGAAAAATTGAAAGCATCCCCAACATTGAAAAACAACGTGTGCAACAATTATATAAAAGCAAATTTGATCTGCTGAAAGATTCTTTAAAAAATATAACCGCTAATGAAGCTTCTATAACAGAACAGTTTCAAAAATTATTTAGTAAAGATTCGCTTACTTATTATAAAGCGGTGCTTGCAGAAGATGATCAAACAATGAACCTGCATTTTGAACCGGAAAATTTTAAAAGCATTGCCAATATTACAGACAGCAATACAGTTATGTTCAACTTTAAAGATTACCTGCAGGTAACATATACAAAAGAAAAAGAGCCTGAAGAATATTTAGCGTACAGAAAAAAGCTATACCTGAAAAACCATTTGATCACATCGGCAGATCTTGATGTAATTACGCGCGGTTATCCCAACACAGAGCTTTCACTTTTGCAAGACATCCCGGTAGAAATTTTTGAAGATGGTTATTTTACAAATATTGATCTTTTTATGAATGGCTTTTGGGGTTGGTGGGAAAAAATGGCTACTACTTTGCCTTATGAATACGAACCATAATCATTCAGCTTAATAACGCGGCTATACATAAAAAATTCAAAACAAACAATCTTAAATATTCATGCGCTTTCAACTGTTGTGAAATAATTTTGTGCCGGGCTGCGCAATTGTGTTATCTGTTCATTCTCTTTTTGAATCCTCACCATGAGCACCGAAATATTGGCACGCATACAATTCGCTTTTACCATCGCTTTTCATTACATCTATCCGCCGCTAAGTATTGGTCTTGGTTTGATACTCGTGATCATGGAAGGCTTATATCTCAAAACAAAAAGAGAAGTATACAAAACCATGACACGCTTCTGGATAAAAATTTTTGCATTGATATTCGGACTTGGCGTTGCAACAGGGATCATCATGGAGTTTGAATTCGGAACCAACTGGGCTGTTTATTCCAAATATGTTGGTGATGTTTTCGGAAGCGCACTTGCTGCTGAAGGCATTTTTGCTTTTGCAATTGAAAGCGGCTTTCTTGGTATTTTAATTTTTGGATGGAACCGTGTTAGTTCAACCGTACATTTTATTTCAACCATTATGGTTTTTTTCGGCTCATTATTCAGTGCCGTATGGATCGTTGTTGCAAACAGCTGGCAGCAAACGCCGGCAGGTTTTCATATTGTGGGTAAAGGTTTGGATGCACGCGCAGAGATAACAGATTTCTGGGCGATGGTTTTTAATCCGTCAAGCATGCAAAGGCTTACGCATGTCTGGATAGGCGCTTTTCTTGCGGGCGCATTTTTGGTGTTAAGTGTAAATGCTTATTATATTCTTAAAAACAGGCATCTTGAAATTGCAAAACCTGCATTTAAAATTGCATTGGCTGTAGCAACTTTTTTTTCAATAGCACAATTAATAGCAGGCAGTGTGAGCGCAGAAGGTGTTTCAAAAAATCAGCCTGCAAAACTTGCAGCTATGGAAGGCCATTTTGATAGCAATGCAGTTGCGCCAATGTATTTATTTGGTTGGGTTGATGAGAACAAACAAAGAACATCGGGCGTGAACATTCCCGGCGGATTAAGCTTTTTGGTGCATAAAGATTTCTCAAAACCTGTTGAAGGTTTGAATGCGATAAAACCTGAAGATCGGCCAACACAGGTGAATGCAATATTTCAGTTCTATCATATTATGATCATCATCGGTGTTGCTTCTATCTTCCTTACATTATATGCATGTTGGTTATGGAAGAAAGGAAAGCTGTTTGATAAACGCTGGCTGATGATTGTTTTTGTCTGGGGTGTGCTGTTGCCACAAATTGCCAATCAATGTGGCTGGTTCACGGCAGAAATGGGAAGACAACCCTGGGTTGTATATGGGTTATTAAGAACATCTGATGCATTATCTGCGGCCGTAAAAGCGAATGAGATACTTACATCGTTGATCATGTTCACGCTGGTATATGCAACGTTGTTTGTTTTGTTTTTATTTATCATGAACAGGAAAATAAAGAAAGGGCCTGAATTATATGAAGCAGATGATGAAGAAACAGATCATTTTGGCATTCGTGAAAACCCAATGGTAACCTGATTGTATAAGTTGAATAATAATAATCGTAGATTATTCTACTAAGTTTAATAAAGATCAAAATGGAAAAACTTTAAATTAAATTATGTTTTTGGGTATTGATTATAACACATGGTGGTTCCTTGTTTTTGGCGCAATCATAACCGGCTATGCGATACTAGATGGTTTTGATCTCGGCGCCGGCGCATTGCATCTCTTTCTTAAAAAAGAACAAAGCAGAAGAATTGCCATGAATGCAATTGGCCCTGTTTGGGACGGCAATGAAGTGTGGCTTGTAATTGGCGGCGGCGCTTTGTTTGCGGGCTTCCCGGTTGCTTATGCTGCTGTGTTCTCAGCATTTTATTTACCTGCATTTATATTTTTAATTGGGTTGATCTGGCGCGCTGTTGCCATTGAATTCAGAAGTAAAGAACCGGGTTTACGCTGGCGTTTTGCATGGGATTTTATTTACTCATTCGCGTGCATTGTTGTAACACTTTCATTGGGCTTAATGTTGGGCAATGTTGCCTTGGGACTGCCATTAAATGCACAGCAGGAATTCACCGGCAATATGCTTACATTTTTTAATCCTTTTTCAATATTGGTTGCTGTAACAACACTGGCTTTGTTCATGATGCATGGCGCAATTTTTCTTGCTATGAAAACAGAGAACAGGTTGTATACAAAGCTTACGATTCTTGCAAAAAATTTTACCGTATTCTTTATTGTAACATTTGCATTAACTACATTATACACGTTACTATATGTGCCACATATGAGCGACAGGATAAGAAGCAACCCGGCTTATTTTATTTTTCCTTTAATAATGTTTTTAGCGATTGCCAACATTCCACGCTTATTAAAGAAAAGCAGGTACAGGTCGGCTTTCATCAGTTCATCCATAACAATTGCCTGTTTACTGATTGCTGTTGCAATAGAAGTATTTCCAAATCTTTTATATGCCAGTAATAATCCTGCATATAGTATTACCATTCAGAATGCGGCTTCATCAGTAAAAACAATGAAGATATTATTGATGATAGCATTGATAGGAACACCACTAGTACTTATCTATACAGGTTTTGTTTTCTGGACGTTCAAAGGAAAGGTAAAGCTGGATGAAACGAGTTATTGATATTTCCGGAAGATACCTCATTATTTTTTCATCACTTCCGGATTTACAAAATTTGGTATGAGACCATTTTTGTAAAACTCTATAATATTTTCGGCAGCTAACCTGCTCATGCCGTTTCTTGCTTCTATCGTTGCAGAACCGATGTGCGGCAGTACTGCAACATTTTCCATGTTCAATAATGGATTGTCTTTATGCATAGGTTCAGGGTCTGTAACATCTAATCCCGCACCCCAAATCTTTCCTTCATTCAAAGCCTGCAACAGGTCTTCTTCATTATGTACACCGCCTCTTGAAGTATTGATGAAAACAGAAGTTGGCTTCATTTTTTCAAAAGCAGCTTTATTGAATATGCCTTTTGTTTCTTCGCTTAACACACTGTGCACTGATAAGACATCGCTTTGTGCAAGCAACTCATGAAACGGTACATACTTTGCACCGAGTAGTTTTTCTGCTTCAATATTTTGCTTTCGGTTGTAATAAATCACGTTCATATTATAAGCTCCTTTGCAACGCTTTGCCATTTCAATACCGATGCGTCCCAAACCAAATATTCCCAATGTTTTATTTTTTAATTCCATGCCGAGATGAGATGTTGGCGCAAAATGTTTCCATTCGCCTTTCTCAATTTTTTTGTGCATGAAAAACATTTTTCTTGATGCAGCTATCATTAAGCCAAAAGCAATATCTGCAGTAGCATCTGTTAATACACCGGGCGTATTGCCAACAGGAATTCCAAGCTTTGTTGCTTCGGGAATATTTATGTTATCATACCCAACTCCAAACTGCGAAATGATCTCAAGATGTTTACATTCATTTAGAAAACCTGCATCAATTTTTGCAGTAAGCGTGCAGAACAATGCATTGCACAGCTTTGCATTTTCAATTAATTTATCCTGAGGTATAGGATTATTGTCGTTCCATGTTGTTACATTAAAGTTTTCTTTGCGCAGCATGTCAATGCCAATGGAAGGAAGCACGCTGCTTACAAATACTTTTACATCTCCGGGTTTTCTTTTCATGTTTGCATCATTAATATTCCGCCATCATCTTATCAACAAAACACCAAAGCCAGCGTTCACCGGGTTCTGAAGAAATGACCACCGGATGCCCTGAGCGATGATAATGTTTGGTTGCATGTTTATGCGGAGAATCATCGCAACATAATGTAACACCACAGGTTTGGCAAGTGCGCAGGTGCACCCATGTTGAACCGGTTTTGATGCATTCTTCACAAACAAATTCTTTGGCAGTTTTTATTTTATGTATTGAATCAAGATGTTCACAAAAATCGCTCATATAATTATTTTAACTTTCTGCAAGATATTTATGTACAAAACTAATTGCCATAGAACCCTCTCCTACTGCAGATGCAACGCGGTTCATTGCACCGGCCCGTACATCGCCCGCAGCAAATATGCCTGCGCAACTTGTTTCCAATAAATACGGATCGCGCTCAAGCTTCCATATCTTTTGAAAACTATTATAACGTTGCAATTCTCTTCCTGTTTCTATAAATCCTTTATCGTTAATAATGATCTCTGCGCTCAGCCATTCAGTAAAAGGCTTTGCACCAATAAAAATATACAGCGCAGCCGCATCTTCTGTATACACTTCACCTGTATCTACATTCTGAATACCTAACTGTTCAAGCCGCTCGCCGCCTTTGGCTTCCACTACTTCACGACCGGTACAAACAGATATGTTGCTCACGCCATTTATCTGGTCGATCAAATAAGATGACATGGTATAAGACAAGCTATCTTTTCTTATCAATATGTTCACCTGCCTTGCAAATTTTGAAAGATACATTGCTGCCTGACCTGCAGAATTTCCGCCACCAACAATAAACACAACATTATTCCTGCATGCTGCAGCTTCTGTATTGGCGGCGCCGTAATAAATACCTGCGCCGGTAAATTTTTCAATACCGGGTGTGGTTAATTTGCGGTAATCAACGCCTGTTGTAATTACAATAGCTTTGGTCATTATTTCCTTGCCATCATCTAAAATTATTTTCTTGTAATTATCCTGCAGTTCTATTGATCTTACAGATTGCGGCGAAAGAAAATCTGTACCAAACCGCACTGATTGCGTTACAGCTCTTCGTGTAAGATCAGCGCCGCTTAACCCTGTTGGAAAGCCAAGATAATTTTCTATGCGTGAACTGGTGCCTGCCTGTCCACCAGGCGCTTTTCTTTCAATCAATAATGTTTTTAATCCTTCTGATGAACCATATACAGAAGCAGCTAATCCTGCAGGGCCGGCACCAATAACCACTACATCGTACACTTCATTTTTTACTTCAGGATTTAGACCAATGCGTTTGGCAATATCAATGATCTGCGGTGATGATACCATTGTACCATCTTCAAAAAACAGTACAGGAAGATCTTTTACTGCAACATTATTCAACTGCATTAACTGCATACCATCTTCATTGTTTACATCGAGCCATTGATAAGGAACAAGGTTACCTGATAAAAATTCTTTTATCAAATGACTTTTAGGCGAGAACTGATAACCAATTAATTTGATGCCTTTAAAATCGGGATGAAAGCCATTCTGCCAGTCATCTAATAAATCATCAATAACAGGATATAATTTTTCTTCCGGCGGATCCCATGGCTTTGTTAAGTAATAATCAAGCTTTACATCATTGATTGCTTTGATTGCAGCGTCAGTATCTGAATATGCAGTCAACAAAACTTTTTTTGCATCATCATAAAACTCTTTTGCCTGTTGTAAAAAATCAACGCCTTCCATTTCGGGCATGCGCTGATCTGAAATGAATATTGCAACAGATTCTCCTTTGTTCTTTAACTCAAGCAAACTGCTTAATGCTTCTTTTGCAGATGAAGTGCTGAGTACTCTGTAATCGGGCCGGTATTTATTTTTCAAATCTCTTGTTATAGCGCGCAATACTTGTCCGTCATCATCAATTACAAATATTATTGGTTGATCCATATTAAATGTTTACACTTTTTAAACAGGAAGACAAATTTCAAATTCTGTAGTGCCCGGCTGTGAATTTACTTTTACAGAGCCGTTGTGTTGTATCATTATCCGGCCTACCACATCAAGGCCTAAGCCCGAGCCCTTGCCCATTTCTTTTGTAGTAAAAAAAGGATCAAATATTCTGCTCCTGATTTCTTCAGGAATGCCGGGGCCATCATCTTTAATATACACTTTTACAAATTTTGAATCGTATTTTGAAGTTATAGTAAGGTTGCCTTTGCCATTAACTTCCATTGCATCAATGGCATTATCAATAAGGTTTGTCCAGACCTGGTTAAGTTCTCCCGGTAATGCTCTTACCTGAGGAGTTGTATTGTTAAACTCATCATGCACTATAATATTTGCTTTTTTAAGTTTATAGTTCAGCATGGTTAATGTACTGCGTATGCCTGAATGAATATCCACCATCTGCCTGTCGGAATCTTTATCCATAAAAGTAAAATTCTTTACAGCGCCAACAAGCTCAGATATACGTTCTGCGGAAACGCGAATATCGTCCGCCATTTTATTGGTAACAAGATAATTGCTTATCCATTCAATTACAACAGGCAATTCTTCAGGAGAACCACAACCCTTTATCATCTCAAGGTCTTCAATAGTAAAACAGTTTTCCGTTAAACCTTCCGTATCTATGTTTTTAATGTTATTATCATAGAGCCAGTCAGAGATTCTATCTTCAAGTGCGGCTTTTTGCATCATGTTCATTGGTGCGAATGTGCAGGCTATTTTATTCGTGATAAGGTTTTGAATACGCTCAACTTTTTCTTCTTTTATCTGCAAGCCTGAGACTTCTTCAAATAAATGCGGAAGCTGTTTTACCTGATTTTGCAATAATGATGCAGCCCGTGCAATAGCAGCCGCAGGATTATTTAACTCATGAGCAAGGCCTGCAGAGAGTTTTCCCAGCGCGAACATTCTTTCATTCTGTTGCTGTATGGATGTAAACTCCCTCACCCGGGTAATCATCATGTGCACCATCGCTTCGATCAGTTCATAATTATTTCCAATACCTGCCTTAATTTTTTCTGTAGGGCATTTAAATAACCACGACTTTCTAATGGCTTCACAAAATACAGGTGCAACTGTGGCTCTCGAATATGGCAAAAGGCCGGTTATCTGCCCGGTATCCATTATTGATATCTCTTTTTCCTTGCCTGATTGCCTGGTGCAGAGCCTCAGCCTTCCGTCTAATACCACGAACGTTTGGTCAACAGGCTCTCCCATATCAAAGAGTAATTCACCTTCTTCAATATCTAATGTTTCACCCTGGTTTATCAGCCATTGCAATTGTTCATCAGGCACTTTGGCAAAGTCGGGAACAATTTTCATGTTGTCAATATGAAGTTCTTTCATTTAAGCGTTTAATACTGAAAGTTATTTAAGCTTTACGAACAATAAATATTTTTATTGCGACGGTTAATTCAGGCAACGCCCTGGTAAAGCATTTTGCTTTCACTCTCTGCCTGATAAAAACAAAGTAATCAGGAGGCATATAGTAAAAATGTTTATTATCGGGTTCCAATTATTTTTTACCGCACAACGGGTTATTATAGCTACTATTCTTTGCTTCCAAGAGGCTGCCATCTGAACCTGGCCAACTTGCAAAGCCGGATTAAATTTTTAGTATTTCTTTGTAATTTTCTGGAAAAATTTATTTTTACAAAAAACTGACGGCTTGTGTTGATGACGATACCCGGATAGAACTTTTTTTCAAGTAACATATAAGAGAACCTGAGATGCAAATGCACATTAAAAAGCTCAATGTAGTTGGCTGTATATTGTATATTGCTGCTCATCCGGACGATGAAAATACGCGGCTTATAGCGTACCTTGCAAATGAGGTGTTAGTTCAAACCGCGTACCTCTCATTAACCAGGGGAGATGGAGGGCAGAACCTCATAGGTCCCGAATTAAATGAAGCTTTAGGGGTTATCAGAACCCAGGAATTGTTGCAGGCACGCCAGGCTGATGGTAGTAAACAGTTCTTTAGCAGGGCTAAAGATTTTGGTTTTTCCAAAAACCCTGATGAAACATTTAAGATTTGGAATAAAGAACATTTGCTATCAGACGTTGTATGGATTATTCGCAAATTCCGCCCCGACATTATTATTACCAGCTTTAGTACAGAACCGGGAACAACACACGGCCATCATACAGCATCCGCTATCTTAGCCCACGAAGCTTTTGATGCAGCAGCAGATAAAACCAGGTTTCCCGAACAGCTTGTGTATGTGGATGTATGGCAGCCGAAACGGCTTTTGTGGAACACCAGCGCCTTTGTTTTTCAGCATGAGAATTATACAACCGAAAATAAAATAAAATTAGACGTAGGAGCATTTAATCCGTTTCTCGCCAAGTCTTACGGAGAGGTAGCAGCCGAAAGCCGGAGTAAGCACCGGAGCCAGGGAATGGGAATGGGCACTACCAGGGGAGAAGCCTTTGAATACCTGCATGCTGAAAAAGGACACGTTCCTAAAAAAGGCATATTCGAAGATATCGATCTGAGCTGGAACAGGGTTGAGGGTGCCTCAGCCCTTACCGGCATCTTTAATGAAGCATTTCATCAGTATAACCCTGCAAACCCGGCAGTCTCAGCAGATATACTCCTGAAAGCTAAAGATATCCTCGAAAGTTTGCCCGATAGTTACTGGAAGCAGGTAAAACTGAACGAATTACAGGAAGTCATCAGAAATTGCCTCGGCATGTACATGGAAGCAGCGACAGCAGCATCAACTGCTTGCCCGGGAGAAACGATTAAAATAAAAATTCAAATAATCAATCGGTCAAAAGTACCTGTTGAACTAAAGAAAATCAGTTACTCGCATACACATAATGAAACTTCTTATTCACTTCCTTTAAAGTATGATATTGATAAGTTTATCAATTACGATCTGCCCATACCGGATGATATGCCTTATTCGGAACCTTATTGGTTGAAAAATCAGTCCTCTCGTGGTATGTTCCATATAGGCGAGCAACATTTGATTGGCTCCCCGAAAATCCACCGGCCATACAGGTTAATTACACCGTAACTGTTAAAGGTCATTCATTCATTTTCGAGAGTCCTGTTATTCATAAGATCACTGACCCTATCAGAGGGGAAGTACAAACTCCTTTATTTATAACGCCCCCTGTTTTTCTGAATATTGCGGAGAAGTTATACGTTTTCAACGGGAATGAATCCAAAGTTGTCAGGGTAAAAGTAACTTCCGGGGAAAAGAACATTACCGGATCCCTATCCCTGATAGTTCCCGAGGGGTGGAAGCTTGAGCCACAAACTTTTCCATTTCATATTCATAAAAAAGGCGATGAAAAAAACTTTGATTTCGTTGTATTTCCCCTGGTAAAAGACCTTACGGACAATATAAAAGCCGTAGCCACGATTGGTGGAAACCACTATAGCAAAGGCTTAATAAAAATAGAATATGATCATATTCCCGTACAAATGCTCTTCCCTGATGCCACTGCAAAATGCTTAAATCTTGATTTCGAAAAGAAGGGTGAGCAGATAGGCTATGTGATAGGTGCAGGCGATAATGTGCATGCTGCCCTGGTACAAATGGGATACAAAGTGACTCTTTTAAAGCAGGAAGATATTTATGCCAGCAACCTAAAAAAATTTGATACTGTAGTATTGGGCATACGGGTGTACAATACTATCAATGGTTTTAAGCTGCACAAGAAGGCGTTGATGGAGTATGTGCATAATGGCGGAACCCTCGTAGTACAGTATAACACCCTTCCAGCATTTAATTCCCCGCATAAAAATTTACTGGATTCCATCGGACCTTATTCATTTGCAGTATCTAATGAAAGGGTGACAGAGGTGGATGCCGAGATCCGTTTCCTCAAGCCAGACCATCAGGTTCTGAATACGCCGAATAAAATTACACAAAAAGATCTTGAAGGATGGGTACATGAACGCGGTTTGTGTATGCCCAAAGAGTGGAGCAGTGAATATGAAGCTATTCTATCCAGCAATGATCATGGAGAAACGCCGAAAGACAGTGGGCTTCTCATAGCCCCGTATGGAAAAGGTTATTATGTATACACCACTTACGCCTGGTTTAGGCAACTACCGGCAGGTGTACCAGGGGCTTACCGCATTTTTGCGAATATTATTTCACTGAGAAACGATCAGGAGGCCTGAATTATTGATTTTCATTATTTTGAAATATTAAACGTATGCAAAAAGAATTAGAAATAAAAGAGAACAATAGCTCGTCGTCTGTTTCAGAAAGAGAGAAGATATTTTTAAACAAATATCCCGAATACAGCGATACGGCTATATTGGACCAGCTTCGGGCTGTGGATTATGCAAGACTTGATGAGCAAAAACATGTTTATCTTGACTATACAGGTGGTAATCTTTATGCGGAAAGCCAGATAGCAAAACATCACAAGCTGCTCACCGCAGATATACTTGGTAATCCCCATTCGGGTAATCCTTCGTCGAGGCTTTCCTCTCAACTAGTAAGCGAAGCAAGAAGCAAGGTGCTTGAATTTTTTAATGCCGGAGATAATTATTTCTGTGTATTTACCCAAAATGCTTCTGGTGCACTGAAAATAGTTGGCGAATGTTATCCCTTTAACCAGGATGGTTTTTTGCTTTTGTCATTGGACAATCACAACTCGGTAAATGGTATAAGAGAGTTTGCCAGTAACAAGGGGTGCGCTTATGAATATAGTCCGCTGCATAAGGAGAATCTTTACCTGGATGAAGAGAAGTTATTAAAAAATCTTGATAGCCATCCCGGTAAAACCAATAAACTTTTCGCCTATCCTGCTCAATCCAATGTATCGGGTATTAAACATCCCCTCAAATATGTAAAAATAGCCAAAGAAAAAGGGTGGGATGTTCTTCTTGATACTGCAGCGTTTGTTCCTTCCGATAAGCTTGACCTGCAGGAAGTTCAGCCGGATTTTGCTTCCATATCTTTTTATAAGATATTTGGCTATCCTACAGGAATAGGCTGTCTTTTACTACACAAAAGGATGTTCAATAAATTGGTTAAACCCTGGTATGCAGGAGGTACGATTTCACTTTCTGCCGCCACTTACAGAGGTCATTATTTAATGCCCAATCATGAGCGATTTGAAGATGGTACTGTTAACTACCTCAGCATTCCGGCAATAACTTTTGGGTTGGAGCATATATTAAATATTGGTATTCAGGTTATCACAAAAAGAGTAAAATGCCTTGCGGGTTGGCTATTGGAAGAATTACTTGCAGTTAAACATGACAATGGTAAACCTGTTTTAAAAATATTTGGTGCTCATGATATGACAAGAAGAGGTGGTACTATTGTTATGAATTTTTATAACAAAGAGGGCGAGGTATATTCTCATAATTTTGTGGAGCAAGATGCTAACAGGCATAATATTTCATTACGCTCAGGGTGTTTCTGCAATCCAGGGCTTGATGAAATCAATAATGAAATTACGTACCAGGACCTTGAGCGCTATTTTACAACGCATGAAGCCGGAAATTTCTATGACATGATTGATTTCATAGGCATACTTAGAGGTGCGATAAGAATATCTATAGGGCTTGCGACTAATTTTGCTGATATAGAAACTTTCCTGAAGTTCGTAAACGAGTATAAAAACCGCTAGTTGGCCCTAAAATAAAAGGGAAGAAATATTTGTATCCTTCCCTTTCTTTTAATCTTTTGCCGACAAGACTTGATAGGAGGCGTCTGTTGAGTTATGTTGAATTGAAGATATCTTCCATGATATTATTGCGGATCCGGCGTGCGCAATTCTTTTTGTACATCTGCTTGCACATAACAAATTCTCATCCTTCCTTCCAAAATTATAAGGCAATATAGTAATAGTTATACCATAACTACAATTCTTTTACCCGGCGCAGCTTCTTTTTGCCATGCCTGTTTAATGTTAGATAATGGTTCAGTTTCTGTTTCAATTATTAGTTTACCATCTGCTGCGAGCTGAAACATTTCGGGCAAAACTTTTACTCTGTATTCGTGCCACTGCTCTTTTGAAATACTGCCCAATCCTGAACCTGATATTTCTATTGCAGCACTTCTTAAAGTTCCTGATTCAAGGTTTATGTGCTCACCAGCCATGCTGCCAACAGTTACAAGTCTTACGCGATGTGAAATATGATTTACGCTGCCACCCATCAACGATTTAAGAATAAGTTCAACAGGTTTGCCCCATAAATAATCAATAACGATATCAACAGGTGTTGAGGCATTCAGTGCTTTTATTTGCTGAATGATATTTTCATCATCCTGCTTTAAAGAAATAATTATGTCTGCGCCTAATGATCTTAATTGTTCAAGCTGTTCACTGTTTCTTCCTGTTACTGCAATTTTTGATGCACCATAATATTTTGCTAACTGAACTGCAAGCTTACCGGTTACACCTGTTGCACCATTGATCAATACAACTTCATCTTTCTTTATTTGCGCACGATACAACAATGCCATGCCTGCACCCAATACTGCATTGGGTAATGCCGCTGCCGTTGCATCATCAATGTTATCAGGCAATACAACATAATTGTTTTTGTTGATCACAGCCTTTTCAGCAAACATTCCTGTGATGCCTTGTGCATACACTCTTTGCCCGTTTTGTAAAACGCCAACACCATCAATACCCACAACAACAGGAAGATGTTTATAGCTTGCATAATGTTTTCCGCTTGCACGGCCTTTATCAAGGTTTTTTATCGCAGAGGCTTTTACGTTAATTAAAATTTCATCTGTATTAGCGGGAACAGGTTCTTCAAAGTCTTCATATTCCGGTAAATTTCCAAGCTGGTGTAACACGGCTGCCTTCATATTTTTATTTTATTAAAACAAATGTAGCCAAACATAGTTTCTGCCGGTCTGCAAACCTCTTCAATATACAATCATTACTAACTTTGTTATTGTAATGCTACCAATATCAGTTGAATTACTCATTCTCGGTTTTCTTGTAGGTGGTTTCGGAACACTTATCGGCGCCGGCGGTGGTTTTATTTTAGTTCCGGTGCTTGCATTAATTTTTCCTGATCTCCCCACAAATGTTATTACTTCTATTTCGCTGTTCATCGTTTTTTTGAATGCATTTTCAGGAAGTATTGCCTATGGAAGAATGAAACGTATAGATTATAAATCGGGACTTGCATTCGGCCTTGCTACATTGCCGGGTTCCATTGCCGGCGCTTATTTAACAGGATATGTAAGGCGTGATGTTTTTGACATTATACTTGGATGTGTATTGATCATTATTGCCATTTTTCTTTTTATTAAACCTGATGAAGGTGCCTATGCAACCAGCAAACCGCATAAAATAAATACAACAAGAAATATTACAGATGCATCCGGCAATAATTATGTTTATTCATTTAATATAAAACAAGGTATTATACTTAGTTTCTTTGTAGGGTTTTTATCAAGCTTTCTTGGCATTGGCGGCGGCATTATTCATGTGCCTGCATTAATAAGCCTGCTTGATTTTCCTGCCCATATTGCAACAGCAACTTCACATTTTGTATTGGCGATAATGGCGCTTTCAGGAACGATCGTTCATTTAATGAATGGCACACTGCAACACGGCTGGAGAACTGCATTGTATATAGGCGCCGGCGTTGTTGTTGGCGCACAGGTTGGGGCGCATTTTTCAAACCGGGTAAAACCAAAAGCTATTATAAAAGCACTTGCCGTTGCGTTAATAGTTGTGGGAATCCGGTTAGTATTTTTTTGATGTCTGATGTATGATTTGTGTACGTCTGATTTTATAGCTGCGGGTGGCGCCGCAAGCATTCACTATTCATTATTCACTACTCACTATTCACTATTCACTATTTACTATTCCACTATTCACTACTCACTTCTCAAACTCTTTACCGGGTTTGCCAGTGCTGCCTTTATTGCCTGGAAACTGATCGTTAACAATGCAATGACCGATGCTCCGATTCCTGCAAAAGCAAATACCCACCACTGAATATTTATACGGTAAGCAAAATCCTGCAACCAGTTGTGCATGGCATACCATGCAATAGGAAATGCAATGATCGCAGCAACCAATACAAGCTTTAAAAAATCTTTTGACAACAAAGCAACGATGGTGCCTGTATTTGCGCCCAACACTTTACGTACACCAATTTCTTTTACACGTTGCGAAATAGCAAATGCGGAAAGGCCGAATAATCCTAAACATGCAATGAAAATGGCAATGCAGGCAAAAGTTGTAAAAATGGTTTCCTGCCGTTGTTCTGATTCGTACAACCTGGAAAAATTTTCATCAAGAAAAGTGTATTGATACGGCAGATCCGGAAGAAACCTTTGCCATATATTTTTTACTGCATCGATTGTAGAAGCAACGTTGCTGCCTGATATCTTTATTGAAATATTATTGTAAAAAGTCTGATTTGGTACAGGAGGTGGCAAAACAAAAATTAATGGAGTAATTACCTGGTGCAATGATTCGAAATGAAAATCTTTTACCACACCGATTATATGGCCGCTGAATTGTCCATATTTAAAGTTTTTTCCAACAGCTTCCCGGGCGTTCTTCCATCCCACTGCTTTAACAGCTGCTTCGTTAATAATAAAATTAGAAGTGTCTGTTCCATAACTGCGTGAAAAATTTCTACCTGCTGCCAATTGTATTCCATAAGTAGGAATAAAATCATAATCTGTTGCAAGAAAACGTATTTCTGCTTTTACCGGAACCATGGAATCTGATCCGGGAGCTGAAGCGCCCATATCATCTAACAACCTTCCTGTTGGAATTCTTGATGAAAGCCCGACATCTTTAATATTTGAATTCTGAAGCAAAGCATTTCTGAATGATTCATATTGATCATTCAGTTGCGAATTATAAGCCATTGTAATAATATGATCCTTATCATAACCCAGCGAAACATTTTGTATATAACGCATTTGCTGAAATACAATGACAGTTGTAACGATGAGAATGATGGAAATAGCAAACTGTGTTACTACAAGCACTTTGCGAAAACTAATGCTGCTGCCACCAACTTTAAATAATCCTTTTAATGTTTTTACCGGTTGAAAAGATGACATAAATAAAGCGGGATAAATTCCTGAAATAAATCCTATAATAAATGGCGCCAAAAACAATGGCACCAATATTTGCCACTTTAATAAAATATCTACGGAAAGATTTTGGGCCGATACTTTATTAAGCCAGGGCAGTAAAAAGTATAATAACATAAATGCCATTATAATTGCTGACCACGTTATCAGGATCGATTCGCTTAAGAATTGTATTACCAGTTCCTGTTTTTGCGCCCCTACCACTTTTCTTATACCAATCTCTTTTGCGCGCAAAGCAGAACGTGCAGTAGACAGGTTCATATAATTGATGCAGGCGATCAACAATATAAATAAAGCAATCGCTGCAAAAATGTAAACGCGTTTAATATCACCATTAGGTTCTGCTTCGTAATCTGTATGCGAGTAAAGATGAATATCGGTGAGCTTTTGCAGATCAAGCTTAGTGAATTTAGAAGGTTGATTCGGGCCATACTGTCCTGCCATATGTTTATCAAGAAAAGCGGGGAACCTTGATTTCATGCTTTCAATATTATAATTTTTCGGAAGCATGATATAAGTGAAGAAAGAATTGTTGCCCCAGTTTGTGCGCAGGTTATCTGCACCATAAACAGCAGAATCGTTTAATGTATTGAATGATACAAGAATGTTTGGATGTATATGCGAATTGGAAGGAAATGCTTTGTAAACGCCTGTTACTTTAAGATCAAACTGATTGTTGGCGCGTATAACTTTATTGACCGGATCTTCATTACCGAAATATTTTTTTGCTTCATCTTCTGTAAGCATCACAGAAAAAGGATCGTTCAATGCTGTTTTCGGATTTCCTTTTACAACGCTCACTGTAAATACATCAAACAAATTTTCATCGCCAAAATAAACGTTGGGTTCATTGATCAGTTTATCCTTATAGCGAAGCGGCGTATTGCCGTTATTCAATAACCTTGTCATTTTTTGTATCTCAGGAAAATCTGCTGGCAGGTAATATCCAAACGGCGGAGCAACGGTACTCAGGTTGAGTGATACATCTCCATTGCCATTATAAAAAGTTCTTGTTACACGATAAACCTGGTCTGCATTTTTGTTGTATTTGTCATAACTTAATTCATTCAGAATATAAGTAAGAATAAGCAGGCAGCAGGTTAACCCGATAGTTAAACCAAACAAATTGATGAAGGAAATAAATTTATACTTCATCAAATTGCGCCATGCCGTTTTAAAATGATTTCTAAACATAAAAGCAAATTTCTGATTGATGTTTAAAATAAAAGGTTGCCATGTTAGCGACTTTCGGCGAAAGGTTTCAATGCTTATGCCAATTGTAAAATTGTTTGCAGATAAGTGTTTTAGTGAATGATGATAATAAAAACTGTACGAAAACGAACAGTTCTTTGTACGGCTGCGAACAGGAAATTAAAGCTGCTCAATGATATACTGTACAAAGGAGCGATGCCGCATCAAGTGCGCATTGGCAATCAAGCTTACTTTCTATATATCACTTAAATACAATTATTATATGCTCAAAGCCGCATGGCTTCGTTGTCTCAATCCCGCATGTGCGCATAGGCTAGCTAATTTTCTTTATACATCACTTAAATGCAATTATCATATGCTCAAAGCCGCATGGCTTCGTTGTCTCATCGGCGCTGCTTTCGCTTCTTTGAAAAAAATTTCCTTCGGATTTT
>Ga0206903_10072_pt1 | contig 17112 bp, 6 predicted proteins | sample Alteio_BWOrgHeat_45_FD_152959 | JGI IMG/M metagenome (GOLD analysis project Ga0206903, IMG submission 152959) | Enriched cells from forest soil in Barre Woods Harvard Forest LTER site, Petersham, Massachusetts, United States -... | ecosystem: Environmental > Terrestrial > Soil > Temperate forest >... | reverse complement strand
TTTTTTTGTTTGATTTGAGATGAAAATTATTAGTGGTTTGTTTCGCCAGCCGTCTTAACTTTAAAATGAATTAAGCGTAATTCTATGAAAAAATTTTACCTGCTTTTTTTAAACCTGCTGATCTTTTATTGGGCAGGTATAGCACAAAAACCGCTAATACAATTAAAGTGGCTGAATACAGCACCAAGTTATTATAACGGCGGTGAGTTTTCTGCGCAAGGTGTAACCAACTTGTCTGATGGTTCTGTTGTAGTGGTTGGTTATTTTCAACATACCGTAGATTTTGATCCGGGGCCTGATACTTTCAATCTAACAACCACTGCATATTACGGCATTTTTGTAGCAAAATATACGAACCAAGGTAAGCTTGCATTTGCTTATGGTTTTAGTGAAAGCAATACTTTATTTTTTGATGAAAATTATGAATCGGCAAACGCTGTAACTACTGATGCTGACGATAATATTTATGTTACGGGAACATTTAGAGGAACAGTAGATTTTGATCCAGATTCAGGTACAACAATATTATCAACCGGAAAAATTCTATCCAATAATTTTATAGCTTGTTATACTAAAAATGGTAAACTGAAATTTGCGAAAGATATTACCAGAAGCAATCAGGATTATGCAGTTGCCAATTCAATTGCACTGGACAAACACAAGAATATTTATGTATGCGGTATGTTTGATGGTTCGTCGAATGATTTCGATCCCGGACCAGACAGTACAAATTTTTCGAGTGCGGGAGGAGATGATATTTTTTTTGCGAAATATGATTCTCTGGGCAATTATGTATTTGCAAAAACCATAGGTGGTAGTTTATGGGATTATGTTTACAAAATAACATTAGATAGTAAAAGTAATATTCTTATTTGCGGTGGCTTTGGATCCTCCAGTGTTGATTTTGATCCCGGTCCATCAAAGCGTTTGTTACGCAGAGTAAGCAATGAAGACATGTTCTTCGCTAAATATGATTCAGCAGGTAATTATATACTTGCAAAAAATGTAGGTAATTCCAAATCAAATATTGCTTATGGAATTGCAGTTGGAAAAGATGATGCATTTGCATTAACAGGATTTTTTTATGGAACCTCTGTGGACTTTGATGTTGTTAATTCTGGTACACACGTTATAAGTTCTAACGGAAATCAGGATGCGTTTATAGCAAAGTATGATGCTAATGGTAATTGCGTTTTGGCATTCAATATTGGCAATGGCAGCGGCTATGATGGTGGTGTGGATATTGGAACTGATAGTAATAATAATATCATCTGCACTGGTGAGTATGGAGGCAGCAATGTTGATTTTGACCCAGGTAGCAACGTCTATAATCTTAAAGCTGGTGTCAGCAATAACTACTACATCGCCAAGTATAATCAAAATGGGAATTTTTTATCTGCAGTTGGTTTAACCGGTGGTCGTTATGTAGAAGACTTCAAGGTTTCTTGTTTGCATATAACCAATACAAATAAAATTTTAGCAGGCGGTTATTACGATGATAGTTTTGACGCCAATGCCGGACCCGATACTGCGCTACTTACTTCGCCTGCCCAAACAATGTTCGTAACGAAGTATGATGCTAATGAAAATTATCTTGGTGTTATAAGCGGCAATAATTATTATGATTATGTATCTGCTTCTACTTTAGTAACATCTTCTGCAATTGATAAAAAAGGTAACAGTTATGTATGCGGAAATTTTGATGGCCGTTATGATTTTGATCCGGGACCAAACCAGTATATACTTACATCATCATTAGATGAATATGGAGATGAAAGCGCTAACAGTTTTTTTGCCAAGTATGATAAAGATGGAAATTTAATTTTTGCTAAAGCAATTTCAGGTGGTGATAATTATACTGCTGATATGGCTGTAGATAACAATGGAAATATATACTTAACAGGAAAAGCCACAGGAACTACTGATTTTGATCCCGGCAATTCTGTCTATTATCTTAATAACGATTCAGCAAATACAAAAGGATATTACAATTATTTTTTTGCGAAGTATGATAATAAAGGAAACCTTCTCTACGCAAAAGGAGGAGGAAATCAAAATAGCAATTTCTTAAAAGTTACATCAATAGCAATTGATACAAAAAATAATGTCTGTATTGCAGGAAGCCTGAATGGTTCTATCGATTTTAATCCCGGTTCTGCAAAACATATTTTGAACGGCGGCATTGGTTTAGGCAACATGTTTATTGCAAAATATGATTCAACGGGTAATTATCTTTTTGCATATTGTATACAATCCGCAAACTCAAGAGGTGTTATCAATGATTTAAAATTTGATAATAAAAACAAAATCATATTCACAGGGACTTTTAATGGCAAAAACCTGGATTTTGATGCAGGGCCTGGTGAATTTTTGCTGAGCTCAAGTTTTAGTGGTGATGTTGATGCCGGGTTCATCGCGACATATAAAAACAATGGCGCTTTTATTTTTGCTATCACAATAGACGGGCAAGATTATTCTTACAGTCACTTCGCTTATTTAACTATCGATAAAAATGGCAATATTGATATAACCGGTACCAGTACTAATGTTGCAGATTTTGATCCAGGTTCAAATACAGCTTTTCTATCGCAGAATGGTGAAATGTTTTTTGCATCCTATAATAATAAACTTCAATTCAGATTTTTAAAAGGGATAGAAGGAGATGGTTCTTATACGCTGGAAAACAGTTTAAATACTATAACAACAGATAGATATAATAATATTTATGTTGCTGGTCAATTTCAATCAAAAGATATTGATTGTGATGCCGGACCCGGTAAGGCTCTATTGTATAACGGTTATTACAATGTTGGTGGCAATTCCAATTTATTTATTGCTAAATATGATAGCCTTGGTAATTATATTTATTGCAACCAATTCAAAACTGATAGTGCAACAGGCAGTAATTTCAGTACATCAATATTGGTTAACGATGATGGAACAATTTATTATTCAGGATTTACCGCGGGAAAGGTAAACTTTGCGATAGGTAGTAAAAAAGTTTATCTGCAACCTACCAATAACTATGGTAATATTTTTATTGCTCAATATCAACAAACTACAGTGCTATCTAAAGTTTCAAATGCATTAACTCAATCAAAGAATAGAATAAGCAATCAAATAAAAGTGTATCCTAATCCAATGGCAGGTTATTTAAATATCCAGCTTGATGATATCAAACAAAATAATGCAACGGCATTAATAAGTTTATATAATATTAATGGAAAATGTTTGCTTACAAGTAAATTTAATTTTACAAATTATAAGCTCAATACAACTATAACTATTCCTCAAAATTTAAGTGTTGGCAACTATTTTATTAAGATTGATATTGATGGAAAAAGTTATTACAGTGATTTATTGATAAAATAAATACATTATTGTTTCTTACTAAACAACTATATAAACTCTATGAAAAAATATTACTTCCTTCTATTGTATACTTCATTTTTTTTGTTTGATTTGAGATGAAAATTATTAGTGGTTTGTTTCGCCAGCCGTCTTAACTTTAAAATGAATTAAGCGTAATTCTATGAAAAAATTTTACCTGCTTTTTTTAAACCTGCTGATCTTTTATTGGGCAGGTATAGCACAAAAACCACCCATACAATTAAGTTGGTTAAACACTGCACAGGAATATTATAACGGTGGCGATTTTATTGCTAATGGTGTAACCAGCCTTTCAGATGGTTCAACAGTTGTGGCTGGCTATTTTAAAAACACAGTTGATTTTGATCCCGGGCCGGATACGCTTACTGTTTCAACCAAGTTTCAGTTCGATATGTTTTTAGCCCGTTATTCAAGCAAGGGAAAATTAATATTTGCATTTGGTCTTAGTGGTACCGGTGATCAACCTTATGCAAGTGCAAGCGCTGTAACTGCCGATGCTGATGATAATATTTATATAACAGGCAACATTCTTGGTGATATAGATTTTGACCCGGGTGCAGGAAAAACAATTTTAAGTCCCTCTACAGGAACCTGTAATTTTTTAGCCTGTTACACAAAAAAAGGAGAATTAAAATTTGCCGAAAACATTACTACCGGAGATGGAAATGCAACATCAATTGCTTTAGATAAAAACAAAAATATTTATGTAACGGGGTCGTTTGAAGGGTATGACGTAGATTTTGATCCCGGTCCAAACGCAACACATATTAATAGTGATGCATCAGATATTTTCTTTGCCAGATATGATTCTGCAGGCAATTTCAAATTTGTAAAAACTTTAAGTGGCAGGCAATATGATGGCGCCAATAAAATTGCGCTTGATAAAAACAATAACATCCTGATCTGCGGAAATTTTTCTTCCACATATCTTGATGCTGACCCTGACAGTACTAAAAAATATATTTTAACAAGGGGAAGTGACAGAGATTTGTTCTTTGCAAAATATGATACATCAGGTAATTTAATTTTTGCAAAGAATATTGGTAACTACAAATCAAATGAAGCCAATGGTATAGCTGTTGGTACAGATAACAGTATTGTTTTAACAGGACAGTTTAACGGTGTTTCGGTTGATTTTGACCCGTCTAATCCGGGAACGCATTTATTAACCTCGCATAACAGCTATGATGCATTTGTTGCTAAGTATGACGCCAACGGAAATTGCATTTTTGCCTTCACTATCGGCAATGGAAGCGCTTACGACAATGGCGTTGACATAGATTTAGACAGCAGCAATAATATTTTTTGTACAGGTGAGTTTGGCGGTAGTAATGTGGACTTTAACCCTGGTAATGGGGTGTATAAAATACCCGCTTCAAAAGAAGGTTATTATTATTTAGCCAAGTATACTTATGCAGGTAATATTTTGTCTGCTGTTGCTATTGGCAGCCAGTTTATAAATATATATAACAGCGATTTTGAAATTAATTCACTTCACGTAACACCAACCGGTAATACTTTAATTGCCGGGTTTTTCCGTGACAAGGTTGACCTTGATGCAGGCCCTGATAGCATGATTGTGAATGAACCCACTAACACCATGTTTGCTTGTAAATATGATAATGCCAATAATTTTCTTACTGAAATAAACGGCGATAATTATTACTCCTATCTGTCAAACACGGTAGTGACAAGTTCAGCCATTGATAAAGCAGGAAATATGTACGTATGCGGCAGGTTTACCGGCCGTTTTGATTTTGATCCCGGGCCGGATAAATATATCCTTGAATCTTTTTCAAATTCTATAGAATATTCTTTTGATGATGCTGGTTTTATTGCAAAATATACAGCACAAGGCAAATTTGTTTTTGCTAAAGCAATTAAAGGTGGGGAAACAATTGTAAACGATATTGTTGTTGATGATAATGGAAATATTTATATAACAGGTGACGCAACGCCTTATACAGATTTTGATCCGGGCAATGATGTTTATTATTTGAACAATAAGCCGGTAGATAGTAATTTTTATTATACTTTTTATTTTGCGAAATATGATGCGAATGGCAATTTAATTTTTGCTAAAGGAAATGGCAGTAATAGTAATTTTTTAGAAGTAAGTTGTCTTGCCATTGATAGTAAGAAAAACATTTGCATTGGTGGTCGCTTCGATGGACTCCTTAATTTTGACCCGGGAGCAGCGGAACACATACTACAGGGGGAGTTTGGTGGTAACATGTTTTTAGCCAAATATGATTCGCTGGGTAATTACGCATTTGCCGATTGCATACAATCTGACACTACATATGGAGAAGGCCTGGTTGAAGATTTACAATTTGATAATAAAAACAATATAATTTTTACAGGCACTTTTTATGGAACCAATTTTGATTTTGATCCTGGTGCAGGGAAATTTTTATTAAGCTCAATTGATCACATGAATGCCGGCTTTATATGCAAGTATAAAAACAATGGTGTTTTTATTTCAGTCATTCCCATATATGATCGCAGTTATTCCTACACCAGTTTTAATAGTTTAAACACAGATAATTCAGGCAATATTTATCTTGCCGGAAGCTGCAATCAGGAAGCTGATTTTGACCCCGGGCCAGGTAAAGCATCGTTATCTCAATTTAGTGAAATGTTTTTCGCCTCATATAATGATAAACTTCAATTCAGATTTTTGAAAGGCCTGGCAGGTTATGGCGATTTTAATTCAGGTAATAATCTAAACGCCATAACATTAGATAAGTACAATAACATTTATGTAGCAGGAAGGTTTACATCGAATAAAATTGATTGCGACCCGGGACCTGATTCAGCGTTATTGGTAAACATTAAATATGGTAATTACTACACCAGTAACTTATTTATAGCTAAGTACGATAGCCTTGGCAGTTATATATACAGCAACCAGTTTAGAAATGATAGTGCCGGCACGAGTAATCTAAGCGCCTCAATATTGGTAGATCATGATGGAACCTTGTATTACAGTGGCTCTGTAAACGGTAAAGTAAATTTTGCAACAGGCAATAAAAAAGTTGACCTGCAACCCACAACCATGTATAATAGTATGTTCGTTGCTCAATACAGACAAACTACAACGCAATCAAAAATTTCAAACGTATTTGCTGAATCAAAAGCAGTTGTAAACAATGCAATAAAAGTGTATCCTAATCCAATCACAGATAAACTAAACATTCAATTAAACAACATCACACAAAGCAATTCAATGGCAACCATTAGTTTGTACGATGTGAACGGAAGATGTTTACAAACGAACCTAACAAACTTCAGCAATCATAATTTAAATACAACTATCAGGCTTCCTCAAAATTTGAGTGCAGGTAATTATTTTATTGCAATTGATGTTGAAGGGAAAAGTTATTATAGTAATGCATTGATAAAATAAATACATTATTGCTTTATACTAAAAAACTATATAACGCTATGAAAAAATATTACTTACTTCTATTGTATACCTCATTTTTTTGTTTGAATTCATTCTCACAAAAACCGCCAATACAATTAAAGTGGTTAAACACAGCTCAGTTATATGATAACGGCGGCTATTTTAATGCTGAAGGCATAAGCAGTTGTTCAGATGGTTCTGTTGTAGTTGCAGGATACTTTAATCATACAGTAGATTTTGATCCGGGCCCGGACACTTTTAATATCACCGGCAGTTCTGCGTATAATATTTTCATTGCTAAGTATTCTGTCCAGGGCAAACTGATCTTTGCATATGGATTTGGCGGTTCTGAAAGTTTGCTTCTTCAAACTGCATATAGTGTTGCCACAGATGCAGATGATAACGCTTATGTAACAGGCATCTTCAGCGGAGATATTGATTTTAATCCCGGCAAACAGGAAACAATACTATCATCGCCAACAACAGTTACTAATAATTTTCTGGTATGCTTTGGCAGGAATGGCGCATTTAAATTCGCAAAGAATATTACTGATTCAAAAGAAACTGATAAGTCAGAGTATGCTCATTCGATTGTATTGGATAACCAAAAGAATATTTATGTAGCAGGTTCCTGCAGAGGCACATCAGTTGACTTTGATCCCGGGCCAAATAATACAGCTACAAAAACAAAAGGCCAGGATATTTTCTTTGCCAAATATGATTCACTCGGTAATTTTTTGTTTGTAAAAACAATCGGGGGAACATCTTATGATGAAGCACAAAAAATAACACTGGATAAAAATAAAAACATTCTTATCTGCGGAGAATTTCAATCAGGCAGTATTAATTTCGGTTCTGATACTTCATCACATATATTAATTTTAAAAGGAAAGCAGGATTTATTTTTTGCCAGGTATGATTCATCAGGCAATTATTTATTTGCAAAAAATATTGGTGGTGCAGGAAGTGATGCTGCGAATGCAATTGCCGTGGCATCAGATAACAGTTTTGTAATAACAGGATATTTTGGAGGTAAAAATATAAATTTTGATCCGGGCAACGGCAATCAGCATCTCTTAACTTCTAATGGTAATGCTGATGTTTTTATAGCGAGATATGATCAAAACGGAAATTGCGTTTTTGCTTTTAACATTGGAAGTGATGAGCCCAATGATGAAGGCGAAGATGTAGCGATCGATAACAGTAACAACATTATTTGTACAGGTGTTTTTAGCGGTAATACTGTTGATTTTGACCCTGACTCAACCACGTTTTACATAAACAATTCAGGTTATGGATATAATTATATCGCCAAATATTCTTTTACCGGAGAACTTATATATGCAGGTGCAATTGGTAATGACGACATGGAAGCAAACAGGTATTCAAGCATCGATTGTTTGCACTTAACTAATGCAGGAGATATTTTATTAGGCGGGTATTATGATTATTCAATTGATGCAGATGCTGGAAGCGACAGCACTATTTTACATTCAGAAGGAACATCGATGGTGGTGTATGAATATCATAACAAGATGAAGTTTGTTGGTGCAATAAATACAGGCAGTTATTTTAATTATTATAACGCACAAAGCAGGCTTACTGCTTCAGCTTTAGATAAAGAAGGCAATGTGTATGTTGCAGGTTTGTTTAATGGCCGTTATGATTTTGATCCCGGTGCTGGTGTTTATATACTTGAATCATTTGCTGATTATAATAGTTCAGGATTTTTTGCCAAATATAATAAACGGGGCAAATTGATCTTTGCCAAAGCGCTTGTTGGAGGCAATCCTGCTATTAATGATATGGCGATTGACGATGATGAGAACATTTATTTAACAGGCAATGGAAACAGTACAACAGACTTCGATCCCGGCGATTCAGTTCAACATCTTTTCAACGGAGACTCTACTTTCAAAAAAATAACTACAGGATATTTTTATGCGAAATATAATAGCGCAGGTGATCTTGTTTTTGCAAAAGGTGAGGGGCATAGTGAAAATATTAATTTCACTTCGATCGCAGTTGATAATAAGAAAAATATTTACCTCGCGGGAAATTATCATGGCTCACTTGATTTTGATCCCGGTGTTGCACAGCATGTATTAAGTTCAGGTAGCAGTACCAACGCATTTATCAGCAAATATGATTCTTCCGGAAATTTTGTAGCGGTGAATCAAACTCAATCTGCAACATCAACTTCAAGTGTAATAAATGATTTGAAAATTAGCAGTGCTGATGAAATAGTTGTAACCGGAAATCTTAGTGGCAAGAACATAGATTTTGATTTCGGTCCGCAAACTTATTTTTTAAGTTCAAACAATTCTGCCACAGCAGGATTTATCAGTACGTATAAACTCAATGGAAATTTTGTTAGCGCATTTAGTGTGGGCACAACACAACTTGGTGTTACAAACTTTAATGCATTAACCTCGGATGCAGCAAACAATATTTATATAGCAGGTTTTTCAACCGGCAGTGCAGACTTTGACCCGGGCAATGGAGTAGATACATTGCCAGGTCGACAGGGAATGTTCTTCGCTTCTTATACAACGAACAATGCTTTAAGATTTTTAAAAGGAATTTCTGCTTACACAAATTCTGTTGATGCCTATAACCAGTTAACAACAATCAGTCTTGATAAAAACAATAATATTTATGTTGCCGGGCAATTCAGTTCAAAAGATATTGATTGCGATCCTGGTCCTGATACAGCAATAGTAGTAAATGCTTCTTACGGAATTGATGACCCATATTATATGAACGAACTTTTCTTTGCCAAATATGACAGCCTTGGAAATTATAATTATAGTTATGGTATTGAAGCAGACAGTATGCTTGGATATAACAACAGCACTGCTATCTTGGTTGATAATGATGGAAACATTGATTATGCAGGCTACAGCGAATCGAAGCTTAATTTTAGTACAACTTCAAAGAAAATTTATTTGCAGCCAACAAGTTTGTCGTACAATATGTTTGTTGCGCAATATAAACCTATAACAAGCCAGGTTAAAATTTCAAACATTACATCTGCAACAAAAACTGTTATTACCAAGCAGGTAAAAGTGTATCCGAATCCAATCACAGATAAGCTAAACATTCAATTAAATAACATCGAAAAAAACAATTCAATTGCAACCATTAGTTTGTATGATGTAAACGGAAGATGTTTGCAAACAAACCTAACAAGTTTCAGCAATCATAATTTGAATACAACAATCAGGCTTCCTCAAAATTTAAGTTCGGGCAATTATTTTATTACAATTGAGGTTGGAGGAAAAACATATTACAGTGATGCATTACTCAGGTAGGGCGGGCAGGATATAAGTATTTTTTCTGTTGAAAATTGAACTATCGTTTATGTTTGCCGCCGAATGATCTCTCCGCAAACCATAGAACAAATTACAAACCGCATTGATATTATTGATGTGGTAAGCGAGTTTGTAAAGCTGAAAAAACGTGGTGCAAATTATTTGGGACTTTGTCCTTTTCATAATGAAAAAACGCCATCATTCACAGTTTCGCCTGCAAAAGAAATTTATAAATGTTTCGGTTGTGGCAAAAGCGGCAACACGATAACATTTTTGATGGAGCATGAGAAATACTCTTATGCCGAATCATTGAAATGGTTGGCGCAACGATATAACATCGAGATACAGGAAACAGAAGTAAGTGATGAAACGCGCATTGTTCAGCAAGCTGCTGAAAGCCTTCATGCTTTAAACAATTTTGCACAAAAATTTTTTACTGAACAATTATTGCAAACAGAAGAAGGCCAGGGCTATGCTTTAACGTATCTTGAAGAACGCGGTTATGATGTGCAGATCATTGAAAAATTTCAGCTTGGTTATAATCCGCAAGCAAGAAATGTATTTGCATCAGCAGCATTGCAGCAACAATTCAGTAAAGAAATTTTATTAAAGAGCGGATTGGTGGTTGAACGGAATGAAGAATTGTTTGACAATTATCGCGGCAGGATAATTTTTCCTATCCACAACACAACGGGAAAGATCATTGGCTTTGGTGCACGTGTAATTGGTAAAGCAGATAAAGCGCCCAAGTACATTAATACACCCGAGAATGAAGTGTATGTAAAAAGTAAAATTTTATACGGCGCTTATTTTGCGCGGCATTCAATTGATAAGAACAATGAATGTTTATTGGTTGAAGGTTATACGGATGTTATCAGTTTGCACCAGGCAGAGATTGACAATGTTGTTGCCAGCGGCGGAACATCGCTTACTGCAGACCAGTTGCGCATCGTAAAAAAATATACAAACAATCTTACTATTATTTATGATGGCGATGCAGCCGGTGTTAAAGCAGCTATGCGCGGGTTGGATATGGCGCTTGAAGAAGGCCTGAATGTAAAGCTTGTTTTAATTCCCGATAATGAAGATCCGGATAGCTATGTAAAAAAAGTTGGTACATCAGCATTCAAAAAATTTATTGATGCCGGTAAAAAGGACTTCATTCTTTTCCAGCTTGAAATTTTACTGAAAGAAGCAGCGAATGACATCACCAAGAAGAATGATGCTGTAAATCAAATTGCAGAAAGCTTAAGCAGGATAAACAAGGCGGAAGATTTTACCCGTCGCAATGCTTATATACATGAATGTGCTGCAGTATTAAAAATTGATGAAAATGGGTTGATCAACCTTGTTAATAAATATATCAATGATAGAATAACAAAACAGGAGAAATCAAAACCATCTGCAGAAGAAACAACAGAAACTTCAGTTGTTGAAAAAAATGATGACCTGTTTTTTCACCCTGATGAATTACAGGAAAAAAACCTGTTGCGTGTTTTACTTGAATATGGTTTAAATGATTGGGATAGCAACATGACAATTGCAGCACATATTTTTAAAGAGCTTGACCAGTTTAGATTTGATAACGCTGATATGGCAGTGTTGTATGAAGTGTATAAAACCCAGTATGAACAAGGTTTTAATCCTTCTGCAAAAACTTTATTGTATCACGAGAATGAAAGAGTAAGAACGCTGGTTATAAATGTTACGCTGTTTCCATTTGAATTAAGCAGGCGCTGGGATGAAAAACTGGAGAATATCAAAGTGAATAATGTAGATACAAGTGTGCAGGACGTTATACTAAGTCTGAATTATTTCAAACTGCACAAAATAAAAAAAATGTTCGAGGAAAACCAGCGCGACATTGAATTAACAAAGAACTGGAACGAAATGCTGAAACTGCTTGAAATACATAAATACCTGAAAGCAACAGAGCGTGAAATAACCGAACAATTAGGAACGGTTATCATGAAATGATTCTTAATTATATTTTCCCATACTTTTTATAATAAGCCACTAACCACGCAACCACTTCATCATAACTTTCTATGCCCTCCGGCTGATTATGCGCTTTTAAATAATTACCATACAATGTTGTAAGTAAAGGTTCAATTGGATTTTTATAAGCTTCAGAATATTGTCTGTAAGTATGGTAATCTTGCCTGACACTTGTATCAAGCAATTGTTTGTTTTGGAGGGCGGCCACTGAATCGCGAAGCCATAATTCGCTATTGGCATAAGCAAAAAGATCAAAGTAGGCTGAATATTTAAATACAACTGAATTGCCTGATCTGATTACGAGATAGCCTGCAAAGCTTGCTTCACTTTCACTTGCAAAACCAATCTGGTGGCCGATTTCATGGCAGGTTGTAAACGGGATCATAAACGGCGGCACTTTTGTGTTCACCTGTGCTTCGCCGGTAAAAGGATTATAATATCCAAGATAACCGCAATAATTTCCTATGGTTCCAAATATCATCTTTTTTACATCCGGATGATCGTAGGTGAGATAAGGGTAGGTCTTTTTTGCACTGTCGTATAAATTGATTGCTTTATCAAAAGTGGTTTTATCGTCAGTGTAACTTATCTGCAAACTATCCATTAACCTTCGATTTATATTAAGCTTATTTCTTAGTTGAGCGGTAACATTCTTTAAATCTTCTGTAGAGTATTTATCAGGAACTAGATCCATCGTGTAACCAATGCCTTTTCGATAATAATTCAGTGCCCAAAAAACAAGAAATATTATATATATCCATAAACATTTTACAATTAAATTTCTCAATGAAATGAAAAGCTTTTTCCATGTTGGTTTCCTGAAAAAAAACCTGATTATAGCAAACAGTAACCATATACATACCAGCATGTACAACACATCGCCAAAGCTAAAAGGAATGTAACGTGTAAGTATGCGCAGCAAAGAAGAAATAACAGGATAAAAATGCGCGCTGTATACTTCTTCAACCCAATCATATCTGAAAGAAAAAATATGCAGCAATACAATAACTATAAAAAGTATTAATGGTGTAAGCCAGAATTTTTTTGGAACTGATCGCATAATAGTAAGCGAATATAAAAGGATATGCTGCAAAAGTTTTTCTAATAATTCCTGTTCCGGTTTTGCTGCATCATCATTATTGCCAAATAAATCTATTTAATTTGCCATGCTTACATTTACAAACCGTTAATCAAAATATTATGAGCAAATTTTCAGATTACAATTTCGCCGGTCAAAGAGCACTGATACGTGTTGATTTTAATGTTCCTGTTGATAAAAAAACATTTGAAATAAAAGATGATACAAGAATGCGCGGAGCCATTCCGACCATAAAAAAAATATTGGATGATGGTGGCAGCATTATCCTGATGAGCCATTTTGGAAGGCCAAAAGAAGGACCGGAAGATAAATCTTCATTAAAACATTTACTCCCGCATCTTGCTGAATTACTAGGCTTTTCAAACCCCCCTTTAGGGGATGGGGGCATACAGTTTGCGGATGACTGTATTAGTGATGATGCAAAACAAAAAGCAGCCTCATTAAAACCAGGAGATGTTTTGTTGCTGGAGAACCTGCGTTTTTATAAAGAAGAAGAAAAAGGTGATGAAGCATTTGCAGAAAAATTATCAAAGCTTGGTGATGTATATGTGAATGATGCTTTTGGCACGGCGCATCGCGCACATGCATCAACGGCGGTGATTGCAAAATTCTTTCCTAAAGAAAAAAGAATGTTTGGCTTATTGATGGAAAGTGAAATTAAAGCAGCAGAAAAGGTGATGAAAGATGCAGAGAAACCTTTTGTTGCAATTATCGGCGGTGCAAAAGTGAGCGATAAAATTTTAATATTGGAAAACCTGCTGGACAGGGCAACGGATATAATTATTGGTGGTGGAATGGCATACACTTTTTTCAAAGCGGAAGGCGGAAGCATAGGCGCGTCTTTGTGCGAAAATGATCGCATGGAAACAGCGAAAGAAATTATGGATAAAGCCGCTGAAAAGAATTCCTGTATTCATTTGCCGAGCGATTCTATTATTGCGGATAAGTTTGCCAATGATGCCAATATTTCTTCATCAATGAGCACCAATATTCCTGATGGCTGGATGGGTTTGGACATTGGCACTATGGCTTGCGATATGTTTATCAAAGTAATTCATAATGCAAAAACCATTTTATGGAACGGCCCGATGGGCGTTTTTGAAATGGATAATTTTCAGCACGGTACAAAAGGTATAGCAAAGGCAGTTGTAGAAGCAACAGAAAGAGGTGCTTACTCATTGGTAGGTGGCGGTGACAGCGTGGCTGCAGTTAACCAGTTCGGTTATGCTGATAAAGTAAGTTATGTATCAACAGGTGGTGGCGCTATGCTTGAATTTTTTGAAGGAAAAGTATTACCGGGTATTGCTGCGATCAATGAATAATTGTTTGAGAATAATTTATAAAAGCGATTGATTTTTCAATCGCTTTTTGTTTTTATGTTATTTCCCTATAAACAATTATAATTAATTTTAACTAAACTCTTCTTATGAAAACAACACTTACGCTCTTACTTTCTTTTTTTCTATTAACTTTTAAAATAACTGCTCAAACATTTCATCTTGTAAAAGATATTAATAAAACCACCAACAGTAATCCTAATGCATTTAAATCTATTAATGGCATTATTTATTTTGCTGCAGATGATGGCATACATGGCAGCGAGTTATGGAGAACAGATGGAACTGAACAAGGTACGTGGATGATTGCAGATATAAATAAAGGCAATGCTGGTTCAAATCCTTCAGACAGGACTATGGATTCAAACGGTATTGTTTATTTCAGAGCTTATACAGAAGAATATGGCTATGAATTATGGAAAACAGATGGAACTGCAGCAGGAACTAAAATGATAAAAGATATTTACCCTGGAACTGAATCGGGATTATTAGACATTTATGCCGATGATGCCGAGTTTACTTATGTAAACGGCATTATGTTTTTTACAGCTTACACACAAAAAGAAGGACTGGAAGTATGGAAGACTGATGGCACTGCAAAAGGAACTGTAATGGTAAAAAATCCCGCGAACATATACGGATCTGCACCAGATGATTTAGCTGGTTACAATGGAAAACTTTATTTTTTTGGATCTGGTCCCCATTCAGATTCGCTTTTTACGTCAGATGGTACGCAGCAGGGCACTTATGGAATAAAAGCTGTAGACAGGTATTTTGTAGATATCTGGAGCTATACAGGAATTTTAGTGATGAATAACATCATGTATTTTACTGCTTCTCCTCCAAACTCAAATGGCAATAATATAGAATTATGGCGTTCAGATGGAACAGCCGCCGGCACGTATATAGTTAAAGATATTAACCCTTACTATGGTTCAACACCCAACTATCTTACAGCACTAAATAACACATTATATTTTACAGCTGATGATGGCGTACATTCAAAAGAATTATGGAAATCGGATGGCACAGCAGCAGGCACTTCAATGGTGTATGATATAGATACATCTAAGAGTTCGTTTACAGCCCAGGTACTGACATTTCACGATTCTATATTTTATTACTATCAGTCTGATAATAATAATTTGACCGGGCTATGGAAAACTGATGGAACAGCAAGCGGTACAGTAAAAGCAATGAATTTTAGAGATTTCTATCTCACAGCACTTTCCTCAAAAATGGTGTTTACAAAAAACGATTCTTTAACAGGGTATGAATTATGGCAGACTGACGGCACAACACCTGCAACATTGGTAAAAGATATTAACCCGGGAACTTATGATGCACTTGAAAGGTTTCAGGACATCTTTCCAGACAGCGATTATGTTTACTTTGAAGCAACTACATTAAAGGAAGGTGAAGAACTATGGAAAAGTGACGGTACCAGCAATGGAACTGTAATGGTGAAAGATATTAATACTTCAGGTTCAGAAGACGCAAACATAAAGTTCCTTCCGAACTACAAGAATAAAGTTTTCTTTACCGCTTACACACCGAAATATGGTGAAGAGCCTTATTTAAGCGATGGTACATCCCAGGGCACTGGTTTGCTTAAAAAAGTTGTTCCGGGTTTGCAATCAGCAAACATAATTAATACAGCCATTTTTAAAGACACACTCTACTTTCAGGAACTTAATAATTCAGCCGATCCCAAGCCAGTGTACAGCTGGTATAAAAGTGATGGTACGCCTGATAATACTGTTCTTATTAACCGGACTCAGTTGCAATCGGGCGACTTCACTGTTAATAATAATATCCTTTATTTTAGCTATGCAGATCCTGCAACAGGAAATGAGTTATATAAAACCACAACTAATCCAACCAAACCTGAATTGGTAAAAGATATATGGCCTGGAAACAAAGGTTCATCACTGTCTTCATTTACGTTAATGGATAGTATACTTTACTTTACTGCAAACGACAGTGTATATGGTAAAGAATTATGGCGAAGTGATGGTACTGCAAATGGCACTAACCTTGTGATTGATTTAATTGCCGGAATTGCTGGCTCTTTTCCTTCCAACTTATATGCGTACAATCATCACTTATATTTTTATACATCTTTAATCAATCATGAAATCTGGATTAGTGATGGCACTGCTGCAGGTACCCAGGCATTAGTTGACAGTGTCAGCGGCCAGGCGTTGACCTATCTTCAAAATGCATTCGTTGGCAGCAATGGATTAGTGTATTTTTCGGCCTATAGTTCACGCACAGGATATCAATTATGGAAAACAAATGGCAAATCCAATAAGGCAACGTTAGTAAAAAATGATTTGCAGGGTCAGGCTTTTAATCTTACAGATGTAAACGGCATTTTATATTTTACACTTAATGAATATGGTGAAGGCGGAGACGATTATTTATGGCGCAGCGACGGCACAGCTGAAGGAACTTTTTTGGTAAAAGATATTTTTCCGGGTAACACAAATTTTAATATTTATTCTTTAATAAATGCAGCAGGCACGCTGGCTTTTCTCGCAGAAGATAATGCTGATTATTACG
>Ga0206903_10241_pt1 | contig 17207 bp, 14 predicted proteins | sample Alteio_BWOrgHeat_45_FD_152959 | JGI IMG/M metagenome (GOLD analysis project Ga0206903, IMG submission 152959) | Enriched cells from forest soil in Barre Woods Harvard Forest LTER site, Petersham, Massachusetts, United States -... | ecosystem: Environmental > Terrestrial > Soil > Temperate forest >... | reverse complement strand
AGATAACAGAAAAAAAATTATTCGCCCGATCTCGGCGGCTTCAATATAAAATACGAAAGCCGCGATCCAAAAGATACGGGGCCTTTAAAAGATGCAGGTAATTAATGCACCATGTTCAACGGTTTGAATAAAAGCTCATTCTTTATTTGTAACACACTGCCACAATCGGAAGTAACATAATTTTCAATATCCATCGCTCTGCGCAAAATGTCGTTATAGATATAATATGCAGGATTATTTACAGGCCTCAATTGAGCATCTAAAACAGTCATGCTATCGTTGTTCGGATTATTATCAAAATCAATTGCACCGCCAAAGCCGGCAGTTCCTGTTAAGAAACCTGAGAGGGTTGATTCAGTACCATAAAAAGTTGGTTGAACATGCCAGAAAAAAGTTTGTGTTTCGCCAGCATGACATCCACTACATGCATTCAAAGAAATCAAATGCCTTGCCTGGTTGCTTTTAATATACCCGCCGCTTTTGCGTGGTTCTGAACCATCCCAATGGAAGGGCTCCCTTATATTTCCTGTTGGCTGCCCTATAGGTTGTGCACCTATAATTCTTGTTTTCCCGCCAAGAAATGGTGTGTCTTTATATGTAAGCGGAATATCAATGTAACCTTGTTTTAAAATTGTTGCTGTGCTATCATTTACAAACTGTGCAAACCGGCGAACATCTTTATTATCTTCCTGTACATTATAAATATCGGCGGGTGAATTTCTAACGGGTTCCATTACCATTTGGTGTGTAACAGGGCTCACAATAAATTGCCTGAATTCTCCCGCTAAAGGATCCAGTCCGGAAGTTAATGCCTGGTCGTTTACATGAAGGCTATTCAAACAGTTTTGATTTGTTTTGTTCGGATTATCGCCAAACAAAGTAAACTGATCTGTTATCTTTTGCAAAGCAGCATTATAGCGTTCTGAACCTAAAGTAAGATTTTTAAGATTATACCATTGATTTGCCCAATCAAATATAGAATCGCAATTATTGGGTTTGTTGATGGCATATTCAAATGCAATTGTGTATGCTTTCTTTTGCGTGCAATCAGAACTGATCAATGTAAAAATCAGCCTTGCTTCTCCTGCAAATTCGCCCGGTAAACCTCCGCGCTGATCAAAACGGTTTACAATTGCAAGTAAACGAAAAGGAGCAAAGCGCATATCAAGCTGGCCTTGCGGAGCGCCGTTGTCAGCACTTTTTTGCAGCCATGGATTAGTAATTACTTTTTTTAATAATGGACGTTTCATTACGGAATCGCCATTTATTATTTGTGTTGTTGACCAGTTATCCAACCAGTTTAAAATAAAGTCAGACATCTGTTTATCTGTAGGTGGTTTATTTGGATTAACAGTCGCCAGTTGTTTCATCAGGTTTTGAAATGTCCACGCTCCATACAATGTTCCCGTTTGCGCACAAGGATTCCACGTACGTTTAGGATCTTCAATTACTTTAAGATCGGTGATAAAAAGGCTGTTCGTTTTTAAAATGCCTGTACTGCTGGTATCAAAACTGTTTAAGTTGGATATTGATACAGCCTGGTAATTATCAAACTGCTTTGAATTGAAATCGGCAATGGCATCTGCGTTGTATACCAATGAACGGTTTTCGAAATGATAAGCCGCACCTGATTTTTGCATACGCTTGCTTAATGAAACTGCAAGCTGTTTAAAATCTTCGGCATCAGCATCAATCTTTGCAGTATATAAACCATCACCGGAAAGTTTATCGCCATCTGTTCCATCATCTTTTAAAACAAGATTTCTTCCGGCAACATTTAGTGCAACACTCTTTCCATTATAATTATCTTTTGAATAAAAAGCAATCAGCAATACATGCTGATTGTCGCCCTGAATTTTCTGAACCAAAACGTCTTGTGCAACAGGCTTTGCAAGCAATGAAGGATCGTTAAAGTAATGATCAGCAAGCATGCTGTAAGCTTCATCGTCTGTAAAGGATGCAAAATTTTTATTCCCTGAGAAGCTCCATGATAAGCAGAAAACAGAAACACTAAGAACAGATAGAATGGATAGCAGCTTTTTATTTTTCATAAGATTGCGTTATCTTCAAATATAACGTAGTTTATGGTTAATTTAGCAGACCTTTTAAAAAATAACCAGCACATGAAAAACCAACTCACTACTTATTCAAGCTTTGTTGTTTCATTATTTTTTTGCTGTATTTATTTCAGCAGTACCGCACAAAAATTTGCAGAAACATCCAATCCTTTGAGTAACCAGCATGTTAAATCAGGCAGGGTGAGCGAACCTTGTTTGGTTGATATTAATCATGACGGAAAAACAGACATGTTTAGCGGTGAATTTAATTACAGCAATAATGGGCCGGTTACTTCAGCAATTTATTTTTATAAGAATACAGGTACTGATGCATCTCCGGCGTTTACAACAATGAAAGATGCGGATAACCCTTTAAGTGATATTCATATGCCTGGTCTTGTTATTCCGCGTTTTGTTGATATTGATGGCGATGGCGATGAAGATTGTTTTATTGCAAACAGCAATGGAAGTATAACTTTTTTGTTGAATACCGGAACAGCAAAAGAACCTGTATTTGAAAAGCAATCAGCAGCATTTAATCCTTTAAGCATGGTTAAATTTAAAGGCTTAGACATAAGCAATTTTGTTTTTGCCGACGTAGATAATGATAAAGATTTTGATTGCATCGTTTCAGATGATATGGGCGATGTTGTTTTTTTTAAGAACACCGGCACTACAACAAAACCAGTATTTACATCAACTGCTGATAACGCAAACCCATTTGCATTTCTTCAGAACACAGACATAAAAAATATTTCTTTTTTCGATTGGAACAAAGACGGCTTTACCGATCTTTTTGTGAACAATGTTTATTACCAGAATAGTGGTAATAAAACAAATCCTGCATTTATAAAAAATACTTTGAATGCACCAATAATTAATAATGATGAAATATTATCGCCTGATTGGTCAACCATAAATAATAAAACCGTAATTGTTGCCGGTAATAAAAACGGAAGCTTTAATTATTTAACAGCGAATACACTTACAACAAAAGCTTATGTTCTTATTGATGCTTATCCAAACCCAAGTACAAAAAGTTTTATGCTTGATCTTTCAAAAACAAGCGGCGAAAAAATTATCAGGTTAACTGATGCAAAAGGAAATCTCATCAACACATATAAAACAAACAATTCAAGCATTGTGGTTGGTGAAAATTTACAACCTGGCACTTATTATATACAAGTATTAAGCAACAATGAGGAAACAGGAAATCAGAAAATAATAAAAATGTAATTGTTTGGTTTAATAAAATTCCTGCAGGAAAAATATCCAAAATAAATTTTACTTCAGAATATAATAGCAAATTGCATTTTTAATTCAGATGCAAAAGAATTTATATTCTAATCAAAGCACTTATACTGATAATGGTTTTCTTTCAGCAAATACCTTTTTGCTTCTCGTTTGCATTGGAATTATCTTAAACTCATTCGGATTGTTCAACGAAATATTGGAACCGGATGGAACATTGTATGCAACCATTTCAAAACATATCGCTCAAACCAACGATTGGGTTAATCTTATTGGCAATGGCAGCGACTGGCTTGACAAACCTCACTTTCCATTTTGGGTAACTGCTTTAAGTTTTAAGCTATTTGGTTATACGGCATTCGCTTATAAACTGCCTTCATTTTTATTTTGGCTGCTTGGTGTTTACTATACTTATCAGCTTGCATTAAAACTATACAACAAAAAAGTTGCGCAGCTTTCCGTTATTATTTACATAACTGCATTGCATGTTATACTCTCAAATTTCGACGTGCGTGCAGAAGGTTATTTGTCGGCTTTGATTATTGCAGCGCTTTATCATATTTACTGCATAACACAATCGAAATATTCAATGCATATTATATATGCGGCAATTTATTGTGCTTGTGCAATGATGACAAAAGGAATTTTTGTTTGGGTAACGATTGCTTCAGGTTTAATTTTTTACTGGATAATAACAAAACAATGGAAAGAATTTTTTCAACCTAAATGGTATTTGTTCTTGGCGCTAAGTTTTGTTTTTATTCTGCCTGAATTATACTGCTTGTATGTTCAGTTTGATATGCATCCTGAAAAAGTTGTGTTTGGACAAACAAATGTTTCCGGCATAAAATTTTTTTTCTGGGATAGCCAGTTCGGAAGATTTTTTAATAATGGTCCTATTAAGGGAAAAGGCGATCTGTCATTCTTCTTTCATACACTACTTTGGGCTTTTTTGCCCTGGTGTTTGTTTTTATATGCGGCAGTAATCAGATATTTTACAAAAAGAAAAACAGGTAATCCTGAGCGTTACTTTATTACAATTTCGGCGTTGATGACTTTCCTGATGTTTAGTTTATCAAAATTTCAATTGCCATATTATATAGTTATTGTCTTTCCGCATTTTGCGATGATGACTGCCAACTGGCTTGCAGAAAGAGACTCTTTAAAAAAATTAAAAGGCATTAATATAATTTTCATTGTATTGTTCTTCATATTAGTTGCTTTGTCATTAACGATTGTAATATTGCTGAATGCGGTTAACCTGATTTTATATTGTATATTATTATGTATAACAATTGCCATATTTTTTATAACCCCAAAAAATATATTTGAAAAGGCAGCATGGAAAAGTATATGTTTTGCATTTCTGTTAAGCGCTTTCCTAAACGTTTGTTTGTATCCGACTATTATGAATTACCAGGCGGGAATGCATGCCGGAAGATGGTACAATCAACATCAACCATTAACGCAGCAGGTAACATTATACAGGTGTGTGGCGCAAACATCTTTTACTTTTTACTGCAATGCTCCTTTTAATTATACAGATACAATTACAGAACCTGATGTTAATACAGTAAAGCCATTAATTATATATGGTAATAAAACTGAGATAGATTCATTGCCTGCCAAAGGTTTTAAAGTAGATGTTTTACAAAGCTTTAATTATTTTCATATAAGCGAATTAACAGGAAAATTTATTTCATCTGAAACAAGGCCATCGCAGCTAAGCACTTTTGAAATTGCGGGAGTTCGTTAACTTATAATAAACCTTCATCGGCAAAACTATAATAACCTTCTTCACTTACAATAATGTGGTCTAAAACTTTTATGTCGAAATAAGAAGCAGCCTCTGATATTTTTTTTGTTAGATCTTCATCTGCACGGCTGGGTTTTAAATTTCCGCTCGGATGATTGTGACAAAGAATAATATTTACAGCATCATTCTCTAATGCTTTCTTTAAAATAATTCTCGGATCGGCAATGGTGCCTGTAATGCCACCTTCGCTAATAATCTCAGAGTGTTTTATTTTATTTGCCCTGTTTAAATACAGCACTGCAAATATTTCATGCTTTTTAAATTTAAACTGCGCTCTTAAATATTCTGCAACGTCGCGGCTTTGAATTACAACGTCTAATTTTTTATTTGCCACGTCTCGTCTCAATCCTAATTCAAGTGCTGCTGTTATAGATACAGCTTTTGCTTCACCAATTCCTTTTACTTTAAGTTTCAGTATTTCTTTTACTGATAATTTTCCAAGTTTTTGCAGATCATTATCAGCAGCAGCAAGTAAAGCTTTTGAAACATCAACAGCGCTTTTATCTTTTGTCCCATTATTAATAAGGATGGCCAATAATTCTGCATTACTTAGAATATTGCAACCTTTTAAAAGCAGTTTTTCGCGGGGCCTGTCGTCTATAGCCCAGTTTTTAATAGGGGTGTTAGGCATTGTAAAAATTATGGGCATCAAATTAGTATTTCTTTTTTGAATTTTTATCTTCGCCGCTTATCTTACTAACTATGAGCCCATCTGTAAAAATTTTTTCCGGGACCGGATCACAGGAACTGGCTGCAAAAATTGCCCAGAGTTTTCGCGTACCGCCCGGTAAAGTAAATATTCAGAAATTCAGCGACGGTGAATTTCAGCCCGTTTTTTTGGAAAGCATTCGTGGCGACTATGTGTTTTTAATACAAAGCACCTGTGCGCCTACTGATAATTTAATGGAATTATTACTGATGATGGATGCGGCCAAAAGAGCCAGCGCTTATAAAATAATTGCCGTTATTCCTTATTATGGCTATGCCAGGCAGGACAGAAAAGACAGGCCGCGTGTGGCCATAGGCTCAAAGCTGGTAGCTTCATTACTGGAAACGGCGGGTGCTAACCGCGTGATAACGATGGACTTACATGCGCCACAGATACAAGGTTTCTTTGATATTCCTGTTGACCATCTTGACAGTTCGGCAATTTTTATACCTTATATAGAAAAACTTAAGTTGCCAAACCTTACCTTTGCGGCCCCCGACGTGGGAAGTAGCAATCGCGTAAGGGAAATTGCCAGCTATTTTAATGCAGAAATGGTAATCTGTGATAAGCACAGAAAACGGGCGAATGAAATAGCAAGTATGGTGTTGATAGGTGATGTAAGAGACCGGGATATTGTGCTGATAGATGATATAATTGATACCGGAGGCACTTTGGCAAAAGCCGCAGCTCTTTTGAAAGAAAATGGTGCAAGAAGTGTGAGGGCCTTGTGTACGCATCCTGTTTTGAGTGGTAATGCTTATCAGAATATTGAAAACAGCGTACTGGAAGAGCTGGTAGTTTGTGATACAATTGAATTAAAACAACCTTCTCCTCCAAAAATAAAAGTTATTTCTGTAGCCGATCTTTTTGCAATAGCAATAAGAAATGCTTACGAAAACAAGAGCATCACAAGCCTGTTTATTCACTCGCAGATGAGGGATAAGTAGCAGCCCCGACCCTACAGGGAGTTATTTAAAGAGTTTGCTAAATACTTAGGTATTATAGGCTTGATGCTGTAGCTGCCATAAAATATGAAGTACAAGTGTTGCGACGCAACCAATGCTTAACCGGAGTTAATTGGCCGGTAAAATAAAATAGTTTTTTTAATTTCTTCAGCTCCCCTTTGGGGGCTGGGGGCAAAACATACAAAATGAAGACAATTACAATCGAAGGACAACTGAGGACCGAACTTGGCAAAAAAGCCACCCGCCAGCTTCGCTCTCAGGAATTAGTGCCTGGTGTAATTTACGGGGGTGCGCAGGAAGTGAGTTTCTCTGCTCCTGCAAAGGCATTTAAAAATCTCGTTTACACACCGCAGTTTCAGTTGGCAGAAGTAAAAGTGGATGGCAAATCCTATACGTGCATTTTAAAAGACCTGCAGTTTGACAAAGTAAAAGACAACCTGATTCACATTGATCTGCTTGAACTGGTTGAAGACAAAAAAGTATTGGCAGATCTTCCGATAAAATTTAACGGAATACCGGTTGGCGTTAAAGAAGGTGGAAAGCTGGTAACTAAAATGAAATCGCTTAAGGTGAAAACATTACCTAAACATTTGAAAGAAAACATTGAAGTTGATATCAGCGATCTTAAACTGAATGAGAACATTCGTGTACAAGATGTAAAGGCTGATAATATGGAGATCATGAATTCGCCGAGAATTCCTATTGCTTCTGTTGTGCTCACACGCCAGTTGAAGCAGGAGGAAGCTGCAACTACAACCGCAGCACCTGCACCGGCCGCAAAAGCGGCAGCTCCTGCAGCTGCAAAGGCTCCTGCAAAAGAAGAAAAGAAGAAATAGTTATCTTCAAAAGTATATTAGTCCTGCCTTTGCGGCGGGACTTTTTATTTTACAAAGAATGATTTTATCTTTCGTGTTATGCAGAAATTTTTAATTGTTGGTTTGGGAAACCCGGGGAACGAATACAGGCATACACGCCATAATATTGGCTTTGATGTGGTATCTGCTTTTGCATTAAAGCATGGAGGCTTTTTTCAAACGGTGAGACTGGCAGAAAAAGCAGAAATAAAATGGAAAGGAAAGATATTCATCTGCATAAAACCAACCACATATATGAACTTAAGCGGCAAAGCTTTTAAGTATTGGCTGGATGCAGAAAAAATTGCACTTGAAAATACACTTACTATTGTTGATGACATTGCTATTCCTGTTGACAGTTTACGTTTAAGGCCTGCCGGAAGCGATGCCGGCCATAATGGGTTAAAAGATATCCAGTTTATGCTTGGCACCGATAAATATCCCAAGTTGCGTTTTGGTATCGGCAACAATTATCCAAAAGGTATGCAGGCAGAATTTGTACTAATGAAATGGAAGCCTGAAGAATTAAAACTTGTTTGGAAGAAAATTGAGTATTGTTCAGAAATAATAGAGAGCTTTTCAACCATTGGCATTGAGAAAACAATGAATATAGTTAATGGAAAAAAGTTCTTAGTGGAAGAATAATGTTCAATTAAATTCATTATTTTTAAATCACTGGCGCTTATTGATGAACACCATAAACCGTTTCGTATGAAGATTTTTTGCGTAGGCAGAAATTACACTGAGCATGCAAGGGAATTAAACAACGAGGTACCTTTAGACCCTGTTATTTTTCTTAAACCAAAAAGTGCTCTACTATTAGCCGGTTCGTATTTCTATTATCCACAGTTCACAAACGAATTACATTATGAGGCAGAATTGGTATTGCATGTTTCAAAGAATGGAAAATATATAACCGAGCATCATGCCTCAAAATATTACGACCAGGTTTCCGTAGGCATAGATTTCACGGCAAGGGACCTGCAGGCCGAATTAAAAAGAAAAGGGCTTCCGTGGGAAAAGGCAAAAGCATGGGATAACTCTGCGGTGTTAGGCAAGTTTATTCCCCTTACACCCGATATGTTGACTAATTCTATCAACTTTTCTCTTCAATTGAATGACAGGATTGTTCAGCAAGGCAATAGCAGCCAAATGATTTTTTCCTTTAATCGTATTGTGGCTGATATATCTCAATATTTCGCACTGAATATCGGCGATCTCATCTATACAGGCACTCCCTCAGGTGTGGGCGAATGTGTGGTGGGTGATGTGTTAGCCGGTTATCTTGAAGACGCAAAGGTCTTTGAAATTGATATAAAATAGCAAAGAGAAGGTCTTACCCTTTATTTTCGTAGTAATTGAAATTCGTATATGCTGGATAATGCAATTTTTATCAAAGCCTTCAAACTTATGGCCACTGCGCGCAGCATGGCTGATATATATGAAGCTAACAGGCAGGTATGTAAATATGTTCACTCAACATCAAAAGGTCATGAAGCCATTCAAATTGCAACCGGTTTGCAGTTATTGCCCTGTGATTTTGTAAGCCCCTATTACCGCGATGAAAGCTTATTACTCTCTTTGGGATTTGCTCCTTATCAGTTAATGCTGCAATTATTGGCTAAAGCAGACGATCCTTTTTCCGGCGGCCGCTCTTATTATGCTCATCCAAGCAGTAACGACCCTGCAAAGCCTCGCATCATTCATCAAAGCAGTGCCACAGGCATGCAGGCTATTCCTACAACAGGCCTTGCACAAGGCATTCAATACCTTGAAAAATATTTACCTGGGAGCCTGCTAAAAGGTGACAATAATGAAAACCCTGTTGTAGTGTGCAGTTTTGGCGATTATAGCATTACCGAAGGCGAAGTAAGTGAAGCCTTTCAGTTTGCAGTTTTAAAACAACTGCCAATTATTTACCTGGTGCAGGATAATGAATGGGGCATAAGCGCGACTGCAAAAGAAGCCCGTGCAATGGATGCGTTCGATTTTGCTGATGGTTTCAAAGGATTAGAGCGGATAAGAGTTGATGGCGCTGTATTTGAACACGCCTATAGTGCTATGAACTTTGCCACCAACTATGTTCGCAAAGAAAGAAGACCGATTTTGGTTCATTCAAAAGTACCGTTGTTAAATCATCATACAAGTGGAGTAAGAAAAGAATTTTATCGTACCAAAGAAGACCTGGAAAGGCATTGGACACGTGATCCGTTCATTCAATTAAAAAAATATCTTGCTGATAATATCATTTCCGAAGCAGAACTTCTTCAAATAGAAAAAGAGGTTTCTGATGAAGTGCTACAATCATTTGAGAAAGCAAAAAAAGGTGCCGACCCGTCACCTCAAACAGTTTACCGGCATGTATTTGCCGAAACATCAGTAACAAAAGAAAGTGGTACACGTGCACCAGCAAACGGCGAAAAAATATTAATGGTTGACGCTGCCCTGCATGCTATTGAAGAATTAATGCGTGATGATGAAATGTGTGTTTTATATGGTCAGGATGTAGGCAAGCGGCTTGGCGGCGTGTTTCGCGAAACTGCAACACTTGCTGATAGATTTGGAGAACACCGCGTTTTTAATACAGCCATACAGGAAGCTTATATTATTGGTTCAACAGCAGGATTAAGCGCGGTTGGTTTAAAGCCTGTTGTTGAAGTGCAATTTGCCGATTATATATATCCCGGGCTTAATCAACTTGTAAGTGAGATTGCAAAATCCAATTATTTAACAAACGGAAAATATCCGGTAAGTATGATACTGCGCGTGCCTGTGGGCGCCTATGGCGGTGGTGGTCCGTATCATAGTGGCTCTGTTGAAACAACATTGCTTTCGATCAAAGGCATTAAAATTTGTTATCCTTCAAATGCTGCCGATATAAAAGGGTTAATGAAAGCCGCTTATCTCGATCCCAATCCTGTGATCATGCTTGAACACAAGGGGTTATACTGGAGTAAAGTTCCCGGCACTGAAGAGGCAAAAACAATTGAACCGGCAAAAGATTATATTCTTCCGTTAGGGAAAGCGAATATTGTTTTAAAAGCCGGTGAACAAAAGATCAACAATGGTGAATCAATTTGCATTGTAACTTATGGAATGGGTGTTTATTGGTCGAAAGCTGCCGCAGCTTTTTTTAATTCACAAATTGAGATCGTTGATTTGCGCACATTATATCCTTTGGACGAAGCGCTGATTTTTTCAACAGTGAAAAAACATGGCAAATGCCTGGTGGTAACAGAAGAACAACAAACCAACTCATTTGCAGAAGCATTGGCGCATCGCATCAGTTATGCTTGTTTCCAGTTTTTAGATGCACCGGTAGAAGTTATCGGGGCTTTAGATCTGCCTGCAATTCCTATCAATACAAACCTTGAAAGCGCTATGTTGCCAACGGCGGAAAAAGTAAGAGAGAGAATCGCAAAGCTGCTGAATAGTTAACACCTCATCTTAAATTCTTCTTTACATTATGCCCATACTAAATTTAAACGGGTGGACCTTATAACATCGTTGCAATTATCACAGTGGTTGCTGCATTATTTAGTTTCATTAATGCAAAAGTGCTGAAACTACCGGGCTCATCGGTATCGCCAGGAAATTTGATAGTTGAATGGTTTGAAACTTACATAAAAAAGGCACCTGAGGCGCCTTTGTAGCGGGAAGGAGAATTGAACTCCTGACCTCCGGGTTATGAATCCGACGCTCTTACCAACTGAGCTACCCCGCCTTTCAGGGCGGCAAAAATACTTTATTCAGGTTTAAAGATAAAGCTTGAGTTAAAAAATGTTGTTTTTTATGTAATGCATAACATATTTTATAATTTATAGAGTTATCGGTAATATTTTAGCAAGGTATTTGCACCTTGAGCCCTAAAAATTCGTTTCTACTGAAAAAACTGGCTGCAGAAAATCTTATGAGATGTTTTGTTTGTGTCTTTTTATTTATAAGTTCTCCTGCACTAAGTCAATTTAGTGCAGACTTTAGTGCATCAGTAGTAAAAGGCTGTACTCCTTTAACAGTTCAATTTCAGGATAAGTCCAAAGGCTCAATAACACAATGGTTCTGGGATTTTGGGAATGGAATAACCTCTACAGCGCAAAATCCTGTTGTTACCTATACCACCGGCGGGCAGTTTACCGTGCGGTTAATCATAAGAAATGATAGCCTGGAAAACTTTGTAACAAAAACAAATTATATAACTGTAAATGCAACACCAGCTGCAAATTTCTCCGTTTTAAGTGGCAGCCGGGGTTGTGCTCCCGTTCAAGCAATCTTTAAAGACCTGTCAAACATGCATGGCGATGTGGCGCAAAGCTGGTTATGGAATTTTGATGACGGCTCTACTTCAACTCAACAAAATCCAATACATTCATTTGCTGATGAAGGTGTATATAATGTGTCTTTAACTGTACAGTCAGTACATGGTTGCACATCAACTTATACACCCAATAGTGCAGTAGCGACGGGAAACTTACCAATAGTGGGTTTCTCTGCCTCTCCTTTATCCGGCTGCGCTTCAACATTAAGACAGTTTAAAGATAGTTCATCCGGAAATATTACAAGGTATCAATGGTTTTTTGGAGATGGGAGCTATACTGAAGAAAAAAATCCTTTGTATCACTATAAAGATACCGGAAAGTTCAGTGTAAGGCTTACTGTTTCAGACAATGGATGTGCAAGTTCTTTATCAAAAACATATTATATGCACGTAACCGGTCCTGTTGCCGGCTTTACCAAGGTCATCAACTGTACTGATAAAAAATTGGTTAATTATACAGATACATCAATAGGAGAAACATCCAGGTTTTGGGATTTGGGAGATGGGTTTACCACTACCAATAAAAATGTCATTCACACGTATGCATCGCCTGGAATTTATTATGTAAAATTAATAGTCACCGGAGCCACCTGTAATGATACTGCCTATGATACCGTTCGCGCCGATATTGGAAACCCTCAGGTTCAAATTACCCCGGTAAAGAGTTTCTATTGCAAAACTGATATTTTATCATTTTCTGTAACAGATTATGATAGTATTTCGGTAAAATCTTTTGCCTGGAATTTTGGAGACAGCATAACAGGCTTTAATAATAATTACAACACAGTTATTTATCATTACAAATTAACCGGAAATTTTAAACCCGAAGTTTACTTACAGGATAATGATTTGTGTATTGATACTGTTCAGGCAACTACTCCTGTAATGATAAAAGGGCCCACTGCAGCATTTGATAGCTTGGCTACAGGATGCACAGCAACAAATCTTCATTTTTCGTATAAAACAACTCCCTTCCCTAATGTGCCGGTGACACAGGCTTTATGGAGCTTTGGCGACGGGCTTACTTCAAATACAATAGGATCGGTTGATTATTCCTATGCATTTCCCGGTAAATATAAAATTTATCTTAAGGTTACAGATGCAGATGGTTGTACTGATTCCGTAATTCATTATACAAACGTTTCAGTTTCACCCGTGATAAAAGCCGGGAATGATACTTTGCTGTGCGCAGGCAGCAGCTTTGCACTACATGTAAGCGGCGCTCAAACCTACACCTGGCAAAGTAATCCTGATTTAAGTTGTACAAATTGTGCTAATCCTGTTGCAACACCGGCAAAAACTACTTCGTATTATGTTACAGGCACTACTAGTGGGTGCACTGATGCCGATACTGTGAATGTAAAAGTTCAACAAGAAGAACTCCTGGTAGTGCAACCCAGCACTTATTCTATGTGTATCGGCGATTCTGTTATGCTTAATGCCTCCGGCACCCATAGTTATCTATGGTCTCCTTCCAACACATTAACCAAAAGCAATATCAGTAACCCTGTTGCGTTTCCGGCTTCAACCACAAACTATACAGTTGTTGGTGAAGATAGTAACCATTGTTTTAAAAATTCCGCTGTTGTTGAAGTAGCCGTGAATGACAAGCCAACAGTAAATATTATTGACAGTGCGGTTCAGTTGCTGGTGGGATCAAATTTTACTATACTTACTTCGCTGAGCAACGATGCCGGAATGCTTCAGTGGTTACCCCAAACAGACCTATCCTGTTATAATTGCGCTGAGCCTGTGGCAACAGTTAATAAAACCACTACATATATTTTAACTGCTACTACTGCTTATGGCTGTATTAACAGTGATGCAATCACTATTACTGCAATTTGCAACGGGCAGTCTTTTTATTTACCCAATACATTTTCGCCGAATAATGATGGAATGAATGACTATTTCTATCCCAGGTCATCTTCAGCTTTCACCATAAAATCGCTGGCAATTTTTAACCGGTGGGGACAGTTGGTTTTTGAGAATCAGAATTTTGCTTCGAATAATTCCAGTGCAGGTTGGAATGGAAAATTCAACAATAAAGACCAGGCTGCTGATGTTTACATTTATGTAATGCAGATTCAATGCGCTGATGGAGAAACAGCCACCAAAAAAGGAAATATAACACTGTTGCGCTAAGCTTTTCCGGGATATTGTTCCAATGCTTTTTCAAGACAATCCATTGCTGCATTTATAGAATCAAGATTTAAAACATATGCAAGCCTTACTTCATTTTTACCAAAGTCTTTCGATCCATAAAAACCGGTTGCAGGTGCAAGCATTACGGTTTGTTTGTTGTAGCTGAATTCTTCCAAAAGCCACTGGCAAAATTTATCAGAATCATCAATCGGCAATTTTGCCATCGCATAAAATGCGCCACCGGGTTTGGGGCAATAAACGCCTTTCATGGCGTTCAATCTTTTTACTATTAAATCTCTTCTTGCTTTATATTCTGCTTTGGTTACATCAAAATAATTATCGGGCAAATCAATGGCAGCTTCACCCGCAATTTGACCAAAACCTGGCGGACTTAACCTTGCCTGTGCAAACTTTATTACAGTATTATATAATTCTTTATTGCGCGTAATAAAGGCGCCAATTCTTGCGCCGCAACAACTATAGCGTTTGCTTATAGTATCCATCAACACAACATTATCATCACAGCCCTGCAATTGCATAGCACTGAAATGCTTTTCTTCATAACAAAACTCGCGGTAAGCTTCATCAGCAAACAGATACAAATTATATTTTAAGGCAAGTTCTTTCAATACTTCCATTTCTTCTTTACTATATAAATAGCCTGTTGGATTATTCGGATTACAAACAACAATTGCTTTTGTTCTGTCAGTAATTGATTTCTCAAAATCTTCTATTGGCGGCAGCGCAAAACCATTCTCAATATGGGAAGTTATCGGCACTACATTCACGCCTGCCGAAACAGCAAAGCCATTATAGTTTGCATAATAAGGTTCAGGAATTATCACTTCATCGCCATCATCCATGCAAGCCATAAAACCAAACAATATTGCTTCGCTTCCACCAGTTGTAATTATTATTTGATTATAATTTATGCTGATATTATTCTTCTCATAATAATGCACCAGTTTGCGGCGATAGCTTTCATTACCCGCGCTGTGACTGTATTCGAGTATCTTAAAATCTGAATGGCGAACTGCATCTAAAACACGTTTGGGTGTTTCAATATCAGGCTGGCCGATATTAAGATGATATACTTTTATGCCTTTGTGTTTTGCAGCTTCAGCATACGGAACAAGCTTTCGTATGGGCGAAGGCGGCATATGATGCCCACGCTTGCTGATGGTTAGTTGAGACATAAGGCAAACCTAAAAAACAATACTGAAATGATTTGAAATTATTCGCTGAAGCGACCTGATTTTTTCAGAATTCTTATCATGATATAAATAACCAATAAAACAGAAAGTATAACGATTAAAAAAGTGTTACGTAAATGCGCATCATCATGCGTGAGTTGAGGATAGTGAAAGAGTAGTAATAAAATAATTCCACAAAGCCAGATGAAGGTAGTAGTATGCTCTTTAAGTATATATCGTTTCCAGTTAAAATGCATGCTGCTGAAAGTTTTCCCAATGCCTGATAAACGCGGGAACCAACGGTTAACGCTTGTACAATAATTATTAAACTGCTGCCCGAACTTATTGCGCAGAAAATTTTCTTCAGCCAAAACAATTGCCTGGTAAACAAAAAGAAAAAACGGGATCATTATAACAACGTACAATAATGAATTGGATAGAACGCCAACGCCGGCAAGCATTAATATATTTCCAACATACAGCGGATTTCTGCAGTGGGAAAATATGCCCGTAGTAACAAGATCTTCCGCATATACTTTTTTATCTTTTCCGCCGCGAATGATATAAGCAAGTCCGATAGTTGCGCCACGGATTGCCTGGCCAATTACCGTTATAATTAAACCAATGATGATGGGATACAAGTAATAATGTTCACCGGAATTATTTTCTGTGAACAATTGTGGTACGCCGGGAACAAACAATAAAGCATAAAAAATTATGAACAGCCAGTTGCGGTATTTGAAAAAGAAATTACCTATTTGTACCATATTATTTTTTTACTGCGATCAGGCCGGCAAAATTATACCATTTAAAAAAAACTTCTACATGACCAAACCCTGATTCGCGCAACAGCAGGTTATCTTCACTTAGTTTGTAAGGTATCAATACATTTTCCAAGGCTTCGCGCTTTTGCGAAATTTCCATTTCACTGTAATGATGCCGGCGCTTCATGTCGTAATAATACTTTATGAAGTCACGGTTGAAGTTACTTTCTTCTGCTAAAATTTTTTCAATAAGTATTAAAACACCATCTTTTTGCAGGCCATCATAAATTGTTCTTACCAAACGTTCGCGGTAAACAGGCCGCACAAACTGCAGGGTTAAACAGAGTACAACAACTGAAGCATTTTTTATTTCAACGCTTTGGTTCAGGTCAGCATTTACGAGTTGATATTTCCTGGTAAAGCCTGCTTCTTTTAATTTGGCGTCGCACTTTTCAAGCATCTGGTCTGAATCATCCACACCAATAAATTCTATATTGTCCGGCACAAGAGTGTTCATGCCTATCATGGTAGTTCCGGTTGAACAACCAAGATCATATACATACGTGCCTTCTTTTGCATGATCGGCAGTAAGTTCCGCAACCATGCGTTGCATCTCTCCGTAATAAGGCACTGACCTGTTTACCATGTCATCAAAAACATTGGCAACGGTGGCTCCGAATTTAAAATCTGAAGCATTTTTTATCTCTTCTTTAAAAACCTGGTCCTGACTCATATGTATCAGCAATTTTTATCTGGCAACAAAAGTATAGAAATGAATTTTACTCTTTTAAAAACTTATGAAACAATTAAGTTATTTCAATGCTTTTATAAAAAGGCTTTATATGTTTGTTGATAAAAGCTCCCGCTGATTTTCCGGAATCAATTACAGATAAAAATTCTTTCCATAATTTTTCGGGAACATTAATATAATGATAGGTTCTGTTGTTATTAAAAGTTGCTGTAAGCATGTTTTTATCTTCATTATAATCCAGGGCTTTTAATGCGCTTGAATTAAGGCGAACAGCTTTTTTTTGAAGATTTTTTTTCATAGTTACCAGAGATAAACATAAAAAATTATACCGTATTTTAATCCTTTAAATTCGCTGCCAATTTTAGCTGTTGATTAACCATATAATGA
>Ga0206903_10216_pt1 | contig 17310 bp, 16 predicted proteins | sample Alteio_BWOrgHeat_45_FD_152959 | JGI IMG/M metagenome (GOLD analysis project Ga0206903, IMG submission 152959) | Enriched cells from forest soil in Barre Woods Harvard Forest LTER site, Petersham, Massachusetts, United States -... | ecosystem: Environmental > Terrestrial > Soil > Temperate forest >... | reverse complement strand
AAGCCGGTCATCGTTCATCGAACAAGGTGATTCACAAAATCTCTTCCAACGGATTCCAGAACTTTTCTTTAAAATTGACGATCACATCGTCCTTTACAATTACGCCTTCTTTGCGAAGGAGTTTTTCCATCCTCTCCGGTGGTTTAAAATGATGCTTGCCGGAAAGCAGGCCCACACGGTTCACGACGCGATGTGCAGGCACCGTTGGATTTACTTTGTCCGCCCCGTTCATCGCCCAACCGACCATTCGTGCGGAGAGTTTCGTGCCGAGACAGGCGGCGATGGCGCCATAGGATGTGACCCGGCCATAGGGAATCTGGCGCGCCACTTCGTATACGAGTTCAAAAAAGGATTGCTCTTTTTGTCCCGATGGATTTACAGTCCGAAGGCCCTCCACTTTTTTTGTAGATTTGGGCTTTATTTTTTTTGCCGGGATTGCAGTTTTCTTTTTCGGCATGTTAAACGATTTCGGATTTTTCGATTTGTTTTAAAAGATCCTGCAGTTGGCGATCCGGTAAAGGAATTTGTTTTTCAGGTAATGCAAGCCGCATATAAAAAACCTTTCTGCTTTCGGCGATATCCAGTTTCTCATAATGTGTTTTGATGTGAATCTCCTCTGGATTTTCGGTTCGCGCGTAAACATCTTCGGATGCATCCTGGATGTCCAGATCGTAGAGATCCGCGATGAGTTTGGTAAAATAAAATAGCGATGGTGAGTCTGTTTTCAGGTGGATGACGCCGTTCGGTTTTAAGATCGTCTGGTAGAGACGCAGGAAGCGCGGATGGGTAAGTCTTTTTTTGGCCCGCGAAGTACGCAGTTGCGGATCAGGAAATGTGATCCAGATTTCGCTCACTTCATCCGGAAGAAAATAGGAATCAATTTTATCAATCTGTGTGCGCAGGAACGCTGCATTGTGAAGACCGTCTTTCAGAGATTCCAGTGCGCCGTGATAGATCCGGTTTCCTTTGAGATCGACACCGATAAAATTTCTATTGGGATAGAGCCTGGAGAGGCCGACCGTATATTCTCCTTTCCCGCAGGCCAGTTCCAGGGTGATCGGATTTTCGTTCTTAAAGAAATCCTTCCACTTTCCCGGCATGCCTTCGGGGTATTGCAGAACGTTGGCAAAGGATTGTATCGCTTCGAAGCGGATGAGTTTTTTGTGGCCCATGGCCCGGCAAAAATAAGGCTAAAGAGATTTAGTTTTCGGATGCTCCCGATGAGAACGGACTGCTGATTAGTTTTCAGAAGCTTCCGGTGAGAACCGGCTGCCAATGGGCATGCTTCCACCCAGCGGCATGTTTCCACCCAGCGGCATGTTTCTACTCAATGGTATACTACCACCATGGAGATGACCCTGCATGGCTCCGGGGTGCTTGTTTTCTGAATGATTACCCAAATAACTGGCCGGTCCGGTTTGAAGATCGCTGGATTTGAGTACGGACATGATCAGATTTCTGTCAACCAGTCCTTCGATTAATAACATCGCAGCAAAAAGTCCGGAGAGATTCTGAGACATGGAAGTCATCGCACCGGTCAGCTCAATGGCTGTAGAAAAAGAAAAGCGGGCAAATGTTCCCTGGGATGCGATTTCCCAATATTTATATGAAACGCCGATCAGCAGAGTGGCCGTAATTAAAATAATATAGGATTGTGCTTTTGAAACGCGCAGTTTGATAGTGCAAAACAAATAGGAGCAGAGCGCGAGTAAAAAGCTCATTCCAAAATGGGCAGAGAAATGGACGAGCTTGGTATGATCGGAAAGTGAATCCGGCAGAATCACTCCAAAACAAAAAACTCCGGTTGCGAGCAGGAATAGGTTCAGTTTGTCTTTAACGCTGTATACATTCTTCATTTCACTTGTTCTCCTGACTGCCCAAAACGAAATCCATGCCAAAGAATGTTCTTTTAAAGAACATTAACTTTGATCAGGCTAAACGGCTTGATGGAAGTCAAGAATGGTTATCCGGTTTATTAAAAAACAGGACCTGTTCACCGAATCATATGAACTTAAGTCGTAATAGATTTTTTCTTCTTGTATTTGCGATCATTTTATTGCCGCTTCCGGTTTATAAACTGATCTGGCTTGCAGGAACGAGGGAAACCACCGGCACTATGTATTTTGTGGGTCATGGAAATCTGGGGTCAGTGCTGGGGATTTCCACCTACCCGGTCATCTGGTTCAAATCCGGGAAGGACACGATATTCTTTAATGGAAATGTTAATATTCCTCTAAAGGTCGATGAGAAGGTATCTGTACGATATCGCAGAGCAGATCCTGCTGATGCCAAGATCAATAATTTTTCCTGTATCTGGGGAGACACGCTGGCATATAGTCTGGCACCCATTCTGTTTTTCCTGGTGATCTTTTTTCACCCGGATCTCGTACCGAGGAAAGTTCGTGTAGCGTTGGGCGGAAAGCCGCTGATAAAATATATTGAATAATCTCAAATGAAATAGTAAATGAATAAGTCGACAGTTGCTGAAATCAGGCAGCGTTTTGATAACGATGTGGAACGTTTTTCGAATCTGGATACGGGCCAGGTTTCAACCATTGATGCTAAAATTTCACTGGAGCTGACTACGGAAGCGGCGAAGAGAATGGTGCAGCACGCTGAAAATGTGTTGGATATCGGATGCGGTGCGGGCAACTATACGCTCATGATGCTTTCGAAAATAGAAAACATGAATTGCACGCTGGTTGATCTGAGTATGCCCATGCTCGAAAAAGCTTTTGAGCGGGTGTCGGGCGAAACAAGTGGAACGGTGGCCATCATTCAGGGGGATATACGTGAAGTTGTTTTGGAAGAAAATCGATTCGATATAATTCTCGCCGGAGCGGTTCTTCATCATCTGCGAGATGAGGCCGACTGGGAAAGAGTATTCCGAAAATTATTCAGCCTGCTTAAAACCGGCGGATGTTTGATGGTCTCTGATTTTATTTCGCAGGAAACGAGTGTGATCCATGAATACATCCGCGAAAAATATGGGGATTACCTGGAAGCCCATGGTGGAAAGGAATACAGGGAGAGAGTATTAGATTATGTTGAAAAAGAAGACTCACCGCGGTCACTGAATTTTCAAATGGATCTGATGAAGAAGGTTGGTTTCCACAATATCGAAATCCTGCACAAGAACCTCTGCTTCGCGGCGTTTGGGGGAATGAAGTAAGATCTTATAAAAAGATCATGGCACCCTTTGTCATACTGGCAGATGCAGAATATTTGTCGAGGTTCTCGATACCTTCACCGAGTGCCTGAATTAATTCCTTAGGGTACGCCACTTCATTTGGTTCATCCGATTGAACCCAGATTGTTTTTTTTGAAGGTTGCGGAGGACTGGCAGGCAGGATCGTAATCCACTGATCATGTCCGATACTTACTTCATATCTCAGCTGATCCTGATCAGAAATCATCACAGCCACTGCCCGGTTTATATAGTCCCGGAATCTAAATGTAAAATGTATCATTTTTCAAAACTAAGGAACTGCCATAGTGTAGAAGAGGTGGTTTATCCCGTTTTTTTGGCGGGGGGATTACCCGGGGAGACAGATTGAGTGGCGGGCTAGGATTTGTTTTTTTATTTTCTCTTTTTTGCTTTACCTGGTATGCAAACATGACGATGCCTAAGATGATATAACAAGTGAGGATTACCTGCGGTGATCCGTTGGGGGAAGACAAGCAATTCAATCAATGCAGGCGCTTCGCGCCTTCCATTTTTAATTCCCGTTCGCTTAAGAAAGCAAGCTTTCCACGCTTCCGGAAATTAAAAATGCCCTCGTTTAAAACGAGGGCATTGATTTCATTGCTGTAGAGGGAGGATTCGAACCTCCACGGGGCAGTTAGCCAAGGCACAATGTTAGTGGTGGTCAACCCCAGTCGGCCACGCTTTGCAGCGAGACCGGCATTATGCGATGTTTATCCTGTGATCCCCACCCCCGAGACAAGAGGGCATGTCTGCCAAATTTCATCACTCCACAGTATTGTCGAGGTTTTTCAACCGTTGACTATGCAATATTAAGGCAAATAGGCCAATCTATTGCATATTCACTAACAAATATTTTGAAATATTTGATAATATTTAAATAATTACTATATTTATTAAATATTATTAAAACAAACACTCAAAATGAGCGGTAAATTTAACTTAGATAAGCTGGATTTGCAAATAATTCATGAAATGATGGAGAATGCTGAGATTTCATATGCTGATCTCGGTAAAAAGTTATTTGTGTCCGGTGGTACCATCCACGTGCGCATTAAAAAGCTTCAGGAGTTTGGAATCGTAAAAGGAACCAAGCTGAATGTGAATCTAAAGCACCTGGGCTTCGACGTGATTGCCTTTATCGGAATTTACCTGGAGAAAAGTTCACTCTACGACTCCGTGGCAAAAGATCTTCGCAAGATTCCTGAAATCGTGCGCCTGAATTATACAACCGGCAACTACAGCATGTTTGCAGAAATCGTTTGCAAGGATATCAACCAGCTGCGCTTTGTACTGCACGACGAACTGCAAAAAATAAAAGGCATCGAAAGAACCGAAACATTTATTTCGCTGGATGAAAGTTTTAACCGCAATGTGCCTGTTTATAAAGAACCGGTTTAGTGGGCTTTTTCGATGACGGATGATCCCGCATGTGCGGGAACCGATGACCGTACTCATACACCTATAAAATTATACTCCCATACTCCCATACTCCCATACTCCCATACTCCCATACTCCCATACTCCAAAAGCTACTCCGCCCTCAACGTCTTCACCGGATTCGTAAAAGCGGCCTTCAGCGCCTGCCAGCTCACGGTGAACAGCGTGATCATAATTGCACCCAGGCCCGCGATCACAAAGACCCACCAGGAGATCGGCGCGCGGTAACTATAATGCATCAGCCATTTGTTTAATACAAGCCATGCAACCGGTGCACTGATCAGACAGGCAATCAGCACCAGCCCGACAAAATCGCCCAACAGGAGGCTCCAAAGATTAATTACTGTAGCGCCCAATACTTTTCTCAGCCCGATTTCCCTGCTTCTTTGTTCGGCGACAAATGCCGACAGTCCGAATAATCCGAGACATGAAATAAATACGGCAAGCGATGTGAAGATCGCCGACAATTTACCAATCCGCTCCTCAGATGTGAATTTTGTCGCATATTCATCATCTACAAATTTGTATTCAAATGGCTGATCCGGATTGAATCTTTTTACAATGGGTTCTATCTTACTCAGCGCGTCCTGCGCAGGGAGATCGCGCCTGATCCGGATGATAGCAGTATTTCCTCCTTCATTGGACAATGTATAGATCACCGGCCGCGTATCATCATAAGGAGACTCAATGACCATATTATTCACAACCCCGATCACCCGGTACGACTGATCCCACCAGGTAACCGTCTTTCCGACGGGATCTTTCAAACCCATAAACTTCACCGCAGCCTCATTTAAAATCAGCGCCGAAGAATCGGTGAGAAAATCCCGTGAGAAATCACGTCCCTCTTTTATTTTCCAGTGGATGGTCTTGCCATAATCATGCGCCGTGCTGACCACTCCGAAATCGGTGGACAGGTTCGGATCTTTTCCCGGCCACGAAAATCCACTGGTGCTGTTCCAGATACCGGTTGTTGGACTGCCTGCCTCCGTGATGGATTCAATGCTTCCGGACCTGATCAATTCTTCTCTGAGTGCACTGAAATGATCGTGCAGCGCACGGGTCATCATTGGAATGTTCACTAACCCGTTTCTCGAATAACCAACCGGCCGGTTTTTTGCAAACTGAATTTGCCGGTACACGATCATTGTCCCGATGATCAGGATCACCGAAACGGTAAACTGCAATACCACTAATACTTTGCGGGGAACTGCGGCAAACCGTCCGGTTTTAAAACTTCCTTTCAATACTTTAATAGGTATGAAGGAAGAAAGATATAAGGAGGGGTAACTTCCGGCGATCAATCCGGTGAATAAAATAAAACCGGCTCCCATCATCCAGAAATAAGGATTGGACCAGGGAATATGCATTTCTTTATTAGCAATCACATTGAATACCGGAATACTAAACTGTACGAGAATGATGGATAATATAAAAGCAATGAATACCGTCAGAAGTGATTCGCTGAAGAATTGTAAAATCAGCTGAAGCCTGAGCGATCCCAGCGTTTTGCGAATACCCACTTCCTTTGCCCGGTTCTCACTTTTCGCCGTGCTCAGATTCATAAAGTTGATACAGGCCAGCAGGAGTACAAAAGCTCCAATGATGCAAAACAGGCGGACATATATAATGGCGCCGCCGGTATTCACCCCGTTTTTGTATTCGGAATACAAATGCCACTCTTTCATGGGCTGAAGTAAAAGCGCGGGTTTCTTCTTTGCCAGCTGAGCATTCACCCTTTTTAATTTTGCATCCCTGATCCTGGCAGAAACACTATTGATATCGGCATGATCATTCAACAGTACATACAGGGTAAAGGCATTGGGTCTCCAGGGATCTGTCATGGTTTTTAACCAATCCGACTTATTATAAAGCAGATCCCAGGTTGACATGAAGCTCAGGTCAGCAAAGGAGGAATTCTTAGGGAAATCTTCAAAGACACCGGTAACTTTTACGGTAAACTGATTGTCGATCTTCATCAGTTTGTTCAGGGGATTATCTGTTCCAAAATAGGCCTTGGCAGCAGATTCGGAAATCAACAGGGAAGAAGGATCTTCCAGGCTCCGGCTACCCCGCAACATATTCAGGGAAAACATTTCCGGCGCACCCTTTTCAAAAAAGCTTCCCCGCTTGTTGAGTTTCTTATCATCATAGGCAAGTATATGATCGCCCGGCGACGCTTCGAGCACGACCTGTTTAAAATCACTGCCATAATTTTTGCGCAGTTCTTCAGCCAGCGGATAGGGTATCTGGCGCCAGGTTTGTACTTCACCGTTATTTGTAACATTCTGAATAACCTTGGCGATATGATCGTAGTTTTTGAAATTACTGTCGAAGGAAATTTCATCATTCATCCACAATCCGATCAGAATAGCGACTGCCATGCCTACTGCGAGTCCTCCGATATTAATCAGTGAAGTCGCTTTGTTTTTAATCAGATTCCGCCAGGCGATGCGGAGGTGGTTTTTGATCATAGCTTTTATTGTTAACGGTTAACGGTTGGCGGTTAGCGGTTAGCGGTTGGCGGTTGTATTCGGCTCAATCTGAACACTGACATTTGGCAGCCAAGAAAGTGCCATAAGATCGGGACTTGTAAATCAGATTGTTATATCAGGATAGTTTACTGTAACTGTACGTTTTCGATACTGGGCTGATCGCGTCCGGTCAACCGCCAACCGCCAACCGCCAACTAATCACACCTTCACATTCAAAGCATCCCTCAACCCATTCCCCAGCAAATTAAATGCGAGGACCAGCAGCATGATGGCGATGCCGGGAGCGAGGGCCAGCATGGGGTTATGGGTTATGATGAAATTATAATTCTCCTTGATCATCAATCCCCAGCTGGGTTGTGGCGGCTGCACGCCGATACCGAGAAAACTCAGTCCGGCTTCGATCACGATCGCGGAGGCGAAATTCGAAGCGGCTACCACCATCACCGGTCCGAGGATATTCGGCAGGATATGTCGCAGAATGATCCGACTGTCATTAAAACCCAGGGCCCGTGCCGCTTCCACATATTCCAGTTGTTTTACGGCGAGTACCTGTCCGCGAACGATGCGTGCGACATTGATCCACATCGTGAGACCGATCGCGATAAATACCTGCCAGAAGCCCTTGCCCAAAAGCAGGGTCAGTGAGAATACCAGCAGGAGCGTCGGAATACTCCAGATCACATTGAGCAGCCACATGATGCCCTGGTCGATCCGGCCGCCATAATAACCTGCCATGGCGCCCAGGAATATTCCGATGCTGAGTGACAGGATAACGGTGATGAGACCGACCGCCAGACTGACCCTTACGCCGATGATGAGCCGGCTGAGAATATCGCGTCCGTAGCGGTCGGTGCCCAGCCAGAATGTTTTAGTACGGATCCGCAAATCCGGATTGGAGATCTGGCCCGACTCATGTTTCCCTATTCTAAGAGTTGGCGGCAAATTAAAATATGATTGTCTTTCGGTGATGCCCTCATCAATAAACTTCTGAACCACCAGGCTGTCGCCCTGCTGCTTCCAGGAACTGATGGGCAGCCAGTCATAACGGTCATCCGCACCTGAAAAAAGGCGCCCGATGAATGAGGTCTGCGGAACATTCTGTATTTTTTTAATCAGGAGAAAGCTTTGCCGGTAGCCTGGTTTTTGTCCGCCGATCTCCAGTACCATCCGGTTCGCATAAGGACTGTGGTCGGGGGCGAGCAGGTAGGAAAAAACAGCCATCAGCAGGGCGAGCACGATAACGATCATGCCGAAAACAGCGCCGCGGTTCTTTTTTAACCGACGCCAGACATCTGTCTGTATGGAACTGTATTCGTTCAATGGATTATTTCACTTTTCGGTTTTTCCATTCGTATTTGCCAAAACTACCGAAACTGCCTGCAATCACCGTATAGGCAATATGAAAGGGCTGACAGACCGGGAAATATTTCATCAGGGATTGTTGCTGAAAGAAACTCGACACTTTGGAAACGAAAAAATATTCTGAGATGGTTTTAAATGCCAGCAGGAGCAGGAACCATCGCCAGTGACCGTAAAAAAAACAACTGATAAATAAAAGGAGTAAAAAACTGTTCACCAGGAACACGCCTGCCAGGGTAATGAAAGTAGCCGGGTGTTTATAGTGCGCCATTTTGCTGGCCCAGCGAATACGCTGGTTAAAAAACGCCTTCATATTTTCAGCCGGAGCCGTGCACACGATGGCGCGCGCGTCTTTGAGGTATCCTGATTTTCCGGGAAAAGACGCCTGGATTTTTTTCATCAGCAGCATATCATCCCCGGAAGCAATATGATCTATACCGGTAAATCCGCCGACGGCATCATAGGCTCTGCGCGTATACGCCAGGTTGGCGCCGTTGCACATGGGGTAGAGATTCTTATAAACGGCCGCACCGGTAATTCCCTGCAGGGAAATAAAATCGAGCGCCTGGAAAACAGAAAGCGCTGATTTGTTGACGTTAATTTTCACGGGTGCTGCAATGAATTGAAAGTCGTCTTTCTGATAGGCCGACACCAGGGTGCTGATCCAATCGGGTCCCATAACGCAGTCGGCGTCAGTACAGATAATTAATTCACCGGTTGAAAATTTTATGCCTGTTTCAATGGCTTTCTTCTTGTATGAATTCAGACTGTCCGGTGTATAATCTGAAAGGTTGAGCAGTTTGCATTGATTGCCATATTCCAGCACCCGGGCGGCCGTTTGATCTGTTGAAAAATCGTTCACGACAATGATTTCGGTTAAGGCCCGCGGGTAGTACTGGTTGAATAAGGCCTGCAGGCAATGCCCGATATTCAGCGCTTCATTGCGGGCCGGAATGATCACCGAAACCCGGGTTTGATATTCATCCGGGTTCCCGGTTGACCCTGAGTCGTGGGGGGATTGAATTTGATCCCAGACCCGGTGATAATAATATATTAAAAGGGCATAGCCCAGCAGTAAAATACCCGTAAAAGCGATGAGAAAATGGACCACGAATCAGGATTCAGACGGAAATATACGCTTCAGGCCCCAGCTTTCGGACAGGTTAAAAAGCCTTCAAAAATTTGATTTATCCGGGGAAATGAGTAGATTTATATAGTTGTTTAACTAACTATATGCCAAACAACCAATTTAAAAAGGGAGAATTATACAGTTTTGTAACGGGCAAGGCGTCGATTGCCATCGCCCGCCGCCTGCAAAAGAAGTTTAACAGCGCCAGTCTTCCGATCACCATCGAACAATGGAGCGTACTTTATCATTTGTGGAAGCAGGACGGTCAGAGTCAGCAGGAATTGTGCAATGCCACTTTTCGCGACAAGCCCAGCATCACCCGTCTGGTAGATAATCTCGAAAAACTGCAACTGGTAAAACGCGTTGCCTCGGCCGACGACCGCCGGATCAACCGGATCTGCCTGACAAAAACCGGTCTCCGGTTACAAGAGCAATCCATGACCATTGCCGAAGACACCCTCAACGAAGCGCTCAACGGAGTGCCGGCGGAACAGATAGATATCTGCAAGGGCGTGTTACAACTGGTTTACGATAATTTGAAATAACAGCATAAAACGAATATCATGAGCACAGCAGTCGAAAAACAAACAGACATCAACGGAGGAGAATGGCTGATCCGTGAATCCGATGCAGGCGGTTGTTTTATCCCGGAAGATTTCCAGGAAGAACAGCAGATGGTAAAAGATATGTGTGCCTCCTACCTGGATGCTGAAGTGCTGCCCCTGGTGGATCGCATCGATAAACTGGAACCGGGGCTGATGCAATCCCTTTTGGCTAAGGCCGGAGAGCAGGGCTTGCTGGGCAGTTCCATTCCGGAAAGTCTTGGCGGGCTTGGCAAGGATTTTATCACGTCGACCATCGTAAATGAAGGGCTGGGTGGCGGATTTTCTTTCTCAGTTGCCCTCGCCGCACATACCGGCATCGGTACATTGCCGATTTTATATTTCGGTACCGAAGCGCAAAAAGCAAAATATATTCCGAAGCTGGCCAGCGGAGAATGGAAAGGGGCGTATGGATTAACAGAACCCAACAGCGGCAGCGATGCCCTGAGTGCAAAAACAACCGCCACGCTGAGCAAGGATGGGAAATTTTATTTACTCAACGGACAGAAATGCTGGATCACCAATGGCGGTTTCGCCGATGTATATACGGTATTCGCCAAAGTGGATGGCGACAAATTTACCGCCTTTATTCTGGAAAGGGATTTCGAAGGATTTACACGGGGACCGGAAGAGCATAAGATGGGCATCAAGGGATCCTCCACCGTACAACTCTATTTTCAGGATTGTAAAGTGCCCGTGGAAAATGTATTGGGTGAAATTGGCAAGGGTCATATCATCGCCTTCAACATTCTGAATATCGGCCGCCTGAAACTTTGCGCAGCAGCCCTGGGTGGCGGCAAACGCGTGGCAGGCATTGCGATCGAATACGCCAAAACACGCGAACAGTTTAAAACTCCCATCGCGAATTTCGGAGCGATAAAAAATAAGATTGCTGAAATGGCGATCTATATCTGGGCAACAGAAACTGCGCTTTACCGTGTGGCAAAATGGATTGAAGACAAAGAGCAGGACCTGCTCGCCGAAGGCAAGCCCTTCAACGAAGCGGTTCTCGCCGCCGCAGAAGAATATGCGATCGAATGCGCCATGCTCAAAGTATTTGGAAGTGAGATGATGGGTTTTGTTGCAGATGAAGCCGTACAGATTCATGGCGGAAACGGATTCAGCGATGAATACCTGGTTTCCCGCGCCTATCGCGACACCCGTATCAACCGCATTTATGAAGGAACCAATGAAATCAACCGGCTGCTGACAGTAGACATGGTTTTGAAAAGAGCCATGAAGGGCCGGCTCGATATTTTATCTCATGCAAAAAATGTGGCGAAGGAACTGGTGAGCATTCCGGATTTTGGATCGGGCGACGATACTCCCTTTGCAGCCGAACGAAAGCTCATCACACAATTTAAGAAAGCCATCCTGCTCACTGCCGGTGCGGCCGTTCAGAAGCTGATGATGAACCTGGAATCAGAACAGGAAATACTCATGCATATCGCCGATATGGCCATGATCACTTTCCATGCTGAATCTGCGTTGTTGCGTGTGATGAAACTCAGCGCCACTAAAAAAGAAGATGAACTTTCCTTCGAATTGGATATTCTTCATACTTATCTCTACGACTCCGCCGACAAAATCGACAAGCACGGCAAAGACGCGATCAACGCATTCGCCGATGGCGATGAACAGCGAATGCTCCTGCTTGGATTGAAGCGGTTCAGCAAAGCAAATCCCTTCAACAGCAAAGCGGCGAAGAGAAGGATTGCGGATAGGCTGATTGCGTTGGGGAAATATCCCCTGTAGAAAGTATGGGAGTGTGGGAGTATGGGAGAATGGGAGTGTGGTAGTGTGGTAGTGTGGTAGTGTGATCAACGATCAACGTCATCTGCTAACCGCTAACCGCTAACCGCCAGCCGCCAACCGCTAACCGCCAACCGCCAACTAAATGAGTATATTTGAAACAAAAACAAAATGGCTGAAGAAATAAAAGGCATTTTCATTCATCACGTCTACTTCTGGCTGGCCGAACCGGCCAATAAAGAACATAAGAAATTACTGATCGAAGGACTGCAGAAACTTTCTGCCGTTAAGACCATTCTCCGGTACAGCATCGGTGTGCCGGCAAATACTTCCCGCGACGTGATTGATTCTTCCTATTCCATCTCCTGGATTTTGATTTTCAATAATGCAGCCGACCAGGATAGTTACCAGACCGATCCCATTCATTTGCGTTTTGTGGACGAATGCAAACACTTGTGGAAGAAAGTGCAGGTTTATGATACTGTTGATGCGTAGGCAAGTATAGGAGTATGGGAGTATGGGAGTATGGGAGTGCATTGCCCGCCGAAGTGAAACGCAGACGGGTGGCGATACGCCCTGAGCGTTCAGCGTTATGCGTTCAGTGTTACGCGTTCAGCGTTATGCTTTAAGCCTTGAAGCCGCGGCTTCGTCGGTGAAAAAATGCAATTCTCCCTGCGTGGGAGAGATCACCTGAGAGGGATAGAGATCCGGGTTTTTTTCTCCTTCCAGCACTTCGTACAGAGCATTCGCCTTTTCTTTCCCGCTGATCATAAAAACTATATGATCCGAGTGATTCACGATATTCTTAGTAAGCGTGATGCGATACATATCCTGTGCCTTCAGATAAAAACCGGTTGCCCAGCTTTTCTCTTCATGAATAACGGCGGTGCCCGGAAACAGGGAAAGCGTATGTCCGTCGTCACCCATTCCCAGCAGTATCAGGTCGAAGGTTTGAAAGGGCAAAACATCCGTTCCGAAAAATTCATTAAGAATTTCTTCATAAGCCGCCGCCGCTTTTTCGGGAGTGAGGCTGGTATCCATGATATGGATCTGCTCTTTCGGAACAGCCACTTTATCCAGCAGCGTATCAAATGCCATGCGGGCATTATTTCTTTCGTCTTCAAATGGAACGGCGCGTTCATCGCCCCAGAATACATGAATTTTATTCCATTCGATGCGTTCTTTATAAGGGGAAGAGGCCAGGAGCAGATGCAGTTTCTTCGGCGTATTGCCTCCCGACAGCACGAGCGAAAACCGTTCTTTATGCCGAAGCGTTTCTTCGATCAGGCTGGTGATCCATTCCGCCAGACCGCGGCATAAGTGATCGGAGTCTTTGAATACTTCCAGATTCATTGTTTCTATTTTATGAATCGATGACCGATGACCGATGACCGATGACTGATGGCGGTTGGCGGTTGGCGGTTGGCAGCTGGCAGTTGACCGATGACCGATTATCATTGACCATTCCATTTCTACATTCCTACATCTCCACAATCACACAATTACACAATTAGCACTTTATGAAACAACTCACATCACAATCCATTGGTGTCCATCCTTGGCAATAAGTGCTTCGGCATCTTCCGGCCCCCAGGAGCCGGGCGCATAGTTCGGAAAGGTAGACGGAGCGCGGTTCTGCCAGGCCTCGAGAATCGGCATGATGATTTTCCAGGCTGCTTCCACCTGATCCTTGCGCATGAATAGCGTGGCATTTCCTTCCATCACGTCAAGCAACAGGGTTTCATATGCCTCGGGTTCATTGCCATCGTATTCATCCTTATAGCTGAACTTCATGTCGACCGGATTGAGGGTCATGAACTGGCCCGGACGTTTGGACTGAAAACGCAAACGGATATCCATGTCGGGTGCAATGCTGATCGTGAGCCGGTTGGGTCGCCAGGTTTCTGCCGCTTCCGGAGGGAAAGCAAAGTTCGGAGCCGGACGAAACTGGATATTGATGACGGTTGTTTTTTCGTGCAGTCTTTTGCCTGTGCGGATATAAAATGGTACATCCTGCCAGCGCCAGTTGTCAATATAAAATTTGACGGCGGCAAAGGTATCGGTGGTGGATTTCGGATCTACATTTTTTTCATCGCGGTAGGCGGGTACTTTTTCTCCTTCCATCCAGCCGGCCTGGAATTGTCCGCGCACTGCAAATTTCGCAACGTCTTCACGCGGAATCTTTCGGATGGCATTGAGCACATCCACTTTTTTATTCCGGATCTCGTCGGCATCGAATGAAACCGGCGCTTCCATGGCTACCATGCAGATGAGTTGCAGGATATGGTTCTGCACCATATCGCGCAGGGTGCCCGCGCCTTCATAATAAGCTCCTCTTCCTTCGGAGCCGACGGTTTCTGCCGCGGTGATCTGAACATGATCAATATAATTCCGGTTCCAGAGTGGTTCGAATAAAGCATTGGCAAAACGCAGGGCCAGGATATTCTGAACCGTTTCTTTTCCGAGATAGTGATCGATGCGGTAGATCTGCTTTTCATCGAACATGCTCATGAGCAGTTCATTCAGTTCGTGCGCACTTTCGAGATCATGACCGAAGGGTTTTTCAATGACGATGCGGGTAAAGGCCTTGTCGTTGGAAACATTTTCCTTGCCGAGTTTTCGGGCAATGTCCGGCACCAGCTGTGGGGCCACGGCCATATAGAAGATCATGTTGGGATGCTCTCCGAATTCGGCTTCTTTTTTCTGAATCATCGCCGTGATGCCCGAATAATTTTCGTCTTTTTCAGCATCCATCTTCAGGTAGGAGACATGCTGCGAAAAATCCTGCCATTGTTTATCGGCAATATCTTTTCTTCTGCTGAACTGTTTAATGCCGTCGAGCAGGCGCACGCGATAATCGGCATCGCTGTAGTCGGTTCTTCCGATACCGATGATGCTGAATTTGTCGGGCATCCAGTTATCGATAAACAGATTGAAGAGCGCCGGAGAAAGCTTTCTGAAATTCAAATCGCCGCTGCCTCCGAATATGAAGAGGACGGTGGCGGAAGGTCTTTTATGATTTTCCATACTATTATTAATTGTCAAAAGATCCCCATTCGGTGTGAAATACGCCCGGCATATCTATGCGCTGATATGTGTGTGCACCGAAATAATCTCTTTGTGCCTGGATGAGGTTGGTTGGAAGGAATTCACTTCGATAGGCTTCGAGGTAACAGAGTGAAGTCATGAGTGCCGCCACCGGGTAACCGGTTTGCGTGGCGTGCATGATCACATTTACCATATTATGTTTCTTGCCCTGCACCAGTGTTGCCACCTGTTTGTCGAGCAGGAGGTTGGCAAGTTTTGGGTTCTCGGTGAATGCCTGGTAAAAAATATCCAGCATCGCAGCACGAATTATGCAGCCACCGCGCCAGATGCGCACCACTTCCGGCAGGGGTATATTCATTTTCAGATCTGTGGATGCCTTATATAAAAGCGCCATGCCCTGGGCATAGCAAATGATCATGGAGAAATAGAGGGCGTCCGCCAGTTGGGTAACGAATACTTCTGTCGGGGCCGCAATTTCATGGGTGCCTGATTTATAGAGTGCGGAAGCCTGTACGCGTTCTTCCTTGGCGGCCGACAGGTCGCGCAGGGAAACGGCGATATCAATCACCGGCACCGGTATGCCGAGGTCCATCGAATCCTGGGATGTCCATTTTCCGGTACCCTTGGCGCCGGCCTTATCCAGGATCATGTCCACCAGGCGATTGTTGGTTTTATCATCGGGCTGAAGAAAAATATCGCGGGTGATTTCAACCAGGAACGACTGCAGGTCGCCTTCGTTCCAGCCTTTATAAACTTTATGCAGTTCGTCGTTTGTGAGGCCTTTGCCCATATGGAGGAGCTGGTAGGTTTCGCTGAGCAGCTGCATGATCGCATATTCGATCCCGTTATGAACCATTTTTACGTAGTGGCCGGCGGCGCCATTTCCCAAATGGGCCACACAGGCGCTGCCGTTTACCTTGGCCGCGACAGCTTCCAGAATGGGCCTGACCTTTTCATAGGCTTCCGGATCTCCGCCCGGCATGATGCTCGGACCGGTACGGGCGCCATGTTCGCCGCCTGAAATGCCGATGCCCATAAAATGAAATCCTTTGGCCCGAACCTCTTCTACCCGGCGGATAGTATCCGTATAATGGGAATTGCCGCCATCTATAATAATATCACCCGGGGACACCAGGGGCAGTAGGGAAGCAATTACATTATCGACTGGTTTTCCGGCCGGCACCAGCATCATGATCTTGCGGGGAACGGCGAGTTTCTGCACCATTTCCGCCAGGGTACTGACCCCTTTTACCGTAGTGCCCGGGGTGGCAGAATCCTCCAGCAGTTTGGCTTTCGAGGCATCCAGGTCGAACCCGATGGCCTTAAAGCCATGGTCTGCCATATTGAGCAGCAGGTTTCTGCCCATGGTTCCCAGACCGATCATTCCAAAATCGTATAATGTGTTTTCCATGATTTCTAAAATGGCCATAAAATTAGGCATTTTGAGATATAATGGATTGAAACATGCTGCTCTATATTGCAGTCATTATTATATAAAAATTTCATAGGAAGTTAATGCGTCATTTTAGTTCAATACTTTGGTGATTTAGAAAAAACTGGCTATTTTTATCCCAATCCCCTCCAAGCCGGTCCAATTCCTACGAGATTAACCGCCTTTCCCTATTATCCTTCGCAAAGGTCAGTTTCAACCTGAGTAGCATAACGATTATTGCAACTAGCTAATTTTCTGTACTGCAAATCCAAGTGGTCATATCACTTATTTGAGATCAAACTGAATTTGACATGAAGAGATTTACCCTGAAAGCAATTGTATTTGTGCTTTTTTGTTTAACCGGAGTCCGAACGCAGGCGCAGGATGTGCTCACGCAGCGCAATGACCTGAACCGTACGGGATGGTATCCGAATGAAACCACCCTGACCCAGTCCAACGTAACACCCACCTCGTTTGGACTTTTGTATAAAAAAAGCGTAGACGATCAGATCTATGCACAGCCCCTGTACGCGCAAAACATTATGATCAATGGCGCTCTCCACAACGTGGTATTTGTAGCCACCGTAAATAACTCTGTATACGCTTTTGATGCCGACGATGGCACCCTCGATCCATACTGGCAGGTGAATACAACCATGGCTGGGAAAATGGTTCCCAACGCATCCGACATCCATGCGGCTGGTTGTTCGGGCTATACTGATTTCTCGGGAATTTCAGCTTTCGCCAATCAAAAAGGAAGTTTTGGCATAGTAGGAACACCGGTGATCGATAAATCGAGAAATACAATTTATTTTGTTTCGAGATCAAGGGATCTGGCACTTGCAGAT
>Ga0206903_10238_pt1 | contig 17396 bp, 15 predicted proteins | sample Alteio_BWOrgHeat_45_FD_152959 | JGI IMG/M metagenome (GOLD analysis project Ga0206903, IMG submission 152959) | Enriched cells from forest soil in Barre Woods Harvard Forest LTER site, Petersham, Massachusetts, United States -... | ecosystem: Environmental > Terrestrial > Soil > Temperate forest >... | reverse complement strand
GGAAGAATATTACTGGCACCCGTTAATTTTTTCTGACTAAAGACTTCTCCATTAGCAGTTTTTCGTCCCTCGAATTTGTTCGCATAAAAACTGGCTGTGCCATAATGGATCTTTTCCTTGCTGGTTTCTCTTTTTGATTTTTTTGACTTTTGATGCTTGTCTGTAGAATTAATCCCCCCGGAATTCTGCTGTGCCTTCAGTAATGAAGCCGACATGATAAACATCAGAATGATGCAGGGTTTCTTCATATTGGACAATTAAGCGTTAAACCTAAAAAACGCTTTTATTTGCAAAATATTTTTGAATCAGATTCCTGTCCTCATCATAAATATCTTCATAAAACACGATTTTACCATTTTTTCCTTCACAGGTGTAATAACGGATATAAAGGGGGAGTTTATGAAATCCGCTAAACTGGTGTTTTTCGCCGCGGGCGATATAGGCCCTGATCGTGTCCGAAGGGATTTTCAGTACACCGCTGGCGGTTGTATCATAACGGACAAGAAAATTGGCCAGTTTTTCCCACTCTTTTACCCGTACACAGCCATGACTGATCGCCCGGTACGAATTGCCGAATCTCCAGCGGACATTGGTATCATGGATGTAGACGCTGTATTTGTTCCTGAAATTGAATTTAATGACTCCGAGTGAATTGTCATCTCCTTCCCGCTGCTTCAACTGGTAGGGGAAATGCGTTTTACTGAGCCTCTTCCATTTGATTGTGTGCGGATCGATGACACTATCGTTATCATCCACAACCATGAGATTTTCTTTTGCCAGGAAATTCGAATCCTTCTGGATTTTCGGCAGCATTTCTTTAAAAATGATGCTGAATGGAACGGTCCACTGCGGCATAGTTATAAAATTAGAGATCTCACTCGTAAGAACCGGGGAACGCGTCTGAGGACCGCCGACAATAAGCTTAGAAGAAAACACCGTTGTGTCGTGATCAATGACGCGCATGTTGTAACCTGGCAGATTCACCCATACATAAGATGCCGGAAACGAATCGGGCAATTGTTTATATCGGTCAAGCGTAACCGCTATTCGCTTGAATTTTTCCAGGTCGGTATTATTAAATCGGTCTATCAGGGAATTGGAAGTGTAACCGGTGACTTTGAATTCATATTTCTTCTGCAGACGGATAATGACGGATCTGAATTTAGCCGGGCTCATGGGCGGTACGGTATCAGCCAGAACACCGGTTTCCACCAGTCGTTTTTGAAACAGACGAAAAAAACCGGCGGAATCGAGATAAGGATAATCCAGATATGTATAGGGCATGAATGATGCAGAATCCAGGAAAGAACCAATATAGGCTTTTAGAGAATCATAGCACTTCGATTTTGGCTCGAGGTCATGCAAAACCTGCGACACGTTACCGGTTTGCAGAGCCAGGTTCAAATATGTGGTGTAAAAAGAATTCTGCAATATGGTATCGGAGCGAAGAGTAACGCTGTCATAGGGCAATCTCCCCTGTTTCAGATCCCTGGCCATCTGAAAAAAGGCATCCGTAAGCAACAGGTCTTTACGTGCCCAGAGAGCCGCGTTACGGGCGGCATTCGTATCCAGGGCAAAAGCCCGCTCAATAAATGAAAGCATGTGATAATGATAATCATCCGGGAACAGTCCCCAGAGACGACTGTTTCCGATCAGATTCATGAACGAAGTTCCCTCCGGAGTCGTTTTATCCTGACGCATCCAAACGGGCTGATACTGATTGGCTTCATAGAGACTATCAATCAGGGTGGAAAACCCTATGTTAACAGAATCGTTTAGTTTACCCTTATGGTCCTTCAGGTAATTCAGTGTATGATGAATATCTTCGGCCGTGCTTTCGGATAGTTTTGCGCGATTTACGACGATATCTTTTTCAGGTGCCCGGTCAGCCTTATTTTTGCAATGAATATGTGAAATACCGGTTATCAGAAAGATCAGTAAAAGCGATCTGCATTGTTTCATTTGCGTGGAACCGGTTTTGTATATTTATTCAGAAGACCGCATGTGTTCAGGTTTCAGCCACTGAATTCCTTTAAAGAAACGACTAATTAGATGAATAACAAAATAATGAAGGAAGGTCTAAAACCACTTGTTTTTGCAATCTTTTTTTTATTGTGTATCCGTCCTGCTTTTGCTCAAAATCTTCCCGTGAGCCCCTATGGCCTCAGTTATATTAACAGTGTCCAACTTTACCAGAAGAGCCTTCTAAATCATCCTGAAAAACAGATGTATTCTCTGGCGGGTATTCCGGGTATTATCTTCGATTTACGGTATTCGACCGATAATAATTTCATGCATAAAAATTTGTACCCCAAAAATATTAAAACCACTTACCTCCGGAAACCGGCTTATGTGGCATTGGATAGTGTAAGCAGTGAGTTAGCGCGACAGGGATTGGTATTAGTGATTTTTGACGCTTACCGTCCATATTCAGTAACGATATCACTGTGGAATCAGGTAAAGGATGAACGATATTCGGCGAATCCGGCTAAGGGGAGTGGTCATAACAGGGGCATTTCCGTCGACCTCACGCTGGCAGATGCGAAAACGCATGAATTGCTGCCAATGCCTACCGGATTTGACAACTTTTCTGATTCGGCCTATCAGAATTTTAATGAATTGCCTGCGAAACGGATTGCGAACCGGGAGCTTTTGAGTAAAATCATGGAGAAATATGGTTTCATACCACTTTTCTCAGAATGGTGGCACTATAGCTGGCCGGAGACTGGAAGTTTCGAAGTTTTGGATCTCAGTTTTCAACAATTGTCTGAACTGGAAAAAAACAACCATTGACCGGAAAAGACTTAATCCTGGTCTTTTGATTCGTCAAATTGAACTCAGCAGAAATCTAACTCTTCAATACACGCTGAATCTTTTGTTCGAGCATCATTAAGTCTGCCAGTACAAGTGCCGTGACGGCTTCCAGTATGACCGGGACCCGGAGTGCAATACAAAGATCATGACGACCCTTTACTGAAAATTTTTCCATGGTATCGGTTTCACGGTTAAATGTCTCCTGTTCTTTGGGAGTGGATGAAGTGGGTTTAATGGCTACCCGAAAAATCAATTCATTTCCGTTACTGATTCCTCCTACTACCCCACCTGCGTGATTTGTAATGGTTCTACCGGTTTTATCGGCAATCGCATCGTTGTGTTCTGATCCAAACATCCGTGCGGCTGCAAAACCAGTTCCGAATTCGATGCCCCGAACTGCCGGTATTGAAAATACGGCATGAGAAATTAATGATTCCACACTGTCAAAAAATGGTTCACCCAGCGACGCAGGTACGTTCTGAACACGACATTCTACGATGCCGCCTACCGAATCTTTAGCGTCTATAGCCTTCTGAAGTCCTGCCTCCAGGTCCGTTAGTCCTGCAATTTCCTTTATCTCCGCGTGAATATCCGTTTGTATCCGTTGCAGTAATTTTTTTGCGATTACACCGGCTGCTACCAGTGCAACAGTAAGCCGGCCGCTGAAGTGCCCGCCTCCCCGGTAATCTTCAAAACCGCCGAATTTTTCATGTGCCACAAAATCAGCATGACCTGGGCGCGGCACAGCTCTCAGCTTTTCATAATCGCCGGATCTTGTATTATTATTCTCAAAAAGTATGGTAATCGGTGCTCCTGTAGTCCGGTCATTAAACAGACCGCTTTTAAAAATAGGCAGATCTGATTCCTGCCGCGGAGTGGTGCCTTTTTGTATACCGCCTTTCCTCCTTTCAATATCTTTTTCAAAATCTTCGGCTTTCAAAGAAAGTCCCGCAGGACAACCGTCCAGAATCAGGCCCACGGACACGCCGTGTGATTCTCCAAAAATGGTCATCCTGAATATTCGTCCGAATGAATTCATGTTAAAAAATCTTATCTAAAACATTAACTGAAACACCAAGTTTTATAAGATGCTCAAAAAAAGCAGGGTAAGATTTATTAATAGCTTCTGCTTTTTCAATCTGCACAGGCCCCTCAGCCCTCAAAGCTGCGACTGCTACTGCCATGGCAATCCGATGATCATGTCTGGAATGTACGGTGCAGGACTTTATGGTTTCCGTTCCTTTAATTCCCATAATATCCCCGTTTATCAGAATATCGACCCCCAGTTTGCCAAATTCTTCCTGCAAAGTAGTCCCGCGATCGCTCTCTTTGTGTGCGAGCCTGCTGACGCCTTTTATAAAGCTGGAACCGGTACAAACAGATGCCAGCGCAACCAGGGGTGGAAATAAATCCGGACATTCCGTTGCATCAAAATGAAATGCTTTTAGCCGTACGGGTTTTTGCCCGCCGACCTGTATTTCATTTTTTCCAATAAACAGGGGAACGCCAACATCCTGCAGAGCTTGTAAAATAGCGCGGTCGGCCTGAGTGGAATCAGGGTCCAGACCTCGAATCGTTGCTTGGCCGGCAATGGCAGCAGCTACCAGCAGGAACGCTCCACCACTCCAATCGCCTTCTACCGTATATTCAATTATGCCGGATGGCCTTTCCCATTTGTCGGACGAAAAATAAAAGCTCTGGTAACCCCGGTTTTCGGGAACTTTAAGTTCGAATGCACGCATGACCGATAAGGTCAGATCTATATATGGCCGGCTCTTCAGGTTGCTTACGTCGATCGAAACGTCTTTGGCATCAGAAGCCGAATATGCCATCAGGAGTCCGGTCAGAAATTGCGAACTCAGCGAACCGTCGGTTTGAATATTGGATGGCATCAGGGGCCCTTTTAGCCGGAGTGGGAGTTTACCCATATTGGACTGCGTATCTATGCCGAGTTTCGGAAAAATATCGTCAAAAAAATCCATGGGCCTTCCGAGCAGGCTCCCTTCACCTTCAATAGTCATTGTGTGTGAGCTCATCGCTACCAGTGGTGCAAACATCCGGATACCAAGCCCACTTTCACCGCAATTCACAAAATCGCTAATTGGACGTATTCCCTGACTCCCGATAAGCAGGGAACCGTCCGAAAGATTTTCTACTACTGCTCCAAGGGTACGGATTACCCGGAGAGCAGCCAGGTCGTCGTTGGAGGATCCCGGATTAATTATATGTGCTTTTGCATTTGAAATCAATGCAGCTGCGCAAGCTCTTTGCATGGAACTTTTTGAAGCAGATGCCTGCAGACTACCCTGAATTACGGATGGAGAAATGGTGACGTTCATCTTATTTTATCTGGCACGGGCAATAGAATAAAGAAGTTTTTCAAGCTGGTGCATGGGAATGGGTTTGATCACTGCCCTGCCCAGTTTCTCCAGGAGTACGTAGTTCATAATATCCCTCGTTTTTTTCTTATCCATGCGCATGATCTCAATCACTTTTCCGAAATCAACGGGAATATCTATCGGCAATCCATATTGCTGTAAAAGGTTTGTTACCCGGGCTGTTTCCTTAAAATTCAACATCTCTTCAGAAATCAGGCACGCCGCCTTAATACCGACGGATATTGCGTGACCATGAGGAAGCTGGTAAACATTTTCAACCGCATGCCCAAGCGTATGACCAAAATTTAAAAGTCTGCGTTCAGATCCTTCGAATTCATCTTTCTGCACCACAGCCAACTTGATCATTACATTTTTGCGAATAAGTTCGTTCAGCATTTTCTTGTTCCTGCGATAGCTGTTAACTGTGTTCTTTTCAAGATTACGAAAGAGGGCTGCATCTTTGATAGCGGCGTGTTTTATTACTTCAGCAAACCCGTTTACCCACTCTTCATTAGGAAGTGTTTGTAAAAGGTTTACGTCATAAAATAAGAAGCCTGGCTGACGGATCACACCGATCATATTTTTATAGTGCCCGACGTCAATTCCGTTTTTGCCACCGATGGACGCGTCTACCATTCCGAGAATGGAAGTGGGAACAAACCCAAATGGAATACCCCGCATATATACTGAAGCGACATATCCGGTAATGTCGGTAACCACACCTCCGCCCACCCCTACAAGGGTTGTTGTGCGGTCGGCAGCGAAACCAATGAGCTGATCAATGATCTGCTCTACGGTTGATTGTATTTTATAAGACTCGCCGGCACGGATCTGTATAACCTTTGTGCCCTTAAAATATTTCTTATGATGATCGAAAACATGCTGGTCAGTTATAAATATCGACCTGTCCTTCTCCACAATATTCCCAAACTGTGCAAATGATGCATCAAAATAACAGGTGGTTTTGGAGGCGGAGAATGAAAAAGTCTTTTTCAGCATGTGTTGGAAATTTGTCTAAGAATTCATCACTTTATTCTGGTGATTAATACTTTCCATGTGCACCGCATCGAAATATTTTGTAATAAACTCCTGGCTCAAACCGAGCTTATCTCCTTTCTTAAATGCTCTTTCCAGAATCGCGTTCCAGCGATTCGTCTGAAGGATCGTAATATTATTTTCCTTTTTGTATTGTCCGATTTTTTCAGAGATTTTCATTCTTTCACCGATAATCTGCATTAGCTCATCATCGAGCTGGTTTATTTGTTGCCTTAGTTTTTCAAGTGCTGCGTGATATTCTTCGGACGCAACGTCCTCATTACGCCAGCGAATGGCTGAAATCATCTCACCCAATCTGGCTGGTGTAACCTGTTGTTTGGCATCACTCCAGGCTTTGTCGGGGTCGATATGGCTTTCTATAATCAACCCATCGAAATCCAGGTCAATCGCGGTTTGAGCAACTTCCTGAAGGATATCGCGTCTGCCGCAAATATGGGAGGGGTCATTGATGAACAACATACCCGGATGACGGCGTTTCATTTCAATGGCGAGATGCCACATCGGCGCATTCCGGTATTCAGTATTTCCATATGAGCTGAAACCCCGATGAATGAGACCAATTTGTTTGATACCCGCTTTTGCCACTCGTTCAACTGCACCGATCCACAGTTCAAGGTCAGGATTGATCGGATTTTTTATAAGTACGGGAACATCCACTCCGCGCAGTGCATCAGCAACATCCTGCACACTGAAGGGATTGACTGTGGTACGCGCGCCTATCCATAATATATCCACATCAAAATGAAGCGCGTCTTCAACCTGTTTGGCCGTAGCAACTTCTACTGCAACCGGAATACCCGTGATTTCGCGGGCTTTTTGCAGCCAGGGTAGTCCCTTGGTTCCGATTCCCTCAAAGCTTCCCGGACGTGTCCTGGGTTTCCAAATACCCGCCCTCATAACATCTACCTTGCCTGTTTCCTGTAACTGCATGGCCGTTTTCAATACCTGATCTTCGGTTTCTGCGCTGCACGGACCTGAAATTATCAGGGGGCGTTTGATCCAGACTGCCTGGGTTACTTCTTTCATTGATTTTGTCACTACCATGATTGAAAATTAAAAAGTAAAATATAAAAAAAGCAGATGTTAAAAGGCTAATTAAAAATATCGCTTAATAGTATTTATCATTTAAATCATCGGCTGTTAGCGTCATTCATACGAATCCTTCGGCCCTTATAGTTTTTCCCGTCAATTGCACGAATCATCTGTGGGGCGGATCTCCGGTCGATTTCAATCCAGCTGTTCATTTCCTTCATATCAATCTTGCCCAATACGTCCTTACGCAGGTCACTCATATCAAGAACGAACTGGAGAAAACTAGCCTTATAAAAACCATCCTTGGTACCAAGGTTTACAAACAATTTCACAAAATCCCCGTTGCCTGGTGAAAAGGAGGGTCTCGGCGAACGATCGCCCCCGATCGGAATACGTTCTCTGGGTCCGCGTGTGGCCGGTGCTTCCCGATCCCTGTGTACAGCACGTACATTCAGATCTTCCGCATTTTCATAGTATTTCAAAAACCGGGAAAATTCTTTCGACGCTACTCTTTTCAAAACTTCTTCCTTTGTGACATTCGCAAACTTTTCTTCGAGCATGGGAACGTATGTTTCGTAATCGCCATGACTGATATCCGCACTCAGCAATTTCTCCATAAAATGAAAAAACTGTTTGCGGCAAACGTCCTTTCCCGTAGGTACTTCTACCTTATGAAACGGAACCTGGACGATTCGTTCGATCTGGCGGAGTTTCCCGATTTCCCTGGAATGAATAATTGATAAACAAACTCCCGTATTACCGGCCCTTCCTGTTCTTCCGCTTCTGTGCGTATAAATTTCAACGTCATCCGGCAACTCATAATTAATCACATGGGTGATACCCACCACATCGATCCCTCTGGCGGCAACATCTGTGGCAATGAGTAACTGCAGGGATTTCTCCCTGAATTCTCCCATCACTTTATCCCGTTGCTGCTGCGTCAGGTCGCCATGCAGGGCGTCGATATCATAACCCTCACGGGTTAGTTTTTCGGAAATATTCTGGGCATCTGCCTTGGTACGGGTAAAAATAATCCCGTAAATACCCGGATTAAAATCAATCAGACGTTTAAGAGCTTCATACCGGTGATGTGCATTCGTTACAAAATACTGATGATCTATATTCTTATTGGCAGTATTCATTTTACCCACTGTGATCTCTGTGGGGTCCTTCATGTACTTCCGGCTCACCCGCTTTATTTCGGCAGGCATGGTCGCACTGAATAACCAGGTGGCATCCCGTTTTGGAGTATTCTGGAGAATAAATTCAATATCATCCTGAAAACCCATATTGAGCATTTCATCCGCTTCATCAAGCACCACGTATTTAATCTCCTCAAGATTAATGGCTTTTCGCTCAATGAGATCTATCAGTCGACCGGGGGTTGCAACCACGATCTGAACGCCCCTTTTTAAATCCCGGATCTGCAAACCGATCGATGTACCCCCATAAACTGCCAAAACCTGCACTCCTGACATGAATTTCTTAAAAAGTTCCAGTTCCGAAACGATCTGCATGCAGAGTTCTCTCGTCGGACAAACTACCAGTGCCTGGGGAAAACGATGTTCTACCTTCAGGAGATGCAAAAGAGGAAGCCCGAAAGCGGCCGTTTTGCCGGTTCCCGTCTGTGCCAGACCTACCAGGTCCTTGGTTCCGCTCAATAATACCGGAATGGCCTTCTCCTGAATGGGGGTGGGCTGGGTATACCCTAAAACTGTTACGGCCTGTAACAGGTTATCGTGTAATCCAAGCCCTTCAAATGTACTCATACTGTTCTGAAATTTTGCGCAAAGGTACTCTTTTAACTTTAATGCTTAACGCCTAATACTTAACGCCTTAATTCTCAAAAACTATCATTTTTAATCGTTGTAACGGCCGACTTTCCGCTCATTGTCCGATACCTGGATATTAAAATTTACACGACTCCGGGAAACCATTTACAACCCGTAAATTCTATTCCAGGATTCTCCTTATTTTATTGGCATTTTCCATCAGTTCCTGGAGGTAAACATAATTTTCTTTTTCGAGGCAACTTTTAAATTTCCGCAGCTGCATGATGTGTTCATTCAAAACATCCAGCACATTTTCGCGATTTTGCATAAAAATCGGACCCCACATCGCCGGACTGCTTTTGGCTAACCGAACCGTACTTTCAAAACCACCTCCTGCCAATTCAAAAATGGCATCTTCCTCCCTTTCTTTTTCCAAAACGGTGTTGGCAAGAGCAAAGGAAGTGATATGTGAAATATGACTCACATATGCCGCATGAATATCGTGGCTTTCTGCTTCCATATTCACCAGTGACATGCCAAGGATCGAATATATTCTTTCTACCACCGCCAGTGCTTCCGGATCCGATTTCTTCCTTTCACAGATTACACAGGATCGCCCGCGGAATGCATTATGTACGGCTGCTTCCGGACCGCTGTATTCGGTTCCCCACATGGGATGGGAAGCTACAAACCGGCTCCGGTTCGGATGATCTGCAACATATGCGCAGAGTGCCTGTTTGGTCGATCCGGCGTCTACCACGATCTGATCCGGACGAATCATGTCCAATATCGTTTTCATTACCGGCAGGGTCACATCAACCGGAATAGCCACATAGATTAAGTCACTTTGTTTTACCGCTTCCTCAAGTGATAACACTTCATCGATAATTCCCAGCTTCAAAGCCTTTTGTGCTGTTGCGCCACTACGGCTTACGCCCAGAACTTTCTTTACCAGTTTCTGATCTTTTAATGCGAGACTGAAGGATCCGCCAATTAAACCCACACCAACGATAGCAACGGTATTAAACATGTTGTTTTGGTTTTATAAAGCCTGCCTTTTTTATCCGGTCGAAACTTTCCCGGATCTTATCTTCAGGGGCACATAAACTTACTCTTATATAATTTTTCCCGGCTGTCCCAAATATGCCCCCGGGCGTAATGAAAACATCTGCCTGATATAGCAGGCTGTCGCTCAAAGTATATCCGTCGGAAACTCCCTCCGGGACGCGCGCCCACACGAAGAGGCCAGCCTGGTTTTTTGAAAAAGAACAACCCAGTCCCTCCAGCATTTCTTCGACGATCTTTTTGCGTTTCCGGTATAAATCATTTACTTCCTCATACCAGGATGATGGCAGTGATAATGCCCTGGCTGCTGCCAGTTGTAGCGGCAGAAACATGCCGCTGTCCATATTACTTTTAAAACGGAGCACATTTTCCACTTGTTTTCCTTTCGCCAGCATCATTCCAATTCTCCAACCGGCCATATTGTGCGATTTACTAAGGGAATTCAATTCGATTACATAGTCGGAGATCCCTTCTACCTGCAGAATACTCATCGGTTCATCATTCAGAATAAAACTATACGGATTATCATGAATGAGCAATACCTGATTTTCTTTGGCAAAGGCGATTAGTTTTTCAAAAAGGCTTTTTACAGGTATCTGGCCGGTTGGCATTTGCGGATAGTTGACAAACATTAATACAGATTCCTGTTCAGGTGGTTTTGTTGCAATTGTTTTTTTTATTTCTTCGAAATCCGGAAACCAGTTCATGCTTTCTTTTAATTCATAACCTACCGGATTGGCGCCAGCGAGCCTGGCGGCACTTTGATACGTCGGATATCCAGGATTAGGGATCAGAACAAGGTCACCCGGATTTATATAGGTCATACAAATATGCATGATGCCTTCCTTTGATCCGGCCAAAGGAAGAATTTCCTGTTCAGGGTCCAAATTCACCCCATACCATTCCTTATACCAGGCAGCCATTGCTTTGCGTAAAACAGGCGACCCTTTGTAACTCTGGTATGCATGTGTATTTGGCTTGATGCTTTCTTCATTTAAAATTCGGATCACATCCGGATGGGGTGCCTGATCAGGGCTTCCGATTCCCAGGCTGATAATATTTCTACCCTGCCGGTTAAGCTCTTCAATCTCCCTTAATTTTTTGGAGAAATAATATTCACCGATACCTTCGAGCCTGTTTGCTGTTCTCATCGTTTGTGACTTTATATATTCCGATTAACCTTATGCGTTTATCCCCTTTTTATATACACCATATATCTTTAAATCAGAAATGGCTGGTTTAATAATTTCAACCACCTCTTCAAATTGACCCGTGTTATCAAATTCCATATCAGCATGAAAGCTGTATTTCCAGTCGCTCCCGGGTATCGGATACGATTGCAGTTTACTGAGATTTATGCCTGCATCAGCAATGAGGGTCAAAACCCTGGCAAGGCTTCCGCGTGAATGATCCGTGTGAAAGGTAACAGACGCCTTGTTGGCATTTACTACAGGCTGTGCATTTTCTTTTCGCAGAAGTACCAGGAAACGGGTGTAATTGTTTTTCATGGTATGGATATCCGGTGCCAACATCTCCAGTTGAAATAAATTCGCAGCGAGGCTGCTTGCAATTCCCGCAATATGTTTGCTTTTACGCTGGTGAATATGTTTTGCACTGAGCGCTGTATCTTCTGTTTCTACCAGCTTCCAGTCGAACTGATTTAGAAAATCCAGACATTGCAGGATTGCGATTGGATGGGAATGAACTTCTTTTATATCTTTCAGAGTTATGCCCGGGTTCACAACCAGGTTTTGCCGGATCTGCAAATAAATTTCGCCGGCGATCACCAGCTCACTGTTTCGTAGCAGCGAATAGTTCGGAAGAATACTTCCGGCAATCGAATTTTCGATAGCCATCACTGCGGCGTCACAGAGAGATGGATCGGCCGCAGATTTAACCACTTCCTGAAATCTCGCACATGCGAGGATATTGGTTTTCTCACCAAAAAAAATTCTTACGGCCTCCTGGTGGAAACTCCCTTCATATCCCTGAATGGCCACGCGTTGTATTGGTTGTTGCATAATATAAAAAAAATCCCGGCTTTTGGCCGGGACTTCTATTGTTAATTTTTTAAGTTTATTTACTGTTTAACAAAAGCATTCCCGGTTCCATTCTAAAATAGAAGAAAAAATAAAAACCAAAATAACGGTATGCCTTTGGGATCATCATATCAATCCAAAAATAATTGATTCCGGCGATCCGGCAAATTTATTTTCAGTAAGCTGGAGTCTTTTCAGAAATTCAATCTTTTTTCCTGCGCGGAATCTACCAGTTTGAAAAGGTGGAAAGGCTTGTAAATCCGCCAGTCCGGCTGTTCGATCAGTCCAATATAACGGTCTAATTTGGCACGCCGGAAATCATATTGGGTCTGTTCCGGCATATTTATGCAAATCACCCAGCCCTGCCGGTCTTCCACATCTTCAAGCCATTCTTCATAATAATCCTTGTCGCCGCTGTGGAAATTCAACACGTTTTCAGCTATCAGGATGAATTTATAAATTCCTTCGGCCATGAATTTATCGGCCACTTTGCGTTTCAAATTCATGATGTCGTTTTCGATAGCATCGTTCCATTCCCCGATCAATTCTATGATAACATATTTTTCTTCATAATCGGCCAGCAACACCTTCATATATAACGTCTTCGAACCAAATTCGTCCCATTGCGGGTGAATGAGATAGTTGTATATCGCCAGTGTAAACTCAAACTCGGAATATTCACGTCCGAAAAAAGGAGATCGTTCATCCTCCTCACTCACATAAATGTGGCGCCAGTTATAATATGGTTCTATATTATGCATCCGGATTACGGAATAACTTCAGGGTTTATGTTTATTTATAGTAAATGCCACCAAATTAAAAGCTCCCAAACTCCCATACTCCCATACTCTCATACTCTCATACTCTACTATTTCCTCCTGCTATCCGCCGCCTTTTTAACACTCCCGAATTTCAATAATAGGCTTTTTGCAAGCTGGTAATCCGTCATACCTGTCTGATTCATCAGCATGCTGGTACCGCGTTCGATCAGCTTGTTATTAGTTAACTGCATATTGACCATGCGGGTGTCTTCTACCCGACCGATCCGGATCATCACCGTTGTGGAGATCATATTCAAAACCAATTTTTGAGCCGTTCCGCTTTTCATACGGGTACTGCCGGTAACAAACTCGGGACCGACGATTACTTCCACCGGGTAATCCGAAGCGGCAGACAGTGGGGTTCCCGGGTTGCATGTAACACATCCGGTGGTAATTTTGTTTTCCCTGCATTTTTCAAGCGCGCCGATAACATAGGGGGTAGTTCCACTGGCCGCAATACCGATAACTACATCTTTTTCATTTATTTCGAATTCCAAGAGGTCCTGCCAGCCCTGCTCCTGGTCATCTTCTGCATTTTCCACCGGCGTACGGATGGCCTTTTCACCACCTGCTATCAGTCCTATAATCAAACCATAGGGCATGCCAAATGTCGGTGGTATTTCACTTGCATCCAGAATACCCAGACGACCACTGGTGCCTGCACCGAGATAAAAAAGCCGACCCCCGCCCAGCATTTTATCCGTGACAATTTCCGTTAATTTCTCTATCTGAGGTATGGATCGGGCTACAGCCAGCGGAACCTGCTGGTCCTCTTTATTAATAAATGTCAGAAGCTCCTGAATGGACATCTTTTCCAGGTGGCGATAAGGGCCCTGCTCTTCGGTTATCTTTTCGAAATCCATCATTTCGTTTTATGATATGAAATCAAACCATCCATGGGTTTGGCCAGTATTTTGCCGGTCCTCCAGCCGTATGATTTACAAAGTTCCTTCAGAATATCCTTAAACCCAAACGCTACACTGCCTATAAAATGAACGGGCATTTTCCCGGATTCCGGATACTGTGTGAGGTGATTGGAAAAAAAATCACGAAGTCCGTCTTCAATGATATTTTCGATCATATAATGTCCCCGGTTTTCAGCCAGAAACATTGTAAAAGAGGCAATATACCGGTTGGGTAATGGTTTCTTATATACAGCATCCAGAATATCTGCGGCATTCAATGGATATCTCTTTTGGAATTTTTTGTGCAATTCCGTATCAAAAATTTTGTACAGGAAATACTGCAAAACTTTCTTTCCCAGGTATGCGCCGCTTCCTTCATCTCCCAAAACGTAACCCAGTCCAGGGCTGTTGCGAACAATTTTTTTCCCGTTATAATATCCTGAATTACTTCCTGTACCCAGAATAGCCACAATGCCTTTGTTTTTTCCACAAACCGCGCGGGAAGCACCGGTCAGATCGTGTTCTACCTCTATTTCTGCACCCGGAAATATCCTCTTTAAAGCCCTTCGCAGAATTCCCCGGTTTTTTTTTGCAGCCAATCCCGTCCCGTAAAAAAAAATTCTAAGGGGAACCCTATTTTTCAATGTCGGAAGAAGTTCCTTCTGCATCATATCAACAAGCTGCGATTCATTCAGAAAATAAGGACTGGCACCCTGGGTTTCGACGATCTGCCTTCGGCCATTTGAAATCAGGCACCATTCACATTTGGTTGAGCCACTGTCAGCAATCAATATGGTCATATTTTCATTTTAATGTTCCCCGCGCGAAGGTAGATGGTTTACGGTGTATAGCGAATGTCCCGCCTCATTTGATACCCTTTTATAAACCATCTTCCATACACCATTTCTTTGCTTAATTTGCAGACCATCAGGCGAAATCAAATACATGAAAAAACTGAACTTCTGGCTACCACTCTTATTCGCGGTGGTCATGATAATTGGAATGATAATAGGCTTCAGACTTTATCCAAATACAAACACCGGTGGCTTTTTTAAAACTGGAAAACTAAGCCCTGTTCAGGAGGTTCTGGATATCATTAAGGATAAATATGTAGACAATGTGCAGTCAGATTCTTTAAGTGAGGAAGCCATAAATGGCATACTCTCGCACCTGGATCCTCACTCCTACTACATTCCGGCCGTAGACCAGGTTGAGATGAACGAAGACCTGCAGGGTAATTTCCAGGGTATCGGCGTAGAATTTCAGATTCTTAGCGATACTGTAAATATTACCAATGTTTTGGGCGGTGGTCCCAGCGACAAGGCCGGCCTCCAGGTAGGCGACAAAATTATCCGTGTCAATGACTCGGTGGTAGCCGGCAATGGTATCACTGCAGAAAAGATAAAAAAATACCTCCGGGGTCCCGGAGCAAGCCTGGTTACAGTAACTACATTCAGGAACTATGTACCAATGAAATTCAGCATCCAGCGTGGCATTATTCCCTTGCCGGCATTGGATGCGTCTTATATGATCAATCATGAATCCGGATATATCCGGATCAATAAATTTTCCAGAACAACATTCGAAGAGTTTATGACTGCTCTTGGAGCGCTCGAAAAACAAGGCATGAAAAAACTTGTGCTGGATATCCGTGGAAATGGCGGCGGCATTGTGGACGAAGCCGTAAATATGGCTGATGAATTTTTAGGCAACGACGACCTGATCGTCTATACGGAAGGGAGGAAAAGCCCCCGAAAAGAATACCACGCACAACGTCCCGGTAGTTTTGAATCGGGCAAACTGATTCTGCTGGTCGACGAAGGAACAGCATCCGCCAGTGAAATCCTTGCCGGGGCCCTGCAGGACTGGGACCGAGCCAGCATTGTAGGCCGACGCACTTTCGGAAAAGGGCTCGTTCAGGAGCCATTCGAGCTCAACGATGGAAGCGAACTGCGTTTAACCATCGCGCGTTACTATACCCCGCTGGGGCGAAGTATTCAAAAACCATATAATAAGGGCCGGGCAGCATATAATGAGGAAGTGATAGACCGGTTCCATAACGGTGAGGTAATTCATGGAGATACTACGAGCATACACGCCGGGCCAGTATTCAAAACTCCGGCGGGAAGGCTGGTTTACGGAGGGGGAGGCATCACGCCGGACGTATTTGTTGCCATTGATACAGCCCAGATTTCAAGAGAAGTCAGCGCACTTTATATAAGCGGAAGTCTGAGCAATTTTATATACGAATATTATATCCACCACCAATCTGAATTGAAACAATTTCAGTCGCCGGCCGCTTTTTATACCGGATTTAAAAAAGAAACGGAAGTTTGGAGCGAGTTGACGAATTATGTAAAAAAAGATTCTATAAACCTTACAGGCACCCGGCCATCGGACCGCGAACAAGTGGACATCCGGGTGAAGGCGCTGCTGGCCAGGCTTCTATGGCGTTCAGAGGGCTATTATTATATCATGAATCAACAGGATCCGGTATTAAAAAAGGCAATTGAATTGCTGAACTCCAACAATCCTATGCCTTCGGCTGTTAAAACGCGTTGAATTCAGATTAATTATTGCCCGGCAATTGCTTTCTTTCGATCTTATAAGAGAGAATCAGTCCGATTCCACCACCAATAGCAATCAGGGCAAAATAAATAGGTGCATTCGCTCCATCATTATATTCATGTGCGTTTTGCTGATGAACATTGAATAATACAAAATTATCCAGAAGGTAAGCAAGGAAAAGACCCAGGCCTGCTCCTACCAGTAATAAACCCCACTTGAGATTACGAAACGGAGCAGGGCGTCTTTCCTGTTTCAATTTTGGATCCAGGCCCTTTTCAATCATGGCCATATTTTCACGATTGTTAAAATACCGGATGCCAAATATCAATGTGCAAAGTGCCAGACTGCTAAGAATAAGCCAGAAAAATACCAGTTGATCGGGTCCCATATACTTGTTTTTAGATTTATCAATTGTTTTGTACTCCATCTGACTACTCACTTTCCGCTCAGGTTACATGAAATAAGGATTTTTTAATGAAATCTGGCTGACTGGCGGTTTTCAAAAATGTACCTTAGCCTGTAACCGGACTATTACTAATAACGTCCTATACAAGTGACAACCAGCGGGCAACCAGATGAACAGATCATTGACAGGATCCTGAACGGGGAACAGTCTGCTTTTGCATTATTGGTAGAAAGGTATCAGAACTATGTCTTTACATTGGTTCTCCGGTTTACCGAAAACCGGGAAGACGCTGAAGAAATCGCCCAGGATACATTCGTAAAAGCTTATCGCTCACTGGCAGACTTCCGCGGGGATTCCAAATTCAGCACCTGGCTTTTTACGATAACCCGTACAACCTGCCTGAGTTTTCTAAGAAAGAAGAAACTGAACACTCAGTCCCTGGATAATGAAAGAACGAATCTGCAGGTTGAAAACAGAGAATCCGGATTCAACGCCAACCTGGTGGAACAGAAATCAAAACATGCCATGCTGAACCAGGCT
>Ga0206903_10237_pt1 | contig 17428 bp, 14 predicted proteins | sample Alteio_BWOrgHeat_45_FD_152959 | JGI IMG/M metagenome (GOLD analysis project Ga0206903, IMG submission 152959) | Enriched cells from forest soil in Barre Woods Harvard Forest LTER site, Petersham, Massachusetts, United States -... | ecosystem: Environmental > Terrestrial > Soil > Temperate forest >... | reverse complement strand
TCCGGATCGCAGCTTGGTCGTTCGATACGGAAGGCGCGCGCACCTTAGGCGTTCGAGCAGTACCTCACGTTCGAGTGGAATTGCTAGCCGACCATTAGCCTTATCGATGAATGCGGCGCATGCAACGGGATCGGCTGACGTGAGTTTCTGGGTTGATACACGTTCTTGAGCGTTAAGGAGGAGACGGAAGTATCGGGTCCAGACGTCCAGGTTTTCGGTCGAAACGGAAGTTGGGGTTTTCTCGGTTGCCATGCCGAGTAGAAAAGCGGTTTAGAGAGCGCTCGTATTCCGGGTCAACTTCGAGAGTAGGGTAGTTAATGCGAGCGGTTACAATCTCACCTGCTCGAGAACCGAAATCAGATTTGAAGGATCGAGTTTGTGAGCAAGGCGGGTCGGCACATCGAGCAGCAGCTCAACCAATGGTGGAAGGTTATCCCCATGCTTGACTCGAAGTTTGGAAAGTTTAGGTTGAAATTCCCGGAATGCGCGTGGCTCGGCAATCATCCCCCGTTCGCAAAGTATTTCCAGTGACAGCTCCGCGGGCGCTTGCTCGGGATCCAGAATGAGGGAACGGAAGTGTTCGGGGATTTTCCATTCCACGCAGCAGATACGAAAAAACTCGGGAAAAAGTGAATGGGACTTGTCGGCCTTTCGAAACCCAAGAATTCTTGCGGTTAGCGCCTCGTAGTCGTGGTGAACTTTCCAGTAGGAGTACAGGCGAGGGCGGTGGCGACGTGCGTCCGGAACAAGAGCTTTGGCGAGTTGGTTCAGGCAGGTTCGGGAGGTCTTTTGTTCGCGAGGTTGGCCATAGAGCAGCCGGTGTTGATGAGACGCTATCCAGGTTTGAACTGAGGGGCAGCGAAGGTAGATCGGAGAAAAAGCAACCAGCTGAGGAACCAGGGAATCGGGCGACAGGATAGCCGTGAGTTCCTGGAACGCTAGATTGGCGCGGAGGCTTGCGACTTGGTCGGTGAGTAGGACCTGCGCTTGTTGACGAAGATCTCGTCGGATGGCGTCCAGCTTTGCGCCATTTTCTTCGAGAAAAGACGACAATTCTTTTTCCTCAAACTCGGCTTGGATTTTAAGGTCGGGGTCGAGCAGTAAAAGGACGTCGATGGGAAGCGATTCGGCGTGCAGCATCCAGTGAGTAGCAAGAAGGATGGCCCGGTCGAATTCATCGAACGACAAACTTTGATCCTTGGCTTGGGTGAGCAGGGCAGTCAATTCAGACTCGGACGGGCTGCGGGCCGGAGCAAGCAGCTCCTTGAGCGAAGAGGTTCTTTCGGAAGCGAATTTTTCGACGAGCTGCCACCGCCAGTCAATAGCTTCCGCGTTGTTGGGCCCGGGAATGAAAAGACGGGCATGAATTACTTCTGAACACATCATCGTAAATCCAGCTAGGTCCGTGACCGGTAGCCTCCAGGATCCGAGGCGTCAAGAATCTTCGACCCACTGCATGGGGGCTTTGGCGTGCTTGACCGCTCGAACCTTCCGGTCGGCCAAATGGGCTTCTCTCCAGCAGGCCAGCGGAATCCAAACTTGGGGAAGCGCGAATAGGTTGGGTATTGACCCGTTTCGGAAACACCACGCGCATCCAAAGAGAGATCGTGTTTGAATGGTCTGCCTTTGTGTTTAACTGGGCGCTGTCGGCAAACGGGACCTTGCGGCTACGTCGGGACTTACGCAGGTCAGATATTGTCGTATACGCGATTTGAGCAGGTGCAAAAGCATCGTATTACACCTTGGATACGGAGGTGGCACGACGAGTGATGCAAAGCTTTTGGTGAAGGTAAAAAACGTTTGTGGCGACCGAGCAAGGTCAGGCCGAGTTCTTGGATATTTGGCCATGGTCGATGAAAATTGAAATAGGAAGGTGCAGTATGACTGCCTGAGTGTTTTCGGATCAAGGCGCGATGTTCATCGCTCGAACGTCTCCCCGGCGACGAAAATTCGCTTGCACGAAAAACCCTATTCGCTTATACACCTGGCTCCAAACAACACTAAATCTCAAAGGTACCTATGCGAATCTATTTCTCTCTGCTTCAGTTCGTGGCATTTGCTGTTCTCGCTATTCCCATGGGAGCCCTGTCCATGGCGGGTGATGACCAGGGTGGCGCAAATTCCGAGGGATGGGAGTTGGAAGTCTCGAGAGACTCAATGGGAATGTTTCACGAGCTTTATTGGGTTGATGGCCAAAAGAAAATTTCGGCGGTCAATGCGGAGCTTTTGCAGGTGATGAGGGAAGCTCAAAAGAAAAATCCCCAATATCCGCTGCTTCGCACGTCCAACGAGGTTTCTACAGCCGCCGTGGTCATCCCTCCACGCAGCGAAGGCGGTGGACTTCGGGGTAACTGTTTCCCGCTTACGCCCGGAGAAACCTCTACCCTTCGTGGGTTGGGAGCCGCGCCGCAGGAGTTGGTTCTGACTGAGGACGGCTTTTACTTCACCGCAATCATGGGAAACCAATTGGAGGCATCGTTTTATTGGAACAACCCGAGACATGTTAATGGACGGCTCGAGCACGTTGAGAGAGTGGGCAACATAAGCGTTATGAGCTATCGGAAGGGCGGAGCGCGCATCCTTTTCGAAAAAGATCGCGTCATTTTCGAAAAGGATGGCATCACCTTAGAAGATGATGGCGCTATTATCGAATATCGTCCTCAAAATTCTATTTACCACCGCGAGCCCCGTTCGCTGAGGCACATCCTCACTTTTACCCAGCGTTAAGTTCTTCCGAGGTTGGTCGGGAGTCGCAGCTGGATCCACCGGTATCGCAGACCGAGCCACGACCATTTGGTGGGTTCTCCTCTTCAATTTGTAGGCTAGGCAAACACCATCATAAATCACGCCGCCAGCCCCCGGCACCAGGTTCGAAACTCGTCCAGTTTGGCCAACCAGCAAACACTGGAGGCTCTACCCTGAAACAGGGGACACGCACTTCGTTAGAATCAGTTGCGCACCGTAAATACCCCGTCCCAGCCGCATAAGGCAAGCACCCGAAGTCGGTAGTTTTGAAAGTTTCGCAAGCCAAAGGCTCGCCTTGAGTGCATCTCCATTTTGTTGTGGAGGCCTTCAGTGATGCGGTTACTTTTTCAAAACCGCCAGATGCGTAGGATGGGTTCCTGCCAGCGGCGTAGTGTTCGACCGAGTTCCTGAAATGGGGCTTTTTAGGCACTCGTTCAAATGCTCAATCACATCGGCGAGCTCTTCCGGAATCGTGTAGCCGTGTTGCTTTCGCCCTTTCGGATACTCTCGCACCGACTTTGTGGCTCGCACGTAGACGCTTCGAATGACAATGCGGTGTGAAACTAGGTCAATGTCGCTCCATTGCAGTCCGATCACCTCGCCCCAGTCAACGTAAAGACTACGCGACAATCAGCATCCGAAAAAAATGGGGTGGGAATAAAGTTTCGGTAGGCGGTATTTTGATGGGAAAATATAATAACAACGGCTTCGCTCAAAACCAGGATCAACATGAAATTCGGTCGAACTGAGATTATCCTCAGATTAGTGCTTGTCCTTTCCTCTTCCGCACACGCAGGATGTTTCGACTCGCCGCGAGGGCGGAGAATTTGGGGCAAGCTGGCCGACTGGGGGGTGGTTACGGATACGAGACCACGTGATGAGGCTGCAGCGCTTTCGGGTATCAAAGAAGTCGGGATGTTTCTTCAAGATCTGAATAACCGTGGTAAAGACCACTGGGAGTTCGACGGAAACTACGGACGAACCGCTGATTTTGAAGAAGAGAGGATTCGAAACTTATACAACCTCGCCAGCTATTACTCACGCGATGCTCGGAATAAGAGCGAAATCGAAACCACCCCCGGCAGTATCGTAAATCACATTACCTCCTTTCACGACGATAAGTTCTTTGTGATTCTCCTAACGACCAAACATACCGACGTAGGCGGCCGGTTTACGGGACCGATGGTAATTGGCCGCATCGGATCCAAGACGGATAGCACCTGGGTCGCGGAGATGACCAAGAAGGTGGAAGGTTTCTGCGAATCGGCCAAAATCCCGCTGGATAAAACCGCTTTCGATCTCGTTGCCACCGCCCTGGCCAAGATTCCCCGACTATAGACGGCGGGTGAAGACTTTCGTGGGGAAACCGCAATTCAACGAGACAGGGTGCGTTGTAATGGTGGATGTCTGCGCTACGTTGCAGTGCACTCTCTGGACTAGGCTGTCGGGCAAGTGCGGACTTAGGCAAAAAAATGGAACAGTTTTGGAACCTCTCAAGCAGAAACTGCTTTCTCAATGCGGTGCTTTTGCGCTGCCAGAGATCACCGAGCAATCACTACCTCCGATTGCATTCATCGAAATCGTGAATTGTCCAAGTTCGCGAAAGAGGCCCTCATAATTGCGGAGCTGGTAGGGCTCAGTGAGATCGGATCGGGTTGTTTCTACGGCATCTTTTCGCAGGGCCGTAACCACCGAATGGGGCAGATTTCGGAAATAGAGCCAGGCTTCCGACTTATCCTTCATTACAATTTTGATGCGAATATACCCGCTATTTTCTTGGACCCAGAGACTCGAAATCAAGGGTCGGAGCAGGGTTTGGAAAACCGAGAAATTTCTTAGCTGCGAATCTGTCACCGTTTCGCCAGCAACATTAAGTTTCAGTTCCGGGTGCAGCGACAGAAGTGCCTCGAAGTTGGTTACTCGATTCCCTCCGGTTGGATAATCGGAAAACACTTCGAGTAGTTGCTGAGGCAGGGTGAGTCTTTGGCTCAAATGGGGGGAAGGTGCCGGCCGCTCCTCGTGTTCAAAGGGCCTTTGGTCTTGGGCGGCACCCAAAGAATGGCTACCATCTTCGGCGACGGAAAAAGAAAGCGGTAAAAGCATTATCGCAAGTAGCCAATATCGTCGAGCCATCAAATCCTCCTCCAGTCAGTCCGTCGGCTTTCAATGCAAGCTATGCCGACTTCTTGCTCGCCTTGACAAGGTAGGTGCCAAATATAATTCGCTCGACGGCCGACTTGTTTTTGTCATTTTGATCGGCGGTCGATGACCGCTGGACGCTAGAAAACCGACAACTGGACATTTTTGGGCGAAGGGAATCAAGAATTGTCGCTTTATTTGAAACTTCGACGGGATGTAGCTTGGAGTGGCAGCGAAAAACTCGGCCTGGGGTTTGCACAATGGCCCCTTGCACCACGATAGTGTGGCGCGCCAGGGGGAATCGAAAAAATGAATTCAAAACGTCAATGGTTGGTCGCGGGGGCGGCGGTGTTTAGTTTTTTTCTCGTCGTTTTATTTGCTTGTGGTGACGACAAAGGCAATGGGGCGGGAAATGTAAGCGGCAATAGTAGTCTCAGCAATGGAACACTCAACTGTTCAGCTTCAATTTCGGTTGGAACCATGGACTATCACTTAAACGGGAACACGCTTACTTTGACCTACAACGGGCAATCTAGCACGATTAATCGACTCTCCGGGGAGCTTTCCTCTCTTCAGGGAAGTTGGTCCATTCCCTACAAGCAAACTTCAGGCAGCACCTCGATTCAGCTTACTGGGATCTTGAAAATTGATAAAGACAGTATCAGCGCAATCAATACTTGCACCAGCGAGGGACGAAGTAAGACCGCTACCGCAACCACTAACGTGCAAATTACCGACACCCAGATTATCATTCAGCAGGCGGCATCGAGCCCCTAACTAAGTCAATTTCGAGAATTGCTGATTGGAAAGGGGGGCTTTACTTCGACGCCGCGAAGCGAAGTCCCCTTTTTTCCTTGATGACTGGAGCTCGGCTTCGAGGGGCAAAGACAGCGATTTGGATACCTAATGAAAAATCTGTTCCGGTTTACCAGCTCTCTGATCTTGAGTTTTAGTTTGTCGGTGTCTGCAGCGAGTTCGTCTCCTCGGCTCATCGGGTATTACGGCTATTGGGGACCTAAGATTGATTCTCCGGTATCCGAGATTCCCGCGAAACAACTCACCCATCTTATTTACTCCTTTATCGTCATTTCCGGGCAAGGTGAGTGTGTCGTTAACTCGGAAGATATGAAGGATGGAAAACCTCTTGTCTTTGGCCAGATTAAGCAAACCAAGCAAACTAATCCCAAATTAATCACCCTATTTTCCATTGGGGGTGGCGATAGTTCGGAGGGTTTTTCCTCGGTCGTGTTGACTGAGAAGTCGCGCCGGAAATTTGTTCGATCTTGCGTCCGTCTGCTGCAAACCTACGACTTCGATGGAATTGACCTGGATTGGGAGCATCCGCAATCCAAATCGGAATGGAGTAATTTCGTTCTTTTGGTTCGGCAATTTCGTCAATCGCTGGATCGTTCCAAGCCAAAACACTTTCTACTGTCCTTTGCTAGCGCAGGTCGAGGAGAGTTTCTTCCCTCGGTGGCACCGGAAAATACCGTGCAAGAACTTGGTCGTTATTTGGACTGGATTGGGGTGATGGCATATGATTATCACTACCAAAAGAGCCTTTACACTAACCACCATGCTCGTTTGAAGCCGTCGGTTGTTGATCCAAGTCCTGATCCGGCGGTTCGTTTCTTTTCCAATGGCGAAGCTGGAATTAACTTTTTTCTAGGTTACGGGCTGCGTCCTGATCAGGTCGTCTTGGGTGTTCCTTTCTATGGTCATGCTTGGTCTGGGGTCGATAATATCAATCATGGGCTCTACCAAAAACACAGCGTGTCGACTGGTCAGTCCTTCGAAATTCCCACCTACCATAGGATTGTCTCGGAATGGCTACCTCGGTTTGAACGCTTTTGGGACGCTGAAGCTAAAGCGCCTTGGTTATATAATTCGAAAACCCGGGTTATGCTTAGCTACGAAGATCCTGAGTCACTAAAGGCCAAAGCCCAATACGTCCTAGCAAAGCGCCTCGGGGGATGCTTGGTTTGGGAAATAAGCCAAGATGATTCAAAACACACTTTGCTGAACACGCTTTGGAAAGAGCTCGGAAACTAGTCAGCGTTTTTCAAACCCGTCGTTTATTTATCGCGGACAATGGGCGCTAACTCTTCCATTCAAGGTATGAGTTTCAGTCATGCGACGGAGCTCGATCAGGGCGTCGCTCACCGGCTTTGTCGTGATGGGCTGATCCCGACGCCACTTTTGGAAAGACTTAGAATCTAAAACCTCGTCCAAATCATTAGGGCTTAAGAGACTCCACGTGCTGAGATAGCGATCAGCTTCGAGGGCAATTTCTAAGGTCGAAAGTCTCGTTTGCAATTCTCCCTTAGGCAACTGCTTCATTGCGGCTTTGAAACCCGGAATATATTTTTGGTATTGGGGGAAGTCAGTGTTGGGATAGGTGACATCACGATAAATGCTCGGTGAGAGGTTGGGATCTTCTAGTCGCTGAAAAAAGTCCGCCATGGATTGGGGACGAATGGGATTTAAGAGACTCTCTCTTAAATCATCGTTACGGCGGAATTGCCCGATCCAAATCGATTCCTCGTTGAACGCAGAGTGCGATTGCGTTGCTTGAGCTTTAACCACCGAAGCCAGCCAATCGCAACGATCGTGGTAAGAGGCTAAATTGGGATTTTGATAGGGAACGAAGATTAAGAAGTTCAGTAAAGGTAATTGGCTAAAGCTCACCATCCACTCTCGGCTAGAGATGGCAAACTGCGAGCCCTTTTTCCAGTTGATGTATTTAAGCTGATTATTTTCGCTAATCGCCAGAGTGGGCTGATTTGTCTCTGGGTGCTGGAGGAATTGTGTGAGTAAATCGCGGATGCCTTTTGCCGGGATCGCGTAGAGAAGCTCTTGATCTCCTTCTTTCCCTTCAAATAATTTTTGGTGAGAGAGAACTCCAAGCCATTCTCCCGACGAATTAAGTACCGGCCCTCCGCTCATTCCATATTCACCCCTTGCGCCGGTAATTTCGATTAACTTGGGTTGTTGAGCCAAGAGGGGTTTTGCAACGGCGGTCGAGGTGATGGTCCCACTATCAGGAATGAGTTGGTCACTATCAGCCGGAAACCCCGCGATTTGCACTTCGGAATGCGAAACGGCATCCGTGGAATTCAGATGGTCAAGGCTCGGGATCAAGGGCGAATCGATCAATTCGCGTGGCGGCTCGTCGACTTTCAATAGGGCTATTCCGTTTCCCCAGTCATGATAGACCAAGCTGACATCCAATTCGCCCCAGACTTCACTGGTGACCTGATGTTTGCCGGGCGAGAGATTAAAAATAACATGCTCTGAGCTCAGAACATAAATGGTGTTTGAATTGCGAAAAAGTAAGCCACTGCCTACAAAATGAACGGTTTCATCCGAAGAACTAGAATGGGTTTTTACCACTGCTGTGCTTAAATCAACGCCGGCCAGGCTGGGTGGAGTCGCCGCGAAAAAACTCACGAAGAAATATAGCCAGAGTCTAGTCATCAAGGGGTTAAGCCCCTGGCTAACGTTGCGGCTCGACGCCATTTGTTTAAGTGGTCGGTGAAATATCTGGGATCGGATAAATAGTAATTCTGATATTGAAGCCAGTAAGCGCGACTTTCCGGGTCTTTGAGTTCTACCCGTTGTTCCAATTCTTTGAGGTCAACTAAACTAAATTGGTTGGAGCTGAGTAGAGTCGCCGTTTGGTAGAAGTAGGCAGCTCTTAATCTAAAATACAGTAAATCATAGCCGGCATGAAACTCCATACTGGAACTCGCCCTGAGCTCAACGCCTAGGCGAAAGAGTTCTGGCGAGATCGCTATCGGAGGATCGGCGATGACCACCGGGATTTCGCTCGGGCTTCTCAGCTTGGCGAAAAAGACGGTAGGGCTTGGAAAAGAGGCTTGTTTCCAGGAATGCCCACGTTCGGGGTGAATGAAAAAGGGAATGTTAACTGAACTCTTCTGATTCAGGGCATCGGCAATCGGAACTATCCCGGCCGGAGCTGGTGCAGCGGCCTGAGTGGCCAAGGCCGAGATTTCAGTCCCGCTCAGTTTTTGGACGTGAGCAAGTTCACAGTAATTATGACGAGCGAGTCCTCCCCCAATTCCGACACCATCATTTCCGGGTTCGACGACACTCCCTCCGATGGGGTGGCTATTGGCACTCCGTGAATTCGACGAGCGGAGACAGGAAAATTCCCAGGCAAAATCTCGGTAGATGATCCTATTTTGCTTAGTGCGCCGATCGGTCGGGGCAACCAGAAATTCTGGAAGAGGGAGAGAAGTGAAGTGATTCGTCACCCAAGTTTTAGCGTCTGCCGCCGGCAGAACGACGGGGTTATCCTCGTTCGAGCCCTGATCCGGCTCCCACTCTTCGGTTTGGGTCACCCCTCCGGATACGAGTTTGAGGTACTGGTTGGTGAGGAGCCCGACCCAATTACCTTTTGCGTCAGTCATGGCCCCGCCGACCGCTTCGAAGGGGATAGGAAAATGTGCGATTTCAATTAAACTCGAGGCGAGTGGAAATGGAGCACGATGGGAATTTGGACTAAGGACTCTTCCTGCGCCGGTTTGCCCAAGACGATAGATGTGACTTCCGGCAGGTAAAGTGCCTATGGAAATATCTTCCAGGGACAAAAGCCCTCGAGCGGGGCCCACGGCATGATTCGCTTCAATTTTCCAGAGGAATAAGCCAAGACCCCATTCGGCAGATACAAACTCTGCGTTAGCTTTGCTGCCGTCGGCAAATGTCACTTGGTGACAGAATAGTTGGGCTGAGGAGGAATAGCCTCTTCGTTCTGATCCCAGGATAAGAATTTGATCGCCTGCCCGAAAAGCCAACCCTGTTCCATTCAGTTCGGAGGATCCTTCTTTGCAAAATCCGGATCGGGTCTGGACCGAAGACCGCAAATCCAGGGGGTGGGCAATTAAGGATAGGTTCGCCAGCAATAAGAAAAATGTAAAAAAAATAGCTACCCGTTGCATGCGATCCTATCCCCAACCCCTAGTCCCGAATGAGAGTGCTGGAATCAGGTTCTCTCGTCAACTTCGAGCCTACAGGATTCACCTTAGGGGGTTAACACGGCGAAAGTGAAATTTGCATATTGGCAAGAAGCGGGTGCGATGGCGATGAAACGGAAGCGGTAGGAGACTCCTTTTTTTACGTTATAGTTGTCTCCGGTGGAAATGGCATTTCCGGTATTGACTCGAGTGGCGCTTCCGTCCTTTGGGGTCCATTCTGCAAAAGTCTGAACCGAAGAGAGGTCACACTCCACATTGGCAGAAGAGCCATAGATGAAAACTTGAAGGGATCGAGCAGCGGTCGCGACATAGCTAAGATCCTGGCTAGCCGTTCCGTGAGTGAAGGCAGGAAAGTCGACGTAATTTTTCTTGCCCTTCGCTAAACTTGTTCCCGGTGGTTGCACTTGTAAGACGGTGGAAGGGGCCGGGCGCAAGAAAGGGGTCAGCGATGGAATGTCACTTTTTCCGCAAGCAAAAACAAGCAGAAGCGTTCCAAAATACAGAGCGAGCAGACTATAGTTTTTCATGGTGATCTCCGGTTTTTTTAGCAGCCTGGCAGAGGGCGCTGGATTACGCAGTTAGAGAGTTTAATTATTGGGACGAAGTGAGTGGGACGATTCCCACTGGTAGCGAAGATTTCGAGCCCTTCCCTGAGAACGGATCCACCCTTCTTTCATCCAACGCTGAATCATCCGATGGGCGGCGCTCTTTGAGACCTTAGCCAGCCGTTGTATGTCGGATCGGCGAAAGAACTCCCGATGAGCTAGCTGATTCTTAAGTAATAACCTACGTGAACGACTCGCGGAAAAATTAAAGGTTTCCAGTGGGGGATCGACGCTGGGACGACGAAAAAGAAAAGCCGGGGATAATGAGTCTGGGTTTCCCTGGAAATGAATTTTTTCCCAGCTCCCCTGGGCAATGACCCGACTCTCTTTCATGCCAAGAGTGAAAACCAGGTTACCGGCGACAAAGACCTTCCTCAGTCGGGCCAATAAATTGTAGATCTTACTGTTATGAACGATAGGTTCGTATTTTCCGATACCAAAACAACGGTCGAGGAATAGGTCAGCCGGAACGATGGGATGTTCACGGAGTAAAAGAAGCGCGCGACACATGGTTTCGGAAATGATTTTCCGGGATTGGATTTCAAGGGTGGAAGTTTGGAAATTGACCAACAGTGGTTTCCCAGCGTTCATGCTCGTTCCAATCAAGGACTGCACTCGGGCCAATTCTGGGTGTGGGCAGATCGCTTTGAGTAGGATGGGCCAATACGTAGTCGAAGACCGGAACAGGGGATGGCTCAAAAGCTCATCTTTACTTTCTTTAGCTTGGTCGGTGCGACCGGAACATTTGGCTTTGCAGTAATGGATCAATCTTCGCTCAAATTCGTAAAGCGGATAAAGTGTGAGTCTGCCTGGTTTAAGCCGCTCGATCCAAGCTTGTAACGGTTGGGCTTGAAGAGGATGAAACAATCCGAGCCACCCCAAAGCATTACGGATCAATTGATAGCTTTCAGAGGAAAGGTGAATGAATCTCAATTCTAGGTTTGCCGACTCGAGTAAACGAATAATTTGAGCCGAGGGCATTTCGTCCGGGTTGGCCAGCCAGCGCCAGGTCCAGAGATAGAGACGATCGGCGAATTCCTTCAAGCAGAAATCGGTGAGATCCTCCGGATGGATGACTCCTTGGAGGGTCCGGAATCGATAACTCTTATGGAAGAGACAGTGCTCAGACAAAGCTAGGTCCGAAATTTGATCTCGGTAACGGCGATAAAGCGACGTATAGGGCAATTCGGAAACCCAGATCTGCAGGTAATGACTCTGAGTTCCGATGGCCCTAAGTCGGCAGAATCCGTCAAAGCTGCCCTCTCGATACGCCTGACGCAGCAGAAAACAATCAAATTGAGTCTCAAGAGCTTCTGCGGCAGGCTCAGAGCGGAGCTGGTTTAAATTCACACGCAATTCTTGGACACAACTTTCAAACGGCAGCCCTAAATTATCAAGACAGAAGAGGATATTTGCCGTGGCACAGGTTCTTTCAAACAGCGTATTGGCTTGCCGTCTGGCGCTCACGAATTCGTCCAGGGCTGAAGTGAAATCGCCAGTTTGAAAATAATTTAAACCGGATTGAAAGGATAAGCAGAAGGGCGGGGCTAACCCTCCTTCTTCCATCCATCGTCGGGCGGTATTGAGGAGTTTCTCCGAGAGAGGAAGATCCTGATCGGCACGAGCGAGTGAAGCAAGCAGAACAACCAGCTCGATGTTTTCTGCTAGGTTTAACTTGGGCGAGCGAATTCGCCGGAGCTGAGATGAATTTTTCCAACCTGCTCGAAATTTAAGTTCCACCGCGCAACCGCGGCATTGTTCTAACTTCTGCAGGAAACGAAACTGCCAAGCCTTTTGGAGCAAAGCCGAAACGCTGGGAGTATGGTCCATATTACTTGCGCTAGAGGAGGCTGAAAGGTTTGTCAATTCAAGGAGAACTTTCCGCTAACTTAAAAGGAACGTACCAAAGCTTAGGGCGGGATCGCGTTGAAGGGAGGGGGTCACAGCGCCGGAGCGCTGAGCGAGTTCAATCAATTTAGCAGCCGAATAATACCGGGGAGAATAACCTTGGCTGCGGTGGCCATAGGCCAGGTAAACATATAGCCGGTGTAGCCATTGTCCGGGAGAAAGGCGCCGTTCTGAAAAAGAATGGAGAAATGGGATTCCGCTCCATTTTTGAAACAGAAATGCCAATTGCTCGTCGTTTAACCAATCGAGCAGGCCTAGGGAAAAGACCAAGGCAGGGGACGAAGGTGGCGTTGTCTGGTCAATACTCTGTACCTGGAATTCTGCTTGGGAAGAAAGACCCTGGGTTGCAATGCGATTCTGCGCTTGTTCAATGGCAGAGGGAGCAAAATCAATCCCAATGTAGTGCTTCGCTCCTGCAGCAAGAAGAGGCTCGGCAAGGCGTCCGGTGCCGCAACCCAATTCTACGATGACTCTATCTTTGACTCGAGGAATGAGCAGGGTCTTAGCTCTTTCCATTCGATAGCGTACCGAATGACTCGAACGGGTTGCTATCCTTTCCAACCACTGATCTTTTCCGACTTCCCGATCATAACGTGCAGCCTCCCAATTCAGAATTTTTCCGTTCCAAAAACGTTGGGCGAAGTTTTGAGCTTCAGAATTAATGCGATCTGTCATAGTGAATGATGCCGACGTAGTGATTTGCCCAGCCTACCTTATTATAGGTATTATACCCGCGATGATGGGCTTGGGAACCGGTGCCGTACACGATTACTTTGAAACCGTAGCGTCTCGCTATGGCTATGATTCATCCCATTTTCCTTGGGCCTGGCTTCGCCATCAGGAGTCCAAAGCCTTGGAGTCTTTGCTCGATCAGATCGAAAGTCCTTGTCATCGCGCTTTGGATTTAGGTTGTGGGCAAGGGTATTATCTGCGGAAACTCCTGATCCAACGCGCTGAGGAAGTGGTTGGCCTGGATATCTCCCCGGCCATGCTTGCTCAAATTGAACTCCCGAACGTCATTGCTCGACAGGGAGACTTTACTTCGCCCCTTTGTGGTTTTTCCGCAGATTATAAATTTGATTTGCTTTTCTGTGCCGGGGCTTTGGAATTTGCTCCGAATCCTCAAACCGTGATTGAAAATGTCGGTCAGCTTCTTCGCCCGGGAGGCCATTTCATTCTTCTCGCCCCGCGAAAGGGCCTTTTGAGTCTCGGGTATCAAGCCTTTCATCGAAGCCACGGCCTTCCCATTCAGGTTTTTTCGCAAGCGTATTTGACTCAGGTCTGTCGGCGGCAGGGGTTGCTTCTGAAAGTGAGCCGACGAGTGACTCCTTTTAATCTCGCGTTTCGTTTTCTCAGGGAATAGCACGGTGGCCGATTTACTTTTCGTTATTAATGGGCTCGGGCTTGGAAATTCTACCCGATGTGCGGCGATTATCGACGAATTACTGCGTCGAAAGTTGAGCGTTGAAGTTGCGACTTCAGGAAATGGAATCCCCTTTTTTCGAGGGTACCCGGGAGTTTCCGCTTTGCACGAGATGTCTCCCCTCAACTATGGAACCCGATCTGGCAAGGTAAGCCTGTGGCGAACTTTTCGACAACTACCGAAGTTAGGGCGGAACTTTCGTGACAACTCGCAGTTGCTTCGTGAACTGATAGCCCAGCATCATTACCGAGCCGTGGTCATTGATTCCGACTATTCCGTCGTGCTTCACCGGGACGAAATTAGGCGACCCATCATCGCCATCAATAATTCGGAAGAGCTCTGGCGAACACCCAGAGAAGTGATGCGACTTCCACTTAGTGCCTATGCTCAACTTGGTATCGAATTGGCCGATCTGCTTTTCCACCGAGCAGTACCGGATCTGGTGATTAGTCCGACTTGGGGAAAAGGCTCGGGCAAGGGCAGATATTTCCGCCTGCCATCTCCAGTGCGAAGAATAAGACTAGCGAGGAGAAAAAGGAATTACCCTCATCGGGTTTTGGTCATGGCTAGTGGATCGGGTTTGGGATTGGGGAAGGCCCCTTTCGCGGTGCCGACTCGATTTCGGGAGCTGAGGTTCGACATTGTGGGGATACAGGGCGCTTCGACGCCCAGAGTGAAATACTATGGGCAGGTTTTCGATACTCGTCCGTTTTTGGCTCGCGCGGATATCCTGGTGACCAATGCCGGATTCAGCTCCCTCAGCGAAGCCATTTATCACCAACTTCCCTCGGTCGTGATTCCGCTAGAACGCCATGCCGAGCAACTTGCGAATGCGATGCGGTTTGAGCACTTGGGATTGGGGTTGCAATCTACAGAAGCAACTTGGGATTTTGCGTTAGAACAAGTTATCACCCACTGGCACGAGTATCGTCGAAACCTTAGGCAACTGCCTTTCTTACCTAACGGTGCGCACAGTGCCGCGGAACGCATTCATCAGTTTCTACAGGACTAGACGAATAGCGTTAAAGAGTCTTCCGGGAAATACCGAAATTCATTAGAGGAGTCATCCTCTCGCCCTTTTTTTGGCGCGGTGAAGCGAATTCTACGCCACCACAAATTTCTCCTGGGTCGATTGAACTTGCTTATGGAAGAGCAAAGAAAAAGATACCCCCTTTTCTGGTTAGTTTGTCTCTTTGGGCTTGGCGGCGCAGTGCTGCGAATTGGTTTTTTCCTACGACATTGGGATTACACGATTTGGACCGACCGGGATCTTTTTCGAGCCGCCCATCTCACTGGCGCATCGTGGTTTTTTGGACCCGAGGTCTCTGGCGGAGGACGAATTCCGGGTACGGTTTACTATCCTTTGCTGCGATTGGGAATGCTGGTTTCGCGGGATCCCGAAGTTCTTCACTGGATGTTGGGCCTGGGATTATTGCTCGCAGTTGCAAAGCTGGCTTCGGTTTTTTATCGGCAGTGGGGAAAATCCGGAGCGGCGCTAGCCGTTCTTATCTTGCTGAACTCTCAAAATATCGTCGGAAGCTTTGGACAAATCTGGAACCCGTCGTTGGCTCTGATTTTCATTCTCTTTGCCTATGCCTATTTGCTGGAAATCGCGATAAGTGAAGACGATCGAAAGATCCCTTGGTTGTTTGCCCATATATTCGTGGCCAGTCAAATTCACCTCACGGCTCTTCTCCTGGTGCCTCTTTCATTAGTGGTTATCACTAAACAGAAAATCGTGGTGCGACCTGTCACTTGGTTTCGCTTGGGTTTGGTGTTCTGTCTTTTGTGGGGACCGCTCATTATTTATCTGATGGCAGAGGGGAGAGGAATGGCTTGGGGACAATGGGGTGCGCATCGTTCTGAGGTGATGCAGACTCCTTGGGCTCGGGCATTAAGAAATCTCGGGGCATTGAAACCCCTAAGCCTAGGGTTATTTGAAGTCAATTTCCCCCATCACAGCTTGGTGGAATATCTTGGGAATTTTGCCGCCTCATCGCTCTTTCTTCTCTTAGGCTTGGGTGGGAAATCTCTCGAACCTCTTTCTTTGCGTCTGGCTCGAAAGGGAAGTGTCTTACTCGGTTTTGGTATGATCTTACTCCTAGCCAGCGTTCCGGCTTACTGTGCCCGTTATGCGATAGTTTTGGCTCCGTTGGGCTTACTGGTGGTGATTCTTTCCACCCTCTCGGTAGTGGCTGCAGCGACTCGACCGATGGCTCGATGGCCGCAAGGGATTTCCGTAGTCTTGGTTCTGGCTGCGGTGAGCCAAGTTGGGTTTGGCTGGCGCCCCCAAATGGCAGGAACGGGAGAAAGTGAGGGCTTCCGTTCCGCCAAGGAGATGGGCGCCGCGCTTGAAATTCTGGCCAGGGAGTTTCACTTCTCTCACCAGGATTTGGAGGGCGGAGTCGTGGTGCTGCTTGGACAGCACGGAGAATGGAAGGAGCCAGGGACTTGGAATCGTGCGGCGTCTTATCTTATTGATCTGATCCCTGAGCCGTTGGTTGTGTCCAAAGAACGAGAGTGTGCTTTGGTGTTGATTCAAAGCGACATCGGCCCTCACGCATCTGTCCCGCTGTCTGCTTCGCTGAAGCGGCTGCCTCATCTTGAATCCCGTCAGATTCTAAAAACTCTTATCCAGCCTAATCGGATTTTTCTTTCTTATGCGCCGGTAGAAGGCAATTGCTATCGAACTCTATCCAATCCCTATCTCCTCTCTCCCGTGGAAGAGGAGTTTTTCGGATTGGCCTCTCAACTTCACTCGCCGGGCGTTTTTTGGCTTTCCAGAAACGCGGGACAGACCCGGTTCTTGGTCTTGGATCCGCAGGGGCATTTGGGCGACGAAATTTTGGTTGAGTTAACGTTCAAAGAAGGCGAAGTGCAAGCGGTTGTAAACTCATCGCGACTAAGGGGCTTTGACGGTATTTATTCCCGAGAGTTGATCTCACCCCGAATTAGATTTAAGGACCGGGTGACGGGGAAACTCCGCGAGCTGACTATCTATGAAGGAGCGATAGGCGGGCCATTCGTTTTTTCTCCATGGCGCTCGAGGCGCATGAGTCTTCCTGCTGGTCACTACCAACTCAATTTTATTTCGGGAGCTGCATCCAGCGATCTTGGTTTAGGAGGTCTGGAAATCGGCCCGAATTCTCTTGCCGCAGAGGTCTCGTCGCTGCCTCATTAAATTCAGTCGGGATTCGGCCAAGATTTACTTTCGGGTTGAACCTGCCCGATGAAGAATTGCTTCCGCTCTGGGGGATGCCAACTCTTCCCATTCTCTGGCTCGTTGGTTTTGCCACCGATCTCGACTTCGCAGAACTGAGTCGGGTCGGCCGGGATGGCAAAAGAACATATCAGATGCCGCGGGAGAGTTTCCAAACTCCGCGAGCAGCTTCAGGAAATCTTGCGGGCGACGAGCAGAGTAGAAACCGTAAAGATAATTTGTCTGGGAGATCCCAGCTCGATCCGCTAGCTGCTTTAAGCCGCGTCCGGCTTGAAGCAGGGCAAGATTTCGCAGCGTCGTAGTTGGTCTAGCAAACCAGTGTTTCCTTAACCAGCTGCGAGGCATTCCCGGAACCCTGAGCAGAGTTTGTCGGAGTGATTCTGAACTCTCT
>Ga0206903_10235_pt1 | contig 17486 bp, 14 predicted proteins | sample Alteio_BWOrgHeat_45_FD_152959 | JGI IMG/M metagenome (GOLD analysis project Ga0206903, IMG submission 152959) | Enriched cells from forest soil in Barre Woods Harvard Forest LTER site, Petersham, Massachusetts, United States -... | ecosystem: Environmental > Terrestrial > Soil > Temperate forest >... | reverse complement strand
TCGGACTAAAAAATAAAATGGCATCCGGCTGTTCTTCAATTTTTACCGGATTTAAAATTGTATCATAAACGATGAGTTCTGTTAATTCAATCCCGTTTTTTTTTAGATTGTCCGGCAGAATGTCCAGGCGCTGATCACCGCAAAAAAACAAGGCTTTCTTTATCCCATCCGCAATCATGAGTCTGGATAATGACAGAGCATTGTCCGCAAAACTGCTTTTGATATCTGTTCCGAACGCATTTGCGACTGCCACTTTCGTTTCATTCCGAATGCAATAGATATTCCAGTCCGGTTTTTGTTTCAGCAATCCGGATACAAATTTTACCGCGTGTGCACTTGTAAAGATCACATTTAACTTTTCGTCAGTCCAATCAGTAATCAAAGGTTTTAATTCAAGTCCGGAGCGCGGGCGGATCTGTATAAAAGGAATAACCTGCACATCGACCGAATCGGGAACAAATGCAATTCTTTCAAATGGCAGTGAGGCTGTTGATAATATGGTAAAACGCCGTTCAGGCATGTTGTTTCTGTTCGATTAATTCGCTGCCTCCGTTCCTGAGCAATTCATGGGCCGCAGAAATGCCAATAGCAGTACCGATTTCAACTGAAACTCTTTTCTCTACTGCCAATTTTTTTACTCCGGTTGGATCCAGCAGATTGCCGCGAAATAAAATTTCTTCGCCATCTATTTCCGCCAGTGCGCCGATGGGAGTTGAGCAGCCTCCCAGTAGTGCGGATAAGAAATCGCGTTCAATTTTTACACAAAATGCAGTTTGCTCATGATGAAGAGACCGGCATAGCGAAAATATTTTTTCGTCGTTCTCCCTGCAAACGACTAAAATAGCGCCCTGCGCGGGGGCAGGAATCATCCAGTCCAGTTCGATGGCATTGGCTGGTCGAAGGCCGATGCGCTGCAAGCCGGCTGCTGCAAATATGGCCCCCAACCATCCGGTCTGTCCTAATTTTTTGAGACGCGTATTCACGTTGCCGCGAATAGGTTCAATCTGATCGGTGGGAAAACGGTTTAGCCACTGGGCTTTTCTTCTCAGACTGCTCGATGCTATGGTAGCCGGTATATGGTTGTCCAGCTGAATGGGTTCTTCAGTACGGGGTACAAGCAAATCAAAAGGGCTGTCTCTTTCAAGAACGGCAGCTTCTGCCAGTCCTGCAGCGAGCTGTACCGGAACATCTTTCATTGAATGAACAGCCAGGTCGATATGATTATTCAGAAGTGCTAAATCCAGGCTCCTGGTGAAAATTCCCTGCACCCCCATCGAATAGAGCGGGGAAGTCAGATCCAGATCACCGGCTGTTTTTATAGAAATCAGTTCGGCATTAACTCCCTGCCGTTCAAGCAATGATTTTACGTGATTGGCCTGCCATAATGCGAGCTGGCTTTCGCGTGTGCCGATCCTTAGTTTTCTGGACATTTTTTTTAATTATCAGCCTGCGATAAACTCATTGATTGCTTCTATATAATAACAGCCGCGCTGATTTTCGCGACGCATCTTGGAAGCCATTCCGTTGAGTACACGCTGGATTTTCTGATCCCTGTTCATGAAAGTCAGGGGCTCCGCTATGGGTTGTTCGAATAAAGGGGAGCCATGAATCTCCTGGAGTTTTATTTTCACCTGTTTTAGAACGGGTACGTGTTTGCGCATTTCATGCCATTCCATCCATTCATTCAGATGCGTTTGAATGATCTTTCTTGCTTTCGGAATCTCAGCCGCACGGCGCAACAGGGTTTCATCCTTCAGCTTTGAAAGACCATCTACATCGATCAGTGTGATATCAGGTAATCTCTCCACTTTCTTTTCGACATTGCAGGGAATGGAAAGATCGATGATGAGTTTTTTACCAGGGATAGTTTCGAGATCGGATAAACGAATTACAGGATCAGCGGCATTGGTTGCCACAAGTATGATATCGGATTTTTTTAATTCATCCGGAAGGTTTTCGACAGATGCACTTCTCAGGCCAAATGCAGAAGCCAGGTTGTCTGCTTTTTCCGGTGAACGGTTCATCAGGGTGACCTGGCTGGTTCCGAGATAGTCAACCAGGTTTTTACAGGTGGTCGTTCCGATTTTGCCGGTTCCCAGTAAAAGAATTTTCTTATCCTTCAGGGAAGAAATATTATCGCGTATATATTGAACAGCCGCATAGGCGACCGAAACAGTTCCGTCGCTCAGGGCAGTATTATTTTTGATTTCTTTTGAACATTGTAAAACCTGGTTCAGGATACGGTCAAGAAAATGCTGAATGAATCCCCCCGATCTGGCGAATTTCATGGCCTGACGCAACTGACCGACGATTTCGTAGTCGCCCAGTATCTGCGAATCCAATCCCGCTCCGACATCAAATAAATGCTTTAATGCATCCAAACCATTCTTGCGGTAAGCCAGTTCATTAAATATTTGTGCCGGGCCCTGGGTCTGTGAGCAAAAAAGATTTATCAGTTGCTCCGGGTTTTCCGCAATACCATAAATCTCTGACCGGTTACAGGTTGATAAAACAAAAAGATCCCGCACTCCATGCTCAGCGGCCTTCCCCAGCATTTGGGCATACTGATCAGGTCCGATGGCAAAAGAACCCCTGATTTCAGTATCGGTCTTCTTATAGTTTATACCGGCGACGAAAAAATGTGAGAGATCTGTAACTGGGTTTTTACTCATCCTGAATAATAGTACGCCAAAATTAAACGGTCAGCAGGCTTCTGCCCATTATTAATGTCATAATAATGTCATTTTGCGGCATGATTCTAATCATGTTCAAATTTATCAAATGCAAGTCGTCCCGGTTTTGTACCATCGTTTCTTAATTACATTTGCAAATGGCAAATTTGAAAAGAGGAATCATTTTAATGAATCTGGGTTCTCCGGACTCAACTGCCGTAAGTGATTTGAGAAAATACCTGAATGAATTTCTGACCGATAAAAGGGTGATCGACTCCTGGTTTGTGCGTAATCTGCTGGTCCGTCAGGTGATTGTTCCGAAAAGGGCGCCGGAATCTGCTAAGGCATATCGCAGTATCTGGACGGAAAACGGTTCTCCACTTATTCAGTACACCCGGGAGTTAGCCGGGAAATTGCAGGTACAGGTACCGGAGCCTGTTAGTATTGCGATGCGTTACGGGAATCCCGGCATGGAAGAAGCCTATGAATCCCTTCTTAAAAAAATTCCGGACCTGGAAGAAGTGATTGCCGTTCCACTCTACCCGCATTATGCTATGTCTTCTTATGAAACAGCGGTGGAACATGCGAAACAAGTTCATCAAAAAAAAAAATATGGGTTTAGACTAGAATTCATTCCGCCATTTTACCAGGACCCTGCCTATATTCATGCGATGGCTGAAAATATGCGTCCCTGGCTGCAGGGTGAATTTGATCACCTGCTGTTTAGTTTTCATGGCATTCCTGAAAGACATATTTTAAAATCAGATCCCACCCACCGGCATTGTCTGCAGTCAGTTGACTGCTGTTCAACGATGTCCACGGCGCATCTTACCTGCTACCGTCACCAGTGTCTTCAGACGATGAAACTCGTTGCGGCTGAACTTGGATTACCGCAAAATAAATTCAGTTTTTCCTTTCAGTCGCGACTGCTGAAGGATCCCTGGCTTAAACCATATACGGATTTTCGATTCAGGGAAATGCCAGGAGAAGGCATCAAAAAACTACTCGTCGCTTGTCCGGCTTTTGTAAGTGACTGTCTGGAAACGCTGGAGGAAATTGAAATCCGGGGCAGGGAAGAGTTTCTGCAAGCCGGAGGAGTAGAATACGGGATGATCCCCTGTTTAAATACCCATCCGTTATGGGTGAAGGCGTTGGCAGACTGGGTGAGCAATTAATACTTATTATGTATTTATATATTAAGGCCCTCCACATAATTTTTATCGTCACCTGGTTTAGTGGCATGTTTTATATTGTAAGGCTCTTTATATACAATACAGAAGCGGCTGAAAAGACAGGCCCCGAACGGGAGATTCTGCTTGACCAGTTTCGTATTATGATCCGGCGTCTGTGGCTTGGGATCACCTGGCCGTCCGCCATTCTTACCCTGATATTCGGACCCTGGATCTGGATACTACTGGGTACTACGCCACGCTGGCTGGTCGTAAAATTGATATTTGTTTTATTACTCTACGGATATCATTTTTCTCTCCACCTACTTTACCGTGAGCAGCAGAAAGGAATCTTCCGTTTCAGTTCCCAGGGGCTCCGGATCTGGAATGAAGTAGCCACTCTTCTTTTATTTGCAATCGTATTCCTGGCCAGCGTAAAGCAGGCGATGAGCTGGATACCGGCAACAGCCGGACTCGTTTCTTTAGCAGCAGTACTTATGATCGCCATCCGGATTTATAAAAAAGTCAGGAATAGGGCTTAGGCTTAAGGCGTAACGCCCAACGCCAGCATGTCGTTCTGTGTTTTGCGTTGAGCTTTGGGCGTCGGCTCTAAAGCAAAAAACCTCCCCGGGGGAGGTTTTTTATAAAGGGGCAAAAAGGTGGTCTTTCAGAATCTGGCTTCCATCGGTGCTTAGGAATTGGGAAAAATTCAATAACTAGCCTAGCAATTGGTTTTGCAATTACGATAAAAGGAATTAAAAACGGGAAGGTGCGGATTATAAACCAGAAAAAACGATTAGTGTAAAAAGGAAGGGGAGTAGGAATACCCCCCTTTTTAACCCCTAAACCCTAAACCGTAGAAAAAAATTTTTCAGAACCGGAGAATGTCTTTTTATAGATGCAATCTCAATGATTTTATTAAGGATCGGACTCCTTTTTTCAAACATAAATTATGCCAAAGGATTTTTTTGTGGATAATTGAATGGACTTAAATGATTGATTCTGCTCATCTTCTACGTAACATTACTTTGATCAATCGTACACAACCGATTTATTTCCGGGGTTTTATACGGGTAAAAAAACCTTTGAATTCATTAGCTTTGCAGCCATTTTAAATTGTTAAAATTTTTCTATTTTCTGAATTATTACCTAACCCATTCATTATTAACAGATCCGTATGTCCGGGCGATACACAGAATATGAAAAACTGAACCTGCCGGAAATCGGCAATTCAGTTTTGGAACAATGGAAGACGACCCATGCATTCGAAAAAAGTGTGCATTTAAGGGACGGAAAAACACCTTTTGTTTTTTATGAGGGGCCGCCAAGTGCAAACGGTTTGCCCGGCATACACCATGTGATCAGCCGGACACTGAAAGACCTTGTTTGCCGGTACAAGACAATGCGGGGATTTCAGGTGGAAAGGAAGGGGGGATGGGATACCCATGGCTTGCCCGTTGAACTCGGGGTGGAAAAAGAATTGGGTATAACCAAGGAAGATATCGGAAAAAAGATTTCTGTTGAGGAGTATAATATGAGGTGCCGGGAGGCCGTGCTCCGGTATAAGGATAAATGGGATGAACTAACCCAGCGGATTGGTTATTGGGTGGATCTGGATCATCCTTATATCACGTATGAAAATAAATATATCGAAACGCTTTGGTGGATACTAAAAGAATTGTATCAGAAGGATTTATTATTCGAAAGCGTAAGTATACAGCCATATAGTCCCGCCGCAGGCACAGGTTTAAGTTCGCATGAACTCAACCAGCCGGGAACCTATAAGGAAGTAAAGGATACAAGCTGTGTGGCCATGTTTAAGACCCTGATGGGTCCGGAATCAGAATTTTTGTTCAAACTTGTTGCAGTTCAAAAACAGGCGGAGATCTTTTTCATAGCCTGGACTACTACTCCTTGGACTCTGCCGTCCAATCTGGGACTGACAGTTGGCCCGGATATCGAATATGTTTTGATTCACACCTTTAACCCGTATACTCATTTACCTGTAAACCTGATACTTGCGAAGCCATTATTAGCTAAATATTTTAAACCGGAGGACGAAAATGTTGACTTTTCAGCATATCAGCCGGCTTCCAAAATACTTCCCTGGAAAATACTGGCATCATTTGCCGGTTCGAAGCTGGAAAATGTGCGCTATGAACAGTTAATACCCAGTGAGGCAGGCAGCCTGGAAAAGATCCGCGCCGTTACAACCGATGCAGATCCCTTCCGTGTAGTGACAGGTGATTTTGTTACCACAGAAGATGGAACCGGCATAGTTCACACCGCCCCGGCATTTGGTGCGGACGATTTTAAAATCGGAAAGAAAAACAAGCTGGGGATATTAACCCTGGTTGACAAGCAGGGAAAATTTGTAGATGGGGTGGATGAATTCAGCGGACGTTACGTTAAAAATTATAAAGACGATCCAAAATATGTGGACGTAAACGTGGACATCTGCGTGAAGCTGAAAAAAGAAAACAGGGCTTTCAAAATTGAAAAGTACGAACACACCTATCCTCATTGCTGGAGAACCGATAAGCCAATTCTGTATTATCCATTGGACGCATGGTTTATTAAAACGACAGCTGTCAAAGACCGGATGGTGGAACTCAATAAAACCATTCAGTGGAAGCCGGCTTCTACCGGCGAGGGCCGGTTTGGCAACTGGCTGGAAAATATGGTAGACTGGAATTTGAGCCGAAGCCGGTTTTGGGGAACTCCCTTACCGATCTGGAGAACGGAAGATGGCCAGGAAGAAAAATGTGTCGGGTCCATCGCGGAACTACTGAGTGAAGTAGAAAAGGCAAAACAGGAGCTTGGCGGTCAGATAAATGCAGGTATCGATGAGGTTTCCCTCGATCTGCACAAACCTTTTGCAGATAGTATTATACTGGTTAGCAGCGAAGGTAAAAAGATGACGCGCATCCCGGACCTGGTGGATGTTTGGTTTGATTCCGGTGCCATGCCTTGTGCGCAATGGCATTATCCTTTCGAAAACAAAGAGAAGTTTAAAAACAATTTCCCTGCCGATTTTATCGCAGAAGGAGTAGATCAAACCCGGGGCTGGTTTTATACACTGCATGCGCTGGCTGTAATGCTGTTCGACAGCATTGCTTATAAAACGGTCGTTTCTAACGGGCTCGTTCTGGACAAGAATGGTAACAAAATGAGCAAACGGGTGGGAAACGTGGTGGATCCGTTTAAAATTATCGATCAGTTTGGTGCTGATGCCACCCGTTGGTACCTGGTCACCAATGCATCCCCCTGGGATAGTATGAAATTCGACCCGGACGGAATTAAAGAAGTGCAGCGGAAATTTTTCGGTACGCTGTATAATACTTACCAGTTTTTTGCCCTGTACGCAAATGTGGATGGATTTGCATTTAAAGAAAACTATATTCCACTGAACGACAGGCCGGAGATTGATAAATGGATTTCTTCGGCGCTAAACAGCCTGGTAAAAAAGGTGATTTATAGTCTGGATGATTATGAACCTACGGTTGCCGGGCGGTTGATTGAAGACTTTGTGGATGAGGAACTTAGCAACTGGTACGTACGGCTCAGCAGGCGCCGTTTCTGGAAGGGGGAATATGAACATGACAAACTAAGCGCATATCAGACCTTATATGAATGCCTTGAAACCCTGAGCAAACTCATGGCGCCCGTATCGCCCTTTTTTGCAGACTGGCTCTTTCAGAACCTGAACCGGGTAACGGAAAGATCTGAATTTGAGAGTGTTCACTTTACCGACTTTCCGGAGATCAAGAATGCGGCGATTGATCCGGATCTGGAAGAAAGAATGAAACTTGCCCAGGATGCCTCTTCCCTGATATTATCCCTGCGGAAAAAAATAAATATAAAAGTTCGCCAACCCCTGCAAAAGGTGATGATTCCTGTTTTCAATCCTGGAATGAAGGCGCAATTGCAAAAAGTGGAGGAATTGATCCGTTCAGAGGTCAATATCAAGGAAATTGAATACCTGGAGGCGAATAATGAATTTATCCATAAAAAGATTAAGCCGAATTTCGTGCTGCTTGGACGGAAGCTGGGCTCTAAAATGAAGGCTGTAAGTCTTGCTTTGTCAGGATTCAGCCAGCAGGAGATCGGAAAACTCGAGAAAGAAGGTAAAATCCGGTTAATCGTTGAAGGAGAACCAGTTGAAATAGCCCTGGAAGAGGTGGAAATCACCAGTGAAGACGTTCCGGGCTGGATGGTAGCGTCAAAAGGACCTTTGACCGTGGCACTGGACGTAACTGTCACAGCCGAACTGGAACGGGAAGGTAATGCCCGTGAGCTGGTGAATCGTATCCAGAAAATAAGAAAAGATCAGGAATTTGAGCTTACGGACCGGATTAATGTGCAAATCGGAGGTGCACAAACATTGGAGGAGACGATAAGAGAATTTAATTATTATATTTGCGCGGAAATTTTGGCAGACAAACTCGATTTGGTTGCCGAAATACCTAATGGCACTTTAATTGAAGTTAATGACGTCCCTTTAACAGTTTTTGTCACAAAAAAAGCCTAACCATATGGCAATCAAGAAAAAACCGGTCAAAGCCGTTAAAAAAGCGCAGCCCAAAAAAGGCATAAAGCCAGTAGCAAAAAAAGTTACTGCCAAAAAGGTAGCGCCGGTTAAACCTGTAAAAAAGGACAGTCCCAAAAAAAATTCACCCGTGGCAAAGAAACCTGTAGCGTCAGTAAGTAAGACAGTTCATTCAAAACCAGCACATCCGGCGAAAAAAACGGCTATTGCCCATCCGCCAGCTAAAAAACCTGCTGCCGTGACTGCGGCTAAAAAACCCGCTGTAACGGCCCATACCGCAAAACCGGCTGTACATGCACCTGTTTCACATGCACCCGCTGCGGCCAAACCTGTTCATCCTGCTCCGGTAGCAAAAGCCGGAAAAGTTGAAGATAAAAAGCCGGTATTCAAACAGCAGGTGAAAAACACCAGTCCTGTTACCGTGAAACCAGAGGTTAAAAAGCCATTTGTAGCTGCTGTGAAAGCGGTTAAAGTTGTTATTCCCGAAATTAAAACGAAAACGGTTCGGAAATATGAACCGGAATTTACAAAATCCGTACTGGATATTCACCAGCAGGAGCAAACCGGACCTACCATGCGATACAGTGATTTAGAATTGACAGAGTTCAGGGAGCTGATTACAAAGAAACTCGATTCGGCAAAAAAGGAACTTGCTTATCTGCAAGGACTTATAACAAGGCGCGATGAAATGGGCGGGGATGAAACGGACAACCGCTATATGACCATGGAAGATGGAAGTATGAGCATGGAACGTGAACAACTCAGTCAGATGGCCAGCCGCCAGATTACTTTCATTGATCACCTGGAAAAAGCCATGATGCGTATTGAAAACAAGACGTATGGCATATGCCGGGTGACCGGAAAATTAATCGACAAAGCACGACTGAAAGCGGTGCCTCATGCAACGCTCAGTATAGAAGCCAAACAAACGATGAATAAATAGTTTTCAGGGCTGGGCTCCGGCACAGTCCCGAAGACCTTTAATTATTTATTGCCGTTTAGCGAAATGCCATTCACGAAAGTGCGCGATCTACTTTTAAAACGTTATATGCAATCCCGTTTTTTATTAATCGCAATGGCTCTCGCATTAGGTGCAGTGCTTCCCATGCAGGCTGCCATCAATGCCCGCCTGGCGAAAATATCCGGAGATCCGGTTATGGCAGCTTTTATTTCATTTGCTGTCGGCACTATTGCACTCCTGTTTTTCTTAGTTGTTACCGGTCAGTTTAAACTTGGATTTATTTCTTCCCAACCCCCCTGGTGGATTTGGACCGGCGGTTTACTCGGAACATTTTTTGTAGCCGGAATTGTAGTGCTGCTCCCCCGTTTGGGTGTGGTTTTATCTTTCAGTCTGGTGCTTGCCGGGCAAATGTTCGCAGCCATATTATTCGATCAATTCGGTTGGCTGGGTATTGCTGTTAAAGAAATTTCGGTGGGGAAAATAATCGGTTCCATCCTCCTTATCATTGGTGTTATCCTGATCCGGAAATATTAGATAACCTGCTTTCAGTTCAAGCCGACTATTATGATCGATCCTCATGTGAACAATCCCAAGAGTCCGAAATTTGCTGTCAAGCGTTATTTAAACAGCATTAAAGACGAGCTCAGGGGTAAAATCGTGCTGGATATGCCCGCAGGAAACGGAGTAACCAGCGAGATACTGCTTGAATTAGGCAGCCGGGTAGAGGCATATGATTTATTTCCGGAATATTTTTTACTCAAGGATATAGAATGTAAAAAAGCGGATATCAATGCGGGCCTCCCGATAGAAAATAATCACGCTGATTTTGTCATTTGTCAGGAAGGCATTGAACATTTTAACGATCAGCTTAAAATGTTTTCTGAATTTAGCCGGGTGCTGAAAACAGGAGGTAAGCTAATCATAACCACGCCCAGTATTTCCAATCTTGCCGCCAAACTCAGTTATTCATTATTTGAATCCGAGTATTATCACAAGTTGATGCCGCCAAATGAAATTGATTCTGTATGGTTTGGTGACAAAAAGAATAAAAAAATTTATTACGGACATATTTTTTTAATCGGGATGCAGAAAATGCGCGTGCTTGGCCGTGTGTGCGGATTTAAAATCAGCAGGATTAACTTCATGAGAGTGAATAAAATGGCCTTATTACTGTTTCCCTTCCAATATCCATTGATTTTTTTGTCCTCTTACTATACATATTTTAAAGCTTTAAGGAAGAATAAATCGATCGATTTAGCTGCAAAGAAAAAAGTATACCGGGAGCAATTGCAGATTAATCTTAGCCCCAGGGTATTGCTGGACAGGCATAGTTTTGTTGTATTTGAAAAGGAGTTTGAGATGGAGAATGTATACGACCATCTGCTTTCCATCCAGAAACCGCTTACGGAAATTTTATAGTTGGAATTGCAAGAGTTGAAGGCCACTGTTTATAAAAGCGTTTGATGTTAAGCGTCACGCCTTTTGCTTTAAGATTACCGGATTTCCTGCATATCCACCAGTTTTTTGTAGAAACCGTTTTGTGATACCAGTTCTTCGTGTGTTCCTCTTTCCACAATGGCTCCTTTTTGCAGTACAATAATTTCATTGGCATGCCTGATCGTACTGAGGCGATGGGCAATCACCACACAGGTTCTGTTTTGCATCATTTTATTGATCGCGTCCTGAACAAGACGTTCGCTTTCTGTATCCAGGGAGGAAGTTGCTTCATCCAAAATTAAAATCGGTGGATTTTTCAGCACGGCGCGGGCAATCGTTATCCGTTGCCTTTCCCCGCCGCTCAATTTGGAGCCCCGGTCGCCGATATTTGTTTCATAACCGTTTTCTTTTTGAACGATAAACTGTTGCGCATTGGCCACCCTGGCTGCCTCTTCTATATCAGCCGATGAAGCATCCGGTGTTCCCAGCGCAATATTGGAAGACAGGGTATCGTTGAACAAAACAGGTTCCTGGGTAACAATGCTCATCAGGCCACGCAGCGCATGCAGAGAATAATCTTTTATGTTTATTCCGTCTATGAGCAATTCCCCGCTGGTTACATCATGAAAACGCGGGATCAGGTCGGCCAGTGTAGATTTGCCGGCGCCGGAAGAACCTACTAAAGCAATCGTTTGACCCTTATTGATTTTCAGGTTGATATTATGCAATACTTCTACGCCTTCATAAGCAAAACTTACGTTTTTGAATTCAATCGAATTATTAAAAGAGGTGATGGGTTGCGGATGATCTGGCTCCTTGATTACAATGTCTGCCTGTAAAATCTCTTCCACCCGTTTAATCGCCGCTGATCCGCGTTGTGCATTGTAAAAGGCCGTGGACAATGATTTGGCCGGATTGATAATTTGTGTAAAGATGGCTATGTAGGCAATAAAAGCTTCGGGTTGTAAAATCTTTTGGTTCAGGACCATTTGCCCGCCAAAATACAAAATACAACATAGTACAATGACGCCCAGCATTTCGGACATGGGAGATGCCATATCGCGGCGAAACATGATTTTATTCCGGAGGTTATTTAAAAAGTTATTGGTTTTGAAAAATTTGGTTCGCAAAAGTGTTTCCGCATTAAAAGCTTTGATCACCCGGAGTCCGCCCAATGTTTCATCCAGAATCGAAAGCAAAACACCGGACTGTTCCTGAGCGTCGTTGGAATGTTTTTTCAGGGAACGGCTGACGCGACCGATAATAAAACCGGTTAACGGAAGAAGAACAAATAAAAACAAGGACAACGGGGGACTCAGAAAAATCAGGCTTGCAAGGATAATCAGAATGGTCAGGGGTTCCCGGAATACACCTTCGAGGGTACTCATTACACTCCATTCAATTTCATTCACATCATTGCTCATCCGGCTCATCAGGTCGCCTTTGCGCTGTTCCGTAAAGAATCCCAGGGGTAGAATCAGAATTTTTGAATACAGGTCTGCCCGCAATCGGGTCAGAACACCGTTTCGCATCGGTGCCAGCACCCGGTACCCCAGGTAATAAAATGTATTTTTTAAAAATATGGATACAATTATAATAACACAAATCGCTCCCAGTGCGTAGGAGGGTCCATGCTGATCGATCAGTAAGCCAAGAACATATTTAATGGTATCGAGAAGGCTGGAGGCCGAAAAACTCAGGTGAGGCATAACAGCAACCCTTTTTTCCTTACCAAACAGGAGTTGCAGGAAGGGAACGAGCATCGTCAGGGAAACCAGGGAAAAAACTACGGAAAGGAGGTTAAAAAGGAAATAGAGGACAATTTTTCCTTTCTGGTCGCTCAGGTATTTCAGAATCGTCGAAAATCTCTTCATTATGTCTGGATGGGGCGTAAACCCGTAAATTTACACTGAAATTGGGAATGATATGAAAGAAGGTAAGCGTCAAAAGCAGGTTAGTGCGCTATTACTCGAAGAGGTTAACAAAATATTTCAGAAGTTGGGACTGAATATGATCCAGGGAGGTATGGTTTCCATTGCTTCCGTTAAGATAACCCCGGATCTGTTTGAAGCGCGTGTATATTTAAGTTTTTACCAGGTACCGAAACCTCAGGATGCATTGAAGCTGATAGAAGACAGGTCCTGGGAAATCAAGCGTGATCTGGTAAGTTCCATTCGTAATCAGCTCCGGAGCATGCCGCAGCTAACTTTTTATATAGACGATTCGTTGGATTACGTTGACAAGATGGAAACTCTTTTCCGTGAGATAAATGAAACCAAACCGGATACCGGTACTCAATCCTGATTTAATTCATCTGCATTGAAGTTCCTTTTCGCCTGGCGTTATTTTAAAGCAAAAAAATCTACAAATGCTATTAACATCATTTCATGGGTTAGTGTAAGTGCGATCATACTCGGAACCGCTTCTCTGATTGTAGTGTTGAGTGTATTCAACGGCCTGGAAGATCTTGTGCGATCCCTCTATTCTTCCTTTTATACAGATGTGAAAATTTCTCCGGCATCGGGGAAATTTATACGCATTCCCTATACAACGCTGCTTAAGTTAAAGCAGACGGATGGAGTGATCGGTTATTCGTTAACGATAGAAGACAATGCACTTCTGCAATATAACAGCCTTCAGCCTGTTATGCTGAAAGGAGTGGATGATCATTTCAAAGAGATAAACGGGGTATCCAAAAATATTCTGAAAGGCATCTACAATATTGGTTCGCCGGAACATCCGGCAGCGATACTGGGTTCCGGAATCGAGTATTCACTTAATATCGAAGCTGACCGCGCCATTTCGCCGATGACAGTGTATCTTTTCCGGAATGGAAATATCAATCCGGCTGATCCGGGAGCTGCTGTGCGTTCCGAACCGCTTATATCAGCCGGTTCTTTTAAGATTCAGGAGGATTTTGACGACCATTACGTGATTACCAACCTGGGATTTATACAGCGTATGCTGGGCCTGGATTCCAACCAGTATGGAGCGATTGAAATAGCAACCCGGGATGGCCTGGTTGATAAAACATTAAAATCCAGATTGCAGGCTTTATTTGGGGCGGATTTTCTGATCAGGACCCGGGATGAACAAAATCAAACGCTTTTCGGAACAATGAAAATGGAAAAATGGGTGATCTACATAATTCTAACCTTGATCCTGGCCGTGGCCGCTTTCAATATTGTAGGCGCACTCACCATGCTCGTGCTGGAGAAAAAGAAAGATATTCAGGTATTGAAGGCGATGGGAGCCGATAATGGCTTTATCCGTCAGATCTTTCTGAATGAAGGCATCCTGCTTGGCCTTATTGGCGGAGGTCTGGGATTTGGTCTGGCTATACTTCTTTGCTGGATGCAGGTCAATTTTAAGCTGGTGCCGCTTCAGGGTAATTTCCTGATTGACTACTATCCGGTGAAATTAATAGCTACGGATTTTGTACTGGTCGGAAGTACGATTCTGATCGTCGTGTTATTGGCTTCGTGGATACCTGCCAGGAAAGCGGCACTACAGCCGTTTGAATTAAAATCATAGGAAAGTATGGGAGTATGGGAGTATGGGAGTATGGGAGTGGGGTTAAGGTGGTCCTTAATAATCACCTAATGTCTCCGGAAGTTGTGCCAGGGCTTTTGCCAGCTGTTCGTCACTGGGGGCAATTCCATGCCAACCATGGTCATTTTCCATAAAATCCACTCCCTTACCCATAATAGTATGCATCAGGATTGCGACGGGCTGACCCTTGCCCGTTAGCGATTTGGCCTCTTTAAGGGTTTCCAGCACCTCGTCCATATTATTTCCATTGGTTTCCAGCGTTTTCCAACCGAAAGCATCGAATTTCTGACGGATATTCCCAAGGTTCATTACTTTGTCGGTAGTTCCGTCGATCTGCTGATGATTCCAGTCCACAGTAGAAATCAGGTTGTCCACTTTATGGTGGGCTGCGAAAAGAAGGGCTTCCCAGATCTGACCTTCATCCAGTTCCCCGTCGCCATGAAGGGAAAATACAATATTTGACTCCTTATTGAGTTTTTTGGTGAGGGCCGCGCCGATGGCAGCACTCATGCCCTGACCGAGCGAACCACTGGCTATTCGAATACCGGGCAGGTGTTCATGGGTAGCCGGGTGTCCTTGCAGGCGGGAATTCAGTTTTCGGAAAGTTGCAAGTTCTTTAATATCAAAATAACCTGACCGGGCCAGGGAAGCGTAAAAAACGGGTGAAATATGACCATTACTCAGGAAAAAAATGTCTTCATTTTTACCATCCATCGAAAATTTCGGGTCATGTTTCATGACTTCGAAGTAGAGTGCGGTAAAAAAATCCGTGCAGCCGAGCGAACCTCCGGGATGCCCACTGGAAGCGCCATGCACCATTCTGAGAATATCACGACGTATTTGCGAAGCAATAGCCTTTAAATCAGCCATATAAATTAAGTTATTCTGAAGTGCGCAAAGCTAATGGAATTTATTTACCGTTGTCCCGGAACATATTAAACTTTTGTTCTAACTTGCTTGCTCATGCGCTCCGTGACATTATAACATTGCTGTCGGAACATCTTGAATTTCAACTCTCTATCCAGAGTGTGCGCAAAAAAAGTTTAAGGCTTGATTTTAGCAATGAAAGAATTTATTTAATGTAAACTGAGGTTCATGTTTGATGTACTACTTTCCTTGGCTATTTCTTTCACTATCACTTTCCTTGCCATTCCGGTAATCATTAAGGTAGCAGACGAGAAAAAACTTTTCGACATGCCCGATGCGCGAAAAATTCATCTGGTTGCCATTACTCCTTTGGGCGGCATTGGAATTTTTGCCGGATTTGTATTCGGATGCCTGCTTACAATGAATTTAAAATATTCTTCGGAGTTCCAGTATTTTATTGCCGCTACCATGGTCATTTTCTTTTTAGGTTTGAAAGATGATATCCTGGTGCTCTCCCCCATAAAAAAATTCATTGGCCAGGTACTGGCTGCCTTTCTGATCATATACTACGGAAGGATTCAGATCAGAAGCATGCATGGATTTTTCGGAATCCACGAGCTGCCTGAAATGTTCAGCCTGCTCATCTCTTATTTTTCTGTAATAGTAATCATCAATTCGTTTAATCTGATAGATGGTGTTGACGGTCTTGCGGGTGCACTCGGATTGATGTCGTCGGCGCTATTCGGAATATATTTTCTGAGTGCGAATATGGAACCCTACTATGTGCTTGCATTTTCCCTTTGCGGCAGCCTGCTTGCTTTTTTAATATTTAATTTTCAGCCGGCTAAAATATTTATGGGCGACACGGGTTCTCTGCTCATTGGCTCGGTAAATGCGATTCTGGTTTTAAAATTTATTGATCCGGGAGATGGTCCCGAATCTGTGAATCCGATAATTTCTTCTCCGGCTATCGGGTTTACGATTCTCATGATACCCCTGCTGGATACCCTTCGGGTATTTGCAATACGTATATTTAAAAGGCGTTCCCCATTCAGTCCCGACAGGAACCATATCCATCACCTTTTATTGGACCGGGGATTATCACACCGGACTATAACGCTGTTGCTTGTAGCCATCAACGCCAGCATGGTAGTGTTTGTGTATATGGCGCGTTCGCTCGGATGCACTATATTGATCTTATCGGTCATCGCGCTTTTTTTCACGTTTATAGCCATCGCTTATTATTCCAGGCCGAACAATTCCATTACCTGGGCAACCAATGGGAACGATAAAAATGAGAAGGTAAAAGAATCTAAATTAGTTACCTTTATTCGCGATAGTATGCTGGAACAGAAAAATTAATGAGCGCTCCTATCAAAATAATCCCGAATTAGAACTATCATCTATGTCTGATGAATTAGACTTTATAGTGGAAGTCGCGAAAGATTCCATGATTAAAGCGATCAATCACCTTGAAAATGAACTAACCCGGATCCGCGCAGGAAAAGCCAATCCACAAATGCTGGAGGGCGTAAATGTGGATTACTACGGGGTACCTACGGTCATAAACCAGATGGCAAATGTTTCGGCAGTAGATGCCCGGACACTAACCATCCAACCCTGGGAAAAAAATATGCTTCAGCCTATCGAGCGGGCTATTATCAATGCCAATCTTGGTGTGACGCCGCAGAACGACGGGAATATAATCCGTCTTTTTATGCCACCGCTTACCGAAGAGAGAAGAAAAGAATTTGTGAAGAAATCATATTCTGAAGGGGAACAAACCCGTATCGCCATCCGGAATATCCGCCGGGATGCCATTGAGCAAATCAAGAAATTACAGAAAGACGGGTTGAGTGAAGATCTCACAAAAGATTCTGAAAAAGAAATGCAGGATATTACAGATCAATATATTTCTCTTGTTGAAAAACACCTTGCGTCCAAAGAAAAAGAAATCATGGCGGTCTGAATCAACGGGCTTATCGTTTAATTCTTAACTGTTAAAATTACAATTATGGGAATTTTAAAAGAGTTCAGGGATTTCGCGCTGCGTGGCAATGTGGTAGATCTTGCTGTTGCTGTAATTATTGGCGGAGCATTCGGCGCTATTGTATCTTCACTGGTGGATAATGTAATAACTCCTCTTCTATTAACGCCTGCTTTAAAAGCGGCTAATGCCCAGAATCTGGAACAACTAAGCTACGGAGCCGTCAAATACGGGCTGTTCTTATCGGCTGTCATCAAATTCATCATCATTGCCTTCATCCTTTTCCTGATCG
>Ga0206903_10234_pt1 | contig 17514 bp, 12 predicted proteins | sample Alteio_BWOrgHeat_45_FD_152959 | JGI IMG/M metagenome (GOLD analysis project Ga0206903, IMG submission 152959) | Enriched cells from forest soil in Barre Woods Harvard Forest LTER site, Petersham, Massachusetts, United States -... | ecosystem: Environmental > Terrestrial > Soil > Temperate forest >... | reverse complement strand
ATAACTCCCCTTCAGGGGATGGGGGCATAGAGATCTGCGTTGCAGACAATGGCAATGGAATTCCTCAAAACATAGTGGATAAAATCTTTCAGCCATTCTTTACTACAAAACCAACTGGCCAGGGAACAGGTTTGGGGTTATCATTAAGCTATGATATTATAAAAGCACATGGTGGAGAATTGAAAGTTGAAACAAGAGAAGGTAAAGGATGTGAGTTTATTATTCAACTACCGATAATATAAATCCGGTATAAGGTATCAGCCACTTTAAAAGTGGCTGATACCTTTATCGCATGGTGGTGAAATAAAAGTGGCGCAAGTAAGAAGCGCAGCATATTGTGACGGGACCTTCTGTGTTATTCAGGCGGGAATTTTAATACAGCCTCAGTATAACTAAAAAATAAATAAGAGCAACAGGCTCGACACAACTAATATCGGTCTATTCAAAATAATTTAAATACAGTTTGTACTTTATGACTCTGTTCAAATATCTTATAAACATCGGCACCGTAAAGCGAAATGATGTGACTCAAAATAAACATATACGCTTTACAAATTCGCTTGTCCTGATTATCTGCTGCTTTATTGTTCAAAATATCATTCTTTCCATTTATTATAAGCAGCCTCTGATTGCTTACATCCAGTTTGCACATTTCATAATGATTGCTTTGGCTCCGGTTTTCAACTATAAGGGCCGGCGGGTTTTAGCCAGCGCCTGGTTTAGCAGTGCGGCAATTTTTTTTGTCACCATTTATTCTATCGTCTTCACTTTAGAAAGTTTCAATTTCACGTTTTTGCCGATGATCATTTTTTTACAATTTTTCCTTTTTTCTCCTGCTGAAAAAAAGTATATCATCATATTCGCGGCCGTTACGGCCTTGTGCTTTGCAGGTGTTTTAGTAATTGACAGTTTATATGAAACACTTGTGATATCTCTTCCTCAAGGCTTATTAAACGCGCAGCGGTGGAATACACTGGCAGGCCTGCCCATGCTCAGTACCGCAATAGGCGCCTATGCATTTTTCACCATTAAGAAAGCAGAGGAAGAAGCCGCCAGGGAAAAAGAAGATCTTAAAACTGCTCAAAGACAATTGATCCAATCAGAAAAAATGGCAAGCCTTGGAGAACTCACCGCAGGCATTGCACACGAGATACAAAATCCATTAAACTTCGTGAATAATTTTTCTGAAGTGAATAGAGAGATGATTACTGAAATGAAAGATGAAATTGATAAAGGCAATTACGATGAAGCTAGAATTATTGCAGATGATATCGAAGCTAATGAAGAAAAAATAAACCATCACGGTAAGCGTGCAGATGCCATTGTAAAAGGCATGTTGCAACATTCAAGAGTAAGCACAGGAAATAAAGAACAAACAGACATTAATGCTTTGTGTGATGAATATTTAAGATTGAGTTATCATGGCCTGCGCGCAAAAGACAAATCTTTCAACGCAGATTTTAAAACCGATTTTGATAACTCAATTGGAAAAATAAATATTGTTCCGCAGGATATTGGAAGAGTGTTACTAAACTTATTCAACAATGCTTTTTATGCAACCAATGAAAAGTTAACCGTTCACCGTTCACTGCTTACCGATGAGTACAAGCCACTTGTTTCAGTTCAAACAAAAAAAATAGATAACAATACAGAGATTACTGTAACCGACAACGGCAACGGCATTCCGCAAAACATAGTGGATAAAATATTTCAGCCATTCTTTACGACAAAACCAACAGGACAAGGAACCGGATTGGGCTTAAGCTTAACATATGACATCATCACCAAAGAACACAATGGAACAATAAAAGTTGAAAGCAAAGAGGGTGAAGGAACTAAGTTTGTAATTCGGTTGCCCGCTACATGAGCAGGAGTTTACCCGTCTGATTGAATAACGGAAAATAAAAGTTGAAAGGAAAAGTGGATGCAATAAGCTTATAGTAAAGACAAATATTATTTATATTTAGTCACTATAAAAATAACTTATGGCAATTAATCCAAAAACACCGGGCGTTCACCACATCAATCTCCGCTGTTCAAATCTTGATGACACAAAGAGTTTTTACAGGGATACCATCGGTTTCCCTATTGTTATTGACAATGATCAATTGTTTGCCTTTCCTGTAGGTAGTGTATTTATTGTATTTAAGAAAGCGGATGAAAATACAAGATTTAATCCATTCACTATCGGAACAGATCACATAGCTATTGCTTGTGAAACTGAAGAAGAACTTGACCGTTTTGCAAAGGGCTTAAACGATGCTAACGTGGAAAGTACAGGTGTGAAAACAGATCCTGCACTACAAAAAAAATATATTGCCTTTAAAGATCCGGATCGTATTCAATGGGAGTTTTATATGGTCTGATAATGCTTATGCTGAGTTTAAATTTATCAGAAAATAATAGCTATTTTGGCAGGCAGTAAATGCGGGCATTGCAGTCAAATGATTTATGCTTTTGTGGATGTTCAGTGTTCAATAGTATTGAAGGTACCAATGCTTATTGTTTCCTCGCTCCATCTATAAAATAAGTTTTCACCTCTCTCTTGTCACTAATTATTTTATAAAAAGTGCCGAGATAACCGATCATCTCTTCTCTGTTCCTTTTTGTAAGCAGGTCAAAATTGTTTATGAGCGTATAAATACTGTCTTTATGCGCGTTAAAAATTGATATGGCAATATTTAATTCTTCCGGTGTTCTTTCAAATCCCAGATAATAACGCTGCTGCACATTTTCAATATCCAATCCTTCAGTGGGTACTGCATAACCGGCATTTACCAGGCCTGCATAATCAAAATCATACGGGATTACAAATGGCCTTGCTGTTGAATCTTTTACTGATCCGATCAAAATTGCATTATGATTTTTCCAAACGCCCCAATCTGTATTACCAATCATATATTCAAACAATGCAACAAGCGTCATTTGATCCCTATCGGTACTTTCAGAATGCAGGGTTAAATCCTTCAGATCATTACAATCATTCCGCCTGGCAAGCGCTTTACCATCTTCTATAAAAAAAGCATGCAACGCCAAGGGTTTTTTACCTTCCTCAGAATCAGCGTAAGTGATATTCAGCAAACGCACACGAAAACTTTTTTCTGTTATAAGGTTGTACATTTTATAAATGAGATATTCTTTCAGCAACAACTGGTCGTATGTGTTATTATCAAAACAAGGGCTTACCATTTTAAGTGAACCCAGCGGGTATAAGGTTGGCGAAGTAGTGTTATGAAAATTCATTTTCATAGGTGGCATATTGCAAATTTGCCTGCGCATGTTCCCCCTCGCTTCAACGCGTATTTCTTCTGTTATTGTGCTGTCTGCAATGTTACAGGTAAATGTTGCCGGTAAATATTCAGGCTTGGTTTTGCTGCGAATATATTTGCCAATATCCATGTTGAGTTTGCAATGCAATATGGAATCAGTTTCAAAAAATTCCTGCGCGTTGATCTGCGCAATTGTTTGCGATGGTATTGTTGCATAAATACAGAGTACAGCCATTATCATTAAAAACTTCTTCATAGCTACAGGTTCAATGGCAGTTAATTGAATACAATTTAATTGTTCCGCTTGTAATATTTTTTTTCATATATGTAGATGTGTTTTATTAAGTGCAGCAGGAAAAGCAGTTTCTTATCAAGCCATAAAATTATTAAAATAGAAACGAATACCCGGTATGAATTGATTAATGATTATTAAGCGCTATAACAACAAATAATACAGACTTAGCTATACACCCTGGGTACCTTTTGCCATGGATTTGACAGGTGACTGATAGCTCTTTAATACGGAGAATATCTTTATAAGGTTATTATTAGCTCTCTATAGTGTAGCTATAAAAGTAAAGCAGAATGGAAAGGAAGGTATAGCTTTATACAGCTATTTACAAACAGGATATCGTTGGTATGTAAAATAAGTAAAACCCCGGAATGGCAAAAAAAATGGTTGAGTTTAAGTTATGATACCATTAAAATACATGGCGGAGAAATAAAGGTTGAAACGCAGGTTGACGAAGAAAATCCTAATAATTTTGGGAAAGGCGAAGGAACGAAGTTTATAACCCGGTTGCCAGCACAATAGGTACTGAATACAAACTGTACTTTAATCATAACACTATGAATAAAAAAATTATTCAGCTGCTGTTTATAATAATAAATGTTATAATACTTTCTGCGCGTTCATCAGCGCAGACTCATACAGGATTATTTGATAGTGATTCTATATTTCAAATGACATTAAGTGGCAATATCCGCAGCCTTTTAAACGATAGAGCAGACGATTCAAAATATCACCCGCTTGTCATTTCCTATACACAGCAAGGCGGAACAATTTCTATAAAAGCGCAGGCAAAAACAAGAGGGCATTTCCGTAAACAGAGAGAAAACTGCGACTATCCGCCACTGCTGTTGCGCTTTACTAAAAGTGATACGCTGAAAGCTTCTGTTTTTAAAGAACAACAAAAATTAAAATTGGTGATGCCTTGCCGCGGAGATGATTATGTTGTGCATGAATGGCTGGTATATAAATTATACAACCTTATTACACCAAGAAGTTTTAAAGCAAGGCTGACAAGAGTGACGCTTGATGATAACAGAAGCAGCAGGAACAAATCCTTTTACGGCATTCTGCTGGAAGAAGAAGACCAGATGGCAAAAAGAAATAATGAAATAAGTGTTAGCTGGAAGATAAAACCTCAATCAACCCAACAGGAAGATTTTTTAACAATGGCTATGTTTGAATATATGATCGGGAATACTGACTGGTCGGTGCAATATCTTCAAAATATAAAACTCATTGCGCCAGATTCAACAACGATACCTTCAACAGTGGCTTACGATTTTGATCATGCAGGCATAGTAGATGCACCTTATGCGCATCCTGCAGAAGAGTTGCGGATGACATCGATACAGGAACGCAGGTATCGCGGTTATTGCATGCATGACCTCCAAAAATTTGATCCGGTGATCGCGCTGTATAATAAATTAAAACCAGAGATTTATGGTCTTTATACAAATTGTACTTTACTGGATGCGCGCTATGTAAAATCAACGATCCAATTCCTCGATGATTTTTATAAGACTATTAATGATCCTTCAACATTTAAAAAAGAATTCAGTTATCCCTGCGATGTAAACGGAACAGGCAATGTTGTTATAAAAGGATTGAAAGGTGATTGATATCCGTTTAAGTTATTTTTTATGATCATGATGTTTTTTCTTCACCTTATGTTCAGGATTCAGCACCAGTTTTTCAGCGCCGCCTGATCCCCTGTATTCAAGATCTTCAAACAAACCTGCATCTGTAAGATCAAGCTTATGAGAATTTTCCCAATCAAACTTGGCTATTCCATGCAGCCTTTCTATGATCACATCGTCATTCACTTCAATTGCCAATTCGCGGCGATCGTCAAAACTTCCTGGTGTAAGATTGATGGAACCAACAATGGCCCTGCATTCATCAGCCAAAAGCATTTTACCATGCAGCTTTAAATGCTTTAGCTTATGAATTTTTATACCAACATCATCCATTATCCGCAATCCTCCAACGCCTTCAATCAGTTTATCTTTTTTCAATGTGTGCGGAGGCCGAACCATGATGTGTACTTTAACACCACGGCTTGCTGCGCGTATAATGCGTTCAATGATTATAAGGTCCTGGAATCTTTCATTCTGTATGAACAATGAATGTTTTGCTTCGTCAATAAAGTTGGCCAGGCGCTGGCGGCCATTGTTGCTGCACCAGATGAGCCGTGCGTTATCGCCGGGGTTAAAATCAGCTCTTTCCCAGTCTGCTTCAAAGCACATGGCAACTTCCTTTACTTCATGCGGGTTGGCAGTAATGATAGCATAATCGCGTGTCTCGGTAAGATTCTTTGTTTCCCAATTAAGTGATTTAATAAAAGCAATTTTATCATCAACCACCATCGACTTTTCATGCGTCAGCGCGAAAAAAGGATTGGTATCTTCTACGTTTATACCGGCATCTTCCAGGATTTTCCGCGTGCTTTCATTTTCTTCTTCACCATTTCTGCGTGAAGGGTTCAGCATTACTTTTACATCAAGCCCGCGTTCATGCGCATTGATAACTGCACCGATCAGGTCAATATCTGAAAAGAGGAACATTTTTATACGAAGCGATCTCTTTGCTTCATTGATGGTATCAATGATCTGTTTTGCAGTGTCGTCCGGAAAAACAAGTACAGACCTGTAATGCATAGTTTTATTTTAAAAGTAGAGCTTCTTTTTATTGTGATACAGGATTGTTTATGATGCTTGTTCTAGTCCTGGCCTGGTAAAGCTGCGTATAAAATTTTCCATAAGTCATCAGCTCTTCATGTGTTCCTGCTTCTTCAATTACGCCATCTTTTATAACAATTATCCTGCTTGAATTTCTGATAGTGCTTAACCTGTGTGCAATGGTAATAACAGTTTTTCCTTCCATTAATTTTTCAAGTGCGTCAATTACTATTTTCTCAGATTCCGAATCAAGCGCCGAAGTAGGTTCATCAAGAATAAGAATAGGAGAGTTACGTATAATGGCGCGAGCAATTCCTATGCGCTGCCGCTGCCCACCTGACAATGTTACGCCTCTTTCGCCAACAAGCGTATTATAACCCTGCGGCATTTTTAATATAAACTCTTCTGCATCGGCAAGTCTTGCGGCATTTATGATTTCTTCTTCTGTGGCGGCTGGTTTGCCATAAGCTATATTTTCCGCCACGGAACCATAAAATAAAAAAGTATCCTGCAATACGAAGCCGACCTGCTTTCTTAGCGCTTCAAGATTGTAATCGGCAATATCAATTCCGTCAATTAAAATTCTGCCGCCTGATGGATCGTAAAATCTTGATATCAGCCCTGCTATAGTTGATTTGCCGCATCCGGTTTGTCCACATATACCAATACGTTCGCCGGGATTGATCTTAAGATTAATATTTTTCAGTACAGTAAAAGAATGATTGTATCCGAAAGAAACATTTTCAAAAATAATTTCACCGTTTAGTTTTTGAGGAATGATAGCATTTGGCTTTTCAGGAACAACATCATCGGTTGCGAGTATCTGTTGAATGCGCTCTAACGAAACGGTTGCCTGTGCTACAGCGTTCGTCATTTTTGCAAGGTCTTTTACAGGGCTGAAAAATTTGGTGAGATATGTAATTAAAACAGTAAGCGAACCTACTGTCATTGCACCGGTAAGTACCAGTGAGGAACCTCTCCACAATACTAATGCGAGGCACAATGTAACAACAACAGACACAACAGGAGAAACCAGCGCTTTTAAACGGCGTGTTCTTAATGCAGCATGTACTGTTTCCAGGCTAACTTTTTTAAGACGGTTCTCTTCGGTTTCCTGTGTGCCAAATGCATTAATCACTCTTATTGACTCAAGCCCTTGTTGCAGCACAGACAACATTTCGCTTTCATCTTTCCTTACTTCGCGTGTAGACCGCTTCACCGCTTTCTTAAAACGGAAAACGAATACAAGCAGGAACGGTGTAATGGCTATGGCAAGCAGCGCAAAACTCCAGTTAATGCAAAACATCAGCGCGAGAATGCCTAAGATGGTCATAGCATCAACCACTATATTCAGCAGTGTTGATGATACAAAATCCTGCATGGTAGATACATCGGTTGTGATGGTGCTTAACAGTTTTCCTACCTGGTGTGTATCGTAATAGCCAAGAGATAATCTTTGAAGGTGATGGTATACTTCCTGCCTCACATCGTTGGCAACATATTGTGCAACGCTTTCTGTAAAATAACTATACACGTAGGATGCCAAGGCACCAATGACTGTGATTGTTATTAATGATAAAGCGGCAATGGCAGCCATCTTCACTTTGTTTTCATCTGCTGAAGATGAATTCAGCCATTGCAGCCACGACGGCAGAGCATGATTCCCGATTACATTATCAATAACTATCTTTAACGGCCATGGCGTTGCAATGTCCATTAAGGTTTGAACGAGCATCGCGAAAAAAATAAGCAGCAACCATTTTCTGTAAGGATATACCTGGCGGAATACAAGTTTCGCAAGATAGTTCCTGGTTTTTTCAGCGCTTGCAGTTAATGGCTTCATACCGCTAAATTATTACGAATCCTACTAAGATCATCTTTTACCTTTAAGCATTGGCTGCCGTAAAGCATTTTAAGCTGATGACAATTCTAAGTTAGAAGATATTCAAATTGTATTTATCGATGAAGGCATGCTATGGAATGAAAAAATGAAAGTTGTGAATTTATTATTCAATTCTATTGCTTAAATTTTTATAATTTACGACGATTAAATAAAATTTGCAGATTAAAAATCAATCTAACAACATTCTCTATGAAAATTCTTGTAGTTGACGATGAGAAAGACATACAAACATTATTTGAACAACGTTTTAGAAAAGAAATAAGAACCGCCGAGTTTGAATTTGCTTTTGCATTTTCAGGTGAGGAAGCGCTTGATTATATAAAACGGCATGAGCATGAAGTTGTATTAATTTTGTCCGACATTAACATGCCGGGTATGAGTGGACTTGTGTTGCTCGAAAGAATTAAGAAAATGTTTGAAGAGCCACCACCCGTTGTAATGATGATAACTGCTTACGGCGATAGTGAGAACTATAATAAGGCTATGCAGTTAGGCGCAGACGATTTTCTTACAAAGCCCGTGGATTTTGTTCTTTTGAAGGATAAGCTAAAAAAAGCAATACATGTCTAAAATATTGGTAGTAGATGATGAAACAGATTTAGAAATACTGATAAAACAAAAATTCCGAAGACAAATAAGAGAGCATCAGTATGAATTTGTTTTTTCATTGAATGGCAAAGAAGCATTGGAAAAAATAAAAGAGCAGCCCGATATTGATATGGTCTTTAGTGATATCAATATGCCTGAAATGGATGGCCTGACCCTGCTGGAAAAATTAAGTGAAGATAGTCCGCTTATAAAAGCGGTTATTGTTTCGGCTTATGGCGACATGGATAATATCCGTACGGCTATGAACAGAGGCGCTTTTGATTTTATTACCAAACCGGTAAATTTTGATGATTTTGAAACAACGCTCAAAAAAACAATTGCCTATGTTTCTCAGATAAGACAAACACTACAGGCAATAAAAGAAAATAACATCTTAAAAATGTATGTTGATGAGTCGGTACTGAAATTTATGGAGAAACGTGAGTTTGAGAAAACACTTACTTCAAGTGAAAATATAGAAGCAACAGTTGTATTTGTTGATATATGCAGCTTTACTGCTCTTACGGAAACAGAACATCCTGATGTGGTAGTTAAATTACTGAACAATTATTTTGATGTTATAGTAAAAGAAATAATTGAACAGAACGGCCACGTTGATAAATTTATGGGCGATGCTGTGATGGCTGTATTTCGCGGCGATTTTCATTTAGACCGTGCAATAGAAGCCTGTATTGCAATTCGCGATGCCATACAGAAATTGCCCGATGAAAAAATTGTTTTGAATTTTTTGCCCCAGGTTTCCATTGGGGTAAATTGCGGAGAAATGATATCAGGTAATATCGGGTCAGGAAGCCTGCGCCGTTTGGATTATACAGTAATAGGCGATGCGGTTAATACCGCACAGCGATTACAGAGCAAAGCAAAACCCGGCCAGATATTAATTTCTGCAAGCGCATACGGTAAGATCAAGGAATTTTTTAATTGTGCAGTGGTAGGGCAGATCACACTTAAAAATAAAAAAGAGCCTGTTGAGGCTTATGAGGTCCTTAACTAAAAATATTTTACGCGAATAGAACTTACAAAATGCAATTGGAGAATTTAGAATCTTTTATTCTTGAAAAACTGCACAAAAATCTTCCGCATTATCTCACATATCATAATGCAAACCATACAGAAGAAGTTATACAGCATGCAATGGAACTAGGCAAAGGCGAAGACCTGTCTGACTATGAGCTTTCAATATTACGCACAGCGGCAATTTTACATGATTCAGGTTTTCTTATTTCAAACATAGACCACGAAAAATATTCCTGCCAGTTAGCACGGGAATATTTACCCGGCCACGATTATACACAGGAGGAGATTGAACAGGTATGCCGTATTATAATGACAACACAAATACCGCAATCTGCTTTTGATAAAATATCACGTGTTTTGTGCGACGCAGACATTTATTATTTAGGTACCAACGATTACCAGTTGCATTCAGGAAGGTTGTTTCGTGAACTGAAACATTTTACACCGGATATAAGCAATGAAAGCTGGTTGCGGCAACAGATAAATTTTCTTGAGTCGCACAGTTATTTTACCGATACTGCAAAAAACAAATTGAATGCAAGAAAAAAATTAAACCTCAGGCACGTAAAAACAAGCCTGAAGCAACACAATCAATCACACAATGATTTCAGGGTTGCCGATATATTATTAATGGTGGCCGGATCAGTTATAGCAAGCTTTGCTTTTAAAAGCTTTTTAATTCCCAATCATTTTCTTGACGGCGGTGTAACGGGTATATCGTTGCTGTTAAGTGCAGTATACCATTTTGATTTCCCCATTACACTTATACTGGTAAATATTCCGCTTATTATACTGGGAGTGTATGTGGTAAGTAAAAAGTTTGCTGTTAAAACTTTTAGTTCTCTCATCATTGTCAGCTTATGCACTCATTTTATTCACTTTCCGGAAGTAGTAATGGCTTCAGACAGGGTGCTGATCTCAATCTTTGGTGGTTTTTTTGTTGGCGTTGGCTTAGGCTTAAACATTCGTGCAGGTGCGGCTATGGACGGCATAGAGGTGCTGGCTGTTTACACGCTTAAACGCAGCAGTTTTACCATGACCGAAATAATATTATTTATAAATGCTATCATATTTATTATCGCAGGTTTTCATTTTGGTATTGAAACTGCATTGTATTCAATGCTTACCTATTTCACTGCTACAAAAACAGCCGATTATGTGGTAGAAGGAATAGAAGCCTATACAGGTGTTACCATTATTTCTGCAAACAGCGAGCACATAAAGGAAAAACTGGTAAATGAAATGGGGCGGGGCATTACTATTTATAAAGGCGAACGCGGATTTCTACCAGGCAAATATGAAATTCATTCAGAGGTAGATATTATTTTCACTGTTATTACAAGGCTCGAATTGCGCAAACTTAAGAACCTTGTTTATGCTGAGGACCCCAAGGCATTCATCTTTGCAAGTACCATTAAAGAAACATCAGGCGGCGTGCTGAAGCGCAGAGCAAGCCATTAGCTGACTACATAATAAACCGGCAATTGCCCTGTACAGTTCTTTGCGGAAAGTAATTTTCAGGAAAACTCATTTTTATCTTTTTTAAACCAGCGCACGCAATGCCTGCAAATAATTTTGCATTCATTCGGTTAAACTTAAAATGTCGGGTTATATAATCAGATGCTTTTTGCCGGTTAAAGTTTTATAAGGTCTCCATCTTTTATTTCATCATTCGCGTTAACTATTATTGTGTCAGAGCTTGTTAAATTACTCATCACTTCTACATCAGCATCTGTTTCATTACCCGTTGTTACATCTATAATGTTTGCCTTACCATTACGAACGGCTACTACATATTTCCTTTCTGTTGATGTTATTATGGCTGATCTTGGCACCACCATAGCATCGGGATTTCCTTTCGCATTAAATGTTACATCTGCATACATGCCCGGCGCCAATTTAAGCCCTGTATTCTGCACATCCATTTCAATCCGTTCAGACCTGTATTGCAAATCAACATCATCTGCTTTCCTTGAAATTTTTGCAGTCATTTTTTTACCTGGAAAAGCGCTCAGGTAAAATGTTATATCATCACCTTCATTAAGACCAGAAGCAACATCTTCCGGAATATCGACTTGTAACCTAAGCTTTGCTGTTTGCTTTATTTCAAGCATTGGTTTCGTATCTTTTATTTCGGCACTTACCAATGAACCCGGATGTATGTTTCTTTCTGTGATAATACCACTAAATGGCGCTGTTACACGCAGGTAACTTTGCATGATCTGTTGCATTTGCCAATTGGCTTTTACAGAGTTGCTTAAAATGCTGTCGGACTCCATTTTTGTTTTTGCTGTTTCAAGCGACATTGGTGCAATAGCACCAGCCGTTTTTGCTGCTGTAGTTAAACGTGCATAATTTTCTTTATTTAGATTATAATTGGCCAAGGCCTGTGCATAGTTTTCTTTAGCACGGGCTTCTTCCTGTTGTAATTCCGGAGCTTCAATAACCATCAGCAACTGGCCTTTATTTACGCGAGAACCGATATCTACAAACACAGATTTTACATAACCATTCACTTTAGGCACAATGCTGGCTTCCTGGTAAGCTGCCAGTTGTCCCGGCAACTTCAGCAGCTTTTGAAGGCCGCCTGGTTTCACTGCAATAAGCTGGTATTGTGATGAAGTTATGGTATTCGATGCAGCCTGCTTATTTTCTTTGTTTCGTTCTGAGCAACCAGCAATACCTATCAATAAAATAAAAAAGAATAATACCTGTTTTGTTTGCATATTTGAAATCATTTAATTTATTAATGTTGATGTGTTTAAAGTTGATCAGCCGTATCATCTTCAGCCAGCAGTGATTTGCTTTTGTAAGATGCTTTTTGTTGAATCCACCCGTATGTTAACGGTACGATATACAATGCAGCAAAAGTTGATGCGATAAGACCTCCAATAACCGCACGGCCAAGCGGTGCTGACTGATCGCCTGCTTCACCCAAACCGCTTGCCATAGGCAACATACCGGCAATCATTGCCAGGCTGGTCATAAGAATGGGGCGAAGTCTTACGCTCGCAGCAATAGTAGCAGCTTTAAAAGGATTACGGTATTCCACCCTGAGATTTTCTGCATTGGTTACAATTAAGATAGCGTTGGCAACTGATACACCTACCGACATAATAATGCCCATGTATGATTGCAGATTTAACGTTGACCCTGTAATCAATAACATTAATAGTGAACCCAATAATACCGCCGGAATAGTAGAAAGTATAGATAACGCTAAGCCAACCGATTGATAATTTGCAGTAAGCAATAATAGTATAACCATTACTGCAGCAATCAAACCATTTTGTAATGAACTGAAAGTTTCTGTAAGTAATGATGACATGCCTCTTACTTCTACATTCATTCCTGCAGGAGGCTTGCCAATCGCTGCAATTGCTTTTTCAACAGCATCTGTAGCAGTTGCCAAATCTTTTTTATAAATATTAGCATTGATGGTAACAAAACGGCGTGGCCCTGCGCGGTCATATTCGCCCGGTTCGCGATTGATAGTAATATTCGCAACATCTGATAATAAAGGACGCATCTTACCCGGCACCAATGGAATTGATTGAATAGCCTGGATATTATTCATCATGTATTCAGGTATCTGTATTTCTGTGTTATATGTGTATTGCTTCTTATCATCAAGCCATAAATTCTTAAGTGTGTAACGGCTTGATGCCGTAGCATCGGAAACACTCTTTGAAATATCATCTATATTCAATCCCAATTGCGCTAACCGGATGCGATCAATATTAATATTGATGTTAGGAAACTGCAGCGGTTGAGCAACCTGCACATCTCTTAAAAAAGAAATCGTTTTTAATTGGTTTACCAGCTTTGCAGAATAACTGGCTATGTCATCCATTTTTTTACCGGCTACTCTCACCTCTATCGGTGTTGCAGCACCTTGGGACATTAATTTTTCTGTGAGTTCTATAGGCTCAAAAGATAAACGTACAGATGGGAATTCTTTGCTGACAGCGCTTCTGATTTTATCTTTCAGCTCATCCATATTTCCTTTGAAATCTTCATTCAACTGCACCTGAATAACTGCTTCATGGCTACCACTGTTAAACACATATAAATTGCTGTGGCCATAATTGGGTGATACCGGCCCAACAAAAGCAGAACTGATGAGCACATTGTTATCAACCGTATTGTTTATTATATCAAGAATCTTTTTTACAGCTTGCTCTGTCACTTCCAGGCGCGTTCCATCAGGTTCTTTAATTCTTAATTGTAACTGGCCGGCATTAGATACTGGCAACATATCTTTTCCTATAAAAACAAAACTTGTTGTTGCCGCTGCCGTGATTAAAATAAGATAGGCGGTTACAATGAGCTTACGTTTGGGCATCCACTTATTAAGTATATTAAGCAGGCTCACTTTCATTTTTTGAAATACATCATCCTTCTTTTTCTGACGTATATCTTCTTTTGTGTGAAGATTGATTTCTGAAATTTCCTGCTTGTCAAGTCCTAATCCCGCATGGGCGTGAAAGCCCTCGTGATGATATTGAAACATTTCAGCTTTCAACAACCAGTTAGCAATGATAGGTACCAATGTTTGAGCGGCGATATAAGATACGATCATCGCAAAAGCGATAGACAATGATAGCGGTAAGAACATCGCTTTGGGAATACCCGACATAACAAATGATGGCGCAAAAACCGCAAGGATAGAAAGCAATATCAACAGCAATGGGAATGATATTTCTGTACAGGCATCCTGTATGGCTTGTTTCTTCGACTTACCCATTTCCAAATGCTGATGTATATTTTCTATGGTAACGGTTGCCTGGTCAACTAAAATTCCTATCGCCAATGCAAGGCCGCTTAACGTCATTATATTTATGGTTTGACCAACCATCTTCAAACAAAACACTGCACTTAATATCGCCACGGGAATAGTGATAACAACAACAAGACTGCTGCGCCAGTCTTTTAAAAATAATAACACCATCAGGCCTGTAAGTATAGCGCCGAGAATACCTTCTATCATTAAACTTTTTGCAGCGTTCATTACAAAAATGCTCTGATCAAATTCATACGTTAATTGTACATCATCCGGCAACAGGCTTTGCATCTCCGGCAATTCACTGCGCAGGTTTTGCACTACTTCCCACGTAGATGCATCAGGTGTTTTTACGATAGGAAAATAAACAGACCGCTTGCCATTTACCAGCGCATAATCAACTACAATATCCGAGGCATCTTCTACGCTGGCAATGTCTTTTGCATAGATAGTCCGGATGTTATCGCTGGCGATAGGAATATCTCCGAAATCTTTTATCGTCTGCTCCTGCGAGTTTACACTGGCGATATACATGGTACTATCAATGCGCACATTTCCGGATGGCGTCATCACATTGTTTTTACCCAACGCCATAGCAACCTGTTCAGGAGATAAACCATATTCTCTTAGTTTCTGCGGATCAACTTTTAAAATAATAGAACGTGCATTTGAACCAAACGGCGGTGGGGCTGATAATCCCGGCACTTTACTAAACAGCGGCCTTATCAAGGTATTGGCCATATCGAAAATATCATTCAATGAGTGTGTTTTGCTGCTAAATACAAGCTCACCAACAGGTAATGAGGATGCATCAAACCTTACAACCTGTGGTGGCAACGCACCCGGTGGAAAAAAAGACATACAACGGTTTACCTGTATCGCCACTTCGGCTGATGCTTCCGCCATATCTGTTCCTTCATAAAAAGAAATCTTGATTAAAGTGAGGCCCTGTATATTTTTACTTTCGATGTTTTTTACGCCATTCACATATAAAAACTGGTCTTGCATTTTGGTTGAAAAAAATCCTTCCATTTGTTTTGCGCTCATGCCACCATACTGCTGTATAACATAAATAGTTGGGGCATTTAATTGCGGGAAGATATCGATAGGTATGCTGCGTAAAGCCAGTATGGAAAAGAGTAATAATCCAACAAATAATATGATGATAGTAATTGGCCTTTTTAATGCTGCTTTTACCATTTTCTACTTTTGAAAATTTTGAATAAACTGATCCAATCCTCCTGAAGCTGCTGCGTTTTGCAGGTTGGCTTTATACCAATCGTTAAGCGTTTCAACATACGATTGCTGCGCTGTGTATAAAATAAAGGAAGCATTCAATAAATCGATAAGGTTGATTATGCCTGCCTGGTATTGTGCTAATTTTTGCTGATATGCTTGTGATGCTGCTTCAGCCTGTATGGGTAGTTCTTTTAAATTTTCTTCCGCGGTTTGAATAGCCAGTTTTGCTTCTGCAGCCGCATTATTATTTTCTAATTGTTGTTGCTGTAAATTGTAAGTAGCAGCTTTTGTTTCAAAACTGTTTACTGACAATTTATTTTTCTGATGTACAGAGCTAAAAAGATCGTATGTTATAGCAATGCCTCCAATATAATTAAACCGCTGCCAGACCAAACCATAGTTTAAAGGTTTATAGTTGTTGCTGTATTGAATGCTTGACCCTCTGGCCCACACTCCTGCGATTAATGTAACCTTTGGTAAGTAAGTCTTCTTTATAACATTTGCTGAATAATTATATAATTCCTGTTGCTTTTCATAATAAACCAATAAAGGATTGCTTACAGTATTTACCATATCATAAAAGTTAGTATTCGCTATGTCATGAACTTTAATAGTGTCAATTTGGATATCACCAGGTTTTATGCCTGTGTAATAACTTAATCTTTGTAATAGTTGATTAATGATACCCGAACGCTGGTTATAATCGACCTTGATTTTCGATATCTCAGCTTTGGCCAAAGAAGAATCAACACCGGCATTTATACCACTGCTTGTTAGCGCCTGTATGATTGTATAAACAGATAGATAACGATTGATGTTTTGTTTATCAACATCAATCAGCGTAAGGTTTTTTAAAATATCAAAGTAAATTATGCTTACCTGTATTGCAGTGGTGTATAAAGTTTTATCGTAATCAGCCTGCTGTACATCTGAATATGCTTTAGCTTTATTTACAACAGATTTTTTCAGCCCGAAATTGATCAGCTCATATTCTGTATATAAAGAAGCTAAGTTGTTTGTTTGTGCATCATAGTTATTCTCATTTGTTATACCGCCGGAAACAGGATGAATAATTCCACTCACCGGAATATAGCTTCCTGCTACATCATTAGCTGTTCCAATTGATAACTCTTCGCCTATATTTAATTTAGGCAGATAAGTATTTTTGGCATCAATAACGCCAGCCTGAGCTGCTTCAACCAATGCTTTCTTAGCAGTTAATACAGGCAGATGCGTACGCACAGAATCTACCAGTTGCGAAAGTGTGTAGACCTTTTTTTGAGCAATCCCTGAATGATAGAAATAAGTAAATAATACAGATAGGGCAATGCCTTTTCTTAAATAAGAAAATCCAGCCATTAATGAATATTAAAAGTTTAAAAAAATAAGAACGCAGAGAGTCAGTTTTCAGGAGGTGTACCTGAATATTAAGTTTGTATTACCTTTTTGTTACCACGCAGGTTATGGCTGCTAATTTCATAGTTTTGTTTTAGTAGTTAATAATATGCCTTTAACAGCTATGCTGTTATATACCTTGGCTTGTTATTATTCAGGCCGGAACTGCGTCACCAGTGCCGGCTATCTTTTTTATTATCAGGGACTGCGCATAATACTCCTGTTTAAATTTAAAATAACTTTTTCCGGAAGCATTGTTAGGAAATAAAATAGCATGTACAAATTTACCAAGTATCTATACCCCTTAGAGGTGTCTCGTAATTTGGTAT
>Ga0206903_10231_pt1 | contig 17654 bp, 14 predicted proteins | sample Alteio_BWOrgHeat_45_FD_152959 | JGI IMG/M metagenome (GOLD analysis project Ga0206903, IMG submission 152959) | Enriched cells from forest soil in Barre Woods Harvard Forest LTER site, Petersham, Massachusetts, United States -... | ecosystem: Environmental > Terrestrial > Soil > Temperate forest >... | reverse complement strand
ATTTTTTCAGGAACAATATTTTCTTTTAAGCCGAGATATACAAAAGCATTTTCTTTCGCGTCAAGAATATAGTAACTCTCATCCTGCGTATAAGCCATACCAAATTTTTCCCGGATATATTCTTTTAAAGGATGCACCTGCAAGCTGAGATTTCCGCCACCAATGGTGTCTAAAAAATCAAAACGGATAGGGAACTCATCACCAAAAGCTTCATACACTTTTTTGCCAAGCAATTCTTTTGGCTTTGCAAAAACAAGATTACTCGCCGGTGTTTCAAACAGCACATCATTGTCAAACCTGAACATCAAACTGTTTTCTTCAGGCACGCAATCAAAACCCCATGCAAAATTTTGTTGCATACGGTCAAGATCGCAAACATCTTTCAGCCATTGACCACCCCACGGACCCGGATCAAAAAAAGGAACAACCCTGAAAGGCTGGTGTGCCGTGCGTTCCAGCGCATCTGCAAATGCATCCGCCGTTATCATTTTTGGCTGACCAGGAATAGTTGTGTCCAAAATAAAATTCCATTTGTTCATTAAATTTTTCTTATGCCTGTCGCATACACGCCAGTCAACAAAAAAGCTTCTTTTATATTGATAAGAAAATTCTGCGTTGTTATTATCCGCACCCAGATTACTAACCGAGTTAGATCTGAAACGTAACTGGATCTCCCAACGAGGCATATCAGCGTAAACCAACACATCAGCATTATCTGCAATCAATGAAGCGCCAATGCCATAAACAATTACTGTATTATTTTCACTGCTTTCAATTTTGTTTTGTGTTGATGTAATTATATCAGCATCAAAAAAATCTCCAAGATTCAGCGGCGCCATGTAACCGAACACAGGATCATCTGTTACAAACGAATACACCATTTTATTGATATCCTGAGTGCTTTTTAAAGCTGGAGATGCATCCATTAATGCAGCACCAGGAAAATATTCACGCAGTGATGCAGCTATTTCATCCATATAAACGCCATGATAGCATTCAACAGCAACAATAATTTTGTCAGCTTGCTTTTTGCTGATAGCATCGTGCAATACATCAGCGATATCTTTCCATCCTGTTGTGCACTTATGATCTTTGATCCTTACGTTTGGAAATTTGTCGAAATTCGATTTCAATATTTTTTCTTTTAATTATTAAAAACTAAATAAGCCGCGCCTAACAAAGCCGCCGCATTAATATTTTCCGCGGCTTCAATCTTTACTTTTCCCCACGGTGTCCATGCATGTTCATCCGTTTTCTTTTGTATGTATGGAATGATATGATCAGCACTTGCCATTACGCCGCCGCCGATGATCAGCACTTCCGGATCATAAGCATGTATAAGATTTACAGCGGCTGCGCTCCACACATCAAGACAGGTATTGCGCAGCTCTTTTGCCAGTTCATCGCCTTCATTTGCGCTGTTGAAAATATTTTCAAAGTCAATTTTATTTTGTTTTGATAAAGTGCTTGAAGCATAACCTGCATTTTGTTTTGCAATGCGTTCTATATTCCATGTTGAAGCTTCTGTTTCAACACAGCCTATGTTTCCGCAATTGCATATTGCACCGTTAATATTTACAGTAAAATGCCCGCCTAAACAACCTGCCTGGAAATGTTTTCCTCTTAATATGTTTCCTTCAATTACTGCCGATGAGCCAACGCCTGTGCCTATTGTCATCAGCACAACATTATCGTAATCTTTTCCTTTGCCAAACTGCCATTCGCCGATCAATGCACAACGTGCGTCATTTTCTATTTCAAGATTTGTTTGCCAGGTGTTATCAATCCATCCGCTCAAATTCATTTCAACAACATCATTGAATTTATTATCTATTGAAAGCACTTTTTTCTGTTTGCTGTCAACAATGCCGGGCATGGAAATTCCAACACCTTTTATTTCATTTTTATTTATTGAGAATTGTTTAAGCATTTTATTTATGGTGCTTTCGATCACCGGTAAATTTTTTTTTAACCCGTTTGATGATGCTGCATCAATACTTGTGGTACATACAATTTTATTGTTCTGAACTAATCCAAGTTTAATTTTTGTTCCGCCGATATCCATCACAATTGCCGTACCCCCGACCTCGCCCTCAACCCCTGAAGAGGAGTTATCAGAAGTGTATTTATTTATTATAGATGGGAACATATTATTAGTTAAAACTTTCTTCTCCCTTTAGGGCCGGGGCTTAATAACCCGGATTTTGTTTCAGATTCGGATTCAGATCAACTTCGTATTGTGGAAGAGGAAACAGGTAATGTTTGTCCTGCGGTGTTATGCCCGGCTTTGCTATGGGCACTAATGTTTCCAGTGTTTTTGTTCTTACAAGGTCAAACCAACGCTGGCCCTCTGCCACAAATTCCATTCTCCTTTCTTTCAAAACAGCCGCTCTGAATTCATCCTGTGTTAAGCCAGCATAATCAGGCACTGCACTGCGCTCAACATTGCCATCCCAGCGTGCACGTTTACGCACCATGTTTATATAGGTTAATGCTTCGTTTGTATTACCCAGTTCGTTTTCTGCTTCTGCATACATCAGCAATACATCAGCATACCTGATCACAGGATAATCATTAGCCGAACCATTGCCCTGTGGTTCGGCAGTGCTGTCCCAATATTTTCTTATGTAAGGATCAATGGTTGTAATAGTTCCATCCGGATTATATACCTGTGTGATAAATGTTACTTCTCTTCTTCTATCCTGCGGATCATATTCATCGTATAAATTTTGTGTTGGCACCTGCCAACCCTGCGCATTCTGAACGCCATCAACACTTAATGCCGGCGGCAGTAAGCGCACATTAAACTGGCCAACTTCCCAAAAGCTTATAGAGCCGCCGCCATCGCCAAATCCAACAGAAAAAATAGCTTCTTTACCACCACGGCTGGAGAGTTTAAACACATCAGCAAAATCATCCCACAATGCATATTGATTTGAATTGATAACTTCTTTGCATTTATCTGCACAAGCCTGCCAGTTCTGTTGCGTTAAATAAACTTTAGCAAGTATAGCTTTTGCTGCACCTTTTGTTGCGCGGCCGCGGCCATCTCCGGGAGTATAACTATCAGGTAAATCTTCTGCTACAGTTAAATCAGCAATTACTTGAGCATAGATATCATCAACAGAAGCAGTGACCGGCGTTAAAGGTTCTTCTTCCTGCAATACCAATGGAATACTGCCAAACATGCGCACCATATCAAAATATAAAAGTCCGCGCAGAAAATGCGCTTCATTAATCAGGCGCGCTCTTAAAATTGTGTCCATTTGTATTACCGGAATTCTTGAAATGGCAATGTTTGCAAGCGTAATGGCCTTGTAATGCATTGTCCATGTTTCTTCAAGACTATTATTAACCGGGGATTCAGAAAAATTGCTTATCTGATCAATATCAGGCTGAAAAACATTCTTGTTGATCATTTCATCTGAAGCGCAGCCTGCAATAACCCAGAATGTGCTGTGATATACACCTGCGGTAGAACCTGTGCTTGTTGAATTAAGATAAGCATAGATGGCATTTACAGCGGCGATCGCATCATTTTCTGTTTGATAATAATTAGTGATGGCAATTACATTTTTTGGATCTTCTTCCAAAAATTTTTTGCAGGAAGAAAATGTAAATGATATAGCAGCTAAAATTATCAGGATAAAAGATGAATATTTTTTCATGTGCTCATTTTTATTTTTTATTGCCACATGGAATTCGCCAAATAAAATTTCGTTGGTTTGAAGTTTATGCTTTGGCTCATTTCATGAATATTTTTTTAAAATTTTAGAAACCTAATGTTGCACCAACCTGGTAAATTTTTGCCTGCGGGTAACCGCCGTTATCAATTCCAATTAATGTGGTGCTTTGACCATACGTGTTTGCTTCAGGATCATAACCTGTATATTTTGTAAGCGTCCATAAATTGGTTCCGCTTATATATATTCTTATTGATTGAATTTTTGCTCTTTGTAAAATTTTGCGTGGAATGTTGTAACTCAATGATACGTTTTTCAAACGCAGGTAAGACGCATCTTCAACAATGGCCGAAGAAAAAATGCCTACATCAAGACTGCCACTTGCTAAAGCTCTTGGATATTGATTCTCGTGATTTTCCGGCGTCCACCTGTTTAAGCCTGCTTCGGCCAATACATTGTTCTGGCCTGTAAAATTTAAAAGGTTGAACGAATTAAAGTTCGCCATTTTATTGCCTTCTGAACCCTGGAAGAAAAAGCTGAGATCAAAATTTTTGTAGGATAAAGTATTGTTGAAACCATACGTGAACTTTGGTTGTGCACTGCCAAGAATTGTCCTGTCGTTTGCATCAATTTTTCCATCGCCGTTTATGTCCTTATATTTTCTGTCGCCGGCTTTTGCAATGGCTTCAGGATTTGATGCTGTTGGTTCCTGGCCAACCAACACGGGGCTTTTTGCTGCTTCTTCATCAGATTGAAAAATGCCATCGAAAACATAGCCATAAAATGTTCCGATAGGCTCACCTTTTCTCAGCAAACTTGCGTTCATCAATAAAATATCTGTTGATGTATTAAGGTTGGTTACCTCATTCCTGTTCATTGAAAAATTAAGTGAAGTACTCCACTGCAATGCACCTGTTGTATTTATTGTGTGCAGGTCAAATTCAACACCTTTATTTGATATATTGCCAACATTCAGCAGCGTAGAACTGAAGCCTGTTGTTGTTGGAATAGGTGTTGAAAGTAAAAGATTATATGTGAGCTTTGAATAATAATCAGCAGTTAAGGTTATACGTTGTTTTAAAAACCCTATATCAACGCCTAAGTCAAACTGCTTTGTACTTTCCCATTTCAGGTCCTTGTTTACGTAACTCAGCGGTTCCATTCCTGTGTATACTTCACTGCCTGCAGAGCTGTTAAAAACACCTTGTCCATAAGGACCAACCAATGCTAAAGACTGGTATGGCGGAATTGCCTGGTTGCCTATCACGCCGTAACTAACGCGTAATTTAAGATCAGAAATGGCAGTAATATTCTGCATGAAATCTTCTTTAGACACACGCCATGCAAATGCGCCTGAAGGAAAATATCCGTACTTGTTGCCTTCAGCGAATTTTGATGAACCATCAATTCTTCCTGTTAAGGTGAAAAGATATTTATCGCTTAAAGTATAATTTACTCTTCCTATATATGAAACCAGCGACCATTGTGATTCATTGTTAACCGGTGTTTGAGGATTCTGCGCAACAGAGATATTATGGTAGCCGGTTCTGCCATCAGGAAAACCAAAGGCATACGTAAACAAACTTTCATTATTAAATTTTTGTGTGGTAAAACCAACAACAGCATTTATACGGTGTTTATCGTGCCAGCTTTTATTGTAGGTTAATGTATTTTCATTCAGCCATGTTAAACCATCAACAGTTCCAATAGAAGCTTCACCCTGGCTGGCTTGTGTGCGTTTTAAAAAGTTTGGACCAAAAGAATTTTCTCTGTCCATAAATGCATCTACACCAAAACTTGTTTTCAATTCTAAATCATTAGTGATCTTATAACGTGCATATACATTGCCTATAAACCTTGAGCTTGTGCTAACTGAATTATATTCTTTCGCATCAGCAATCGGGTTGCCTAAAGTAGTTCCCCTGTCATTTTCAAATGTGTAACCACCTTTTACTGTTGAATCATATACAGGAAGAACCGGGTTAAATAATAATGCGGCAGTAACCACACCGGGAACAATTGTTCCGGCATTGGTAAGCACACCGGTTGAGCTGATTCTTGCATACGTGAGATTGTCGCCCACAGTTAAGCGCTTGCTTACTTCACGATCAAGGTTTGCGCGAAAGCTATAACGTTTGAAGTTTGAGTTTATAATAACGCCATCCTGGTCAAAATATCCTCCTGAAATAGCATACTTGGTTTTGTCATCACCGCCGGCAAAGGAAACCTGGTAATTTGCCATCGGTGCTGTTCTAAACAACTCGCCTTGCCAGTCTGTACCTTCACCTAAATTTTTAGGGTTTACATAAACCGGTGTTTGGTTGGCGTTCAGTTTTGCATCATTTACAAAATCCGCAAACTGTGCAGCATTTAAAACCTTCACATCATGTGCAACCGTCTGCTGTGCAAAATAGGTATCGAACGTAACAGAGCCTTGTCCTGCTTTGCCGCGTTTTGTGGTGATAATAACTACGCCATTAGCGCCACGTGAACCATAAATTGCTGTTGCAGATGCATCTTTTAAGATTTCTATTGATTCAATATCATTTGGATTGATGGCAGATAAAGCACCGATGCGCGGACCGAGTGTAACACCTGTTGTCATATCACCGGCATCACTGTTTACCAGCATTCCATCAATAACATATAATGGTTCATTGCCGGCATTGATAGATGTTGTGCCACGAATTCTTATTGATGTTTCCGCACCGGGCTTACCGGATAATTGTGTAACCTGAACTCCTGCAGCACGGCCTTGCAAAGCCTGGTCGAAAGACGTGACAGGTACTGCTTTAAGGTCTTCTGACTTTACTGAAGAAACAGAGCCTGTAAGGTCGCTTTTCTTTACAGTACCATAACCAATAACTACTACCTGCGATAGCTCATTATTGTTATCTTCAAGTTTAATGTTTAAAGTAGTTTGATTTTTAACCGCGATCTCCAGCGGTTTATAGCCCACATGCGTAAATACCAGCATTGCATTAGCAGGCACACTAATAGTAAATTCACCTTTACTGTTTGAAGTAACACCGCCGGTTGTTCCTTTTACAGTGATGCTTACACCTGAAAGCAGTTCTCCTGTTTGCGTTGAAATTGTTCCCGATATATTTTTAGTTTGTGCAAATGCACTCTGCAAACAAAAAATACATAATGAAACAGCGAGCAGTTTTGTAAAATGTTTAAACTTTCTCATAGCCAAGATTAATCGTTAAAAAAAGCCCTAAATCCCTAAAGGGACTTTTAAGCTTTTAAATATTTAAAAAAAATACAGGTCACTAATTTTCCTTTTTCTCCCCCTTTAGGGTAGGGGGTTTAGTCTTTAGCAATATCAATCGTATAAGTAAAACTATCTGCCCGGTAGTAGCCGATATTGTATTCAATCGGCCTGTCACCCGGATCGCATACTACGCGTTTGCGAAACAGGATCGGGTCTCCAATCTTTATATTTAATTTTTCAGCAAGTTTTTTATTGGCAATAATGGCGCTGATGCCTTCCTTTGAAACAGCAACACTCACATGATGATCTTTTTCCAGCGTTTCATACAATGGCTTTGAAAAATCTTCCTTTTCAGTTAAGCCAATACGCGGATGGAAATAGGAAATAAAATAAACAACCGGCCCTTTATTCAGGCCACGCAAGCGTTCCAGTTTTATTACCTTGGTTTTTGGATTGATATTAAACAGGCTGCATATTTCCTTGTCAGGAACAACAGCGGTTACTTTAATAGAATAGTTTTTAAATACTACGCCTTTCTCATCCATCTCATGCGTAAAACTTGTCCACTTGTTTAATTTTGTGGTAATGTTGTTTTTTACAACCTTGGTGCCTACACCTTTTTTGCGTACCAGCAATTGTTCATGCACCAGTTTATTAGCAGCCTGTCTTACCGTATTCCTGGAGATGCCTAATTTACGGGCGATGTGTACTTCATTAGGCAATAATTTTCCATTCTGATATTCCGGCTGTTCTATTAATTTCCGCAGCATTTCCTCAACCTGTAAGTGAAGCGGCAAAACACTTTTATGGTCAATAGAAAAAGGTTCCATCGTTAGTATGTATGTTTATATGTTCATACATACTGCTAAAGTGGAGAAAGTTTTTGATATGTTCAAACATTTGAACAAAAATTTTTTAAGTGGTGAATATTTTCCATTTTTGAACTCTCATAAAAACGGTTTGCCATGAAACAACTAATTGCGTTAATAATATTTTTATCAACTGCCTGCTGCGTGAATGCCCAGGATTCAACAAATAAAAAACCGGCTTTTAAATTTACTGCAGTAGCTGCGCCCGAATGGACAAGGTTGTTTGAAAGAACATCCGGCTGGTTTGGTGCAGATGGAATTTTTTCAATTCCATTAAGCGGTGTTGACAAAAATAATAATGAAGGCAACGATTCAACATTACTGCTTTTCAGCGACACCTATATTGGTGAAGTGAAAGATGGCAAACCTGTTAGCGATACAATGGTAAACAACACTATAGCTTACATAAAAGGGAATGATGCAGATGCTTCCAAAATTCATTTTCGTTATAACACCAATGCAAGCGGAAAGCCCATAAGTTTTTTTACACCAAATACTTCCACACCTGCAAAGCAGCAACTGTTTTGGCTCGGTGATGGTTTTGTAAATAAAGAAATGAATAATACTTTATACATCTTCGGTTATAAGGTTGAACGAACAGGTGCCGGTGTTTTTGATTTTATTGAACCGGATGTTTCAATCATTGCTGTTCCCGAAGGCAGCAAGCCACCATTTAATAACCAACGGCAGATAGAAACATCGTTGCACATCAATAATAAAACACTTGGCGAAGGCAATATGGGCGCTGGTATTTTGGTGAATACAAAATGGAGCGGTGCACCTGCACCTGATGGTTATGTATATGTGTATGGATGCATTGGCAATGATAAAAATCTTGTGGTAGCAAGGGTGCTGCCAAAAGATTTTGAAAAGATGGAATCATGGCGTTACTGGAATGGAACTGCGTGGAGTGAAAATAAAGATGACATGAAACCTGTAACCAATGCAGCATCTAATGAACTAAGTGTATCACCAATGAAAAACGGAAAATATATTTTGGTTTTCCAGGAAATGGGATTGAGTGATAAAGTTGGTGTAAGAATTGGTGATAGTCCGATTGGACCTTTTTCTGATATTATTACTGTTTGGACAGCACCTGAATGGCAAAAAGGTTTATGGACATACAATGCGAAAGCGCATCCGAATTTATCAAAGCCCGGAGAATTGCTGATTTCTTATAATACTATTACGCCTGATTTCTGGAACGATATTCAAAAAGATGCAACCATATATCATCCGAGATTTATTAAGTTGAAGTTTGAAGATAAGTAAGGGATTTATAATGTTGAATATTGCCATGGCGACATAGCATATTGTTCGCTTAAATTAAAGCTGAACAATATTACTACTTCTGATGCTCGCGTGTCCCACTTGCCCAATACTTTGTTGATGGCAGTTGTTTGTATTGAAGTGAGAAATAATCACTAAATTTGCAAAATAATTCAACATTACATGCTAATTCGGTTTTCTATAGAGAATTTTTTGTCTTTTGATGCAAGAACAGAATTCTCAATGTTAACAGGAAAAAGTAGAATTCATTCCCAACATTTAATAAAACCAAAGTCAAGAAATGATATTGGGTTACTGAAAACTGCTATAATTTACGGTGCAAATGCTTCTGGAAAATCAAACATCGCTAAAGCTCTTGATTTTACAAGAAGGTTTATATTAAGAGGTACTTCGTCTGAAAATAAAAAAATAGACTTTCAATCATTTCGATTAGATAAAGAGGCGTTGAAGAAGCCTTCCAGAATTGAAATCGAGATTAAACACAAGAATAAGAATTATGCTTATGGTTTTGTCTTTAATAGAAATATAATTCTTGAAGAATGGCTTTACGAAATAAATAAAAGTTCTGAAAAGGTTGTTTTTAACAGAGAAGAGGGAAAAGAACAAAAACCAATTATTTCTTTTGATGGAATAAGATTTGAAAATTCTACCGAAGAGCAATTTTTAAAATTTACAGCTGCTGGAACTAGAAGAAACCAACTTTTTTTGACAGAATGCCGTGTTAGAAATGTGAAAGCCAATGTAAAAAATATAGACGACTTATTAAACGTAATAGATTGGTTTCAAAACTCTTTAACTATCATTTTTCCTAATTCAAAATTTGGTGGTTTAGAATTTGAATTAAAAGAGAACCAAGATTTGTCTGTGATTTTTCACGAATTTCTTAGCTATTTTAATACTGGTATTAAAGGAATTGAGCTAGTAGATGTTGATTTTGATAAAATAAAAGATATTCCAGAAGAAATAAAAAAGGATATACTTTCAGATTTATCGGAAAGTACAAAAGCTTTCATTACAAGTCCAGTCGAAAACATTACGTATGCTATAACGAAAGATAAATCTGATGAAATTAAGGTATTTAAAATGATGACAAGTCATGATGTTAAGGGTTCACATAAACAAGAGTTTTTTGAGATAAATGATGAGTCTGATGGGTCTCAAAGGATAATTGACTTTATTCCAGTCATGATGGATTTAATGAAAGATGATAATGTTTTTGTTATTGATGAAATTGACAGAAGCCTGCATCCTAATTTGACTTGTGATTTTGTTGATTTATTTTTAAGTAAGTCAGAAAATATAAATAGCCAGTTAATTGTAACAACACATGAATCTAGTCTTCTCAATCAAAAAATTGTTAGGAAAGATGAAATATGGTTTGTAGTTAAGGATAAGTTTGGCTCTTCTTCTTTTTATTCTTTGGAAGAATTCAAAATTCGCTTTGATAAAGAAATCAGGAAAGATTATTTACTTGGAAGATACAAGGCAATTCCTGTTTTTGGAAGTAGAAATAAATTATCAGTATTAAAGCGACAAAATGCCTAGAGAACGAAGGGAATTTAAACGTTTAAGTTTTATCAGAGATGTTCAAAAACTATTTGTAATAGCAACCGAAGGAATTAAAACAGAAATTAAATACTTCGAGCAGTTCAAATCGGAAGAATATTATAATAATCAATCAGTTTTTGTCGAAGTTCTTAAACGTTTAACAACAGATAGCTCTCCATCTGCAGTTATTAAACAGCTTAATGGTTTTTCGAATGAATTTAACTTAAAAGAAGACGACGAATTATGGATGGTTATTGATAGAGATAAACAAAGTTGGTCAGCAAAGCAAATAGCAGAAATTGCTCGGCTATGCATTCAAAAGCGATATGGATTAGCTTTAAGCAATCCCTGTTTTGAAATTTGGCTTTTGCTCCATGTAAAAAATATTAATGAATATTCCAATACAATCAAAGAAGAGTTATTTAGAAATATAAAGATTGGTGGTAGAGGGAGAATAGAAGTTGAATTACTTGCAATTTGTGGTACTTATAATAAGTCAAACTTAAATGTTGATGATTACTTACCGCATGTTAATGACGCTATTCTTAGGGCAGAAGAATTAACTCGCAACCTAAATGAAAGATGGCCAAATTATCTTGGAAGCCATGTCTATAAATTAATTAGGAAATTGATTCCATAAGGCAATAGCCACTAACTTTCAAATATACGCAACTTCATTGCGTAATACTGTAGCAGCAAAGATTATTGACCAACTCAATTTCATTTGCTCGTAATTATTTAGTGGTAAACGAATGCATAATTTATTTTAAAACCAAATAAGACCAGAAGCAGGCTAATAAACAAATCTAATCATGACAAGCCAGCTTCAAGCCTTTTACATCAAGCTTTATTTTACTAATATGCCAGCGGCCGAGATTTGCTGTAAATAATTCATCAAAGTTCTTTCCGCCAAATGCAAGGTTAGTTGGGTTTGATAATGTGTGTGCTTCCCAGTCATCAATTAAAATACTTACTTCTTTGTTCGGGTTTACTTTATAAATTCTGCTGGGCGCATAACAACCGATATACAAATTTTCTTCAGCATCAAATGCAATGCCATCAGGACAGGTTTGCGGCACAGTACAAAACACTTCACGTTCACCTGCTGAACCATCCTTATTAATTGCAATGCGCTCAACTCCTGGCAACCAGGTACAAACCACATACAAAAATTTTTCATCTGCATCTAATGCCAAACCATTTGCAAAGTTGAACGGGCCATGATGCCATATTGTTCCGCTTCCATCTTCATCAAAACAAAATATTTTTCCTTTGATCTGCCTAAATGCGCCGCTCTCGCTTACAAATAATTTTCCATTTCTTGTAAAAGAAATATAGTTTGGAATATTAAAATTTACACCTTCTGCACTAGTTGCAAATTTTGTAAGCTGGTTTGTTTTGATATCTAATTTCCAGACACATTTATTTTTAAGATCGCATATTGCAAGCCATGAAGCATCTGGAGAAAATGCAATACCGAGATTAAACCCGTTTGTATTATTTACTTCAACCTGTTTTCCATCTGTTGGAATTTTATATATCTGCCCGGCTTCCCCACCTGCCCAAACAGAACCATCTGGATGCACGGCGATACATTCAGGATGATCTAAACCATCGGCGAAAATTGAAACATCATTAATTGTTAACTGCATATTTAACCTTTTTTGCTTCCGGCTATCATTATGCCCAAACCGCCATCTATTCTTATTGCCTGGCCTGTAATAAAAGATGCTTTATCATCACACAAATACAAAACAAGTGCTGCCACTTCTTCTGCTGTGCCGATGCGTTTGGTTAAATGCATATCAATACATTCCTGCATTACTTCATCCGGATCCGGCGAAAGTGCAATTGATTCACGCAACATAGGTGTATCAATAGTTCCGGGACAAACGGCAACGCAACGAATGTGTGGCGCATAATCAACGGCAATACTTCTTGTTAATCCGAGAATCGCAGATTTTGCAGTTGTATAAGCAGCAACTTTTTGCTGGCTTAAAAATGCCTGTACACTCGCAACATTTATTACTACACCTTTCTGTTTTTTTTGCATGAGAGGAATAGCATATTTAGCACAGAGGTAAAAACTTTTCAGGTTTATATTCATTACCAGGTCCCATTCATCAGTTGGTGTTTCTGTTACAGTGCCATAGCGTTGAATGCCTGCATTGTTTACCAGAAAATCTACCGCTCCAAAATTTTGATTGATGCTTTCAAATGCAGATCGTACTGCCGTTTCATTTGATACATCGCAATGCAAAAACATCCATCTTTCATTGTTTATGTTTGATGTATCTGCTGTAACATCAAGCACAACAACGTTTGCACCGGCATCAAAAAACAATTGGGCAGTGGCTGCACCAATACCTTTTGCGCCGCCTGTAATTACAACGGTTTTATTTTGATAATTCATTTTCTATATTGAATGATGTGGCAAGTGTAAATAGCTCGTTTATTGTTTGTATGATAATGGCATTTGCATCAATCTTTACATTTTCAACTTCGGCAAAGCTTCCTGCAGGTTTATAAATAAAACAAAAATATTTTTTTGAAACGGATTCACCTGCATCTATATAAGTAAAAGTTTTTTCGCCGAATAATTGCGTTGCCGTATTTATAATATCTTTATACGGTTGATGTATGCCCGCTGTTCCAAACTCCAAACCACGGTATAAAATTTCAGTTTCATTCCAGTGTTGCCATAAATGTATCCATGCATAATAGCTGCGCTTCCAAACATACCCGATCAATAAATTGTGTGTAGGTGAATATGCGGTAAGCCAACCCACATTATTATTTTTATCGACCAAAAAAGAAAAGACAGCATTATAATTTGTTTGAGGATTTTTTACATTAAACGTATTGTTATTATTATCTTTTACAAAGGGAAACTGAAAGCTGTTTTTTTCTGCTGATTGATACTGTGCCTGGTCAAAACCAATGGTTGCATTGCAGTTGATTGTTGTTGATGCATTAAGAAATGGTGCAGCTAATGTTGGATGCTGAACCATATTAAATAATCTTCCTAAAGAATTAATATTTGTAATTGTTTCTTCAACAAGAAACACTGCATTGGTTTCGTCGAGTTGAATATTTCTTTCAACATGCAAACCTTCCATCTTTGCGGTTGTTTGCATATATAATTCATTATTATTTTTTGCAGTTGTTTCCCAATAAATATTTGCTGGTTCACCATGATTAGGAATGCCTGCTTTTGTTTCGCCTTCAGAAGGAGAGCCCCATCTTCCCAAACATAAAAAATGCCCCTGGTAAGGTGCTCCATTTTTATTGTTTTCGGGCATTTGTTCTTTCGTAAATGTAAAGCTTAATGGATTTATTTGGGCATCCTTTTTTAAATGAAAATCTGTAATAGCGCCGCCAAAAGAGTCAACCGTTAGTACACAATAATTATTTTCGAGAGAAGTTTTCATATCATATAGCAGGCTGTAAGATAATTTTTTAAATGTAGAATTATGTTGATCAATTTTTATTAGCGTCAGGCTAACTTTCTTTATACAGCACTTAAGTACAGTTATTGTATGCTCAAGCCGCATGGCTTCGTTGTCTCAACGGGGCTGCTTTCGCTTCTTTGAAAAAAATTTCCTTCGGATTTTTTTCAATCCCGACAAGTCGGGACCGAACCGAAAGAGGCGCCTTATGTGACAACTGGTAACAACCTGAAATTACAGGTGCTAATTACTCTGAAACTCAAGCTGGTTTTATATTTAAAGCGATTAGAGCTATTCCTTAACTTGACGCTAGTTTGCACAGGCGGAACTATAAAATACTATAGCCGGTAACCCAAGAAATCAATTCAATACTTTATTCCGCACAAAATAATTGTGAAAGAAAAGCAGTTGATATTGTATTGAATTATTCCAATAAACCCAGTTATGCTCACCGGGACGTTCTGTATAATCGTGATCAATTTTTTTATCCAGTAATTTTTGATGAAGGTTACGGTTTACCTGTATAAAAAAATCATTTACACCACAATCGAAAATAATTGCAAGTGAGCCGTTTTGCAATGAATCAACAAGATTGATAACAACATTTTTATCCCAGTTGTTTTTGTGCGTTGTATAATTACCCAAACGATCCTTTATTCCCCAGTTATCAGGAAAGGGACGAAAGTCAACGCCACCACTCATACTGCCGGCTGCGCCAAAATAATTTTGATGGCGAAGCGCAAGATATAAAGCACCGTGACCGCCCATGCTTAAACCGGTAATAGCCCGTGCATTCCTGTTTGCGATTGTTCTGTAATGTGAATCTATATACGCAGGAATTTCAATTGCTATATCGGTTTCGTACTTCATTGCTGTATCAACCGGGCTATCAAAATACCAACTGTCATAACCACCATCCGGGCAAACTACGAGAAATCCGTTTTGATCAACAGCGTGCAATAAATCCGAAGCCATGCTTACCCAATTACTGTAATCACCACTCCATCCATGCAATAAATACAAAACAGGAAAATGCATGGTATCATTTTTATATCGCTCCGGCATTATTACAACACATTTTACATTTTTATGCATGCATTTACTGTAAACAATTGCAGTATCTATTGTTGCTGCATTGGTTAGCAACACTAAAAAGAAAAATAAAAAAGTTAATGAAATTTTCTGCCATTTGTAATTCATTGTAAATCTTTTTAATACAGGTTTTAATAAGATATTTTAAACATAATATTACACAGATATATTTTATGCCTGCAATCATTCGCACGGTATAAGGGAAATTGATACATGCTTATACAATTACTAAGGCAGTATTATATTTCTTCAGCTATAAAAATTACAAACCCGGCAATTTGATTTGCAGGCTTTATATGAAAGCTATTAAAACAAATTCTTTTCCCGGGTACCTCTTTCTCAATTACCGGGTAAACTGCCTGTTTATACCAGGAAGCATATTTCAAGGGAAAGTAATCGAAATAAAGACGGTATTTCTTCAATCCAATAGATCGAGGAAATATCGAGGTTATATCGACATTATATCGAGTAAATGAATGATCAGACATATACAGCAATTTCTCAACAAATATGGATCAGGTATGAAGGAAGTATGGAGGAGGTATGGAGGAGATATGAAGGAAGTATGGAGAATAATAGCCGATCATCTTTTCTGTTTGCAGGTTAGGATGACGTTATTGAATAATCTTTACCCGGACAAAGGTTTAGCAGTAAAGTGTAAAAATTAAAAAGCCCGCAAGTCATTTAATTGCGAGCTTTTTGTGTCGGGAGGACAGAACTATTTTTAAAACTTTTTAATCCTACAAAATCAATCTCATAGAATTTTTAAAGAGCTATTTCTCATTGTTTTACTTACAAATAGTACTGAGCTAACGCAGGTAAAGTTACAGCAATAAGGTTAAATTATATATCAAATTATAAGTCTTTGCAATAGTGAGACAGGCAATTTACATTAACCGTCGCTTCACAAAAGTTTCGCAATAAAATGAAAAAAATCAGGAATACTATAGCCTCCGATGAGATGAATCATCAGAAAGCTTCATTCAGCGCAAAGAACATACCTGATGACCCATACTTGCCTTTCGCATAATCAAGGCAAATATTAGTACGGGATTTTTTATTAAACAAAACGCGCAAACCGCTACCAAAAGCCGGCTCCCAATATTTAAAGAGGCCATTATTGTTTGCATCTGAAGCAGTTTGAAAACTGGTAAACAGCACACCACTTAAAAATTTTGTTTGCTGGCTTATCGGGAATCTGTATTCAGTGTAAGCTCCCCTTATTTTAGTGCCGTAAGCATTTAGAGTTTTCTAAATTAATCATCTTTTTGTTTTTCAAATACTTTATCTGCCTTGCCATTGCAGCAAAATTTTGAAAAAAAATATATTCGTGATGCGACGCTTCATCAAAATAATGAGAAACTTGAATTTGAAAACAAAAAAGACAACATTCAATAAGCGTTGACCGGGATCAATCCAAGTAAGCCGAAAAGTGCAATTAATTAACCCAAGTTGCTAGATATTATATAAAAGGGTGAGCGAAGGAAAAGATATTTTTGAGTTACCACACTTAAAAATAGAACCAATGGTTCCTGCGATGCTGGATAAGAGCCGGTTTAACCGAAGGCTTCATCAGTTATCAGATATGCTATTTATGATGTTTTATCAGATTGCCCAATGTTTGAAAACTGCAGCCGGGGCATCGGAATATGTGATAGATTCTTTTCCTGTAGCAGTATGCGATAATATCCGGATCAGCGGTGTAAAATATTAAAAGGCAAACAGTGGCATTACTCATAGTTACATATTTTGCTGGCACTGTCATATTTATTTCTTCAGTTGTTTTTGATTGGGCTTATCAATAGTAGGGAGCCAACCGGAATTTGATTCGGGTTCGCCCTGCGTCCATATTTGTACAGGTTCATTTTTGTTTTCTCCTTTAGGGTTAACAAAATATATTCCCTGCGTACCCAGAAGTTTTGTGTAATCAGGCTTTACAATATAATTAATGTAGATAGTATATTGTTCAGTTGCTTTATAAGTTCTATTCAAAGTGATAAAAAGATTGCTACTGTCGTATATATATATTTCAGGGAAATGTTTTTGCCTGCCTCTACTATTGATACGTCATTAATGGTCATTCCTTTTGCATCAAGGTTTAAAGAATCAGTTGGATAAAAATGCGGATGCAGTGTTACCCATTCTTTGCCATACATCCATGATTTGTTGTAATCAAATTTTACATCCAGCCTTGTATGCACAAGGTCATTGATTTTTGTAGGTGTTGCACGATATATTTTTTTCCAGGCTGTGTCAGTTGACTGCGAATAAGTGTCTACAAAAATCAATAGAAGCGGCAATAGAGAAAGGAAATATTTTAGTTTCATTTGTATGATTAATAATTTCAAATTATTGGTTGTATCATTATTTACGGATGACGTAAAATTAGTTTGAGGGATTGCAGTGGCCAATCACCTAAACATGTGATTTTTTCAGGTAATAATTTTAGAATTTAAGGATGAATATTATGAAGATATTAATGGAGGAGTATGTTTACTACAAGTGT
>Ga0206903_10171_pt2 | contig 17951 bp, 18 predicted proteins | sample Alteio_BWOrgHeat_45_FD_152959 | JGI IMG/M metagenome (GOLD analysis project Ga0206903, IMG submission 152959) | Enriched cells from forest soil in Barre Woods Harvard Forest LTER site, Petersham, Massachusetts, United States -... | ecosystem: Environmental > Terrestrial > Soil > Temperate forest >... | reverse complement strand
ATAAGCATTATCCCAGCAAAGATGCCCTCTATCAGGCCATGCTCGCCTCGTGTGATGGCGAATTTATGGGGGAAATGAAGAAAATTACCTCGTTGGAAGCTTCCACATCAACTCTCGTTACCTTGGTGCACTTTCTAGTCTCCTCGTTGTTCAACCGTCGGGTTCCTGATCTTGAGGTGCGTATGCGTCTTTATCTCCAGAGCCTTAGTGGTGATGGTGAATTTGCACGCCTTATTGTGAAACAAAAACAGGATTCCTGCTCGGTGATCCCAAAGATTGCCGAATGCATGCAGGCCGCCTTGGATGCCGGCGATATGGTGGAGTCTCCGGTGCCAGCTCGTTTACGCGCTTCATTTGCTGACCGGTTGGCGTGGGGACTTGTCAGTGATTTGTTACCCGTAAAGCCTGCGGTTGATTACGGAGTGCCGTTAGAAAAGATGACTGAATACACCGTTTGGTTTTCGCTGCGCGGCATTGGGATGAAAGATGACGCCATTCGTCGCTACTATAACCCAAATGCTTTGGCGTTGTTGACGGCTTAGTTTTCTTCGGAACTTTTTTAAGGATGAATAGTTATATGAGGTATATGGGTAGTGTTTTTGTATCGATAGTCAGAGAATCAGGAGCGGCTTCCGCCACCTGAATTTTTTTGCCCATAGTAGTAAGTGAACACACACTAATAAGGAGAAAGTCATGACACAGAAAACATTGAAGACGAAGAAGCTTGTGAAAGAGACAGGGGACGAACATGAACTGCTGCAGCAGGAAAATTTTACCTGGCTGGCGGAATTCCGTGAGCTGTTGTCTCCTTATTGGTCGGCACGTCTGGAATATGACACCGAGGATAAGGCTCATATTCTAGCGCTCAAAGGGACCAGAGTTTTGAGCCGGTGAACGCCATGAAAATTCACATTGAATGGCTTGTTCGCTTTTTGTTGGTGGTCATTTTGTGGGCAACTTGCCTGATCGTCGCCCATGCAGATACCCCTGTTCTGTCCATGGATGGAGCGATCAGGCGCGCTGTCCAAACAAATCTGAGTACGCAGCTCAGCCAAGCCACCAGCCAGGAAGCACGCGGACGGGCCATCCAGGCCGCGGCTTCCCTGCTGCCTCAGATTTCAGGTTCAGTAAGCCAGGCACGCGTGTTTAAGTCTAATTTAGCGGCGCAGGGTTTCGAAGCCAGTTCTTTTCTTCCCGACCCGGTCATTGGCCCCTACAACACCTTTGATGCCCGTTTCACGCTGGTCCAGAAACTTTTGGACATGAATTCTATCTGGAATACCAAAGCGGCCTCGGCGGATGCTCAGGTCGCCCGCTTCGCGGAAGACCTGGCCGCTGAACAAGTGGCCTCGGCAGCCGCCCTCGCCTATATAGAAGACCTGCGAGCCCTCCACGCCGTACAGGATGCGCAATCCAATCTTGATTTGGCTCAAAAACTATCCACTTTAGCGCATCATCAGCATGATGCGGGTCTAGCCACGGGGGTTGATACCGCCCGCGCCGAGACTCGTCTCGCTCAGGACCGGCAGCGCCTCATTCAGGCTCGTTTAGCCGCGACACAAGCGGATATCCGTTTAAAGCGGGTTGTTGGTATCCCGCTGGGGGATCCCGTCTCGTTATCGGAACCCCAGAACCAACCGCCTGGTCCCGTCCCACAGGAGGTTTCAGCGATTGCCGAGGCTCATTCTGATCGTTCCGAGATCCGCATCACCCGTGAAGAGTTGAAAGCCGAGACCTACGGGGTCGACGCCGCGCGGGCCGGTTACTTACCCGTAATTTCGGCGGAGGCGGACTACGGATGGAGCGGAAATGTGCCTGATGGATCCGCACGAACCGGCTCCATTGGGGGACGCCTCGACCTTCCCATCTTCAATGGCGGATTAACCCATGGTCAGGTCAAAGAGGCCACAGGACGACATGCCGCGGCGCAAAGCCAGTATAACGATACGCAGATTCAGGTGGAAGAAGATGTGCGCCTGGCTTTGCAGACTCTTACCGCCGAAAGCGATGACATCGATGCCGCGCAAACCCAGCTCCAGCTGGCCGAAGTGGAACTCAAGCTTGCACAGGATCGCTACAGCGCCGGAGTCGGAGATAACATTCAGGTCGTCACCGCACAAGCCTCATTAGAGGACGCGCGGAAGTCACTCGTGGATGTGCGGGCACGCTATACGGATGCGCGGGCCAACCTCGCGATGGCTCTGGGGCACATGCAGACTTTTCAACTTTAAATTAGAGAGGAATAAATCATGAATACTACAGAAGAACTCCCGAAAGAAGTCGTCAAGACAAACGGAAATGGCAAAGCGCCGGTCGAAGTCCTCATAGCGCCTAAAGCACCAACCAGGAAGCGCCGATACTTGGTTATTGGAGGAGTCGTGGTGTTGGCCGTGCTTCTGGCGGCCCTTCCCACCATTCATGCCGCTTTCACACATGAGAGCACGGATGACGCCTTTATTGACGGCCATGTGATCACGATCGCGCCCAAAGTGGCCGGTCAGGTGACGGCCGTTCATGTGGAAGACAATCAGCTCGTTAAAGCCGGTGACCCGCTGGTGGAGATTGATCCGCGAGACTATCAGGCGAAAGTGGATGAGCAGCGGGGAAAGCTGGCGGCCGCCGAAGCAGAAGCTCGCCGCGCTGTCGCGGATGTCGCACGCTACGAGCAGATCTACAAGAACGATGAGATTTCTCGCCAACAGCTCGACAACGCGCGTGCTGCGGCCACTGGTGCCGTGGCCACAGTGGCTCGCGAGCGCGGAGCCCTCGAACAAGAGGAACTGAATCTTTCCTATACAAAGATCACCGCTCCTGAGAGCGGTCGGGTGACCCGGAAATCCGTCGAAGCCGGTTCGTACGTGCCGGTGGGACAGGCGCTCCTATCCGTCGTGCCGGAAAACGTCTGGGTGACGGCGAACTTTAAGGAAACGCAGCTCACTCACATGCGACCGGGCCAAAAGGTGACCATCCAAGTGGACGCTTACCCAGACCAGAAGTTCAACGGACGGGTGGAAAGCATTCAGTCCGGGACAGGCTCGCGCTTCAGCCTCCTGCCACCGGAAAACGCCACGGGCAATTACGTCAAAATCGTCCAGCGCGTTCCCGTCAAAATCGTATTTGCGAAAGATTCTGACGCTCAGGGTCTTCTGTCTCCGGGCATGTCTGTCGTGCCTTCCGTGAGCATCCAATGACACAGGATTGGAAGCCGTCGCATAATCCGTGGCTGGTCGCTCTCACAGTGACCCTAGCCACCTTTATGGAGATTCTGGATTCTTCCATCGCGAACGTGGCATTGCCTCACATCGCGGGGAATTTGTCGGCGGGGGTGGATGAGAGTACATGGGTGCTTACGTCCTACTTGGTGGCCAATGCCATCATTCTTCCCATCTCCGGCTGGTTCTCGTCTCTTATCGGGCGTAAAAACTATTACATGGCCTCCGTGGCCCTTTTTACGGTCAGTTCGTTTCTGTGCGGTTTTGCGCCCAGCCTAAGCTGGTTGCTCTTTTTCCGGGTACTGCAGGGGTTGGGTGGAGGGGGACTGCAGCCTAGCGAACAATCAATTCTGGCCGATACCTTTCCCACAGAAAAACTGGGGATGGCCATGGCCCTTTACGGCTTTGCGGTCGTAACGGCTCCCGTCATCGGTCCGACCTTAGGGGGTTGGATCACCGACAACTACACCTGGCGCTGGATTTTCTTCATCAATATTCCGGTCGGACTCCTATCGCTTTATCTCACCTCACGGATGGTTGAGGATCCTCCGACGCTTGTGCGGCGCAGCCTCAAATCGTCAAAGATTGATGTGATCGGCTTGAGCGCGATCGCACTTGGCCTGGCCTCGCTGCAAGTGATGCTGGATAAAGGCCAGCGAGAGGACTGGTTCAGTTCGCATCTGATCGTGACACTGACTTTACTGGCGGTTCTTGGGCTGGGGTTTGCCATCTACTGGGAACTGCGCACGGAAGAGCCGATTGTCGAACTGAGGCTTTTGGGGGAAAGAAACTTTTTCTTCTCCAATGTTCTTATGTTCATGTTGGGCGTGCTTCTGTACGGCTCAACGGCACTTCTCCCGGTCTTCCTGCAGACACTCATGGGTTATTCGGCCACGACGGCGGGCATGGTGCTCTCCCCAGGCGGGATTGTCACTATGATCTCGATGCCCCTTGTGGGTTTTTTGGTGGCCAAAATCCAGCCACGCTATTTGATTGGTTTCGGACTGATCGTTGTGGGGTCATCCCTCTTCATGATGGGGGGATTCGATCTCCAGATCGATTACCGGACAGCCATGCTGGCCCGAGTCATGCAGATGGCCGGCGTGGGCTTTCTGTGGGTGCCAATTAATGCCGCGGCCTATGCCTTCTTAAAGCCGGAAAAAAGTACGCAGGCCTCGGGTTTCCTGAATCTTTCTCGCAATGTGGGGGGTGGGGTCGGCATCGCGCTCACCACGACGTTCCAGGCACGCTATGCGCAGATCCATCAGGCGATCCTGTCGGCGAACATGACGGACTTAAATCCCGCTTACCGTTCGATCTTATCTCAGACTGCACAGAATCTAGTCGCGCAGGGTGTAAGCACGGCCCGCGCGGCCGCACTGGCTCCGGGCTTCCTATACCAGCAGCTTCTGGCGCAGTCCGGAATGCTGGGGTACCGCGACGATTTCCGGTTTATGGCGATGATTTGTTTCGCTTCGCTCGGTCTCCTATTTTTCCTCAAGAAAAGTCAGCGGCAAGGGGCGAAGGTTCCGATCCATTAGGGGAGGGTGTCATGAAGTCGAGCAACGAAGTTCAAGAAAGTCACGCAACGGTGATTGTTCCGAAAAAGCGCCAATGGCGCGAACGAGTCGCGCTTGGTGTCGTCAATCTTGCCCAGCGCTTCCAGTCGGATATTCTCCTATGTGCGGGCTCCTGGTGCTTTGACGCCAAATCATCTCTTATCGCTCTCATGATTCTGAATACCATGCCAGGTCAGTTGTTGGAGTTAACCATCCGCGGCGCCGACTCCGTGCAAGCGCTACGAGAGTTATCACGGGTTTTTAAGGTTGTGTCATGAAATGGTTCAAGACAATCGTGGTAGCCGGCTGGGTGGGATGGGTTAGCACAACCAAATGGGATGACGTGAGTTCCTGGCCTTCGGACGAGCCGGTTGTGTCCGTCTCAACCATGACTCAGAGGACTCCTCGTTCCGATTATTTGCCCCAGCAGCAAAAGATTGATGTCAAGGAGCGGCCGCGAGATATACTCCTTGGCCCGCGTGCGCCATCCTGGCGAGATGTTCGGACCGATGGCTTGAGGGAGGACTCCTTATGAACATCCTATTAATTAGCGGTTCAGCGAATCCCAACAGCCGCTCCAGTCTTCTCGTTGAGGCGGCCGATAAGGCGCTGCAGAAGATCGGTGTAGAAACCCGGCTGATTGACTTGGCGAAAACCCTGTTGCCGCTCTGTGACGGCGGAGCAGCATATGAACATCCGGAAGTGGATAAGCTATCTACGATCATCAAAAACGCAGACGCTATTCTCGTTGGGATCGCCGTGTACAACTACAGCGTGAATGCCGCCATCAAAAATTTGCTCGAGCTCACGGGCTCTGCCTGGGAGGATCATGTGGTGGGGTTCCTATGCGCCGCCGGAGGGAGCTCCAGCTATATGTCGGTGATGGGTTTTGCCAATAGCCTCATGCTCGATTTCCGTTGCCTGATCCTGCCTCGTTTTATCTATGCTGTAGGAAGCGACTTTTCGGACCGTGAAGTTGCCAGCCCGGAGATCCGAAAACGAATCGGGCGCTTGGCTGACGAGGCTAAACGGCTGGCAGCGTATCGGGAATCGGCAAAAATTCTTGCAAAACGTTAAACAAAACAAAAGGAGACCATCGTGAAAAAACTAGACGGAAAAGTAGCAGTCATTACGGGGGGTAACAGCGGTATTGGACTGGCCACGGCCATTGAGTTTGCCCGCGAGGGAGCCAAAGTCGTCATTTCGGGGCGGGATGTCAAAACATTGGAAACGGCGGCCAAGCAAATTGGCGGGGAAGTATTGACGGTTGTTTCCGATGTGTCACGCCTGACGGACATTGACAAGTTGATTTCGGCGGTCACCCAGAAATATGGGCGTATCGATGTGCTCTACGTCAATGCCGGCGTGGCGAAATTTGCACCGCTCGAATCATTCACAGAAGCTCAATTTGATGAGATGGTGAACATTAATTTCAAAGGTGCGTTCTTCACTGTTCAAAAGGCGCTGCCGCTTTTAAAAAAAGGTGCCTCAGTGATTTTCACAACCTCTGCCGCCAATGAACTTGGAATGGCGACCAGCAGTATCTATGCGGGGACGAAGGCAGCGGTGCGGTCTTTGGCGCGGACGTTGTCAGGCGAATTGCTCGTCAAAGGCATTAGAGTGAATGCCATTTCGCCAGGACCCATCCAAACGCCTATCTTTGGCCGTATGGGCATGTCGAAAGAACAGGCCGGCGAAATGGCGAAAAATATTACCTCAATGGTGCCTCTGGGTCGCATTGGCACTTCAGAAGAAGTCGCCCGAGTCGCTGTATTCTTGGCCAGCTCGGATTCCTCTTTCATGCTTGGCACCGAAATTCCTGTGGACGGCGGTGTGAGCCAACTATGAAATGCCGTTAAGTTCACATCGCATAGGACTGGCTTTTGCGGTGGGGGCTTCACTCATCCTGGGAGGGTGCCTTGGAAAAGCCCCTCTGAAGGTTCCTCCTGTGGCGGTCCCCGAACAGGCGAAGACTAACCCCGTCGAAGCGCATCTTCTGGGAGCCTGGGAGAATCCTGGAAGAAGTGGGAAAACCAAGCAAATGGTTTTTAGTGCCGGCGGGGGTTTGCAATTCAGCGGAGGCCTTGAATATTTCAATCCGGGACGGTGGGAATTGGATCCTGATCGTCATGAATTGATCATCACCTTGCCCCAGGCCGATGACGAGAAGCTGCAAATCTTCCAACTGTACGTGGGCGATGGCGTGAAAGCGTTCGATCGAAGGCAAGAGCGGATCACCTACGCTTTTGACGATCAAACCTGGTCCCTGAATGTTGGGGGTTGGATTTACTCGAAATCGGAAGAACCCAGCGGCCAGGCTCAGCCAGAACCTGTCATTAAATGACCCATTTTGAGCACTTGATTTAGATTGCTCTTGGGGACACAGAGAGAGCAGCGCTGAGGCGACGAACGTTTGCAGCGAAAGTCTTGGAGAAAATGTATGACTACGCTCTCATGTCGGTATCTCACCAGGGATTGTGTTGACGTTCTTTCGGCAGAGGACTCGACAGAAATCCAAAAAGTCTTTCTCGTTCATGTCCATACCAAGCATCAAATGGAATGGAATCAATTAAGCAGCCAGTCTAAATCAGTCTCGATCGTCGATATGCGCAACCGCTTTCTCCACGAGGCGGAAGAGGGTGTGAAGACCGCCATAGTCTCATGACCATCTCGACCGTTCCGCAATTCGATCGAGATATCGGGTGGATGCGCAGTCGCTGGGTCGTGCGATGTACCTGCGAGCACATCGAATCTAGCCATCGGCCCATAAGCCGGAAATGCAGCTTGTGCTCCTGTCCCGAGTTTCTTCCTTTACAAAAACCAACGGCTCAGGCGGCTTAGCCAGTCGGAAACGTCCCAAAACAAGCGGTTAGTCTGCCAAGTTACAAAATCGTAGATGAGCATGGCCTTCTGCACCCATCGGCTCCGTTCTGCTTTATCACGTTCCCACGCGGCCAAAAGCGGCGACGGGATGGACTCCCTCTCCGAAACAATCTGTCTGGTTGAATCTTTCATCCCGGAAGCAACAAATGCGGGGTTGGCCATGCAACGCTGGCCGGGCATCAGATAGGCATTGCAGTTATCGAGCGATTCAAAGTTGCATTGAGCAGTGAACTCGGAAGGATCGACGTTGCAATATCGTTCTATGCCGATCCGGTCATAGGCGTTTGAGCCGATTATTAGGAAGGATGTCGTGATCAGGGCAAATTTCATGGGAGCTCCTCGAGCAAACCCCTCTATTCATATGTTTACCCCCATTTGACAGAGCAGTCAAGGCAAAATCACCACTGTCGGAAGCTGAAATTCGAGGTACAATAAACCTGTGAAAACCTCAGCCGCGACCTGCCGGTTTGATGCCTACCACGTACTCCCGGACAGCCCGCAGATGCAGAAAGATTTCCTTGTTGTGGCGGCGTCTCTCATGACGCGATCGAGCGAAGCCTATGCTAAGGAAGTGGTGCGGATCGCCCAAGTCAATTCCATTCTCCCGATGACTGTCGAAGGTTTTCAAGAATACCCAGGACGCGGGCTGGGGGGACTCATTCAGCTTCCTGATGAGCAGAGACCCCGTGCTGTTATTATGGGATCGCGCGAGTTTATGAACCAGTGCGGCCTGGAGATTCCGGCCATTTTGGAAGTCACAGCTCGGAAATGGGAAAAAGAAAGCGGTTCGACAATACTTTTGGTTGGTTGGGACGCGTGGGTTCGGGGGGTTTTAAGGTTTTTGGCTGCTTAATTATCAGATCTATTCTCTTACAGAATTCAATACGTTTCGTGGCTTGGCCCAATTAAATATGGGTCTATAAGGCCAAATTGTTTGGCCCTTCGTTCTATTTTGTTTCCGACGCAAATCCCATAACATTAGAAGCACAGAATCGCACAAAAGATCATGAAACCACTTTTTAATCGTTTCGTTACTTTGCTGCTGGTCTCTAGCCTACTGGCATATACGTGCACAAATGTACTCGCTTGCCCGGATGTGCGCATGGCCATGCCTGTAAACTGGATCGTTCGGTTTAATGTGGAAGCATTGGCTCCCCAAGGCGAGGTCGAGCGGAGCGAGTTTGAACGGACAGCCGATATTCACTTTATCCGATTAATTGGTAGTGAGATTTTATATCGAAATCTTTTGAAAACTTCTGGTGAGGTCAGCGTTGCGATGACTAATGTTATTGCTGTTTCATTTGTGCCGACGGCCGGTATAGAACCCTTCCGTGAAATTATTTTGTTGCTGATACGAATGCTCGACGTTCGTCTACTAGTTGCATCTCTATTAGGAGCATTAGGTTTTGCGGTTTGGGGCATTATTCGCCACATAAATAAATGGCGATATTGGCAAGAGCGTAAGTTACCGCCTCTGCAGTCTCTCGAGCCAAACGTCACTCATCGGCCGGTCCCAGCTCCTATCGATGGTGGGACATGGGAGGAACAAGAGCGTTTGGAAAAAATCGTACTAGATAATATTTCGCTTGTTCCCGCTTGGCATGTTGGGGCTCTTAAGTCGATTGTCATTGACAATGACGAGAATAATCCAAGTCCTTTTGTAACGGATGGCAGTGCCAATCCCACAACTAATATCGTCAAAATTAACATGTTGCTGCGCGACGATAATGAAATCAAAGAAACTCTAGTGCACGAAATCGGCCATATCGCTCATTTTAATGTTATGAAGGCAAGAACGGTATGGGACCGAATTCGACCACAGACCTTAATCCCGAATGCTCTCTTTGTAAGCATGCCGTTATTAACAACGGTCGTCGGCCTTTTCATTGGTATTAATCAATTGCCGTGGCTATTACCATTACCCATTATGAAACCGACGCAAGGGGACCCAGCTTTATTTGCTGGCATGATGATACTTACTATTCTACTGACATCCGGTGCGATCGGTAATTATGTGGGAGAGTTTCTAATGAAAATAGGACTACATTTGAATGCGCCTTTTATTACAGAGTATGCGACGCGAAATCCTCTTGAAGATTTTGCGGAAAGTTATCGAGAATATGTTTTGCGAAAGGGTATCTTTCGTAATAAAGCTCAGAAAAACACAACGTTGTTGCTTAAATATCGAGCCATGCAAGAAATCTTCGGCGACACATTTGATTTGGATGAATCTGGTAATCCAATCAGCAAACCCCCGGTATTGGCTACTGATTCCCATGACCTCCCTGTTGATCAAACCCTTAGCGCGGCCTAAAGAATTCTACCTGGCTGGCTGGGATGCCTGGGTTCGCGGGGTTCTAAAGTTTCGACCTGCCAATAATTAGCACACATAATCACTTCTAGAATTAAACGTTTTTTCTCCCACATATTGACACAGAATCGTGATCCTGATATAGTATTAGCACTCAGATCTAAGGAGTGCTATTTTTACTCATGCGAGTTCTAGACCCCAAAACAGCAGAAGATCGTAAACGTCGCCTTCTCCAGGCGGTGATCTATCAATTTATGCGGACCGGAAAGCCCGTCGGCTCTCAGGTCATCGTCGATAAATATAACTTCGGTCTATCGTCTGCCACAGTACGTCACATGTTGCTAGATCTGGAAAAAGAAGGCTATTTAATTCAGCCCCACACCAGCGCCGGGCGTGTGCCTTCGGACAAAGGTTACCGGCTATACGTCGATTCGCTTTTGGAAGTCCAGAGCTTGGCAGCGGGGGAAGAAGAGAAAATCCGCAAAGAATATTCCGTCCGTACGAAAGAGTTGGAAGACTTAATGGTCTCGACCTCGCGGATGCTTTCATCACTTTCCTCTTATACCGGAATGGTGCTCTCTCCGCGCCTGGATAAGAGTCTCCTGCATAGGCTTCAGCTCATTCCCTTAAGCGCCAATCAGATTTTAGTGGTTGTCGTATCGCAAACAGGCCTCATTCGTCATCGGGTGGTTCAATTGAGTCGTCCTCTTGTGGCCGCCTGGTTGCCCGGCATATCCGACATGCTCAATGAACGCTTGAAGGGACTTCCTTTGTCGGAAGTCCGTACGCAGATCCTGCATCATATCGAAGCGGTCCAGCAGGAACAGGTGGAAGCCTTCACGATGGCTCAGGAACTGGTCCGGGAAGCGTTTGACCTGAAGTCGAACGAGGGCGAGTTGTACATTGAAGGCCGCGAAAAGATCTTTTCCTTTTCCGACATGGGCGATTTTGATGAGATGAGCGGACTGATGAAAGTCGTGGAGCACAAAAACCTTCTGACCTCCGTGCTTGAGAAGGCGATGAAGAAAGAAGGCCTTTCCGTTAAAATTGGCGCGGAAAATACCCGGCCGGAACTTCGGAACGTCTCCCTTGTTTCCAATACCTACAAGCTCGGGGACCATACGATTGGAGCCCTCGGGATTCTCGGTCCCCGCCGTATGGAATATGGCCGCATGATCGCGCTCGTCGAAGGGATGACCAAAATCGTCAATCAGATGCTGGCCAAAATGGTGCCGTATGAGTGAAGAAAATCCGATTGACGAAGTTTCAGCGGAGGAGAATGAGATAACGGCGGAACTGGCTCAACTTAAACAGGCGGAGCAGGAAGCCCAAAAAAAATCAGCCGATTACTATGACCAGCTTTTAAGGCTGAGAGCGGAATTCGATAATTACAGGAAACGCGTGGAGAAGGAAAAGGTGGAAGCCCGCCAGTGGGGAAAACAAGACGTGATCATGCCGTTGTTGTCATTGGTGGATGTGTTTGAACAGGCGATGGCGCAGGCGGAGAACGCCAAAGACGTCAAGCAGGTGGCGGTGGGGCTGGAGTTCCTGCATAAGAATTTTTCCAGTTTCCTCAAGAATGAGGGACTGACACCGATCGATCTGGTCGGAAAAGCGTTTGACCCGCATCTGGCCGAAGCCGTCGAGCAGGTTGAAGTGGAAGAGGATCAGGTTGGGCAGGTCTTGGGCGAGATCCAGCGCGGCTACAGTTTGAACGGCCGTATTATCCGGCCCGCACGAGTGCGTGTTGGCGTGGCGAAGCAACCAACTATAAAATAAAAGAAGAGAACTGAAGGAGGACGTATATGGCAAAAATCATTGGCATTGACTTAGGAACATCCAACTCGGCCGCAGCGGTAATGGAGGGCGGAAAGCCCAGCATTATTCCCTCTGCCGAAGGCACCACTTTGGGAGGCAAAGCCTTCCCGTCGTATGTGGCCATCACGAAAGACGGCCAACTACTGGTTGGCGAGCCGGCCCGACGTCAGGCCGTCTCCAACCCAGAAGGGACCCTCTACGCGTTCAAACGCAAAATGGGAACTCAACACAAATATCAGGTGGGCGGCAAGGAATATACGCCGCAGCAGTTGTCGGCGTTTATTCTCCAGAAAATTAAGAAAGATGCCGAAGCCTATTTAGGTGAAAAAGTTGAAAAGGCCGTGATTACCGTCCCTGCCTATTTCGACGACAACCAGCGCCAGGCCACCAAAGACGCCGGTGCCATTGCCGGATTGGAAGTTGTCCGGCTTGTAAACGAACCCACGGCAGCCTGTTTGGCCTATGGTCTCGATAAATCCGGCCAGAATCAGAAGATCTTGGTGTTTGATCTCGGCGGCGGCACGTTGGACGTGACGCTCATGGATATGTCGAGCTCCGGTTCAGACGCCACCTTTGAGGTGGTCGCTACCTCCGGTGACACCCAGTTGGGTGGCACCGACATGGATAACGCCCTCATCGACTATGTGTCGGGGGAATTTCGTAAAGAATCCGGGATTGACCTGACCAAAGACAAGCTGGCGATGACGCGTCTAAAGGAATCTGTGGAGAAGGCGAAGATTGAGCTTTCGAGCACCATGGAGACAGAAATTAATCTCCCCTTTATCACCGCGGACGCCTCCGGCCCCAAGCATTTGACTCAGAAACTCACTCGGGCAAAGCTGGAGGCCATCGTGTCTCCGATCATCGATCGCTGCAAAGGTCCAGTGGATCACGCGCTCGCGGATGCACGCAATAACCCGAAGCACTCGTGGGGTTCGATCTCCGAAATTACAAAGATCATCATGGTCGGTGGACCCACCCGCATGCCGATCGTCCAGAAGTTTGTGGAAGATTATGTCGGCAAAAAAGTAGAGCACGGCATCGATCCGATGGAATGCGTGGCACTCGGCGCCGCCGTCCAGGCCGCTGTTATGACCGGCGAAGTGAAGGACGTTCTGCTCCTTGATGTCACGCCTCTCACCCTCGGCATCGAAACGATGGGCGGAGTGCGTACGCCACTTATCGACCGCAATACGACCGTTCCTGTGAAGAAGTCACAGATCTTCTCCACCGCGGCGGAAAATCAGGGGTCCGTGGAGATCCACGTGCTCCAAGGTGAACGCCCGCTGGCCAAAGATAACGTGTCTCTGGGCAAGTTCATTCTGGACGGTATTCCGCCGGCTCCTCGGGGTATACCTCAGATTGAAGTCGGCTTTGATCTGGACGCCAACGGCATCCTGCACGTGACGGCTAAGGATCTGGGTACCAATAAGGAACAATCCATCAAGATCTCCTCTCCGAGCAAGCTGTCCAAGGATGAGGTCGATAAATTCGTGAAGCAGGCGGAGCAATTCGCCGATGAAGACAAAAAGCGACGCGAAGAAATCGAAGCCAGGAATGAACTAGATAGCATGGTGTACGCCACGGAAAAATCCTTGAAGGAGCATGGCGATAAGGTTTCTGGGGATGAGCGGTTGACCATTGATCGCGCACTCTCCGAGGCCAAGGACGCTTTGAAGGGAAATGACGCTGAGACGATGAAGAAGACGAAGGATGCATTGTCTGCCGCTTCTCATAAGCTCGCGGAGGCCATCTATAAAGAAGCTGCCGCGAAGGGGCAGCCTGGGAATGCCGGTGGCCAGTCTGCTGGGGGGCCTGGTGCTCAGGCCGGCGACAATGGTGGCAACGCCAAGCCCGGATCCGACGCCGTCGACGCCGAAGTCGTCGATGAGGGGAAGAAGTAATTGGCGGATAAAAAGGATTACTACGACCTCTTAGGCGTTAATAAGAACGCGGCCGCGGACGAAATTAAAGCGGCCTACCGCCGTCAGGCGGTGAAGTTCCACCCGGACAAAAATCCTGGCGATAAGAACGCAGAATCGCAATTTAAAGCGATCAATGAAGCCTATGAGGTCCTTTCTGATGGCCAAAAACGAGCTGCCTATGACCGCTTTGGCCATGCCGGCGTAAATCACTCTGCAGGGGGTGGTGGACCTGGCGGGGGCGCGGGCGGATTCAGCGGATTTTCGAGTGAATTCGGCGATGTGGATCTCGGCGATATTCTCGGAAACATCTTCGGTGGTGCGGAGAATTTTGGCGGCGGTGGCGGAAGACGGCGAAGCGGCCAATCCGCTCGTGGCGAAGATATTGCTGTTGAGGCCGAAATAACTCTCCGTGAAGCTTATGAAGGGGCCAAAAAGCCGATCCGCGTTGTAAAGGCAGAGCGCTGCGAAACATGCGGTGGATCGGGTGCGAAACCTGGAACAAGTGCGGTTACCTGTAAGACGTGTGGCGGGGCCGGCCAGGTCCGCAGCCAACGCGGATTCTTCGTCATGGCACAAACCTGTCCGACCTGTCACGGCGAAGGAAAAGTGATTCAATCCCCCTGCGCATCCTGCCGGGGCGCAGGAGCTGTTGAAAAAGCGTCCACACTGACCATCAAAATTCCACCAGGTGTCCGCGAAGGGACTTCTCTACGTATTTCCGGGGCCGGCCAGGCGGGTTTTCGCGGCGGACCCGCCGGTGATCTTTTTGTTGTCATCCATCCATCCCGCGATCAGCGCTTTACGCGCGAGGGCGATGACCTCTATGTCGAAGAGCACATTTCTTTTCCGCAGGCCGGCATGGGTTGCGAAGTGTCCGTCGCCACGTTTGAAGAGCCGGTCACAATCAAAATCCCACCCGGCACGCAGGGCGGCGCCCTTTTTCGTTTGAGGGATCACGGCATGCCACGCCTCGAAGCTCGCGGGCATGGGGACCTTTTTGTGAAAGTCATCGTTGATGTGCCGAAAGATCTCACCAGCCGACAGCGGGAGCTCTTGCGCGAACTCGCCAAAACCCTTGGCGAAGATCCCAGCCAGTACGACGAAAGCGTTCTCAAGAAAATCTTTGGAAGAGGCTGATGCCTCGTTTCTTAGTCCACCCTGAAGATATCCGTGGTCAAACCTTTACCCTGACCGGATCGGAAGCGCGTCATGCGGCCCTGGTCCTCCGCAAAAATCCCGGCGACACAATTGAGTTGTTTGATGGCAAGGATCTCTCTTACACAGGTCGGATTAAAGTCGTGTCTCCGGAACGGATCGAAGGTGTGATTGTGGAGGAGCAAAAGGGCACCCGTACTTCCGCGTGCGATCTCACGCTCTACCAGGCGCTCATTAAAGGTCCAAAATGGGATTGGCTGGTGGAAAAGGCCTGCGAAATCGGTGTCACGCGCCTTGTCCCTCTCGTGACCGCCCGCACGATCGTTATACCCTCACGTGAGGCTCCGCTGGAACGCTGGAAACGGATCGCGCTAGCGGCCGCCAAGCAATGCGGCCGACCCGATGTCATGAAGATTTCCGAACCCAAACCCTTGCCGGAGGCGATCAGTGGCCTTCCGGAAAATGGTTTGGCCCTCATTCCCTGGGAAAAGGAAACGGGACGATCGATCCGTCAGGCGATGCTTTCATCCGATGAGATCACCGGAACACCAAATATTGCTCTCTTCATCGGCCCCGAAGGCGGTTGGGAGGCGGGGGAAATTGACCTGGCCCGGCGCCGAGGGGTCATCCCTGTACGTCTAGGCCCGACACTCCTGCGATCCGAAACCGCCGGTCTGGTGGCCGCCACACTCGTCCTTTCCGAACGCGGAGAGTACTCCTAAAACACCCCGTACCATAGGGCCCATAAACCCCCGCCTATCCGACCCACCCATTTTTGCCCAACCGGCATATGGGTTTAATCGTTAAATCAGCCTAAAATTATGGACCTCGCCTTGGCGAGATCTATGCCCAAATTCCTCGTTAAAATTGCTGCGTTTCTTCTGGTGCCGTGCCTGGTCGGGGATGCGTTAATCCCGGCCTGTGCCGCCACTCTTATGCAGGGCAGTTCAGCACAAAAGGCTATCGATCCCATTTCCTGCTTTGCTGAGGAAGCTGTTTCTCCTGAGACCGGAACGGCAGTCGATCCTATATACCCAGAAACAAAAGTACATTTTGTTGAAACGATAGGGGACTCCACTCGTCGCGCCTTTATTATAAGGGGTGCTGCCAGTGCGGCGTTGCTTGAACTTTTCTTTTCCCAAAGCCCAGCCCAAACCGCGGGCGGCTCACCCGCGGTCTCATCCCAATCGATGAAGGTCAAAATCGCAGAGGGAATTTCTAATCAGGTCATTCGACATCTTGACGAACAGTCTAAGAACCCACGCCTCGATATCTCTACGTATAACCAATTCCGCACACCCGATTACTGGGTGCGTGTCCTTTATCTAAAACAGGAGGAGGCCCAAGTGGTTTCCCAGCTCGTTCAGAACATGGAGCTTTTCATCAATACGAGGATGGAGCAAATACGGCTCATGGCTCCACTGACTGGCTCTGTCCGCGCCGCGCTGCTCGATTGCGGGTTCGTGGCATCCTCCACGCTGGCCATGATCCGCCAGGAGAAAGACCCCCAAAAACGGATTCAATTATTTGCTGAAACCTTTCTGCGAACTGTTCTGGAAGAGCAAATTGTCATTGCGCAATTCATTCATGACGAACGTGTTGCCTATTTCAAGCATCAATTGCCGCTCTTGATTCAAGCGCCCACGGGGCTCGTTTTCGAGCCCATCATCAAAGAAATGACGGGAGAGCTAGGAAATCCCGCGCTCGCCTTGGCCTTCGCTTCCTGGTCATCGGCATTACCTTTAACGTATGGCCGCCTGGTAATGACCGGACCTTCACAGGTGGCCGCGGCCAGTGGATTTAATCCGACGTTGTTTCAGCCTTTAAATAAAGCGTTGCTTTCCTATGGGTACGCCATGGGATCGGAAGTCACACTCAATCCACAGAGCCGAGTACAAAACATACAAGCGTCTCTTTACCGACGCGTCGAGGGAAGAGATCAAATTTTCCAAATCGTCCATTCGCACGTCACGGTGAGCATGGCGCGTACGATATGGACTGTTGGGCACCAACAGGCCTATGCAAATGCCACAACGGCGGCGTTGCCCATTCCTGGCGTCGATAACTCCATTTTTCTAATAGGGGACGTTCTAGAAAAGGTGAGTTCATTACTCCGGACTGTGAAAACCACGAAGGACCCAGGGCCTGTTCTGTTTCAGGCCTTTGGCTCGGCAGATCCGGCACTAAAGCAAGCGATTGATCGCTCGTTCCCACGACCCGAAGAATCCGCCCTGATGGAGGATTTGGTAGCGGAATACACGGATCATGAATTGGCCCATAGATGGTTTGACCAAAACCATTTTGCTGAGCGCCCCGGCGTGAAAAGAATGTTCTCAGACCAAAATCCAGACCTCGCTCGTTCATTACGCGAAGAATACGCAGCCTATACGGCGAACATGGCCCGTTCGGTTCGGCCGCTATGGCATCTTCTGCAGGCCGTTGTCCGGTTAAGACCTGCGGGTCAATCTTCCTCCGATCTCGTCGGCGATATCCTGGGTGATCGCCTCATTCGCGAAGTCGCCGAGCGACTGCCGCAAGATGCAAAGCGCTCTTTCCAAGCTTTGCTGGATTCGCCCAAACGGCTGACACGCGAAGAAGGTCTTCAAATCTTACGTGTCATGGTTGCACGTCCTAACGCTGTCCAAGAGTTGAACGCCGCCGCTCAGCGCGCCTATGTCGAAAATATTGGTCCTCTGATGCCGCCTTTGAAGCAATTACAAAGCCTCGTCAAGGATGGGTCCAATCGCCGAGATTTTCTAGAACGTCTGATTTCTCCGGTCTCGGCGATGGTATCCTGGGTCCAACCTCCCGCCGGGACGGCACCCTCAGCTGCCGGCCCGGCAGGCCTAAATCTCGCGGGCAGATACACAGAAGAACATGCTCCAGATCGAATTCGCCGACTCCTTATTCTAGGCGGCCTACTACAAGGTGTTGGACTCTCGGTGGGGGCGCAAAGCGATCATGTCAACAAAAAATCCCAGCCGGCTTGGGCTTTTCCAGCGAATCCCTTGACTCCTAGCGACGTCCCGGAGCAAGTTAACATCACAGTCGATGCTCTGAAGAGCCGGCTCCAGGCACTCCGAATGAA
>Ga0206903_10228_pt1 | contig 18030 bp, 17 predicted proteins | sample Alteio_BWOrgHeat_45_FD_152959 | JGI IMG/M metagenome (GOLD analysis project Ga0206903, IMG submission 152959) | Enriched cells from forest soil in Barre Woods Harvard Forest LTER site, Petersham, Massachusetts, United States -... | ecosystem: Environmental > Terrestrial > Soil > Temperate forest >... | reverse complement strand
AATGGTGCGCAGTAATTTTTTAAATAGAACGGTATTCCCCACAAACAGAAAAAGGATGAGTGTAAGCGGCAGTGTGGCGAGCAGCACTATTTTAGGCGGCATGGAGTTAATATAAAATAAACCCTTTAAAGAAAGAATAGATATGTACAGGAGCCAGAGGAAGTAGAATCCCATAATGCCGAACTGGATGTTCCGGGCACTAATTGCGCTCATACCAGCGCTGAGGGCTGCCTGTTTTGCCGGCCTGGCGATAAGGGAAATGGAATAAAGAAAAGCGACGACGAACAGGGCGATTTCCCATCCGGGCAGATCTGAAATATAGTTTGTCATTTTATTTGTTTTTAAATGAAAGGACAAAATAAATTCAAATGCCGGAGCAGGCACTTGGCAAATGGCAAGAAATGGGCCGCACTATTTTTTTATGAAATCTTTGCGGATCCGGCTTAAGGAGGTATCGGTGATACCCAGGTAGGAGGCAATAGATTTTAATGGGGCATGCTGTAGAATTTCGGGGTGCGAATGAATCAGGTCGCTGTAACGCTGCTCGGCTGTTTCCTGCACCATGGACAGCATTCGCTGTTTGAGTGCGCTGTACTGGTTGATTAGATTCAATCGTCCGTATTCGCGAAACTCAGGCAGATTGTGGAAGCCAGTCTGCATATCCTCGTAATTGATAGACCAGGTTTCGCAGTCGGTTAAAGCCTGGATGGATTCTTTGGACCGGGTTCTTTTAAAGAATGATTGCAGATCACTGGCGTACATGTTTTTGGAAAAGAACGCGGTAGTAACTTCGTTTCCATCGGGATCATGGGTGAAGGATCGCATAAAGCCCTGCTCTATGTAATGCGATTCGTTGCAAATCGCTCCTTCTTTTAAGAGAAATTCATTCCGTGCAAATTTCCCCGGCTGAAAATTCTCCGCGATCTGTTCGGCCTTGCCGATGGGCATGGGCAAAACGCTCTGAACAAAATGAATCAGGTGGGATTTGTTCATTGGGGCTTCTGTTCCTTCATCATCTGGGGCGGCGGCGCGGATTCATGACTGTGAATCACTTTCCATTCGCCATTGATTTTCTTAAATAAAAAAGTAACGGTGTAATTGGATAATTTCATAATGCCCCCATTCTTAATATGGGCGTCAATATTTCCAGACCAGCATAAAAGGACGGTAGAATCATCCAGCACCTGAAAAATCTCCCGGGTCTTTGTTAGTTTTTGTTCCTTTACTGTTTCGTAATATTCACCGCAGACTTTCTTAAAGCCGGCATAGTCCCGGATCGTACCGTCGCTGCTGATGTGCAGGAAATCCGGGGTATCGGCATAGGATTTCAAGAGGGAATCAGCCTGCGCACCTGAAGTATAACGGGTGATGGCTTCAAAAACGGGCATCACTTCTTTTATGATCGAATCCTTATTCGCAGCCATAGGATGATATTTTAGCGGACAATAAATTTAGTCAATTCTATTTGCATGGCCGGATTATGCCCTAATATTGTTCCTGCCATAGCCAACACAATGACGCAACCTGACTCATCTCCAATTAAAAACCGCCTGTTGCGGCTGTTGCTATACGTGATTGTCGGATTTGCCGCAGCATTCATATACCACTATTTCAAAAAATAAATTTCGGGAACATGTTAAAACGAATCTTAATAAAAAAATTCCTGGTAATGTGCTGTATGATCATCGCCTGCGCGGCCGCGGCGCAGGATTCCGTGAGCCTCATCCAACTGGCAGGCGCAGAGAAAATGTTTGGATTGAACTTCACGCCGGTTAAACGGGATTCGATGGTAGGCATATTGGGCGACCGGGTGAAGACCTATAACTGGCTTCATGCGCAGAATCTTCCCAACGAAATGCCGATGTCGGTCTGGTTCAATCCGGTGATGCCCGGCATGACCGTCCCGCACAAGCAACTGCCTGTGGTCTTCCCGATACCAGATAATATTTCCCTGCCTGCAGATAAGAATCAGCTGGCATTTTACAGCATTCCGCATCTGGCTTCACTGATAAAGCATAAAAAAATAAGTTCCGAAACACTAACCCGTTTTTATATTGACCGCCTGAAGAAATATGGACCCGCCCTGCATTGTGTGATTGAGATAACAGAAGAAATCGCGATTCAGCAGGCGAAGAAAGCGGATGCAGAAATGGCGGCCGGGAAATATCGTGGTCCGCTGCAGGGCATTCCCTATGGCATCAAGGATCTTTTTTCGGTAGCGGGCACACATACCACCTGGGGTACACCGCCCTATAAGAACCAGTCCTTTCCGCAAACTTCCTTTGTAGCCGCGCAGCTGGAAGCCGCGGGCGCGGTGTTGGTCGCCAAATTATCCCTGGGCGAACTCGCCATGGATGATGTTTGGTTCGGCGGACTCACTCGAAATCCCTGGGATACGACCAAAGGCTCGGGTGGCTCTTCCGCGGGCTCGTCTTCCGCGACTGCTGCAGGATTGGTCGCATTTGCGATTGGTACAGAAACCTACGGTTCAATTGTAGACCCGGCCATGCGTTGCGGTGTCACGGGTTTGCGGCCAACCTATGGATCGGTGGCAAGGACCGGCGGCATGGCACTGGCCTGGACTTCGGATAAAGTGGGTCCGATTTGCCGCTCGGCGGAAGATGTGGCCATTGTATTTAATTATATACACGGTTCCGATTCTTTTGATGAATCTTCCATTTCCTTCGCTTTTAATTATACGGGTTCGGCGGATATTAAAAAACTGAAGATTGCCTACGTGAGTAATTATATCGATTCGCTTCCGGCAAACAGTTTGGAGAAACAAACCCTCGCTGTTCTCAAAGAAATGGGCGCGAATCTGATTCCCCTGGCTTTTCCCGACACCCTGCATGGCGATGAAATGCTTTCGCTGATCATTGGCGCCGAGTCGGCCGCTGCCTTCGATGAACTCACACGTACTAACCAGGATGACGAGATGGTACAACAAAATAAAGACCGCTGGCCGAATACATTCCGGACTTCACGCTTTGTACCTGCCGTGGAGTATATTAATGCCTGCCGGGTGCGCTACCGGATCATGAAGAAAATGGATCCGGTGCTTGACGCCTATGATATTATCATTGCACCGCCGGAGACCGGCGATCAGCTGGCTATTACTAACCTGACCGGCAACCCTTCGATTACGCTGCCGAATGGGTTTTTACCAAACGGTATGCCCAGTGGTATCACGTTCATCGGAAAACATTTCGGCGAAGCCAACCTGCTGGCATTTGCGAAAGCCTACCAGGAGCGCACGGGTTTTCAATTGAAACATCCGCCGGGGTTTGTGAAATAGGGAACGTTCACTCCATTTTTGTTAAAGGCAAATACGGAAATTTCAGTCAGGCCCTGATTTTTAATGAGGATATATGGGTGAAAATAAAGAGCTGATCTAAGTGTTTACACTTAGCCGTCGTTATCATATCATCATCAATCTTTCAGGTAACAGAATTTTCTAATTGGTAAAAAGCGTTCCTATATATTTGGTTGCCCAAACCAACCCCGATGTTACGAACCCGCTTGCTTGCCGTTCTGGCAATCGTGATTATTTTATTTATTTTATCCTGTAAAAAAGTAAATGTTACCGGGGCTGCAGGGCCGCCGGGACCAAACGGACAGGACGGCGATGCCGTCAACAGTGGAATCATATTCGGTGAAGTTCATCTTTTCGATTCGCTGGGGCAAGTCATGGCCGACCATTCCGGGGCAACCATAACATTTGAAAATAGTCATCCGCAGGTTGTACTTACGAGTGCTGCTGACGGATCCTTTAGTACACCCCTGATGCCGTCAGGATTTTATAATGTCACGGTATCCAGGCCAGGGTTCGGAACGTTGAGGATTACGCGGTTTCAGCACACCGGCGGAGAAAACAAAAGCCAAATGGGAATTATTGAACTGGGTCAGAAGCCTTCGGCCTGGTTCGACATCAGGCACCTGCAGGTGGATACCGTCAGCGCCTACGGAGGGCACTATATGACATTCACGATTACGCTGGCGCATCCGCAGAAACTGCCCTTTGTCTGGGTGGTGATGTATTTCAGTCATGCTCCCGGTGCTGGGAATACCAACAACGATTATACATACCGCACAGATTATTTTCAGGTAAATGATTCCACCCTGATCTATTCACCCTATAATGTTGATATGACAGAATACACTGACGGCTTGAACAACAGCAACTATGTTTATGTTACCGCCGCGATCGATAATTACCGGTTATTTACTTATACCGACTCACTTAAAAACCAGGTCTATCCGGCCACCGGAAATTCCAGTAATGAAGTGAAAGTGTTTGACAATCTCAAAAATTAGACATGAACTATAAACTGGTAATACGAATTTCGCTGGCCTGGACATTGGCCTTATCGGCCTGCACGAAAACGGCCGATGGAATCCAGGGGGCTGCCGGTCCTGCGGGAACCAATGGAATATCGGGCTCCGGTCAACGGAGCGGGATCTCCGGATATGTGCAGCTTGTGACTCAGTTTACTTTTCCACTTACTGAAAATGGCGGCGTAACCGTTTCAACTAAAATGGGGGATTCCGTAGTGAGTGTAAAAACCGACGCTGCCGGATCCTTTCTTTTGCCGAATCTTAAATCAGGAACCTACCGCATTTTATTCCGCCTCGACGGATACGATTCACTGGCCCTGAATATCGTGCACAGTGCCGGCAATGAAGATAAATTTATCGGTATTGTTCAGATGGCCGGAACACAAACCACTCATTTTGTTTCCCAATCAATCCAGGTATTGCAGAGTCCATTTGATAACGTAACGAAATACATTGACATTACATCGACGGTCACCGGCCCTCCGGTTACTGACTCTGCGATGCGATACGTAAACCTGTATTTTTCATCCTCTCCAAAAGTGAGTTCGGAAAATTATTTATTCTTATTTCAAACCTACACACATAATGAGGGTGGCAACTCATTCGAAACGCAGGTTTTTTTTAGTGCGACTGAAATCAACAGCACAAGGTTTCACCCGGGGGATACAGTATATTTTAAAACCTATTTTATTCCGCCCTATATATTTACCAACGGGTTAAATAAATGGTTCGATACGAACACCTATCAGTCGGTTCCTTATCCTTATGTCGGCGATTCCACTTTAAATTATTTCATCTGGGTTAACTGATTTCCTATGTCAATACGGTATGTGATTTTTATAGTTGTAATCGGGCTGATGGTTTCCTGTAAAAAAGAGGTCGGTATAGCCGGGCCGGCAGGGCCTGCCGGTATGAACGGACATAATGCTAATTTAATTGATACGGGAACGCTATACGGAAATCTTACAGTGTTTAATGAATTTGGCTGGCCCATGACAGATTCCAGCGGCGTAGCGGTTAGCCTGGATCTCGGAACGGACAAACGCACGGTCGCCTCAGATGCTTCAGGTAATTATTATTTCCATGGCCTGCCATCCGGCACATACAATCTGACCTATGCAAAAGCGGGATTCGGAACCATGAAAATGTTTGGCCTGGCGCATTCACCCGGTTCATCACTCAACACGCTCGTGAATGAAGTTTATATCCTGCAGAATCCGGTGAGGACGGCGATTGACAGTGTAACAATGATTGAGGGATATTCTTATGTTATACTCACGATCTACCTGGATACTTCATCGCTTACCTATGTGCAAAGCCAGCATAATTTTGCCGTGCTGATCGGGACGAAGGCCGATCTGAGTCCTGCGAGCGTTTACTTTTCCGGCATTAGTGAATTTGTTTCTCCGGACGGACACGGGGCATACAGTGTGGTAATCAGCCGCTCCGACCTGGGCGGTATCAACCACCAGGGCGGAACATATTATATTCGTGTGGGAACCTATACTCGCATAGTCCGTGCTTTCGCGAACCCATATTCCTTTTTCGATACCGGGCCGGGCGGATATTATATTGATCCGGCCGATGGCAAATATGTGTTTCCGAACCTGAAATTGTCGCCCGGTACGATTACGATACAGTAAGCGGTTTATCCTTCGGAATTATACCGCGAATTTAATCGTTAGATTGCGGAGCCTGATCCATTATGCTTTTTAATTCATTTCCGTTTTTAATTTTCTTTACTTCGGTAACGATTGCGTTTTATGCGATCAACTATACATGGCGCTGGCTCCTTCTGCTGGCGGCCAGTTGTTTTTTCTACGCGTATTTAATTCCAGCATACCTGCTCGTCTTATTTCTGATCATCGGGATTGATTATCTGGCCGGGAGAATGATTGAAGCGAATAAGGGGACTGCGCGGCGGTTTTACCTGGGGCTTAGCATTTTGAGTAATCTGGTGGTACTCGCCCTGTTTAAATACCATGATTTCTTCGTTGAAAATATAAACATGCTTTCGGCTACTCCTTTATTTTCCATTTGGAAATGGGTACTTCCGGTGGGGCTTTCTTTTCACACTTTCCAGGCCATGTCGTACACGATTGAAGTCTACAAAGGAAACCAGAAAGCAGAGCGAAATTTACGAATCTATGCTCTCTATGTGATGTTCTACCCGCAGCTGGTGGCGGGGCCGATTGAGCGCCCGCAGAAACTCCTGCCACAATTTTACCAGCGGCATCCTGTCAGCTATGACGGAATTGCAGCGGGACTGAAATTTATGCTCTGGGGATTTTTTATGAAGACAGTAGTGGCTGACCGGCTGGGAATCTATACCGATTATGTTTACCGGAATGCGGAGGCGCACAGCCGGCTGGCCCTGATAACGGCTACTTTTTTTTATACCTTTCAAATCTATTGCGATTTTTCAGGCTATTCACTTATTGCTATCGGATCGGCACGGGCAATGGGTTTTGGCCTTACAAAAAATTTCAACCGGCCCTATCTCGCCGTTTCATTCAGGGATTTCTGGAAGCGATGGAATATTACGCTGTCACAGTGGTTTCGTGATTATGTCTTTATCCCGATGGGTGGAAGCCGTGTCAGAACGCTAAGATATATTTATAATATCCTCGTTGTCTTTATCCTGAGCGGTTTATGGCATGGAGCGAACTGGACATTTATCGTCTGGGGTTTACTGCACGGGATGCTGATCCTCTTCGGATATTTTAAAAAGAAATATTTACCCGGCCTGGTTGTTTCGAAATCTATTGGAATTATAACAACGTTTTTGATAGTCTGGATTTGCTGGATTTTTTTTCGTTCCCGAAATATCCGGGAAGCGGTTACCATTATTAAACGAATATTTAGTCCGGGAACTATATCAATAATCAGAGGGGAATTTGAAGAGCGGGCGCTTTTGGTCTATTCGTTCGCAGCCATCGCCTGCATTATCATTACGGATCTGTTTTCAGAATATTTCCCGCGAAGATTTCAATTATTACACAGCCGCAGAGCGTGGGTGCGGATCGCATCCTGTGTGATGGTCATCATTGTCATCCTGCTGTTCGGGGTCTTCGATGGAAGTCAGTTCATTTATTTTCAATTCTGAATTTCATATGAACAAAAACCGGTTCTTCTGGAAATTGATAATTGTATCCGCGTGTTTAATGCTGGCGGACAAAGGACTGGGGTGGATATGTCAGCATTATTATCTTAAAATCAGGCATGGCGAGCAGGGAAGAACGAATTATGCGATTGATTCCTGCAGGGCTGAAACGATCATCCTGGGATCTTCCAGGGCCGAACATCATTACGTATCGCCTGTGATTTCGGAAATTTTGAATACCAGCTGCTATAATGCAGGCAAGGATAAGCAAAGGCTGAGATATGCACTGGCCATGTTGAAAATGATGTATCGGCGATATGAGCCGAAGCTGGTAATCCTGGACTTGAATCCCACTGCCTTTGAAATCACGGAAAGCGGGTTGGACGAATTGTCTGTCTTATTGCCTTACTATCGTTCGCACCCGGAGATCCGGGCGATTGTGAATGAACGCAACCGTTTTGAATGGATCAAAACCTGGTCGGATTTGTATTGCTACAATTCCCTGCCATTGAAGATCCTTTTTAATAATATTTCGGACGAAAAAGATGACGGTGAAAAGCAAGGATATGTTCCACTTGTGATCCGTAAGGAATACATTCCGGATTCCCCGGATTCACTATCTCCTGTTCTGCCGGCAGACAGCAGCATCGTCGATTGTTTCAGGCAGATCATCCGGATTACCAGGAATCAGGGTTCACGGCTAATTGTAGCCGTATCTCCCATATACTACCGGCTTCCAAAAAATCTTCCGACGATGGTAATCGCCCGTGCAATTTGTGCAGAGGAAAAAATCTCATTCCTGGATTATAGTCAGTCCCCGCCGTTTTTGAATCATGGTCCTGAAATGTATTTGGATATGGGTCATCTGAATGATTCTTCAGCTATCTTGTTTTCCAGGATGCTGGCGACCGATTTGAAGAATATAAAATGAAGACGGGATTCCTACCCAGGAAAATCTGCCAGGTTCTTATAGGGGGCTTTAGCATTTCTACCCCGGTTTTCAAAAGCCCAGACAACCATATGGTATAAAATGGGTTTTAGTTTGAGTCCTGACGGCGTGAGCGAATAAGTGACAAATGGCGGCACAACCTGTTTGGCTTTTCGCAGGAGGATCCCGTCTTCTTCCAATTGCTTCAGGTGCTGGATCAGCATTTTCTCCGTGATGGCAGGTATCGCTTTACGGATTTCACTATAACGCCGGGGCCCGGACAACAGATGATACAGGATGATTGGTTTCCAGTAGCCACCAATCTTTTCCATAACAAATGTAACCGGACATTCATTCAGGGCCAGCCGTTTATTTTCCTGGATCGTGGACGAAGCTTTGATTCCTGCCATATACATACTTTGGGGTAAGTACTTGTTAAAAAGTAAGTACAAAGGTAGCTTTGTGTTTCAATAAAAACAAGTATATGAAAATTACCATTACAGGCTCCCTGGGCAATATCAGCAGACCATTGGCAATTCAGTTGGTTCAGGCCGGCCACCGGGTGACCGTTATCAGCAGTCAGGAAAATAAAAGATCAGCCATCGAGGCACTGGGCGCCGCAGCAGCCATAGGTTCAGTGCAGGATGAAGCATTCCTGACCAGCGCATTCCGTGGTGCAGATGCAGTATATACCATGATCCCGCCCAACCTGCAGGCAACCGAATTTCGCAAATACGCTTCGGGGATCGCGGAACAATATGCGGCTGCCATCCGGAAATCGGGTGTTCGCCGGGTCGTTAACCTGAGCAGTGTCGGGGCGCATCTGGATAGCGGCACGGGTCCTATTATCGGCAACCATGATGCGGAAGCAATCCTCAACCGGCTCGATCAAACTTCAGTAACTCATGTACGTGCCTGTTTTTTCTACACCAATTTTTACGGGAACATTAACATGATCCGGAACATGGGAATCATCGGATCCAATTATCCCGGCAGCAGCCGGCTCGTGATGGTTCATCCCGAAGACATCGCAGCAGCCGTGGCAGAGGAATTACAAAAAACGGCCAACCAGAATTTGGTACGCTATATCTCGAGCGACGAACGTAAACTTCAGGAAGTCGCCACCGTATTAGGGAAGGCTGTGGGTATTGACGCACTGGCCTGGGTGGAATTTACCGATGAACAGTCGAAAGCGGGGATCCTGAAGGCGGGAATTTCAGAAGAAATGGCCAGCCGCTTTGTTGAAATGGGCCGGGCGGTTCGCAGCGGGATTTTATGGAGTGATTATGATGCAAATAAGATCACACCATCCGGCAAGCACAAACTGGAATCCTTCGCCGGGGAATTTGCCGGGAAATTTGGATTCGTGATGAGCTAAAGAGTGATTTAATGGATCCGGGGAAGGGGAAAGTGGAGACGGTGAAGTGTATGCGGTTTGCGTGGGGCAGTAAGGAACTTCTCTCCACGGGAAGTTTTAACTTCGCTGAACCAATCGGGATTAAATCGCACTCCATGCTGGACATTGTTATTGAAGCGCGTAATGCCGCCATCAGTGAAACCATGAAAGTGAAACGCATTCTGCCTTTCCGGCTCCGGAGAATGGTAGGCCCTTTTATTTTTATGGATCATGCGGGTCCTATAACGGATGTCCCTTCCAGGCCTTCTTTACTGGATGTATTGCCGCATCCGCATATCGGACTTTCAACTGTTAGTTATCTTTTTGGTGGCCGCGTAACCCACCGCGATAGCTTGGGTGTGGAGCAGATTATCCGTCCGGGCGAAGTAAACTGGATGACCGCCGGCAGAGGCATCGCCCATTCCGAGCGGTTCGAAGATCCGACTGCGCTTGCAGGCGGAGAACTCGAAATGATACAGACCTGGGTCGCACTTCCTGAAAAAGATGAGGAAGCAGCACCGTCTTTCAACAATTACACGCCGGACATGCTTCCCATATTTACCGACAAAGATGTCTGGATGCGGCTCATTGCCGGTAACGCGTACGGATTGAATAATGATGTGAAAACAAATTCACCGCTCTGCTACCTGCATGTCGTATTGAAACAGGGTGCGAAGTTTGGACTTCCCAAAGAACATTCAGAACGTGGTTTCTATATTGTAAAGGGAATAGTTGAAGTATCCGGAATTGAATATCATGCAGGACAAATGCTGGTGTTCAGTAAAGGTGCTGATCCGGTGATCCTGGCAAAAGAAAACAGTGTATTGATGCTGTTAGGCGGTGAGCCGCTGGGTGAGCGGTTTATCTGGTGGAATTTTGTGTCGTCCCGCCGGGAGCGCATTGACCAGGCAAAGGAAGACTGGAAACAGGGCCGCATTATTTTACCGCCGACCGATAACAAAGAATTTATTCCACTGCCCGACGATAAATCAAGACCGGCAGGCAGTCCGCCGAAACCAGAACCACTTTCCTAGTTCCTGATTTTTATTTTTTAGGAATGGGTTTCACGGAGACTTCCTTAAAAAACACGATGTCCTCATCCCCATGATTTTGCAGCCCGATATAGCCGGCATCGGGTCTTCGGCCCCGGTAAGGCTCAAAATCGAATTTGCGTTCAGGTACCGGATCACCTTCCGTATAATCGGTTACTTTTTCACCGTTCAGGTATACGATGGTGTGGGGCCCGTCCAGCGTAATCTCCATGGTATTCCATTCCGGACCTGGTTTGCCCGATTTAGCGAGTGGCTTCGTGAGAGAATATAATGTGCCGGTGATATGGTAGTCATCTTCTTTGGAAGTTTCCGGATGATTATCGATCTGCACCTCATAACCATAAAATACCGGCATCCATTCTTCAAAGGGTTCAACGGGAACGCGGACGAACACGCCGGAGTTGCTGTTGAATTTCTGCATTTTGTAAACCACGCGGATGGTGCAGTTCTCAAACTTTCCTTTGGTGGAATACAGGAGACCCATGCCACCTGAACTCCTGATCAAACCATTCTCCACAGTATGCGATCCCTTGCCGACCTGTTTCCAGCCGGTCAGATCCTTTCCATTAAACAGCTGTGTCCATTGATCTTCCTGGGATTTGACAATGGCGGGTTTCAGGCATAATAAAAAACAGTACAGGGAAACCAGTAAAGCTGGTTTTGCATAAAACAATTTCTTTGGCATGGCGAATCGTTTAATTGGAACCCAAATTTACTCTGAAGCGGGGATTTGGCACCCTAATTATTTTACCCTAAGATTGTGTGCCCAAAACGACTCACCCCATCTAACTATACTGAATGAAAAGAAGCTATTACATGGTCGGTATTATTATGCTGACTTTTTTCGTCATCTCTTTTTTAACGAATGTCTTCGGCCCGCTGATCCCGGATATGATCACGGGGTTCAGTCTTAGCCTGACGCTGGTTGCCATCCTTCCCTTTGCTTTTTTCATCGCATATGGCGTAGTGTCGATCCCCGCGGGTATGCTCATTGAAAAATACAATGAAAAGACGATCATGGTGGCCGCTTTCATCGTCGCCTTCACGGGCTCCCTCATCCTGGCCGTATTTCCGAATTATCTCGCTGCTGTCGGATCCCTCTTCATTATCGGCTGTGGAATGGCGATGCTGCAGGTGGTGATCAATCCGTTGCTGCGCACTTCAGGTGGTGAAGAACATTATGCATTCTATTCCATCCTCGCACAACTCATTTTCGGTCTGGCCTCATTCGTCAGTCCGCTGGTGTATTCAAATATTGTGGTCAACCTGAAACAAAATAATACGGGGAGTTTATTTTCTAAATTACTGGGGGAGGTGGTCCCGTCGAATCTGCCCTGGATCTCCATGTACTGGCTCTTCGCCATCATCTGCCTTCTGATGATCGGAATTATTTTCTTTTCCCGCTTTCCGAAAGTGGAATTAAAAACGGAAGAAAAGCCTGGAGCATTTCGGATCTATGGCGAGCTATTTAAAAAAAGAGTGGTTGTATTATTTTTTATCGCGATGATCTGTTATGTCGGTACCGAACAGGGGGTGGCCAATTGGATCTCCCAGTTTCTCTCTACCTACCATGGGTATAACGCACAGGAAACAGGCGCCGAAACAGTGGCATTTTTTTGGGGGCTAATGACCGCCGGTGGGGTGCTTGGGTTATTGCTCGTTAAACTGATGGACAGCCGGCGGGTGCTGATCCTGTTTTCAATATTGGCAATTATTAGTCTGACGGCAGCGCTGTTCGGTGGTGCCCGCCTGACGCTTTTCGCATTCCCGATGGTTGGGTTTTTTGCCTCTGTGATGTATCCCATTATATTTTCGCTTGCGTTAAATTCCATGGATGAACACCATGGATCTTTCTCCGGTATATTGGTCACAGGTATTATTGGTGGTGCGATCGTGCCATTGATTATCGGATGGCTGGGAGATCATATCGGATTGCGATACGGCATGTGTTTTCTTTATGTGACGATGGGATTTATCCTGAGCATCGGGTTCTGGTCGAAGCCAATCGTAACCAATAAAACAATCAGGCTGCGAAAGAAAAAAATTCAAACCACTTAATGGGTTCTGATATGGATGAGCAGAAGGTAATCGGCCTGGATCTGGGAGCCACCAATATCCGGGGTGGTCTGATACATGGCAGCCGGATTTCGCAGATTCTATCCCGTAAAATTAAAAGTGCGGGTACCGTGGAGGAAGTGCTGGACGATATCTATGCGATTATCGACGGGCTGACAGAGAAAGAAGTGGCCGCTATTGGTATAGGCGTACCCAGCGTCGTGGATGTTGAGCAGGGCATTGTATATGATGTTCAATATATTCCCAGCTGGAAAGAAGTGCATTTGAAATCTATTCTGGAAGAACGATACCGGGTTCCTGTTTTCGTAAACAATGATGCCAATTGTTTTGTGCTGGGAGAATATTATTTCGGCAAGGGAGCCGGCATGGAGAATCTGGTCGGGCTGGCCATCGGTACAGGACTCGGCGCGGGCATTATCATCAATCACCGCTTATATGCGGGCCCTAATTGTGGCGCGGGCGAATTCGGCATGGTGGATTACCTGGATCATTGTTTTGAATACTATTGCAGCGGGCAGTATTTCCAGAATGTTTATCAGGTAGACGGGCAGGTAGTTTTTGATAAAGCCAGGGCCGGCGATCTCCAGGCACAGCAATGGTATGCGGAAATGGGAAAGCATTTAGGTAATGCGATTAAGATGATCATGTATACCTACGATACCCCGCTGATCATATTCGGCGGATCCGTACGTCATGCTTATCCTTATTTCAGTGATGCGATGTGGGAACGTATCAACGGCTTCGCCTACACGAAATCGCTGGCAAAATTCCGGATTGTATTGTCCGAATTGGAAAACAGCGGCATACTGGGCGCTGCCGGATTATATTATAATTCAAGGGAACAAAATAATGTCTGACGCCAACCCCTGGCTTGAGATTCCATTGGAAGATTATGAGCGCCATATGTCCCATCATCTGGTCGGGCAGTCCATTCTTCTGAATTCACTGACAAAAAAATACCTGGATGAGATTAAGCCGGAGACCGCACTGTTTTTAGGGATTGCCGGTGGAAATGGATTGGAACATATTGATACGAATAGAACGCGGTATGTGTATGGAATAGATATCAACCAGGATTATCTGGATACCGCCTTTAAACGATACAACCATCGAATCGCTTCGCTGCAATTGTTGAATCTTGATATAACTAAAAACCCGAAAACCATTTGCAGGGCTGATTTTATCTGGGCGGCTCTGGTACTGGAATATACCGGTATTGATGAGGCCTTCGCTTTTTGCGCAAACAATATTCGCAGAGAGGGGCACCTGATTATTTCGATTCAGTCAAATAACAATAAACCTTCGGTAAGTTCTACGGGTATAGAAAGTGTAAAAAGGGCAGGGGAAATATTTTCTATTGTTGATCCGGAAGATCTGTTGAGAAAGGCAGATGAAGGCGGTTACAAATTCATCGGTAGTGAAGAAAACACACTTCCCAACGGGAAATCAATAATAAGTTTTCATGTCCTGAGCAAATAGTCTGTTTACGCCGCTGATGAAAATTCGGGTAAAAAAAAGCCAGGGAACTAGACAGAACCCTGGGGGCGTGACATATTTGAAGTCACATGAGAAATTGTTTTGAGACCCGGCTATCCAACAGCATCAGGGAAACACCCACATAAACGTACCTGAGTTGCTGCTCACAACCACGGAAGTATTCTTGTGCAGAAAATAACTTCCTGAAATTTTCAGTGGGAGGGCAACATTATGTACGCCCGGAAACTTCAGGGTGACCGGAATGCTGCCTACGCGATGGCCGGGAAGAATATTAATCGTATCTGAAATCGTAAACAGGCTGTCGGAAATCGTAGCTAAATCGGTGCCGTTGGCTGAATTATATGCGGATACCTGCGAATTGTCGATGCTGATAATCGTCTGCAGGGTGTCTGACTCCACCTGCGGCGAAGCCAGCACCAGAGCGATAGCAGTATCGACGACTCCGGTTGTGTCCCCGGCATACATAAACGGACCGCTTACCCCCTGTGCCGGGCTCTGACCAAATTCGATCACCGGCGCGGTGTTGCTGACATCCATGTAATAATTATCCTTCAGGCAGGAGGCTGCGAGGATGCTGAACAAAAAAACGATCGGGATTACTTTTTTGAGCTTCATATAGAAAATATTATGGCTGCCAGAATAGCTTTTGATAAATGGCTGATGGCGGCTGAACAGCGCTGCCGAGGCTGGCCTGCAGATTCACCGCATTCTGCGTGTATTCACTTTGCGGATACAACAGGCGCACCGGCATCGGTGTACCCGGGGGCACCGAAGAAGAAATAAAATTGAAGACGGGGAACCCGGTTTTCCGGTAGTCTGAATAGGCTTCGAGCGGATCCAATTCACATTGTGCCACCCATTCCTGATACATAATGGTTTGCAGTTTATTGGACGACGCAGTGAAGTTGACCAGTGTGTTCGATGAGGTACTGATGAACTGGTCGGCAGCCGGCAGTGCATTCGGCACATTCAGAAACCGGAAGGATTCCTCCACCGCCTGTTTGTAAAGAGTTCCGGCGTCTCCGCTGATCATCCCGCGCTGAGCGGCTTCTGCCTGCATGAAAAGAGACTGGCTGGCGATCAGAATCCATGCGGGCATGGAAGCAGACTGCAACACACCCGGGCCTATCGGACTCGTGTTGTTGACACTGTTATTACTGGATCCCAGCACATTTCCACCATAACCTCCGCTCGCATTTTGTCCGTAAAATGCTTTTAACCTCGGGTCGGCTGTTGAATCCAAAAAATTAAGCAGCGTTACATTGGCTACGAAAAAATTATAGTTCTGATAATAGGTTCCGGTTGCCGGAGGGCCGGGATCGCCGCCGGGCTGGAAACCATATACTGCCCAGAATGGACTTTGTGCCTGTGTAGCATCCTTGAAACCCGGATTCACGGTAGCGTCCTGTCCTGGTCCCAGAAATCCGCCGTTAGAAATGGCTGCATTTAATTCCCCTGTTACGTAAGGATCATTCGGGCCATATACATTGGGCACCTGTCGCAGGAGTATCCGCAGTTTGATTGTATTGGCAAATTTTATCCAAAGCGTTTTATCACCTTTGAACATCACATCCGAAGCATCATCGGCTGTTGCCTGTGAAGCCTGGATGGATATAATGGCGGAATCGATCTGAACGATCAGATCCTTATAAATGACCGTGGCTGAATCGTATTTAGGAGTTGTGATATCGGCCTGTGCTGCCTGGGTATAGGGAATATTGCCAAACTGATCTACCAGCTCCTGAAAGGTCATGGCCCGCATAACTTTAGATGCACCTGGTAAAATGGAGTTTGCCGTACTGTGGGCAATCACAAAATTGTAATCATAAATATTGTGGTAGAGCGACTGCCAGATGCCGTTGGAAAAACTGGTTGGCAACTGGAAGTTCTCGATCTGTGCCTGGACACCGGACGCTGCCCAGTCGGTGTTTCTTGCCCAGTAGCCCATCCAGTTTTGTACATAGTCATAATTATCATTGGCGTTGGAAATGTTTCCGCCGGATTTATTTTCAGCTGTTGCTACCAGCGCCTGGGCAAATACATCTTTTCCCGAGAGGGAATTTATACCTACTCCATTAGGATCCTGGGAATTTGTATTTAACTGTTTGGTACAGGAAAAGCTCAGCACGTACCAGGCGAGGATAACTGCCATTCGCTTCATGGGGTTTCTCGTTTTCATACAATTTCTTTTTGGATCATAATATGTTTACTGCGATCGATGCACTGATAATGCGGGTGGGGGGAGTCTGGTACTCGGTAGTGTATCCAACCGCATTGCCATTGGCGTTGGTACTGAATTCCGGATCCGACCAGATATTGGTTTTCGGTCGCCACATGAAAAGGTTTCTGCCAATCACCGATAGTGTCAGACCGCGGATTACTTTCTGCGTACCCAACATGGACTTCGGAAATTCATAGCTCAACACCAGTTCACGCAGTTTCCAGAAATCGGCGCTGGTAACATAGGGCATACCGACCTGGTTGTAAAAATTCGCCCACCAGAAAATGGGCACCGGCAGGCCGCCAAATCCGGACGTGATCGGCACATTCGTATTCGGCATAAATGTTTTTGGTCCGGTCTGGATAACCGAATTGGGAATTACAAATGCCTGCCGGTTGGTGGCATCACCGGTACTGATGCCCGCAAAATCCATAGCGCTGCCCACTTCATTAAATATTTTTGCTCCGCCGCGATAGTCAAACACGGCCCGCAGGGTAAATCCCTTATAGGAGAAGCTGGGCGACAGTCCCAGGAAATATTTGTAATTGGTATTTCCCGCGTCTACCGGATTGGGATTGATGGAAGGCAGACCGGTTGCACCATCCACGATTATATGACCATTCGGATCGCGGTTGAAATCGGTGACCAGCAGTTCGGGATAATTCTTTCCGGCGATGGCATAAATTCCTCCAACAATCGTGGTTCCAAAATTGATTTGATCGAGCAATTGTTTTCCACCCTGTACATTCACTACCCTGGAATTCACATAACTGAAATTTCCGGACATATCGAATTTGAACTGACCGATTTTGATCAACGGTGTGAGTGCCAGATCCACTTCAACACCATTATTTCTGATCTCGCCTGCATTTGTCAGAAATGTGCCGATGCCGGCTGCATTGGAAGTCTGCAGGGGAATGGTTTGATTATTTGAAATCTGATCGTAATAGTTTGCCTCCAGATTTACCCGGTTCCTGAATAATCCAAGCTGGAATCCGGTTTCGAATGACTGCGTATGTTCGGGCTTCAGACCATTCTGTACGGCTGTATAGCTTTGAGAAAATCCATTGGTGCTTCCAAAGGGAAATCCGGTGCCTACGAGCGCCGTCGGATAAATCGTGTATGCACCAAAAGTCGGCAACGCCAGGGTATGACCGCCGAACTGGGTTCCACCGGCAATATTACCCATCACGCCCAGGAACTGATAATTGTCGAGACTTACATTTCCTGTACCGGCATAACCCACGCGGACCTTCAAAAAAGAAATGGAAGCGCTGTTTTTGATGGGCGTGAGTTTGTCGCTCAGCACGGCTGACAAATCAACAGCCGGATAACTGAAGCTTCTGTTTTGCGGATCGAGGATGGAAGTCCAGTCGTTACGAAAAGAAGCATGCAGGAATAACCATCCGTCATACCCGGCGG
>Ga0206903_10227_pt1 | contig 18036 bp, 14 predicted proteins | sample Alteio_BWOrgHeat_45_FD_152959 | JGI IMG/M metagenome (GOLD analysis project Ga0206903, IMG submission 152959) | Enriched cells from forest soil in Barre Woods Harvard Forest LTER site, Petersham, Massachusetts, United States -... | ecosystem: Environmental > Terrestrial > Soil > Temperate forest >... | reverse complement strand
GGGCGGCATTGGTCCGGCAGAGCCAGGTGGCCAGCGCCCCGACCGTTTGGCTGTAAGGGAAGAGAAGCGTTAAACCAAAAAACCCGCCGGCGAGCAATCCGCTGGCCAGCGGTCCGGCAATCGCGATGTTGAATTCCTGAGTCGCCTTGGAAGGTTCCCGCTCGATGCGCGCCAAGCCTCCGAAGAGAAATAGGGTGATGGAAACGACCCGAATCTTGTAATGCTGGGCCACGACGCTGTGGGAGAGTTCGTGGAAAAGAACCGAGGCGAAGAAGAGAAGGCTCGTCAGCACGCCCACGGCCCAATGCTGTGTGTCCGTCCAAAGGGGATGTTCCTGCTTGAACTGCGAGGCGATGATGTAGGTGATGGCGGCAAAAATGAAGACCCACGTAGAATGGAGGTAGATGGGGATTCCGAGAATTTTGCCGATACGTAAGCCTGCTCCGCGGTTCATGGTGATCTATGATTAGCCTAGCACAAGACCAGGGATGTTCACTTCGCCCAAAGGCTCTCGGTGTGACGCGTCCCGCGCGACACGACGTGTAACTCTCCCCACAGATTGCCAGGCCGTTCCTTTCCGTAAGTCTTTTATTATCAATGTTTTGAATTTGGTCATGACCGTGCGATCCCCGGATGCGCAGGTCCGGAGGCACTTCATGATTGCCATGCTGCAATTCGCCACTCTCGTCATAACCACGATATTCGCGGTGGCCGCCGCGGTCGCGCTCCATGGGCTGTTCCTACGCGCGGCATTTTTGATGATGAGGCCAGCTACGGCCCCCAGGATTCAAGCGAGGACAGAACTGGTGCGCGGGACAACTCAACTGGCCCGGACTTTCGCTTCGCGTCCTTAAAGGCAAGGGTGAACTAAGGCCTGTGCCACCACTGGGATTGCCCGGCCCAACGTGAGCGGCGGAGACGGCGGTCACCGCTCCGCCGCAGCGCTCCGGGAATGGAAAGAAGGGGGTAACTCGATGCTGGCTTTGAAGTATCTCTTGATGATTCTGGGTGCCGGACTCTTCGGAAGCGCGGGAGCTCTGGTGGCTTACGACATTTTTCTCTCGGAACAGTTGCGCCGCTTGCTTTCGCGCGGCAAGACGGACGAATACGGCGCGGAGGTGGGGGCGCTGGCTCGCCGCCCTTTCCGCCCAGTGCGCTGGAGTCTGGCGCTGCAACTCACGGCGGCGGGCGCCCTGGTGCTCCTCATCACGGAAAGCTTTGGGGTGATTCCCGACGGAGCGGCGGGCGTACGCGTCAGCGAGATCTGGGGCGCGCGCCCCGGTACGTTATATCCCGGCGTGCATTTGGTAACACCGCTGGTGGATTCCATCGCCATCTACGATACGCGCGAGCAGGTGTATTCAACACTGGCGGCCGAAAATCCGAAGCAAAAGGGTGATGTGCTGACGGTGCAGGCTCGCGAGGGGTTGAACATCGGCTTGGCTGTCTCCGTGCGCTACCGGCTGGAACCAAAGCGCCTCGATTCGATTCACACGCACTTGCCGCAACCGGTCGGCGAACAGGTGGTGGCTCCGGTGGTGGCCACAATTTACCGGCAACTGGCGCCGAACTTCATCACGCGCGAGATTTTCGCCACCCGGCGCGAAGAGCTGCGCAGCAAAGCGGCGGAATTGATCACTTCGCGGCTGGCAAGCGACGGGATCGTAGTGCGGGAAGTACTGCTCCGCGACTTGCAACTGCCCGCGGAATACGCCAAGGGGCTGGAAGGACTCTTGCTGAAGGAGCAGGAGAACGAGCGGCTCGGAACCGAACAGGAGATCAAGCAAAAAGAAGTGCGGATCGCCGAATTGGAGGCCGAGGCTCAAAAGGCGCGCGATGTGAAGCAAGCGGAAGCGCAGGCCCAGGTCCGCGTGCTGCAGGCGAAAGCGGAAGCGGACGCGATGCAGTACACACTGCCGCTGAAACAGAAACAGATTGAACAGACCAAGCTGGAAGCACAAGCGCGCAAAGAATCCACGATACAGAACGCCGAAGCCGCCGCGCAGGCGAAGATCATCGACAGCAAAGCGGAAATCGAGCGGCAGAAAAACCTTGCCGACGCGGAGGCGAACCGCATTCGCGTAACCGCCGATGCCGAGGCCAACCGTATCCGCGTCACTGCCGCGGCCGATTCCGAACGGATGAAATTCGAAGCATCGGTCTTGAAGTCAAATCCCATGCTGATCCAAAAGATCGTCGCCGAGCGGTTGTCGGACAAGCTGCAGATCATGATGGTGCCGATCGATGGGAAGAATTTTTTCGCAAATGACGTGATGCGGTCGGCGTTTTCCGGCGTGACCGGCGGCAGGGATAGCGGATCTTTGGACGAAAATCCGGATGGTCCGCCCCCAACGGCAACAGCGCAGCACAGGCCGGCGAAAAGGCCATGAGACAGCAGAAAAGATTTGCACAGGTTAAAACCTGTGCCAGCGGGCTCCGCTAGCCAATACCCCTGTGGGTGGCCCGGGACGTGACGCTGGAAAAGTGGAAAGACTTTGGCCTTGGTGACCGCCAAGCGGTCACCGAGCACGAAGGCAAGCACCGCCGCGCTTGACCCTTTTAGCCAGAGACTACCCCTCCCCCGGCGACGCGTTTCGAGCCACCCGGCTAGCGGTCAACCGTCTTGAGAGATGAGCTTCTATTCCTTCACGACGGGATACTTGGGTCTTGGTGGAAGGCCCTTGTAATTCTTCAGCGCTTCCTTGGCGAGTTCGATGGCTTTTTCGAGTTGCGGGTCGTGGCCGGCGACGACGAGATCCGGCCGTTGCGGCACCACGTAGTCGGGATCCACGCCGTGGTTTTCCACAATCCATTCGCCGCCGTTGTCCGTGGACCAAAACGCAAATTCCGGGGCGGTAACATTGCCGCCGTCGTGCAAAGGAATCCCGCGGGAGATGCCCACTAGCCCGCCCCAGGTGCGCGTGCCGACGATAGGGCCGATTTTCTGTCGATGGAAGAACCAGGGGAAGGCGTCGCCGCCGGAACCCGCGAGCTCGTTGACGATCATAACCTTTGGCCCGTAAATCGCCACAGGTGGCCATGGGACATCTTTCCCTTCGCGTGGAGCGAGCGCGGAGAGCAGCTCGCGCTTGAGTTTCTCGGTGTAGAAATCCGGAATCTGGCCGCCGGAGTTGTAACGCTCGTCGACAATGACGCCGTCCTTGTCGAGTTGCGCGGTGAACTGCTTGTCAAAAGCCATGATGCCGGGGATGGTGGTGTCCGGCACGTGCATGTAGCCAATGCGGCCGCCGGTGGCTTCCTCGACTTTGCGACGGTTGGCGTCGGTCCAATCGAGATAACGGACACCGTTTTCTCCGTTAACGGGCTTCACCGTGATTTCCCACGCGCCCTCAGGGGTCGACTTGCTGTTGATCTTCAGAGTAACGAGTCTTCCAGCAAGGTCCTGGAAGTAAGCATAGACGTCCTGATTCGCATGCGCTTCCTGGCCCTCGACCGCAATGAGGTAGTTGCCCGCCTTCACTTTTAGTCCCGGTTCCGTTAGCGGCGAGCGCGTGGCATCGTTCCAGTTTTCGCCGGGATAGATTTTTGTGATGCGAAAATAGCCGCCATCGGGCTCGAAATCCGCTCCCAGCATTCCGACGCTGACGTGCGGCTTCGCGGGCTGGTCACCCCCGCTCACGTAAGTGTGCGAAGTGCTCAGTTCGGCGATCATCTCGCCGATCAGGTAATTGAGATCGCTTCGATGCGCGACCCACGGGAGGAGCGCTTCGTAACGCGCACCGATTTTCTTCCAATCGTGGCCGGTCATGTTGGGATCCCAGTAAAAGTCGCGCTCGATGCGCCAGGCTTCGTGGAAGACCTGGCGCCACTCCTCGCGTGGGTCGATCCTTACTTGCAGTTCGCCGAGATTGAGTTTGCCTTCGCCAACCTTGGCCTTGCCGGGGACGGCTTCGACGATGCCGTAGACCGGTCCGGCTTTGTAGATCACTTTCTTGCCTTCTTTGTCGAGGTCGTAGCCGTCGATGCCTTCGAGGAGCACTTTGTCTTCGCGTTTGGTCACGTCGTAGACGTGAAGGACGTTCCTGGGATTGCGGTCGTTGGTGCCGAATTGCCGTGCCTCCTGCGGCGTGGAGATGTAAAAGATTTTGTCCTTGCGGGCGGCGAGGCCGTTCAAAATACCGGAGCTGATCGGCACAGGCACTATTCGCGAGCTGATTCCATCCAGATCGATTTGGATGGGTTTAACCGGCTCTGCTTTCTTTTCGTCCTTCTTTTCATCTTTCTGTTCGTCCGGTTTCTTGTCGCCAGGCTTTGCGTCGGCCGCCTTCTTGTCGTCTTTCTTCTCATCCTTCTTCTCATCTTTCTTTTCGTCAGCCGCTTTTTCCTCGTCGCTCTGGGGTTTGAAAGGGGAAGCTTCATCCGCTTTCAGCGTGACGGCGAAAACGCCGTCGGTGGAGTAGTAGTTAAAGCGCTGATCGAGCTGGCCGACGCTGGGGTAGAAGTAGCGCGTGGAAATGAAATAAAGATACTTCCCGTTGTCGTCGAATACAGGAGTGTTGTCGCTATAGAAGCCGGCGGAAACCTTGGTGATCTTCTTTGTTAAGAGAGAATAAAGGAAAACGTCGCTGGAGCCGCGGCGGTGAGGCTTGGAATAAGTGATCCACAGGCTGTCGGGAGACCAACTGCCGTCGGCGATGTCGCCGTAGTCAGATTTATCCACGAGAACGGGCTTCTTGTCTTCCAGGCTGACGAACCAAATTTGGTGCACCTTGTCCCAGTAGAGAAGTTTCTTGCTGTCCGGCGACCAGACGGGGCCGTAGCGATAGACTCCGCCATCGGTGGTGACGCGCGTTTCCTCGCCGCCCATTTGCGGACGCATGTAGAGCTCGTATTCGCCGGTCTTGTCGGAGAGATAAGCGATCCACTTTCCATCGGACGACCAGGCGGGATTCAGTTCGTGGGCGCCGGAATGTTCCGTAGTGAGCGTGCGAATGCTGCCATGTTCGGCGGGAACAGTGAAGATGTTGCCGCGGGCTTCCATGAGAGCGCGAGCCGCCGAAGGCGAAAGCGAGTAGCTGCCGATGGATTGCGAGACGTTCTTGAATTCCGGGCGAGTTTCGATGTCTTCGGCGCGCACCACGATGGGAAGATTGCGCATTTTTCCGCTGGCGATATTGAATTCGTAGAGCAGGCCGCCGTTTTCATAAACGATGGCGTCGGGACCGAGGCTAGGCCACTTGATGTCGTATTCCTTGTAATCGGTAAGCTTCTTCGTTTGCTTTGAGCCCAGATCGTAGCTGTAGAGGTTCATCACGCCTTCGCGGTCGCTGATGAAGTAGATGGTGTTGCCGTGCCACATGGGAAAAAGGTCCATGCCGGCGGTTTTGGGCAACTCTTCGTAGGAATTTTTCTTGAGGTCGTAAATGGCGATGGGCAGGCTCCAGCCGCCGCGATAGCGCTTCCAGGTGCGGAATTCCTGGGAAGTTTCCAGGTAGGCGATCTTGTTGCCGTCGGGCGAAAACGTGGTGAGGCTGGCGCGAGGAACGGAAAGCGGTTTTGCGGTGCCGCCTAGCGGCGAGACTAGGAATAGCTTAGTGTAGCGACCCGGAGGCGCGCTGAAGCGGTCGGAGCGAAAGAGGATGTACTTGCCGTCGGGAGTCCAGCCGAGGACGATGTCATTCGAAGGATGAAACGTCAGGCGTCTGGGCTCGCCGCCTTCGGCAGAGACGACGTACACGTCGGGGTTGCCGTCATATTCGCCGGTGAAGGCTATCCATTTGCCGTCGGGCGAGAATTTCGGGTAGAGCTCGTCACCCACGTGCGAGGTCAGCCGCCGCGCCGCGCCGCCTTCACGCGAGACGATCCATAGGTCGCCCGCGTAGGCAAAGACCACCCGATCCTTCGAGATGTCCGCGAACCGCAGAAGCCTGGTGGGCCCGTCGGGGACTTGCTCGGAGGCGGCGGTGGCTTGCGCCGGTGTTGCCACCAGGCAGGCCAGTATCACTCCGCTCAGCCACAATTGTAGATTCAGACGAATAGGTATGGGCTTGATCACAAACGCTCCTGAAGCTGGATTCTTGTCCGGGACAACGGATCCCGCAGATGGACGGCTGACCCTGGCAAATCGTTTCGCTTTTACTCCGCACTCTCCGCGGCACGGATTTATCCTATCGCCAGGGTCAGCTGTAAGACTGCTGTGGTTTCAGCCGATACCCGGCATGCACAATCCATTTCGTGCAGCCGTGATATCATCAACCCGTAACCCCGTGTCCGCCAAGCAAAAACTGTCCCCGCTGCGTTCTCGCCGCTTCTTTTTTCCAGGTCTTCTCGTTGCATTTCTTTTCTCACGGAGTCTGATCCCGGCGCGCGCCGATTCGCTTGAAGATATTGCCCGGGCGTTGGCGCGAAAGGTGGCGGCAGTTCCGCAGCGGGAGGCGATGTCGCTTTCGCTCGACCGGCAGACCATGGCGAACGTGTTGCTACAGAAGCAAGCCGAACCTGCATCAGCCCTTCTGCCACAGTGGCTCTCGGGATATGCTTTCCTCCTCACTATGGAGACGAATATCGACCGCGCTAAGGAGATACACGCCTCGCTTCCCGTGAAAATGACGGCAGGCACGGAGCCGTTGCGGCTTCGTGGGGGCGCGCCGGGCGACCTTGCGAAGTTGCTGGGCGAACGCGTGGTTGTAAACGCGCGGCCGAGAGCGATTCTCGTGCAAGTTGTGAATCGCGCTGTCCCGCACGGAGCGACCACCGCTTCGACCGATCCCGCCACCGGCATTCATCTTTTTTCTTGGCACCATTCGTCGCTTTCACCCAGGGCGGAGCTGGAATCAATGGTGTCCACGCTCAACTTCGGGGATGCGCCCGAGGCCGCGGTGCCTTCGACCGATCCGGAACAGCTGCATATGCGCGAGAGGAAATTGCTCGACGGACGCCGCGTTCTGCCTCTGGTCGCGCTGCCGGAATATATCGGTCTCAGCCAGAATGTTCGCAGGCCCGCGCGATCGGGCGAATGGCATCTCGCCGACGTGTGGCTCCATCTTCTTGAACCCAGCCCTGCGCGGACCGGCAATTCGAACGCTACGGCAACTCCTGCCACTCAGCCACTCACCGCGTCCCCCGGAGCCAAACCATGAGCTTCCGAACGAAATTGTTGTTAGTGGTACTGCTCACCATCTTTGCTTCCGTCTCGGTGGTCGCTTATGCCGTGACGCATTACACGCAGGCCGCGTTTGAAGCGATGGATGCGGAGCGCACCGAAGCCCTGGTTGCCCAATTCAAGAAGGAGTTCGCCCAGCGCGGCGAGGAAATCGCCCATCAAGCAAAAAACATAGCGGAAGCCAACTTTACCGAGCGCATGGCGATTGATCTGTCCCGTCCCAATGCCGACCAGTCTCTTTATGTGCGAGATGCAGTCGGCTCTGCTCAGGAGCACGGGCTGGACTATGTGGAGTTTGTGAATTACGACGGCGTACTCATCTCCTCGGCGCAGTTTCCAGCTCGTGTCGGCCATAAGAACGACTGGGTGACCTCGGTGAAGGATTGGAATGACACCCCTGCATTCTTGAAGAAGGAAGAGTTGCCCGACGGAGTCTCGCTTTCCCTGAGCGTCGTGCGTACGAATAACACTGTGGCCGACAAGAGTTTGTACATCATTGCGGGGCACCGGCTGGATAAGAATTTCCTTGCGTCCCTGGTTTTGCCCACTGGGATGCGGGCGCTCATCTATACGAACCTCGAGCCTGCCTTTGTTCCTACATCTCTGATGGCCGAGAAGATCGATGCGGAGCAAGCAGAACGGTTCGCGCCGCTCGTCGAGCAACTCCAAAAGCAGCCGCAGCCTGTGGTGCGGACGATTGACTGGACGAGAGATCCGGCGGACGCGGAGACGTTTCACGCCCTCCCCTTGCCCGGGCGCAACAATGAACTTCTTGGCATCTTCTTCGTCGGCAGCTCGCGAAAAGAGCTAGTGATGTTGACGCGCCAAATTCTGAAAATTGCCGCCGCGGTTGCGGCTGCCGCGCTCTTGATTGGACTGTTCGTCAGCTTCTGGGTTTCCGCGCGGATCACCAAACCGGTCGAAGAACTTGCCGAAGGAGCCCGCGAAGTTGCCAGCGGAAGATGGGATACGCGCATCGATGTTCATGGGCGAGACGAGATCGGCCAGCTTGCCGAAGCCTTCAATCACATGACGCAAACGCTCGCGGCCCAGAAGGAGCGCCTGGTGCAAACCGAGCGCGTTGCCGCGTGGCGCGAACTGGCACGACGTCTCGCGCACGAGTTGCGCAACCCGCTCTTTCCCATGCAGATCACTGTCGAAAATTTGCAAAAAGCCCGCCACCTCGACGCCAAGCAATTCCTGGAAGTCTTCCACGAATCGACGGCAACTTTGAAAGCCGAACTTGCCAATCTCAATACCATCGTTGGCCGGTTCAGCGATTTTTCAAAAATGCCCGCGCCGCAGTTTGTTCGCGTGAATGTGAATGAAGCGCTACGCAACGCGGTGCGCCTCTTCGAGCCGCAATTCAACGAAGTCGGCAAACCTACGATCACGCCGGAGTTGTTCCTGAGCGAACCTCTGCCCGATATCGACGCGGACCCCGACTTGCTCCACCGAGCGTTTCAGAACCTGGTGCTGAATGCGCTGGACGCCATGCCTGCAGGCGGGACGCTGACGCTGCGAACCTCGGAACAGAATGGCAATGTGCGTATCGAAGTGGCCGACACGGGCAAAGGCTTGACTCCGGAAGAGTGCTCGCGGCTGTTCACCCCGTATTACACGACGAAGTTGCAAGGGACGGGGCTCGGGCTCGCCATCGTGCAGTCGGTGGTCAGCGATCATCACGGCGCCATCTCGGTGATCAGCGACGAGGGCCGCGGTACTGCTTTTCGAATCGATCTGCCGCAGCGCCAAGCCGGGCATGCCGCGACACCGCGCGAGCCGGCGCCGGAGTCCAAGAGCACGCCGTCGACTCTGGCCGCGGCTTCCGACTAGCGCCTTACAAAGGACCGACGCTTGCCCCGCAAAGCTCATCTCCTCGTCGTGGACGACGATCCAAATACGCTGGCCTCGCTTTCCCGCGCGTTCCGCTTGGCGGGACATGAAGCCACCGTTTGCGACAACGCGGTTCGCGCCGTTGAACTCCTCCGCACGGAATCATTCGACGTGATTCTTTCCGATGTGGTGATGCCCGGCAGAAGCGGGCTGGAATTGCTCGAGGATCTGAAGAAGGCCGGCGTGAAGACGCCAATCGTACTCATTTCCGGTCAAGCAAATATCGAGATGGCGGTGAAAGCCACGAAGCTGGGCGCGCTCGATTTTCTGGAAAAGCCTCTTTCCACGGAGAAACTGCTTGTGACCGTTGAAAATGCGCTGCGGCTGTCGCGACTCGAAGATGAAAACCGCGAGCTGCGCCAGCGCCTGGGAAAACACGAACTCGTGGGTTCGGGCCCGGCGATGAAGAAGTTACTCGCGCAGATCGACCGCGTGGCCGCCAGCGAAACGCGCGTTTGCATTCTCGGCGAGACCGGCACAGGCAAGGAACTGGTCGCGCGCGCCATCCATGAAAAATCGCCACGGCGGGAGCACCCGTTCATCACTCTGAATTGTGCGGCCGTGCCCGCGGAATTGATCGAATCAGAGCTCTTTGGTCATGAAAAGGGCGCTTTCACCGGCGCAGCGGTCAAGCATGTGGGCAAATTCGAACAAGCTGACGGCGGAACGCTTTTTCTGGACGAAATCGGTGATATGCCGGTGGCGATGCAGGCAAAGCTGCTGCGCGTGCTGGAGGAAGGCGAGGTTGAACGCGTCGGCGGCGACAAACCCATCAAGGTGAATGTGCGCGTGCTGGTTGCCACGCATCGCAACCTGGAAGATCTTGTGAAGCAGAACGCCTTTCGGCGCGATCTTTTTCACCGCATTTATGTTTTTCCGCTGACGCTTCCGCCCCTGCACGAGCGCCTGGAGGATTTTCCCGACCTGGTTGCGCATTTCGCGCGCCAGGTGGCGGCGCAAAACGGCTGGAAAGAAAAAATCTTCACGGAAGAGGCCCTCGGGGAATTGCGCAAATACGGCTGGACCGGAAATGTCCGCGAACTCCGCAACGTGGTGGAACGTCTCATCCTGCTTGCTTCGGATGAAAGCGTCGCGGCTGCGGATGTCCGCCTCATTCTTCCCACTTCAGACACTCTCTCGGGCGGTTCATCGGCCTCCTCCGCCGGAAATTCGACGGGCACGCTCGCCGAGCGCACCGAAGCATTCGAAAGGGAAGTAATGCTGGCGGAAATTAGGCGCCACAACTTTCACATGACGAATGTCGCCCGGGCGTTGGGTTTGGAGCGCAGCCACTTGTACAAGAAGTGCCAACAATTGGGAATCGACCTGCAATCGCTGCGAAAGCCGGAATGAATTTGGTTTGCGCGCAAACGGCATTGCGTCCCTGATGGTTCTACGAGCAGCGCGATAAGCCATTTAAATTCATAGATATAGAGAAAATGAGAGGCGAATGCGATTTTGCTTGACAAATTACATATTGCAATATAGATTTTGCATATTGCTATAACGGGGAATGACCCATGAAACTTGGCGACAAACTCCGCTCCCTCCGCGCCGTCGAAGGTTCGCTCCGTGGCTTGGGCCGTTCGATGACTCAACAGGAGTTGGCCACCGCCATGAAGAGCGAGATCGGCCGCGGTTTGAGCCAGGCCTATCTCTCGCAGATCGAAAATGGCGCCCGACCCCATCTAACGCACACAACGCGCGAACTGCTGGCGCGATTCTTCCGCGTCTACCCAGGTTTTCTGGTGGACGATCCTGAGGGCTATACCCCGGGACTTCAGTCTGAATTGCGTGCGATCGACGCGAAAATCGATTCCTGGCTTTTTGCCGGCGCCGAACAGTTCACGGCCGATCCGGTGCTTCAGCGTGCACTTTTGACCATCGCCGAGCATGAAGACTCGCGTCAGGCAATTTTGCTCCTGGCGGAGATTCTCCGGACACCCGATTTGGCCGAGCGCCTCGGAGAAGTCTTGCATCCGGGCAATCATCAGAACGGGGGACAGCAGGGCAGCGGTCATCCGCCGCCGTCTGCTTCTCTCCGCAACGGAGTCGTGTCGACCCCGGGAGGGTCGAGGTAGCGCCTAACAGGGCCTGCGTCTCGAATTCCAGCTCGCGCACTGAGTGCGCTCGAGGTGTGCCATGACCTGGTCTGATTTTTATCTTCTCTGCTTCATTGTGGGCTTCTCACTGAGCTTGCTCTCCTTTCTTGCCGGTGCCGTTCACATCCACCTACCATTCCATCTACACCTGCCGTTTCACGGTGGACATCACGCCGGCGGTCTCCACTCCGGCGGCCACGCGCATGGCGCGAGCGGCGCCAAGGGCGCATCCACGCATGCGGACGGTCATTTTTCCTGGTTCAACGCTTCGACGATGCTGGCTTTTCTCGCATGGTTCGGCGGCACGGGCTACATTTTGACGAAATATTCGAATCTCGTGGCAATTGCTTCGCTTGGATTGGCGACGCTTGCCGGGCTCGTCTCGGGGTCAATTGTTTTCAAATTCATGGTGAAACTGATGCATTCGAGCGAAACGCAACTCAACGAAGCGGATTACCGCGTGGAAGGATCGCTGTGTACGGTAACCATGCCGATTCGCGCGAACGGCACCGGCGAAGTGGTTTTCTTGCTTGGCGGCGTGCGTCGCAGCGCGGGGGCCCGCACCGACGACGGCAAACCCATCGAAAGGGGCGCCGAAGTAGTGATCGAGCGCCACGAGAATGGCATCGCTTACGTGAAACGTTGGGACGAATTCACAAGCTGATGGACTGACAACGCGCGTCTTGCATGCGGCGCAAGTGAAACGAGATTCGGACTGGCGAACGATGCAAACAGTCCGCGCAGGGCAGGAAAAGGGAGGTCTATATGTTCGGGTTTCCACTGGTTCCGGTCGTCGCCGGACTTGCCATTCTGGCGGTGATCCTGGTCATGGCTACAGTAGCGAGGATGTATCGCAAGGTAGGCCCGCACGAGGCGCTCATTATTTACGGCATGGGTGGCACACGCATCGTGAAGGGTAGCGGCGCGGTCATTTTCCCCATGATTCAAACATGCAAAGAGCTGTCGCTGGAGCTGATGTCGTTTGACGTGGCTCCGCAGCAGAGCCTCTACACGCAACAGGGCGTGGCCGTCACGGTGGAGGCCGTTGCCCAGATAAAGGTGAAGTCCGACCCCGTGTCCATCCGCACCGCAGCGGAGCAATTCCTGTCCAAGCGGCCGGAACAGCGCGAGGGCTTGATTCGGCTCGTGATGGAAGGCCATCTGCGCGGGATCATCGGCCAGCTCACCGTCGAGCAGATTGTGAAAGAGCCGGAGATGGTCGCGGACCGCATGCGTTCCACCAACGCGAGCGACATGAACAAGATGGGGCTCGAGGTCGTCAGCTTCACACTCAAAGAAGTGCGCGACAAGAACGAGTACATCACCAACATGGGTCGCCCGGACGTCGCCCGCATCAAGCGCGATGCCGAAGTAGCCGCGGCAGAAGCGGATCGTGACATCGCCATCAAGCGCGCCGAGGCGCAGCGGGCCTCGGCCGTAGCCAAGGCCCAAGCCGACCAGGAGCGCGTCGCCGCGGAAACCGCTTCGCTTGCGAGGCAAGCCGAAGCCGAGCGCGACCTGGACATCAAGAAGGCCAGCTATCTGGAGATGACCAAGAAGGCGCAAGCCACCGCCGACAAAGCCTACGAAATCGAAACCAACATCATGCAACAACAAGTCATTTCCGAGTCGGTGCGGGTGCAGCAGGTGGAGCGCGAAGCTCAAGTGAAAGTGCAGGAAGCGGAAATCGAGCGCCGCCAACGCGAGCTCGTCGCTACCGTGCTAAAGCCGGCGGAAGTCGAGCGCCAGCGCATCGAAACGCTGGCCATCGCCGAGCGTCAGCGCTCGATAACCGAAGCCGAAGGCCGCGCCTCCGCGATCCGCGCGCAAGGTGAAGCCGAGGCGGAGATCATCTTCAAGAAGGGTGAAGCTGAAGCCAAGGCCATGAACGTCAAGGCGGAGGCCTTCCAGGAATACAACCAGGCCGCCGTGCTCGACAAACTCATCACCGGACTGCCGGAAGTGGTGCGCGCTCTCAGCGAGCCGCTCAGCAAGGTAGACAAGGTGACCATCGTTTCCACGGGCAATGGCGATGCCGCAGGCGCTTACAAGCTGACCGGCGACATCACCAAGATCGCCGCGCAGGTACCGGCGCTCTTCGAAGCGCTCTCTGGCATGCAGATGTCGGAACTGCTCAGCAAAGTGCGGCTGATCGGCGACCAAGCGCCGAAGCCGGAGCCGCCGCAAACGCCGGTCAAGAAGGCCTAACGATCGCTTCCGTCCCGGTGGTTTTTGAATTGCCACCGGAGCGCCAAATGGTCTTGGGAGATGGCCATGAGCATGAAAGAAAAACTTCTCTTCGTTTGGCTTCTCGTGGTGGTGGCATTCAGTTTTGTATTTCGCCACTTTTGGGCAAGCGCGGTCTACGCGCTTGGCAGGGCCGTCGCGCTGAACCTGGTTTCTTTGCCGGGCCTTGCGAAACTTGCGGCAGGAATTTGCGGTGTCGGCTTTCTGCCCTGAGGGAGTTCGAAGGCGCGTCGGCGGTTTGGTTTTTCTGAAAGCTTGGTGGTTTGCATCAGTTGAAACTCGAAAGGAGATTTACCATGGGACTTTTAGAACGAGTAAGCACTCTGATTCGCGCGAACATCAATGACATGGTCGATCGCGCGGAGGATCCTGAAAAAATGATCAAGCAGGTGATTCTCGACATGGAGAACCAGTATCTCCAGGTCAAGACCCAGGTGGCGGTTTCCATCGCCGACCAGCACATGCTGGAAAAAAAGTGGCGCGAAAACGAGGACTCTGGGAAGGATTGGATGCGCAAGGCGGAAACCGCGGTGGACAAGAGCAAGGATGATTTGGCCCGCGCCGCGCTCGACCGCTTCCAGACCTCGCAGCGCCTGGCGGAAAGTTACCGCGAACAAGTGGACGATCAGAAGGCGCAGGTCGACACGCTAAAAGGGGCGCTCGTGAAACTCGAACAAAAGCTCGACGAAGCGAAGTCCAAGCGCGATCTGCTTCTCGCTCGCCATCGGCGCGGCATTGCCCTCGGCAAAGCGGCGCGGGCGCAAACCGTCATGGGCGACAACTCCAAGAGCGCCGCGTTCGACCGGCTCAAGGACCGCGTGCGTCACACCGAAGCGGTCGCCACCGCCGAAGTCGAGCTCCTGACCGACGATGTCGGTGAGAAGCTAACGCGTCTGGATCGCGACACAGAAGTGGACCGCCTCCTCGCCGATTTGAAGGCGCGCCGCGGCCTGCCTGCTTGACGCGCTATCAATCGGCTTCGCATGCAGGCCGGCAACGTGCCGGTAAAATGCCGTCAGCAACACTCTATGCCTAGGGGACCTTGGCCGACTCGAGCCCCTTGCGCTTTAAGGGTCTCCAGACGAAGTCGCCGCGAAGGTACTGCCAAAGGCCCTGTAGTCTCCAAAGCATGTGCAATTGCCGGTAAGGAAAATGTTCGAGGAAGCAGTAGCTGACCAGCCGAACGACGTCTTGCCAGTCGTTATAGCGCTTGTAAGTAATTTCTTCTTGCAAGACGGAACCGATGGAGATCACCGTCGCAAACGCATACCCGAATATGAGGAATTGCAGAAAAAATTCCCGGCTCAACACACCCAAACAAGCCGCGAGAACGATTGTTACGATCCCCACGATCTCGACGACAGGCGCGAACAGCTCAAACAGCCATAGATAAGGGAAGGCGACGCAACCGATCCTGCCGTAACGCGGCCGGAAGAGCATATCCCGGTTCGGCCAGAGCACGTCCAACAAACCCTTCTGCCAGCGCGCGCGCTGCCTTCCCAGCGATTTGAGGTCGGACGGTACTTCCGTCCAGCACATGGGATCAGGAACAAAGTGGATGCGGTAGTCCACACCTTTCTCCAGCATGTGCCGGTGCAAGCGCGCCACCAGGTCGAAGTCCTCACCAATCGCGCGCGATCGATAGCCGCCAACGGCGCGCACCAGATCCGTTCGAAATACACCGAACGCACCGGAAATGATCGTCAGCATGTTTCCCTGCCCCCAGGCCTCTCTGCCGATCAAGAACGCGCGCAGATACTCAATGACCTGGATCACTTCAATGCTCTTGCGCGGCAAACGCACGCGCCTCAGATGCCCCGCTTCAATCTCCGATCCATTCAAGACGCGGATGATTCCACCAACCGCCACGACGCGTTTCGGGTCCGCCATGATGGGCAACATGATTCGCAACAGCGCGTCACGCTCGAGGACCGAATCGGCATCCACAATGCACACGTACGGGGAGGTTGCCGCATTCAAACCCGCGTTCGACGCATCCGCTTTGCTGCCTCCGGCTTCCTTGTCAATGACCAACAGATTTGCGTTCACGTCGCTGCGATACAAACCCCGCACCGGCGCGCTCTCCGCCTGGCGTATGTACACCGCCCGGACCGGCCGAAGCCGGAACTCTTCGCGCATCTCATCCAGTGTGCGGTCTTCCGATCCATCGTTGACAACGATGACCTCGAGTTGCGGGTAATCCAGCTCCAGGAGGTTTCGCACCGCCACTCGAATGGATTTCTCTTCATTGTGCGCGGGGGCGATGATCGTGATGGGCGGCGCCAGCGGTGATTCTTTGAACCACGACAGGCGATGGCTTTTCAGACTACGTTGGTGCGCCGCACTGGTCTTCAGCGCGACAATCAGCATGGTCAGGTAAGCTAAATTGCTGGCCAGGTAATACCAGAAGAGCGTGTGATTCGAAATCTCCAGGAGACGAATCATGACAGGAACGCTGATTTCGCCGGGCCAAACTCCGCCAGCACGGTTTCTTCTGCGACCAGCACTCCCGTCTGAAGAATTTTCCACAGCCTCGTTTTCTCATCGTTGTTTCCTGCGGTGCAGGCGAGCAGTTCCTCCTCCAGCTTGCCTCGCAAACTGGCATTTTCGAGTGCGGTCAAGTAAGCCTGCAACCCATAGCGATCTTGCGTGGCTATCACTTGTTGGAAAATCGGAGCCATTTCCGTCTTGAGTTTTACGAGTGCCTCCGCCGCACGCAAGCGCACCAGGCGGTTGGAATCCGTCAGTCCACGCATTAGATCTGGAATCGCGCGGGGTTCGCAGAGTTCGCCCAGGCTTATGATCGCGCGCAGCCGCACAAACCATATGGGATCTCCCACCAGCTCGCTGAGAACGTCGAAGGCCAAGCCACGTTCCGCGTGAGACATCGCCCGGGCCGCCGCGGCGCGCAATTCATCGAGTTCATCTCCCACGAACTGCAACAGGTCCAGGCTGAGCGACGGAGTGGCCACTTCGCCCAGCACGCGGCCAAGCACTTCACGCAGCGGTCCTTCTGCATGTTGCACATGGGAAATCAGCAGTTGCGGACGCTCCGCGCAACATTGGATGAGTGCGTTTTGCAGCGGCAGCGCTGGCACACACAATCCTCTCTCGCCCACCCAAGCAAGGATCTCCTCGGCCGCTTGTGGAGAGGCCGTCCGCCCCAAGCCGCGCAGCGCCGCCAGTCGTATTTCCGGATCGCGGTCACGCAATCCTTCCGCCATCGCTGAGATGCCTTCTAACGCGCGCGTTTGCCCCAGCGCCACCAGCGCCCGCATGCGCCGCCAGCCGGTGAGCTTCCGGGCTTCAAAAATTCGTTTTTCGATGAGCCCGCTTTCCCGTAGAAATTTTAGCAATCGCGCCGATTCTTCTGCTCCCGCCGCTTCGAGCGCGTCCAGCGCGATGCTCTCGACGATCCGCCGGTCGAAGGATTTCTGACGCCACGTCTCGTACGGAATCTCACCGGAAATCAACCGGTCCCAATCCTTCCGCAATGCGAAGACGCGGGCGTCGCGCTTCGCGAAATACCACTTGCGGTATGTCCGCCGAAGCAAAATAAACCCCAGCAACAGCCCATTCCCGACGATCGCCGCGACGATGGCCTTCAGCACTAACGCCGCCGGCCCTAGCCTCCAGAGTTTTTCAAAAATGGATTCCATAGCTCAATCCGAAGCTTGTGTCTGTTCTGTCTTGGGTGCGCTTCTGATACGAGGCGTACCCCGTTACGTCCTGCCGGGCGCTTATCTGGAAGCGCAATCCGCCACCATAGGTTTGAGAAGCGAATCTCCCAATCTGATCTATTTGCGCGAAATCTTCCGTCCCGGCAGCGAAGAATATGCTTCCCGAAAGCCGCTTCTCGCCCCAATTTGCCAGAGGAAATCCTAGCCGCGTAATCCCGGAAGGCCGCCACTCCGCGCCGGTTCCTGAAAACGTGCTGCGCACGCCTGTGGCTCCCAGCGATAGCGTGAAATCCCGGGGGAGGTAGACAATTGTCGTGCCATTCAGCGTCAGAATCCGGGATGTCTGATACCAGTACCAATGCTGTCCGTAATCAAATTCCACCCCGCGCAGAAAATTCGTTTCGCTGGCCTTCCATCCGTGGTTGACGTCAAAAAAAGCCTCACTCTTCGGGATCACCGCATGGTCATGCCCTGCTGCACCACCGGCCGTCAGAGCTCCCCAGCGGGACAGGCGTCCCGTAATGGCGCCTGAAAATTTCCCTGCGCGGATTCCCGCTCGCTCGTAGAAACTTCCCGCGAAGCTTGTGGACCAGTGTGGCGTCCACTTTGATACCAGGCTGACCCAGCCGTCGTGATTGGCGCTCGTGAAATTAAAGAGGTCGTTGTCCTGGCCCAAGCGCATTTCGTGTCTTGGTTCGCCGCGGACGGAAATCAGTCCAGCCTGCGCTTCTATGCTGCGAGGGTCTAGATTCAGCGCCTTCTGAAATTCCATTCGAGCTTCGTTTCGTTCGCCCATGGCGCGCAGCGCCCGCGCTCGGGCTGCGCGCAGGTCCGCGCGTTGGGGATCAAGCTCTACGGCGCGGTCCAGTGCTCGCAAGCCATCTTCTAGTTTTCCTTCGCGCAAATACGCGCTCGCCAGCCCCATCCAGTTATCCGGATCGTTCCGAGAGACCTTCAGGATTTCCAGAAATTCTTTTTCTGCTTCCGC
>Ga0206903_10226_pt1 | contig 18046 bp, 18 predicted proteins | sample Alteio_BWOrgHeat_45_FD_152959 | JGI IMG/M metagenome (GOLD analysis project Ga0206903, IMG submission 152959) | Enriched cells from forest soil in Barre Woods Harvard Forest LTER site, Petersham, Massachusetts, United States -... | ecosystem: Environmental > Terrestrial > Soil > Temperate forest >... | reverse complement strand
GTGTTTCCTTCAGTGCAACCGCTGGAGGCATCTCTCTTGCTAAAGATTTCCATTTTACCGACGGTAGCTACTACATCGATGCTAGCTATCATTTGACCTTTCCGAAAGGAAATCGCTCCGATTGGGGATATCTAGTTTTGCCGGTGGGAGGAACTGCGCTCGATTTCGACGGTAGCGATCCGTTACGTTCTTGGGAGGTGGTGAGTTATCAGAACGACTCAGTCACTCGAAAAGCAGAAGACAAATTGAAAGAGCCTGCCTTAGTTCAACAGGGCAACACGTCTTGGCTTGCTTTTGGTAACCGATATTTTGCCATGGCGACAATTAATGCCTCTCAAATTAATCCGGATGTTGTTTTTGCTAAGGATCCGGGTTTTACCGGCGGATATCTCCGCTATCCCCTGCTTCTGAAACCGGGACAGCAAACACTAGATTTTGCGGTGAAGTTTTATGTCGGCCCCAAAGACTACTCCCATTTATCGAAAGTAGTCGGTCTCCGAGAACTGATCAATTATGGAACTTTCTCAAAGATCGCCTATCCCATTCTTGAGCTTCTTAAGTTTTTCTACCGATGGGTCCACAACTACGGAATAGCCATCATTGTCCTTACTATTTTTGTGCGCTTGCTTTTCTACCCGTTGTCCGCCAAGGGGGCGAAGTCGATGAAAGCGATGCAAAAGCTCCAGCCGCAGATTACCGCGCTTAAGGAAAAGTATAAGGACGACATGCAGCGGTTTAACCAGGAACAAATGGCGCTCTTCAAAGCGCATAAGGTCAATCCCATGGGGGGGTGTATTCCGATGCTGCTTCAGTTACCGGTTTTCATCGCCCTTTATGCCGTCCTGGGATATTCCATCGAGCTTTTTCATGCTCCATTTTTTGGTTGGATCCAGGATCTTTCAGCGAAGGATCCTTTCTATATTCTTCCCGTACTCATGGGGGTTTCGATGTTGGGACAGCAGAAACTGACGACGACAGCCATGATGGATCCGGTGCAACAAAAGATGATGTTATTTATGCCGGTCATTATGACGGTGTTCATGGCGAAACTTCCTTCGGGTCTAACGCTCTATATTTTCCTGAGTACACTACTTGGGATTGTTCAGCAGCTCATGGTGAATCGTGACGGAAAGCAAGAGCGATTAGTCCAGGCGCCGACCCGGGCCTGAGTACGCATGACGTGGCGTAAGAACCTAGATCTCTCGCAAACGATCTTCAGTTTAACCACGGGGGCCCTTCCCTGTGCTGTTGCGATTGTGAAGGTCTGTGGACCAGAGGCCTTTTCTATCGCTGCTCGGTTATTCCACCCTTCCGTGGCTAAGTTCGCGGGGCCTGGTCCGATCCCTCTGCCTAGAAAGCGCGCAATGGCCTTTGGAGTGATACAGGATCTCAGTGGGCGAAAGTTAGACGAGGTCTTACTCCTTTCCTTTGTGGCTCCTCATTCCTATTCCGGGGAAGACACGATCGAATTTCACTGTCACGGGTCAGTCTCCGTTGTTCGTAGTCTCGAATCCGTCTTGATGGAGGTGGGTGCGAGGCCTGCAGAGCGAGGAGAATTCTCTTACCGTGCCTTGTTGAATGGAAAACTCTCGACTTCGGACTTGGAATCGCTCGGAGATGTTTATCTAGCCCAGGAACCTGCGGATCTTCGCCGTATTTATGCCCGAAAAGACGGGGCACTCCAAATTCAGATTGAGGGTTTGCGGGAAGACTTGATCCGTTTGCAGGCTATTCTGGATACCGCCGTCGATTTTTCTGACGAGTATTCTGCCGTGATTCATCAAGCTATTCAGCCCTTAGCGCAGGTTACTCGCGGGTGCTCAGAGATTATCCAACGTTATTCGGCTTTTCGAGCAGGTTCCACATCTCCCCGACTAGTCCTGGCGGGGCTACCCAATGCCGGAAAATCATCTCTTTTCAATGCGATCCTCTGCCGCTATCGGGCCATTGTAAACGAGGAGCCGGGCACCACTCGGGATGTGATTGAAGAAGACATCGTCGTTGAAGGCAGGAATTGGAAGTTGGTCGACACTGCAGGGGTTAGGGAGGGGAGTCACGGGGCTGAACTCGAAGGAATTTCGCTCGGCGAGGATTATTTGGCGTCCTGTAGTTATTGGGTTTTGGTGGTGGATGGTACCGTGGGACTTTCGGCCGGTGAATCGCTCTTACTACAGCGATTTGGGTCCCTTCCCCACGTCATCGTTTGGAATAAACAGGATCTGGAAGGCTCCAAGAAAACACCCGCGACTTTGAGGGATGAGACTGTAGTTTTTCTCTCAGCGAGAACGGGCTTTGGGCTCGATTCGCTTTGGGTGGTCCTAAAGAGGGAATTGATCGGAATGGCGGCGCAGGGTATGGATGCCCTTCCGAGTGCTGTTCAGTGCTCTAGGCTTGAAGCGGTGCTGGTCTCGTTAAAAGTGCTCGGGGAAGAGTTGGCGAATGGGACGCCTCCTGAGTATTTGGCGGAAAAAAATAGAATCATCCTTCACCAATTAGAACAGGTCATTGGTGAAGTGGGGACAGAAGACGTCCTTGATCGCGTTTTCAGTGAATTTTGCATTGGAAAGTAGGGTTTTGTTCCACGTGAAACAAAAGTTTGAAGTGATTGTGATTGGGGGCGGCCACGCCGGTTGTGAAGCCGCTCTGGCTAGCGCACGAATGGGTTGCAGCACTCTGCTGCTGACCATGAATCACTCAAAAACTGCCGAAATGTCCTGCAATCCTTCCATCGGGGGCGTCGGTAAAGGCCAGTTAGTGAAAGAGATCGACGCTCTCGGCGGCGAAATGGGCAAGAATGCCGACTATACCGGCATTCAGTTTAAGCGCTTGAACACCCGCAAAGGAAGTGCCGTTCAATCCTCGCGCTGCCAAAGTGACAAAAAGCAATACGCTTTAAGAATGCAGGGAATCATTGCCTCTCAGCCGGGACTTGTCGTCGTGGAAGGCGAGGTAAAGGCAATTCTGACCGATGCCCAAGGTGTTTCTGGCGTTCATCTCCTCGATAAGGAGGGGATTCTTCTCGAATTTTTCTCAAAGAGTATCGTGGTCACGGCGGGAACCTTTATGCGTGGTCTGATGCATTGTGGGGGAGAGACCTCAAAGGGAGGACGGTTCGGTGAAAACAGCTCCCAGGGGCTCTCCGATTGCCTAAGAGATCTCGGAATGACCCTTCTAAGGCTTAAAACCGGGACTCCTCCCCGCTTACTCAGGCATTCTATCGATTTTTCCCAGATGGAGCGACAAGATGGGGACGAAAATGCCCATCGTTTCAGTTTTTCTCCTACCGAAATCGTGCTTCCCCAAGTTCCCTGCTTTCTTACCTACACTAATCCAGAGACCCATGCGATTATTCGAGAGAATCTCTCACGGTCGCCCCTCTATAGCGGCAAAATAAAGGGAATCGGGCCGCGCTACTGCCCCTCTATTGAAGATAAGGTGGTTAAATTCCCGGAAAAACCGCGTCATCAGCTCTTCTTTGAACCGGAAGCTCTGGATTCCGACTGGATCTATCCCAACGGAATTTCAACTAGCCTTCCCGCCGAAGTCCAAGAAGCTTTTCTGCGATCCGTGCCTGGCTGTGAACGAGTAGAATTCGCCCGCTACGGCTATGCCGTGGAATACGATTGCATTGACCCAAGACAGCTCGGCCATACCCTTGAAGTGAAACACCTGCCGGGACTCTTCTTAGCCGGTCAAGTGAATGGAACCTCTGGGTATGAAGAGGCAGCGGCCCAAGGACTGCTGGGTGGCATCAATGCAGGGTTAAGAGCTTTCTCTCGGGAGCCTTTCGTTTTGTCTCGCACAGAATCCTATTTAGGCGTCATGATCGATGATTTGATTCACCAGGGGGTGAGTGAGCCTTATCGAATGTTTACTTCCCGAGCGGAATTTCGGTTGTCGCTTCGAGAGGACAATGCCGATCTCAGGCTTCGCCCCATGGGAAGAGCTCTGGGGCTTGTCGACGCCGAAGATTTTACGCGCTTCGAAAGGCGCAAAGAAGCCATCGACGCGGGGAAAGCTTTTTTACGAAAGAAAATTCTGAAACCTAGCGAAGCAGTGAACTCCGGATTGGCTGAAATGGGTTCTAGCCCATTAAATGCCCCTCAAAGCCTCGCACAGGTCTTGAAACGACCTGAAGTGGGCCTAGAAGATGTGCTTAGGCTTTCCCAGACAGAGTTACCTTTAGCTATCGATAAGGAAACCTGTGAAACGCTAGAGATAGAGGTGAAATTTGAGGGCTATATTGAAATACAGCGCGGCCAGATTGATCAGCTGAAAAAAATGCAAGAGCTCACGATACCGGCTGCCTTTGAATATGCGAGAGTGGCCGGACTTTCCAACGAGTTGAGAGAGAAATTGGGCCGAACTCAACCGAAAACCCTCGCAGAAGCCGCTAGAATTTCGGGTATCACGCCAGCTGCACTGACGGCGTTGGTTTTTCATCTCCGACAGAAAGGACATCCCCCTGTTAACTCCGTTATTTGAAAAACACCGCGAGGAATTGCCATCGGTACGCCCGGAAGAAGTCGCCCATTACGAAACGCATTTTCGGATGCTGCGGCAGTGGAATGAACAAATCAATTTGGTTTCTCGAAAGTCCATCGATCAGTCATTCGGACCGCACTATGCAGATAGCCTTTTTATTTGCGACTTCGCTGGGCAATACCTAAAAGACGATGTTCATGACATTGGAACTGGAGCTGGTTTTCCCGGGGTGATTTTTGCTGCTCGTTATCCAGAGGCATCCGTGACTCTTTATGAGAAAAGTTTGAAGAAGCAAACCTTTTTGGCTGCTGTCTTGACCCAGCTGGCACTTCCAAAGCTTCAGCTCGCTGGAGCTGTACCAGAACAGCGATTATCAGGGCTGATCTTAGCTAGAGCTGTTTTCCCACGCGAAGAACTCTTTGCTTTCATGCGAGCCCATCTAACCCCTGAAAGTATTTTGATCACCAATCTCGGTGGACGAGCTGAGGCAAGCTCTCCCCCAAAGGACTTTTCTAAAATTGGTGAAAAGCAGTACCGTCTGCCGTTGCAATATGGGGAGCGGAAGGTCGAAGCACTGCGTTTTCGCCCGTAAAAGATTCGTTCGCTCGATTCGTTCCACGTGGAACAATTTTCTCTTTATTTGTTCCACGTGGAACGAATCGATTAATAAATAATTGAGGATCAAGAACTTCTGTGATAAAAATTGATATCTTCCATTTCAGCTAAATCGAAAAATTTATGACAAACATCATTGCGATCTCAAACCAAAAGGGCGGAGTAGGCAAGACTACGACGGCGGTGAATCTCGCCGCATCGGTGGCGGCAGCCGAAAGGCGTGTATTACTCGTCGACTTAGATCCTCAAGGTAACGCTTCTAGCGGATTGGGCCTGGATCGAGCGGCCTTCGCCGATAAGAACGTTTACCACGTCCTAATCGACGACTTGCCTCTACGGGAGGCCATCTACCCCACTGATTTAGAATACTTAAAAGTATGCCCGGCAGATAATAATCTCAGCGGCGCCGAAGTGGAGTTGGTGCAGGCGATTGCGCGCGAACTAAGATTGAAAAATGCCTTCGAGGATCTGGCGAAATTGGGCGCCAACACCTTCGACTATGTTTTCATCGACTGTCCTCCTTCGCTCGGCCTGTTGACGCTCAATGCCCTCGCCGCTTCAAAATATTATTTGATTCCTTTGCAATGTGAGTACTACGCGATGGAAGGTTTAGGACAGTTTCTGCATACAGCGGAACTGATTCGCAAAGGATTGAATAAAGACTTAAATCAGCTCGGCATTTTGCTCACCATGTTTGATTCGCGTAATAATCTTTCGCGGCAGGTGCTCACCGAAGTGAAAAATCATTTCAAAGACACGGTGTTTGATACCGTGATTCCCCGTAATGTGAAGTTAAGCGAAAGCCCGAGTCATGGAAAACCAGCTTTGCTTTACGACATCAGCTCAACCGGTTCCCAAAGCTATTTGTCATTAGCTCAGGAAGTGATTCAGCGTCTGGAGAAGCCGAAAGCTAAGAAGGACGGCGAGGCTTTACCTGAAATCGATCCTGCGTTGACGGGAGCTGCGATTGAAAAAGGGGGATTAGAACATGGCATCTCTTGATACAGACAAGAAGAAGGTGTTAGGTCGCGGGTTAGGGTCCTTAATTCCGGGAGCGAATCAAGGTTCAGAAACGAGTCATGCTCCGACGCCTTCAGGGAAAAAAGAATTCTTTCTCTGCGATATCGAAAAGATCGTTCCCAACACATACCAACCCCGCAAAATATTTCAAAAAGAAGCTCTCGAAGAATTGGTTGAATCGGTGAAAATTCACGGGATCATCCAGCCCCTAGTTGTGAGGCAAAGGGATGGCCGCTTTGAATTGATCGCGGGTGAACGCCGGTGGCGCGCCGCGCAAAAGGCAGGCCTAAAGCAAGTTCCGGTGGTAGTGAAGGACATCACCGGTGACGCACCCTCTCTTGAAATGGCCATTATCGAGAACGTCCAGCGTCAAGACTTAAACTGCATTGAAGAAGCCATCGCGTATCAATTGCTAATCGATGAGTTTCATCTTTCTCAGGAAGAAGTCTCGACTCGCGTTGGAAAAAATCGGGCGACCGTGGCTAACACCCTGCGTTTGCTGAAACTGCCGGCAGTGGTCAGAGAAGACATCACTTCTGGAAAGATGACGATGGGTCATGCTCGGGCTTTGCTCGCATTAGAAAGTCCTGAGGACCAGTTAGCGGTTCGTGAAATGATCCTTAAGAAGAAATTCTCGGTTCGTGAAACGGAGCGTAAAGTAAATGAAATTATTCGCTCTAAAGATCGACCGGGTGATGGGCCCCGTCCGCCGGATGCAAATCTGAAAGCTTTTGAAGATGATTTGCGACGTCATTTTGGGACGCCAGTCCGCATCGTCGGTAATGACACCCATGGTTTTATTCAATTCACTTATGCCAGCCGCGAAGACTTGATGCGATTGGCTGATAAGCTTAAAGGACAAGATGTTTCTTCGCCGGTCGGATCCGTTTGATCTGCCTTCGGTAAGCCACGAAATTACCGTGGTTTTACAAAAGGGCTGCCATCTTGAGGGGCGCCTCCAATTTGAGGGGACCGCCCGGATCGATGGCCATTTCAAAGGTGAGATTTTCACGCCCGATATTTTACTCATCGGAGAAGAAGCTCAGGTTTCCGGTTCCATCGAAGCCGATGTCGTTGTGATCTCCGGGCATTTTACCGGCGAAATATTCGCGACCCAACGGGTTGAAATCCAGGCTCCGGCCGTGGTGCGAGGCACCATTCAGGCTGCGATTCTTCAAATTGAAGAAGGGGCCGTTTTCGATGGAAAAACCAAAATGCTAGGGCCCCTCCCTTCTCTCCGAGCACAGCGCCAGCCGCCGTCGGTGGTGGATTAGCCGCATCTCCCCGACTCTTTCCTCTGCCGGATTTTCTTATGGTTACCTTGACTTGCTACCCCTGCGCGGGTAAACATTCGTGAACAAAATTAGGACTGCGTCGGTTGGCACCCATATTAGATTATTCAACTACTGATTTTGTCAGAACAAATGCCTGCTTGGTGAGGTTTTAAGGACAATGGAGAACTCTCCTCAACTTCTGCCTGATTTTACGCTGGTGTACCAGCTCATCATTTTTTTCATGTCTTACTTTGTCATGCGGGAGTTGGTTTTTAAGCCCTATCTCCAGCTCCTCCGGCTTCGTAAAGAGAAGACCGTCGGTCTGAGAGAAAAAGCGCTTGAGGCTCAAGCCCGGGCTTCAAAGTTGCGGGGCGATTATGAAACTTTCATCGCCGCCGAGCGAAAAAAAGTCGCTGGCTGGACCGATGAAGAGCGACGCAAAACCTCCGAAGAAGAAAAGGGAATTATTCAAGAGGCTCGGACCTCTGTCTCGCAGGAACTTGATGTGTTGCGTAAAAAAATAGATCGAGAGGTTGAAACTGCCCGAAAGCAATTACAGCCCCAGGTCGTGGAGTATTCTAGCAATATTGCTACGAAACTGGTGGGTCGCAAGATCGATGCCTCAAATTTCAGTCGCGAAAGCGAAGCGGGGACCGAAACCTCCCCAACATTCTAAGGTAGCCATGGTAATCGTCATTTCCAGCATAGTTAACTTTGCAGTCGTTTTATTTATCCTTTGGTACTTCGGGCGCAAACCGATAGCGGAATTTTTCCAGCAGCGTCGTCATACCATTCAAGTCGCTATCTCAGAGGCTGAGGCTCAGTACCTAGAAGCGGAAAAATCGCTTTCGACTTGGCAGACTCGCATGAAAGAGTCTGAGGCGGAAGCACGCACGATGTTTGACGATGCGAAAGCTTCTATGAAGAAATTTAGTGAGCGCACCGTAGCTTCCGCACAAAATGAGACTCAAAGAATTAAGCAAGAATCTCAGCTCTTAGGCAAGGGGGAGATTTTGCGGGCGAAGCAGGGGCTGCAAACAGAAATGGCAGAAAAGAGCATTGCTCTGGCGGAACGTTATCTGAGCAAACAGCTCGATGAACGGGATAAACATCAATTGGTTTCTGAATACGTGGAGATTGTTGGCAATGGCAAAGCTTAATAAGGCTGCCCCGCGCTACGCTAAAGCGATTTTCGATTCTCTAAAGGACGATGCGAAAATTCGGGCCGTGCTCAAAGAATTGGAGTCTTTCAGCCATTTGGTTAAGCAAAATGCAGAATTGGAAAGGGTTTTCGGAACTGAAATGACCCACCAAGATCAGCGGCGGACGATTATCGAAGATCTGACGGCCAAAATGGGGCTGTCTGATTTGGCTAAAAGAATTTTACTGGTAATTTCTGAGGCAAAGCGCCTAGAGGCATTGCCTGCTATCGTCGATAAATTGCGTTTGATGCTTTTGGAATCGGCTAATGTCGTTCCGGTTCAAATCACGGCGGCAACTGCGTTGAATAGCGAAGAAATGCAGAAGATCGAACAGCGCTTTAATAAAATTTTAGGAAAAAAGGTTGAGGCCAGCTATGTGGTGGACTCGGGCCTGATTGGGGGTCTCCGAGTGACGGCAGGGAGCCGAACATTCGATGGATCATTGGCCGGTTGGCTAGCCACATTTGAGGAACAGCTGGTGGGAGGAGCGATCTAATGGAAATACGTGCAGACGAAATTAGTCAGATTATTAGAAGACGAATTGAGGAATTCGACAAAGAAGTCCAAGTTGCGGAGACCGGAACCGTACTTAGCGTCGGTGACGGCGTGGCCAATATTTACGGGCTCCAAGATGCAATGGCCGGCGAAATGGTGGAGTTTCCAGGCGGCATCTACGGACTGATCCTAAATTTGGAACAGGACAGTGTGGGTGTCGCGGTGTTCGGCGATGTGAGCCATGTGAAAGAAGGCGATACCGTGAAGCGCACGAATCGCATTCTCCAGGTCCCGGTGGGACCTGCGCTGGCGGGCCGAGTGGTGAACGCTCTCGGACAGCCGATCGATGGCCTCGGGCCGATTGAGTCTAAAGAATTCAGAAACGTCGAAATTAAAGCGCCCGGTATTGTGAAACGCCAATCGGTGAATCAGCCGCTGCAAACGGGAATCAAAGCTATCGATGCCATGGTTCCGATTGGACGGGGACAGCGCGAGCTTATCATCGGAGACCGTCAAACTGGTAAGACCGCGGTCGCGGTGGATACGATCATTAATCAAAAAGGCCAAGGCGTGCATTGCATCTATGTCGCCATTGGGCAGAAAAATTCTACCGTCGCCCTGGTGGTGGATCGTTTGCGTTCTTCCGGAGCCATGGAATATACGACGGTAGTTGCGGCATCTGCCGCTGATCAGGCGCCGTTGCAGTATATTGCTGCCTATGCTGGTGTCACGATGGGGGAATATTATCGGGACAGCGGTAAACATGCCCTGATCGTTTACGACGACTTAACCAAGCAAGCCCAGGCCTATCGTCAATTGTCATTGCTTCTTCGTCGGCCACCAGGTCGTGAAGCATATCCCGGCGATGTTTTTTATCTTCACAGTCGCTTATTGGAACGTGCGGCTCGCCTGAGTGATAAAGAAGGCGGGGGAAGTTTGACTGCGCTGCCTATTATTGAAACTCAGGCCGGTGACGTTTCTGCCTATATCCCGACCAATGTGATTTCGATCACTGACGGTCAGATCTTTCTAGATACCGATCTTTTCTATTCCGGCGTGCGGCCGGCAATTAACGTCGGTATTTCGGTTTCTCGCGTGGGCGGTAGTGCTCAAGTAAAAGCGATGCGGCAAGTGGCCGGTAATCTCCGGCTTTACCTCGCCCAGTATCGCAATCTCGCTGCCTTTGCCCAATTCGGATCCGACTTAGACAAGGCGACGCAGGACATGCTTTCCCGAGGAGAGCGCATGGTCGCAATCCTCAAGCAAGGTCAGTACTCCCCGTTACCGGTAGAGAAGCAGATTCTGATTATTTATGCAGGAACCAGCGGTGCTTTGGATAAATTTCCGGTGGACCGTATCGGTGACTATGAAAAAGGCATGTACGACTTTGTAGAGAGCAAACATCCCCAGATCCTTCAAACGATCCGGGAAAAGAAAACCATCGATGACTCGCTCAAAGCCATCGTGAATAAAGCGTTGGAAGAATATTCCGCGCAATTCGTGTGAGCGTATGCCAAGTCTTAAAGACGTAAGAACTAGAATCAATAGCGTGAAGAGCACCCGGCAGATCACGCGTGCAATGAAGATGGTGGCGGCGGCGAAACTCCGTCGCTCCCAAGAAGCCATTATCAGTGCACGGCCCTATGCTTACCGAATCTATTCTCTGATGCTAGGTCTCGCGCAACGGGAAGGTGTGGTCCACCCGTTGCTGGAGCAACGCGAGGAGAAAAAGGTTCGGCTCATCATTATCGCAGGGGATCGTGGTCTTTGCGGTTCCTTTAACGCAAATATTTTCAAAGAGTCGCAGAAGTTTTTACGAGCCAAAGAAGCGGAAGGCGTTCAGGTGCAAGTCGATTGCATTGGAAAAAAAGCCTATGATTTCTTTAAGCGGCGTCGACAGGTTTCGGCCTATCACGAGGGCATCTTAAACAAAGGCTCTTATAACAAAGTGGCCACGATCGCTGAGGAAAACCTGAAGGCTTTTCTGAATCAGGAACTGGACGCGATTTATCTGGTTTATAACGAGTTTAAATCGGCCATTCAGCAAAAAGTGATCGTGGAACGATTGATTCCAGTATCGACTCAAACTCCCTCGGGCGTTGTCGGTACGGTAAAGCTAAGCGAAGAAGAGAGATTTAATAATTACACCTTTGAGCCTTCGCAAGAGAGAATGCTGGAAGAAATCATTCCTCGGCATTTCAAGACTCAACTTTATCGAGCAGTTTTGGAGTCGGTCGCTAGTGAGCATGGTGCCCGAATGGCAGCCATGGAAAATGCCACGAAAAACGCTTCAGAAATGATTGAAGATCTGACGTTGCAATACAACAAGGCCCGTCAGGCAGCTATTACTAAAGAATTAATGGAAATCGTCGGTGGCGTAGAGGCCATGAAGTAACGGAGGAAATAAGAGAATGGAAACTTTAGGTCAGATTACACAAGTCATTGGTCCGGCGGTGGACGTTTTGTTTCCTCCGGCGGGTCTTCCCCCTATTTTCAACGCTTTGAAAGTCTCCAATCCAGCCCTCGGGGTGGATAAAGACAATCTCACCCTGGAAGTTGCTCAGCACTTGGGTGACGGTGTGGTTCGCTGTATCGCGATGGATTCTACCGACGGTTTAACCCGCGGGATGAAAGTGCGAGATACCGGAAGCCCCATTCAAATGCCGGTAGGTCGTGAGACCTTGGGACGCATCATGAACGTGGTCGGGGAGCCGGTAGATGAAGCGGGACCTGTCGCTTCCAAGAAGCTCTATCCCATTCATCGTGATCCGCCCACTTTCGAAGACCAGAGCACTTCAATCAAGATGCTGGTCACCGGAATTAAGGTGGTCGACTTGCTTGCCCCCTACGCTCGAGGCGGTAAAGTAGGTCTGTTCGGCGGCGCCGGCGTGGGTAAAACGGTTATTATTCTTGAGCTCATCAATAACATCGCCAAGCAGCATGGTGGACTTTCGGTTTTTGCTGGCGTAGGCGAACGGACCCGTGAAGGGAACGATCTCTGGATGGAAATGAAGGAATCTGGAGTTATCGATAAAACCTCTCTCGTTTTCGGACAAATGAATGAACCGCCGGGTGCTCGTCTTCGAGTGGCGTTAAGTGCTTTGACTGTGGCAGAATATTTCCGCGATGACGAAGGCCAAGACGTCTTGCTCTTCGTAGATAATATCTTCCGCTTTACTCAAGCCGGTTCAGAAGTTTCCGCTCTCTTAGGACGTATTCCTTCGGCGGTAGGTTATCAGCCGACTTTGGCGACCGAAATGGGTCAGCTTCAAGAGCGAATTACGACCACTAAGAAGGGCTCGATTACTTCGGTGCAGGCTATTTACGTACCGGCGGACGATTATACCGATCCGGCGCCAGCAACTGCCTTTGCTCATTTAGATGCCACCACCAATCTTTCCCGCGCGATTGCGGAGAAGGGAATTTATCCGGCCGTGGATCCGTTGGCTTCGACTTCGCGTTTATTGACCCCGGAAGTCGTGGGCGAAGAGCATTACAAAGTGGCTCGTGAAGTGCAGAGAATTTTGCAGCGCTACAAAGATCTTCAGGACATCATCGCGATTCTGGGTATGGATGAGCTTTCTGAAGAAGATAAAGTCACCGTGTATCGAGCGCGCCGCTTGGAGCGTTTCCTCTCTCAACCGTTTGACGTTGCCGAACAGTTTACCGGTAATCCGGGTAAATATGTGGAAGTGAAAGATACGGTTAAGGGCTTTAAGGAAATCATCGAAGGGAAGCACGATGATCTGCCAGAACAGGCCTTCTATATGGTTGGAACCATCGAAGAGGCGGTTCAAAATGCGGAGCGGTTGCGAGGCAAAGCATGATTACTTTGGATATTGTCACTCCGGCCAAGAAGATCGTAGAGGGGGCGCAGGTAAACAGCGTCACCCTTCCCTCGGTCCAGGGGGAGATGACGATATTGCCGCATCATGCGGAGCTGATGGCAGTGCTGGGAACCGGCGTCCTCTCTTTCGCCTTAGATGGGACGGAACGCCGGTTTGCGGTGAGCTATGGTTTCGTAGAAGTTCGCGGTGACAAAGTTTCTGTGTTAGCGGAGACGATTGAAGAGCCCAAGGAGATTGATAAATCTCGAGCGCTCGAATCCCAGCGCAAGGCGGAGCAAGTGCTTTCGGGAACTACCCCGATGACCGACGAGGATTTTAAAAAGAATCAGAACAGGTTACAGCGTGCCCTTATCCGACAACATCTCGCCAGCTGAGGTACCCATCCCCAGCCTGAAGATCAATGAGATCTTCTTTAGTATTCAAGGCGAGAGTTTACTTGCTGGCAAGCCTACGGTTTTCATTCGCACTTCTACTTGTAATTTGCGTTGCACCTATTGCGATACCAAATATGCGTTTTGGCAAGGCAAGGTAATGACCGTTGAGGCCATTGTAGAGGAAACCCGGAAACACGAATCTCAATATGTCTGTCTCACCGGCGGGGAACCGCTCGGGCAGAAGGGTTCGATTCCCCTGATGGCTCGCTTACTGGAAGAAGGCTATATCGTTTCCTTGGAAACGAATGGCAGCTTCTCTATTAAAGACGTGCCGCGGGGAGTGATCAAAGTTATTGATCTCAAATGTCCCGATAGTGGGGAAGTGGAAAGCATGGCTTGGGAAAACCTTTCCCTGGTGTCTCCTCACGATCAGTTCAAATTTGTCGTCGCATCAAAGGCCGACTTTGATTGGTCTCAGAAGGTTTGCGAAGATCATGGCCTCTATGAGAAATGCCCCATTCTTTTTTCTCCGGCTTATGGCAAAGTGAGCCCTTCCGATCTGGCCGCGTGGATTTTGAAATCCAAGGCCCATGTCACGATGCAGCTTCAAATGCATAAGGAAATCTGGGGTCCGAACGAACGCGGGGTTTAGAGCGCTTCGTCGTTGTCATCCACTAGGGATTCGGACAAACCCGCCAGTCCATCGACATGGTTCCCGTCGGATCGTGCAGAGCGGGAACATTGATACAATTCCGACGAAAATAGATCAGAGAATGCATTTTGCCATTCTGCAGGTCCCACCCTTCATAGCCGTCGGGTCCAAAGCGCAGATACAATGGCCGGGTGGTCCCATCTTTAGCCGTATACTCAGCATCGAAATCGAAATCGCCAAACAAAGGGCCCGCCATATAACTTTGCAGGCTAGTATTTGTTTTGGGGAAAACTTTTTGTCGGGGAGTGAGATAAATGATCACACCGATTTTTAATTCCATTACCCGAGGCATTTTTTGTCCAACTCTAGCGAGCCCTAGACTTAAGACGGGGGAATTCGCCGTCTCTGAACCAAGAATTTCGAATTCATCCGCTTTATTATCGATAGGCATGCTAAATCTGAGGCACTTCCATCTTGGAGGAAGCTTAAACCAGGCCGCGGCCGCTTCGGTCACCGCGCAATTTATATAGCCCTCTTTCGACGGTAAGAAAAAAGAGCCGAGGGAATCCATTTCTAAATGATTTTGGAAATTAGTCGCCTTAAGCATGTACTCTAAAAACGGCGCCGCCATAACGCCTCGGCTTAGGTGGGGAACGCCAAAAACATGGCCCAGCTCATGAACTAAAACTCGGTAAAGGAGGCCAGAATATTTCCAGGCCTGGGGAATCAGTTCATCATCGCGATCATATTGAAAAGGGCCTCGATCCGAAGCGACATAGATGAATCCCCTGCCCTTGAGATTCACTTCATCATATTCCGTCCGTACCGCGACTCCAATCGCTTCATTCCCTCTAGCGAGATATTCTGCTTCGTTTGTGGCGAGGGTTTTGTAACCAAAAAGAAAGCGGAGGTCAGGATCAGTCCTACAATCGACGAGCTCAAAATCCTGGATGGCAATGCCGGGATTTACGGTGTTTCCATAACTATCAAACCGACCGAATTCAGCCTTCCAATAGCCGATGGCTTTTCGGATAAGGGTTTGGATTTTTGCGGGGGAGGCACTAATGCTCTCTTGATCGATTGCGATACAATAAGTCACCTTCTTGGTATTGGCGACGAACCAGGGATTATTCGCGTCCTTAAAGAGCTCTCCCCCGGAGGAAACCCATCCCCCGCGCAGGGCTGAATTTTGGCTGTTTCCTCCTCTTCCACAGGACGCGATTTGGAAAACCGTTAAAGCGCAAAGGGCACCGAAAAGAAAAGAAGCCAAAATGATGCGGTTAGGTTTCATCCATTCCCCTACCCTGTCTCCACCCAGCGAAGGTCGGGAAACCGACCCTCGCTGGGTAAGGCTAATACAACTACTGCCGATCGTAAACGCAACTCACTTTAGTGCCCATTAAGGTGAGATCGACCAAGAGACGATTGCCGTCGATTTGCATCGATCCCGTACCATTCATGTCAATCAGCTGGTTATTGCCAATCTTCCGGCCGAGTCCGTTGAAACGCAGAGCAAGCGAAGTTTTGTCGGCGTTCCAATCTAGGGCCCCTACTGCGCTGACCCCAAACACCGATCCATCCGCTTGCGGTAGGGTGATGCTGGTGCTGCTCAAGCCGCCGATGGGTTGAAAGTCATGTCCAGTTTGAATGGCTTCACATCCGGTTTGTTTGATAACTTGCGTCTCCTCCGGGGTCTTCACACTGCCGGCAGTACAGGAACCTTTCCATGTTCCCTCGAAGCTAGTGCATCCCTTGGGCTGGGCGTTCCAGCTTTGAGGGGTAATGTGATTCACCGCTTCGGAAAAGCCGGGTAAGGCATACCCTAATTGAGGAATGGCAACGACCAGAGCCAGAACTGCGAATTGATATTTCATTTGGTTTTCTCCTGAAAACAGAGTCGGTTGATCCGCAGAGAGTTTCGCCAACCGAAGCTCTCTGCTTGATCCTGATTTAGCCAGAAGAGTTGAAACTAAACTATAAACAATTAATGTAATAATGCATTTAACTTTATACTTTAAGTATAATAATCTATAACCTCCCCATGGATATCTATGAGCAGGAAGATTACAAAGCGGTCTTGCGTGAGCGGCTTGGGGAACTAGCAAAATCCCGTCGTAAGCGGACGCTACGGTGGCTTGCGGAAAAAATCCCAATTCAGTACACCTATCTTTCCAAGGTCATGAACGATGGAAAGGCGCACCTCAATGAAGATGACCTTTACACCGCGGCACGATTACTCGAGTTTTTTCCGGAGGAAATCGATTATCTTTTTTTGCTTCGGTCTTTAGCCACCAGTGACGATCGGGCGAGGAAGAATTACCTTCAAGGTAAGCTAGATCATCAGCGTAAAGCACGAAAACTCAATGCCACGGTCCAAGACTTCAATAGTCTGCAATTTACTCGAGAAATGAATTACCTTTTTGATCCGCTCTGCATTCTTACGCATGTTGCGTTACATATCGACGAGTTTTGCGCTAATCCAAAAAAACTCTGCCCGCTTTTGGGCGTCTCGTTTGAAAAACTGAGAGCGGTGCTGAAAAAACTGAGCCAATTGGAGTTTATTGAAATGGCCACCGACGGAAGTACGGTGATTCGACCTCTGAAAGGACATATTCATTACAGCACCGATCATCCCTTAATGCGCATGCATCAAAATTTGATGAGGACGTTCAGCCAAGCTCAGTTACTTAAGATCGATGAAGAAGATAAACATGGTTTCTTGGTTACTTTCTCCGCAGATCCGGAAGCCTTTCAGCGGGTGAAGACTCTTTTTCGTCGATTTTTGGAAGAGATCGAAGCCGTGGTATTAAAGGCGCCGAGCCGGGAAGTCTACCAGCTCAGTTTTGATTTGTTTAAATGGTTGTAGAAAATACGACGAAAAAAATTATCCTTTGCTGCAAGGAGGATGATCGTGCGGCTCAGTATGGATCACGACGTCGACCAATCCTGGGAACGCAGCTTTTAACTTGGCTTCTACTTGATGGGTAATTTCGTGCGCCCGGTGCAACGTAATATGGCCGGGCAGATGAATATTGAGATCCAGAAAGTGATGGCCGTGCTCGCCCCGGCTTCGGATGTTATGGCAGAACATGACTCCTTCAGTAGAGCCAACGATTTCTTCCACCTTAGCGGGATCAAGCACCCTAGAGTCGACGAGGGGACGTAAATTCAGCCAGATCAGTCGCAACGAAAGGTAAACCAGATAGACCGTAATTGCCAGAGACGCTCCGGCATCCACATAAGGGATGTGAAAATATACCGCCAGTAAACTCGCTAGAACGGCGCAGGAAATGAGAAAATCACTTTGATTGTGTAAGGCGTCGGCGGCTAGGAATTGACTGGAAAGATCGTGGGCTCGATTGGTTTCAAAACGAGCGACAGTGAGGTTGATGATCATGACGATTCCCAAAACCAGAAAACCCCAGAAAGAATAATGGGGCATTTCCCCGTGTCCCATTCTTTCAATTGCCATGGTCCCCACTTCATAGGCGGCAGACAGCAGCATTAAACCTAAGGCGATGGTGGAAACCGATTCTAACTTCTGATGGCCATAAGGATGGCCTTCATCCGGAGGCTTACTTGAGAGCGTAATGGATAAGATCCCAATCAAAGTGGCTGCCGCATCGAAAAGGGAGTGGATCCCGTCGGCCACAAAAGCGAGGCTATGACTCGCTCGGCCATAGTAAATTTTCAGGCCCGCAGCGACGAGAGTGGCACTCAAGGAGATGACGAGAACTCGGATCACGGCTTTTGCGCGTTTTTCCATTGCGGCCCACGTTATAACAACCTTTGTTGCCTCACTACACTTTTTCTATTACAAATCAGCCTATTATGCCGCCGTCCCAACCTAATCCCAAACTTTCAGGTCCGAAGCCCGAATGGCTGAAAATCAAGGCCCCAGGGGGGGAGAACTACACTCAAATTAAGCAGTTGATGAGAAAGTTGAATCTGCACACGGTTTGCGAGGAGGCCGCCTGCCCCAATGTGGCCGAGTGCTGGGGGGGGAGGAACCGCGACGGTGATGCTCATGGGAGATACGTGCACGCGGGGGTGCAAATTCTGCCATGTGAAAACCGGAAAC